>Ga0180007_10000167_pt1 | contig 120571 bp, 102 predicted proteins | sample MM_PC_MetaG_FD_121122 | JGI IMG/M metagenome (GOLD analysis project Ga0180007, IMG submission 121122) | Groundwater microbial communities from the Aspo Hard Rock Laboratory (HRL) deep subsurface site, Sweden - MM_PC_MetaG | ecosystem: Environmental > Aquatic > Deep subsurface > Groundwater... | reverse complement strand
TATATTATTGATAATATTAGACTTCTTTATCAAATTTCAATGAAAAAGGCAAGTGTTAAATTTGCAATTTTATAATTTTTTCAGTAACTTAACTTGAATTACTTTTTACGAGTTCATCAATAGATCATTATTCATAAATAGCCCTCCTCATCGATTTTTCACTCCAGAATCAGCTCCAGATAGGACTTGCGCTCAAACCGGTCAAGGCCCAGAGTCTCAGCCAGAGTAAACAGTTCTTTTTCGATCAGATCAAGGGACTCGCCTTTTTTCTCCAGTTCCACAAACAAGCCCAGACCCTCCACCTGATCCAGACAGATAGTGATATGACTCAGGGTATAATAATCACGGGTTTTAACAACGAATCCCGATTCGTGAAAACCAAGAAGTCCCAAGATTTCAGCCGATTCTGCCTCGCCATGAACCACCACTTCTTTTTCAATCCGTGCCTTTGATTTCTGACTGATCTTAGGGCCTTTATAGGTCATTATGGTTCTATTTCCAACGGATCTCAATCTGAGGGCTTCATCGGTTTGCTTGAAATCCCGTGCCGGATGATTGAAGTACCTGTCGGATTCCCGTTCTGTTTTTATATAAACAGCACCAAGCATTCCAAGGGTCTGCCTGACCTGATCCAGATCCTTACAGTAGGCCTTTATTTCAATTTCAAGCTCTTTCATAAACAACCTTGATGAACTCGTTAAACCTAAACGGATGGTAATGTATATTTTTTAAAAGATATACCAAAAATCATATTAAACATCTACCTCCATAAAAAAAACCGGGCCAATAAGCCAGAAACCACTCTCTTGCCATGGTCATTTTCATAGATTTTTTGTATTCATTCACGGATTAAGCCCCCTATATCCCATAAGCCCCCTATGTTCCATACGTCCCATAAGTCCCATACGTCCTATAAGCTTTTGCTATTATTTGCTTATAAGTCCATATATCTGCAGAGACAGGCATCATCATTATAAATCAATTTTGATGATTGCATTCTGATCCCATTTGGGTTAACATTTTAGCGTTTTAATAAACAAATTCTTCCCGTTCTGCCTCTTTATGCCCTCGGGAAACGTTTAATTCCCCTGATCGGTATTGCCTGTTAGGATCATTCTCAATGTTGGTTTATGATTTTTGTAAAGGAAGAAAATGAATAAATACAGGATAGCACTTGTCGAAGCTGTTTCTGATCTCACCCATGTATACAGCCGAACCTGCTTACCCCGTGTGGGGCTTGCCACCATTGCATCTGTTTTAACAAAAAACGGTTACACGTGCGACTTGTGGATAAAACCCATGAGCGAATCTGAAAAAATGAATCTGGTCAATTACGACCTTGTGGGTATCGGTTCGTTATCAAGCACCATCCGAGAAGCGTATCTTCTTGGAGATTTTTTAAGAAAAAAGAATATCAAGGTCGTCATGGGCGGCCCCCATGTCTCTTTTATGCCTGAAGAGGCTTTAGATCATTGTGATTATGTAATCAAAGGCGAGGGTGACACCTCGTTTCTCGAATTGGTCAAACTCCTTGAAAAAGGTGAAACGCCTGAAGCCATTGGAGGCATTTCATATAAGACCCATGACAATACATTTCAGCACAATGCTGTTCAGGGGCTTGTGAATTTTTCAGAGGTTCCATCACCGGACTTCACCCTGTCTCCCCAGATCGATAAAAACAATATTCCACCCATCGTGATCACGTCCCGGGGTTGCCCCCACGACTGTTCTTTTTGCAGCGTCACCCCTCTTTTCGGACGAAAGTACCGATTTAAATCCCATGCCCAGGTCATCGAGGAACTGCGCCCTGTCCAGCACAAAAGCGTCTGCTTTGGTGATGATAATTTTTGCGCCAACCCCAAGCAGACAAAATCACTGTTGCGGGAAATGATCAAGCAAAAGGCCGTTCCCTTGCGCTGGTCAGGCCAAATGTGCGTGAGTGCCGCATCCGATCATGAACTTCTTGAACTGATGAAAGAGACGCGATGCAGAATTGTCTATGTGGGTGTGGAGTCTGTTGACCCCGCAACCTTGAAAAAATACGGCAAGGCCCATACTGTGGATGCCGTGAAGCAATGTGTTGACAATCTTCATAAATACAACATCGGTATCCATGGCATGTTCGTGGTGGACAGCAAGGACAGCCCGGATGCTGCTAAAAATATTGTGGATTACGCCATTAAAACGGACATAGATACCATTCAGGTTTTCTCCATCACGCCATTCCCCGGGACACGGGCATATACGGAAAACAAGGACAGGCTCCTTCACAGTCAATGGACCCAATACGACGGCATGCACGTGGTTGTAAATCCGGAAAAATGTTCAGCCTATGACATGCAGATGGCCATCGTAGACCAGATGAATCGTTTCTACAGCATGAAACGGGTTCTTACATCGTATAGAAAAAACAGGGGCTGGCGTGTCAAATACCGCATAGGCGGCCATATTCTCATGAAAAAATGGGTTAAAGAAAACGCAGACTATATTGAAAGCCTGAAGGCGTATTCCTGATCAAAGGCATAAGGAAGAACACAGCGCGGCAAAGCCACGACCAAAAACAGGTCTCTCACGGAGGCACAAAGAACACAGAGAAGGGCTAAACGGGGATCATAGTTTTTTCTTTGTGTTCTTCAGTGACTACCGGGAGCGGGTGGTTGATAAAAAAGCCAGCGGACAAATCAGTTATCCCTCCCCATGGTCAGCGTGCTAAACCGCCGCCAGCAGAATCCGATAACATCTCAGACAGCGTGAAGCTTCGGTACGGGCCTGAAAAGCTGAAAATCCCTTTTCCACTTCGTCAAAATCCTGAACCCGTTTATCAGGGTCCATGATCACCGGTTCCATACGTGTTGTGTTCCCAGGAAAAACAAAGGCCTCATCATCGGTGAAAACCCGGCTTTCAGATACCAGGGTTTCTAAAAAATCGGATGATTGCGGTTCACATTTACCGTTTTTAAGGTATGTTGATATAAAACGCGCTGCATTTTTCCCGGCGGCAAGTGCGGCAATCAATGTGGCCGGTCCTGTTGTGCAGTCACCGCCCCCGAAAACATGTTTTTTTCCGGTCTGAAAGGTGGACTGGTTGACCACCAGGGTTTTCCACGGGGTCAACAGATCCTTTTCCGGATAAACACTGTCCACAACGCACGTCTGACCCACGGCCGGAATAATGGCATCACAGTCGATGACATAATCCATCGCCTGGTCAATGACCACATTGACAATAGGTTTTCAAATTCAGAATTCTGGCAGCCCCCGAGATGGTGACCCCGAAAAAAATCACCGGGGTGCTAAGATTCAGAAAATCCGTTATGGTGCCGTTGACCAGACTTGATCCGGTCACAAGAACCATATCGGAATCAGCGATAACCTGATTTGTTCTATCCGGGGCTTCAATGGTGACCCCCGAGACGGTCTTACCGATGTTATCCCTGTCCAGATCGATCACACGGGTTGAATAAAAGGGGGCCAGTGCCGCCAAAAAGCCCGGCTGGTAGCCGATCAAAGCCACCTTGCTTCCGGGGGGGATCATGTCCTTGAGTTGACCGGCGCAGATTTTGGGTTCCTGGTCCTTGCAATGAACGGTTTTATCACACAAGCCCAGAGACCGCATCACCGCGTTAAGACCGGCCACAAAGCAGGCCCGGTTCCGATTGGAATCCATTTCCAGATTCACAAGCTCCTTGAGTGTAAAATCCCTGTTCTCGAAGTCATCGGTAAACGCTTGGCCCCTGGCATCTCGGAATGTCGCTTCCACCATGACTTCCCTACCCTTGACAATGGGATAATCGTCACGATCCGGTTTACCGATGGCCTGCTCCACAGAAAGGGCCTGACACCTGACATGAATCGGTTCATCGGAAAATCCAAGGTCTGAAATCAGGGCGTCGAGATACTGTTTCAACGTGTTGTAAATGGTCATGAGCTTCATTTCTCCATATATGTAGTAATCAGGGATGATCTTACTTGTTCTTCCATATCACCTTGGATAAATCGTTGACAGAATATTCAGATTAATATAATTTATTATTTGAATCAACGACCTAATTGTTCTGATCCGATCTATTGATAACCCATCCGAAAACTCCATTTCTTGGTAAAAAATAGCTGATATTCAACCGTTTATTCGAACGTACATATATGATTAACAAAGGAGATGTCATCATGGGAAATAAAATGTCGTTTTTTGTTGTCATTCTGTTTATTTGCTTCATTTCAACTGTTTCAGCGGAAGAGACCTGGAAAATTACATCTCTTGACTGGCAGCCCTACTCGGGGGCCGATATGGCGACCCAGGGCAACTCAATTCAGAAACTGAGGGAACTCCTGAAAAAGGAAGGGATCACTCTGATCGTTGAATTCTACCCCTGGAAACGCGCTCAAGAAACAGCAAAAAAGTCTGATTATGTAGGTTATTTCCCCGCATGGCCTGAAGAAGTCGGCGAAGGTTTTTTTACATCAGATCCCGTTGACTGGTCCAGCATCGATGTATTGAAAAAAACCGAAACAAAACTGCTTTTCAATACAATTGATGAACTGTTCCAAAACTATAAAGTCGGTTATGTCGATACATACAAATATCCTGATTCGATAACCATGGCCATCAAAACATACCCCGATAACGCAAAGGGTTCGCAAAACGAAATCAGTTTAGCGAAAATGCTTTCAAAAGAACGGTTTTCAGCAGCTTTGACAGATTCAAACGTGATGTTGTATGCGGCTCAAAAAGAAGGCATTTCCAATATCGAAACCTTTGGAGACAGCCTGATGCGAAAAGAACTGGTTATTGCATTCAGGAACGGCGACGATAATAAAAAACGTTCCGAATTATTAAAAAGGCTCTTAAATCAAAATTAATCCGTCGCGATTCATCAAACCTGTTCCCGGCCCCTGGTGTCCTTGGCATGGCACGTAAGGGGCCTCCCACTTCGCCGTGAACACCCCGTTAATGATCTTCGACCTTTCGGCTTTCAGATCTGCCAGTCAGGAAATAGGTTACTATCATTGATGGTTCTCCGGGCCAGCTGTATTCGGCTCATTTCCTCTTCAATAGTTCAATGTTACCTCGGCCCCCAGAACACATCCCCTGTCTGCGTAAAATCCCGTAACATATCGTGTGGAGTAGTGCTCGTCCGTGAGATTCCGACCGTACACCGTGAGGTTAAGCAGAAGATCCTTGATGACGACATCCCACTGGATATTGGCGTCCACACGGGTGTAGTCCCCAAGTCCGCCGGATTCGGCCAAGCCCATGGCACTGCTTGTATCTGTCCATTTGTCCACTTTTTTAACAGACAGGTTGGCGGTGTAGGCCTTCCATGTGTGTTTCAGTGAAATGGAATAAAGGTTCTCCGGATTGGATACCCCGATGGAATCGGTGGTCTCTCCGCCTTTGGTGGTCTCAATGTCAAGCATTCGGGTCCAGCTCATCTTATAAGAGGTGTTTTTGCCGATGTTCCCGTTGATCATAAGCTCAAGCCCCCGTCTCAGTGTATCGGACTCGGTATAGAAGTAGTAGGTTCCCCCATCCAGTTCATAGGTGGTATGTGTTGCGGACTTGGCGTTTTCGGTATCAATGCTGAACCATGTCAGAACCGGTTTAACATATGAAGCCACATCGGCAGAAAAAGAGACCTCAATACGGTCCTGTTTTTCACGGTGAAGCTCACCGGATTCAGCACGCATGTCAAAATCCCCGGTTGTGCCCTGCTCACCGTGAAAATAACGTCCATCCAAGGAGAACATGTCCGTGATGCGGTAAAGTGAACCCAGGGTGATGATTTTCGCCGGTGCCATGTCCACATCGTTGTTGGCATCGTCATTGGCTGGGCTGGTGCTTGAATTGTCGATGTGTTTGGTGTCCTGGCGGTATCCGCCGTCCAGCGTGAGGCGGCCATCAAACAAGCCCTGTTCCACAGATGCAGACCATCCTGTCACGGTGGTGTCATACCTGTTGTAAGCTTTGCTGGTGTTGGGACCGAAACCCGTGCTGTTGGAATACTGCCCGCCAACCTGAAACAGCGTAACACCGAAGCGGGCATTGTGGCGAAGACCCAACCCCCTGGTTTTTTCTTCATAGTGCTTGACCGTCATTGAATCCGAAATAAAACTATCGTTGTGTTCTTCCTGTTCGTACTTGGTCTGAAACACATTCAGCAGCGTGGTCTGGTCAGGGGTCCACGTCATGCACATATCCCCAGAAAAAACCGTGGTTTTCAGAGGGTCATAGTACCACTTCACATCGGACAGAACCCCGTCCACCGTGACACCTCTCTGCATTTCAAAGCGACCCGAATCGTGATAGGCCATCATGTTGAGTGAGAGTTTCCCGGCCCGAAAACCTGTCCCGGCCATGCCGCCTTCGGAGCTCTGACCGTCAAACCAGGTATCCTTGCCAGGCCGGTCCATGGTCGCCAAAAGCCCCCCGATGTACCCGTCGACTAGGGAGGACGCCTCGATATGAGTTCCGGCATACACGCTCACGTTGGTTGCTGTGGGATGGCCCCCGGTCCCTTGTTCAGCAGATGCCGTAAGGGATGCCTCTGTCTTTTGAGAACGTTTGGTCCGTATAATGATATAGCCCGTGTTAAGACCGGACCCCGAACCGGAGGCACCGATGGGAATAGAGGGTCCCAGGGTCAGGGATGTGGATCCCCGGATGACCTGAAGTTCCTCAATGGCTGCCAGAGGGATTCGAAACAAAATCCGATTGGTCGACGGGGGAAGCACCGCACCGTCGATGATATACGTAAAACTTCCGCCCCCGCGCTGGGAGATAAAATAGGGGCTTTTCCGCCCCTGATATGTCACGTTCAGTCCCACAGCCTTATCGAGCAGGTCATTGAGGTCTTTGGGGCGAAGATCTTTGATTTTCTCCTGGGAAAACACTTCTGTACTCACCCGTGCACTTGTTTCCACTCGGTAGGGGTTTTGTGTGCTGTCCGGGTCGAGATCCCTTCGACCAGACAGACTGTCCGCTGTCACCGTGATCGTTTCCAGTTGTTGGGGTTTCGTTTTATCTTCTTCTGTTTCGGCAGTTGATGATCCCATACCAATGACCGACAGGCATATCCACACGCAAGCCCACGTGGTGATGTGATGTTTCATGTCTTCTTTCCTTTCAAAGAAATCACTAAAAAATAATACAAAACAGAAACTTAACTTTTGTTATTGCAATGGAACCCTCCCGGTTCTCATGGCATCGGGCACACAGACCCGTGTTCCGCAGAGAGTATGGGCCACATCCATATCCAGATGATACAAATCGGAAAGGGATGCCTGGGTGATGACGTCATCGGAAGGCCCCGTGATGACCACCCTCCCCTTTTTCAGCATCAGAACCTGACCGGACATCCACAGGGCATGGTCCGGGAAATGGGTGGTTTTGATAAAGGTATACCCTTCGCTGGCAAGACTGCGGATGGTGGTGAGCAAACGCACCTGATTCCCGTAATCAAGACCGCTCACCGGCTCATCCATGACAAAGGTGTCGGCTCCCTGGGCCAGTGCCCGTGCGATCAGGCACAGTTGCCGTTCCCCTCCGCTCACCTCGGTATAGGACCGGTCTTTGAGATGGGCTATCCCCATCCGTTCCATGGCTGTTTCCGCCAGGGCTTTATCTTTTTTTGAATAGCGAAAGATAAAGGGCTTATGGGGAATCCGTCCCATCATCACCACATCCATCATCCGGAACGAAAAAGCCATGCGGTGGACCTGGGGAACATAGGCAATCTTCCGGGCCAGCATCCGTGTGGGAAATGTGCCCACATCCTGTCCGTCCACATGCACGGTCCCGCTGTCAGGCTGGAAAAACCCCAGAATCAATTTCAACAAGGTGGTTTTACCGCTGCCATTGGGGCCCAGAACAGATAAAATATCCCCCTTGGTGACGGACAGGGACACATGGCTGAGTACCGGCGTTCCGGAATAGGCGTAACTGACCTGATTGACCGAGATAAAATTCATTAGCCCCATCCTTTCCTGGCATGTCTCAACACCAGAACAAAAAAAGGAATCCCGCACAGGGCTGTCAGAATACCCAGGGGGATTTCCACGGTAAAAACCAGCCTGGAAAGATCATCCATGGCCAGCAGGTAAAGACCTCCGATCAGAGCCGCCGAAGGAATCAGAACCCGGTTGTCCGGCCCCACGATCATACGTGCCATATGGGGAACCACCAGCCCGACCCAGCCGATAATCCCGGCCATGATAATGGTCAGGGCGCTCATCAAGGTGGCGCAGGCAATCAAAATAAACCGGATCAGACCCACATGAACCCCCAGGGACCGTGCCTCCTCTTCCCCCATGGACAAGGCGTTCATGTAGGGAGTCAGCGCCATGAGAATCCCCATGGACGTAAGAATGGGAACACATACGTAGCCCAGGGTTTGATTGGTGACGGACGACAGGCCGCCCATGAGCCAGAAGACAATGGCCGGCAATTGGTCGTATGGGTCGGCCAGGTATTTGACCATGGACAAGAGGGCCGTAAAAAAAGACCCGCTGACAATCCCCCCCAAAATCAGCATCAAGAGCCGGTCACCTTTAAATAAACGGGCCAGCCCCATGGACAGAAACACAGCCATACACCCAAAGACAAAGGCAGACACCTGAACCGCAAAAAAACTTTTAAAAAATACCATGGCCATAGCCGCACCAAAGGACGCCCCGGCCAGAACCCCAAGAAGACCCGGAGACACCAGGGGGTTTATGAACATGGACTGAAAGGCTGCACCTGAAACAGACAGTGCCGAACCCACCAGAATGGCTCCAAGAATCCTGGGCATGCGAATATTGAAAAATATATTTTCAAGAAGACGCATATCCGGGTCCATGGAGGGATTTTTGCTTTGAACCATCCATGAGACCAAGCCGATTCCATCGGACAAACCCGCGGGATATCTGCCCAGAAAAAAAGAGCACAGGGCACAGGCCATAAGAAGAACACTGATCAGGATTACCACCCACAGATGCTTCATGGTTTGAATATATCCTTGAGGTCTTGATCGGACAGGGGCCGGTTCAGAAACAGGGAATAGAAATCACGGGTTTCCTCATCCTGATCAAAGGGATAACGTCGGGGATACAAGGCATGGGCCAACCATCTGGCCCCCAGAAGGCGCATGAACGACGGCGGTCTGTCAAACCAGTTCATGGGGGTCCGGGGGATCAGATACACCCGATGGTCGTTGACCGCCCGGATTCCCCGCCACCGTTTATCTGAAAAGACATGGCGATAAAATTCCAACGCATGGGTGACGATCACCTGGGGATTGTATAACAACACCTGTTCCATGCTGATCTTTTGCATGCCGTAGGTGCTTGCAGCCTGACACAAATGAACATTGTCACCGCCGCAGACAGGGATCAATTCCGAATGGATGGAGTCGGTACATTCGGTAGAAAGACCGTCGTTATTCTCGGCATAGTACACGGACACACGGTCTTTTTCCGGGATCGAATCCCTCAGGGTTTTCATCCTGGACAGGGTTTGCTCGGCATATAAGGCAAGGGCTTCAGCGCGCTCCGCATCGCCCAGAAGGTGCCCCATAAAACGGAACACCGCCGGATAATCGTCCAGTTGGTCCATGACGATGAAGACCAACGGGACGCCCAGGGGTTTCAAGGCCGCTTCCATATCTTTATCTTTCATGGATAGTGTGTGCCGCCAGACCAGAACGATATCGGGACGGATGGACAGAAGGGTTTCCATGTTGGGGGTCCGGCCCTGGCCGAACCATCCCCCGGCCACGGGCAGGTCCTTGAGGCGGGAATCCAGAAATCTATCGTCCTTTCCGTTCAGCGGAAAATTAAGTCCCGCGATTCGCCCTGGATCCACGGCATAGATCAGGTTGGTGGCAGGTGGCGATGAGCCGTAGACGGACCGGATCACTTCCGGTACGATCACGTGTCGCCCGGCCATATCCACGATGGTTCGTGCCTTAGCCCCAGGGGCAGAACCAATCAGCCATATCAGCAGGATGATCCCTGTGATGTTCATTTTCTTTTTCATGATGTGGGTTACTCCAGATGATTCAAATCATTTTTTTCGGCATTCTGCCGTTCCATGGCTCCAGCCTGGACGTAAGAGCGGGGAGAATAACGATCGTGCCGAAAGTCCTTCGACGGTTTGCTGAACGATCGGTTGATGGACGGCAGCGAAAAATCCATGTCATAAAAAACCCGGTAAACATCCTGGGCCTCGGCCATAATATCCGGGGAAAAATGATCTGGATGCAAAGTGGCTGTGATGAACATCAAACCCAGAATCCACCGGGGGCTACCAAAATCCCATCCTGGAGCCGGATGGGCGTATATCCGCCTATTTCTCACGGCATTCACATCCACACCCAAGGTGAGGCATCGCTTGTAAAAGGCTGGGATCGTTTCCGAGATAAACGCGGAAACAAAAATCACATCCGGATTGAGACGGTTGAGTTGTTTGACGTCAATACTGCAACCGGGGCGGCCTTCCCCGGTAAGTTCAGTATTCACGCTGTAGCCTCCGGCCCGTTGCACCAGTCGGTTTTCCATGCGTCCCGGATTCAAGGCAAACAAGGGAGTTCCCATGGCATAGTATACCCTGGGCTTTTCAGACACCGTTTCAAGGCATGTCCGGATAAGGGCCAGCTTATCTTCCAAAAAACCCGATACGATGTCCGCCCGCTCAGTCTGACCGAGGATATGGCCAAAACGGCGCAATGTTTTAATATACGAATCCGGGTCCTGAATATCATGATGAAATGCCTGGAGTCCGCCGTTTTGAAGCAGTGTTTCACAGGCCCCAACCATATGACTGCGCTGGGAAAGGCCCAGAACATTGAGCATGGCTTCGACCATCTCCAAAGCCCGTGTAAACGGGTATCCCCCTTCAAACCCACGCTCCATAAAGTTTTTGGCCGTGATGTCACCTTTCATGGCAAGATCGCCATCACAATGGGGACAATGCCCCGTTTCATTTACCGAACCCTTTAAAGGCAGAAGCTTGGCGCCCATGGGTCCGAAAAAATCACGTCGGAAGACTGTTTTTTTACACGAGGGGCACACCGTATCCAGCCAGGTTGTTCCCGGCGAATTAAACAGATACACAAAATCAAGGGTTTGTTTCAGTTGATCACAAAAATCTTCGGCATCACCGATATCGGGTTCCAGCGTAAGATCCGCATTTTCAAAGGGAATGAAGCGCATGACCTGAAAGGGGATTTGGGGTGAAAGGTCTGCCACATAACGGGCCAGGGCCTTCAACTCGTCGCCATTGTCTGTGCGGTACATGCAGGAAATTTCCACATGTACTCCCCCGTCATAAAGGGTTTTCATGTTACGGAGGACCGGTTCGGCCCCGGATGCGCCACAGGCCTGATACACCGGGTCCCACATCCCTTTCATGCCCATATTCACAAAATCAAGACAGGGCATCAGCCGGGCCAGAGAGGCTTCGGAAAAAAGACCGTTGGTCGAACAGCCCACCATCAGTCCACGGTGTTTGGCTTCCCGGGCCACACGGGTGAAGGTGAGGTACGAGGCCAAGGGGTCATTCATCAGAAAAACAATACCCAGACATTCGTGCTTGCAGGCGAGAGAGACTACCTGCTCCGGGGTAAGGCGTTTCATAAGCCGATCCCCGGAATCCATGTCCCGGACCAGTACCGTTGAAATGCATCCGTTGCAGGACAGGTTACAGCCCAGGGTGCTGATCTGAAGAAAGGTCGCACCGGGATAAGCGTGTAATATGGGCATGGTTTCAACGGAAATGGGGCAGGCCACCAGGTAATGGTCGGCAAAACGCTCCTCCAGTTGTCCGTCTTTAACAGAGTACTGACCGCAAAAGCCGCTTTTTCCCTCCGAAATGATGCATTCTCTTGAACAGATATCACAGTGTACCATGGGCTTCTCCCTTGCTGATCATGATCCACAATCCTTTACCCTGATCCTGAAAAATCGCGAAATCCGGGATGCCTGATTCGGTGAGCAGTTTATTGAAGCGGTCCACCGCATCCGGTCCGAGACGTTCGGATACTTTTTTCTTCCAGGTGTCACCCCCCTGTTTTCTCTGTTCCATTTTCCGGCTGATCTCTTTTTTGATGGCGTCTGAGCCAAAGCCCCCGCCGATATAGGTTTTGCCTCCCGGTTTCAACACTCTGTAAATTTCTTTAAAAGCAGAGACCAGGTCTTTCCAAAAAAAAATCGATCCCCGGCTGATGGCCAGGTCCACGCTATGGTCCGGCAATGGAATGGATTCGGCACAGCCCTCAAGTATCCGGACCCGATCGGACAGACCCGCTTCCGCAACATTTTGAACAGCCAGCTCCCTCATCCCTTGGGAGGGGTCCAGAAACCCCAGATCAAAGGGACCTCGTTTTGCCAGGGCCATGCCCAGATGACCTCCACCACAGCCGATATCCAGACAAAATCCTTTTTTAATCCCGGTTGCCTCGATAATTTGTTCTGCGATGACCGGATAAGCCGGAGCAAAAATCCTTCGTGCGATTTCATCGAATGCCTTGGGATCAGTCATCTGATCCTTTTCTTTGGGCGATTGACGTGACGCACTCTCTTCCATGGATGACTCTGATGTCAGGTCGGTTTGTGATCTCAAGACGTTCTCCTTTTTTGAACAAAATCATGGTTAACACGTCATCGAAACGACTCATTTCCAATATATGGGGCTTAAACTATGTTTATGAAGTACATAGTATGTTTTTAAACGTCAAGTATTTTTTAATGGGCTAATTCTCAGAAACAATATGTTTCCAGGTGTGGGATTATTTTTTGATGCAAGATTTTGGCGAATACCGTGATCTGACCGGTTCACAAAGTCGTTGTTCCCCGGTGATCAGATCCATGGTTTGAAGAAGATTTTTTTGACAGATCTCTAAGCAAGACCTTCAGGCATGTGACATAGGAATGAATAGTAAGAACGCATACAAAAAGAACGATAATCACTGATTTATTTATGATCCCATCATCATGTCCTCCCAAATGATAATCATGCTACTTATCCTCATTAATAAATTCTTATCGTGACTAATAGCAAGAAGACCCATGTTTCGTTTTTTCACACTGTCCAAAAGGACGGACCATATCTGGGCCTGGGTCACAGGGTCAAGCATGGTGGATATTTCATCGGCAATGACAAAGCGCGTTTGGGGTCCCAGGGCGCGTGCCAGACAAAAACGCTGGAGTTCACCGCCGGACAGTTCGTTGGGCCAGCGCTTCAGCCACTTTTTTTCGATACCCAGAGACGACAGCACGATGTCATCGGGCCTAAAACCTTCGTTCAGGGTCCGGTGCATACGCCAGCGCGGGTTCACAGCCTTTTCAGGATGCTGACTGATCAGCTGGACAGGATTAAATCCCTTTTGGGGAAGGGGCCTGCCACCCAGGGTCACACCTCCGGCAAGGGGTTTTTCGTACCCGGCCAGAATGCGCGCCAGAGTGGACTTGCCACAGCCGCTGGGCCCGGAAATGCCCAAAACCTGTCCGGGCTGAAGCTCAAGGTGGACCCTGTCAAGAATCCAGCGGCTCTTTTTGTAACGGAATGAAAGGTCTTTGGCTTCAAGAGGCATGAACGCACCTGACCTTTCCCGAACGCAGCTCTCGCAGTTCCGGACGTTCATTCTTACACAAGGAGGTTCCGGCCTCACACCGGGGCTCGAACAGACACCCCGAGGGAAGATAATCCTGTAAGGGCTGGGAGCCGGAAATGGGATGAAACTCATTTTCCGGCAGAGCCCGCCACAGAGCACGACTGTATGGGTGCCTCAACAGATGGCCCTGATCCTTGAAATCCGAGGACGGACAGATTTCGACCACGGTTCCGGCATAAAGCACGGCGATCTGATCGGCCACACCCAGAGCGGTTCCCATGTCGTGGGTGATAAGCATCACCGCACAGCCCTGGTCGGCCAACTCCCGCAACTGAGTGAGTGTTTCCTGGGCCACCTGGTGATGAAGGCCGGGGGTCGGTTCATCGGCGATGATCAGCCGGGCGCCGCTGGCCAGAGCGGACGAGACCAGCACTCGCCTGGCCATACCGCCGGACAGTTGGAAAGGGTACCGTCGGGCGTCACGGGACGTGAGTCCGAAACGCTCAAACATGTTTTTCTGCACGGCCCGTCCCTTTCCGTTTCGGACCGACGTGCGCACCTGGGCTCCCGCACGCATCAGGGGATCAAGGGAATTAACCGTCTGGGGAATCAGGGCCATGTCCCGACCCCGGAGTGCCCGCTGGCGTTCCGGTGTCAACGGCTCACCCTTAAACACCAGGGCTCCGGTCATGGTGGCATTTGACGGTAGAATGCCGAGGATGGCATGGGCCAGAAGGCTTTTCCCGGACCCGCTTGAACCCACCAGGGCAAGAATTTCTCCGGCCGCAACGGAAAGATTGAGGTTGGACACCGCCGCCATGGTTTTCTGCCTGAGGCCGGTCCTGTATTGCGTGAACGAAATGGAAAGATCGATAATCGATAACATGTCATATCCTTTCATCATGAATGCCCATCCAGAAATATAGTGGGGCACGGCGTGCCGTGCCCCTTTCGGAACGTCCGCACAATGCATTTTATGGATGGGCACTCGTTTATTATTATTCATGGGCACTGTGCGGATCCGTCAGCTGCCGCAAATGATCCCCGATGATGTCCATGGACCTCACGATCACAAGCAGAGACAGCCCGGGAAAAAACGCCAGCCACCACATGCCCGTGGCCAGATATTTCATGGACTCTGACAAAATCACCCCGATGGCCGGCTGATGGGGAGACAGACCAAACCCCAGAAACGTGATGGAGGCCTCGTGCAGGATAGCGTGAGGAAACAGCAACAGAATTCCTACCAGAAACTGGGGGGCAAGATGGGGCATCACATGCCTGACGGCAATGAACACTCGGCTCCGGCCCATGTGTTTTGATACATGAACGTATTCGGAAAACCGGATTTGGAGCACTTCGGCCCGAATCAAACGGGTCAGACTGGGCCAGTGGGTGCAGGCCACCCCCACGATGACGCCCTTGGCTCCGCCCCCCATCACAAAGGCGATGAGAATCAGGGCCACCAAATGGGGAACCCCGAGGAAAAGATCCACCAGCCAGGACACGGCCGAGTCCACGGTTTTCCCCAGAGTGGCTGATGCCAGACCCAGAATCATAGCAATCACCACACTGGCCAGGGAGGCGATCATGCCGATGCCAATGCTCACAGTCAGGCCTTTGGCGGTTCGGGTGAACATATCCCGGCCCAGCCAGTCGGTTCCGAATAAATGATTCCATGATGGGGCAAGATTCCGCTGATCAAAGTGGGTTGCAATCCGGTCATTGTCAAGCAGGATGCCTGCGGCAATCATAACGCCCACGACCACTGCCGCCATCGCCATCAGTAGCAGTGTCTGCTGCCTGCGGTTCAAGGTTGGAATAAAGGCCATAACCGGATAGGGCATACGCGCTGTCAGTGATGTATTCATAGGGTTGTTGCCTCCGTAATCCTCGGGTCCACCACCAGGTAGATGAGATCGGCCATAAGGTTGCCTGAAAAAACAAACAGGGCACTGAACAAAACAATGCCCAGAAGAAGGGGCAGATCACCCCGGAGTCCGGCCTGGACCGTAGCGTTGCCAAGGCCCGGATAGGAAAACACCTGCTCGGCCAGTACCGACCCGCCGAACAGTTCACTGAATGAGGCGAACTGCAAGGTAATGGCCGGAAGCATGATGTTCCGGAGCCCATGCTGCCACAGCAGCTGAACACCGTGTTTCCCCTTGGCGCGGGCAAACAGGATATAATCGCTTTTCAATACATCAATCAGCTTCTGCCGTGTGTGCAGGGCGATGTTGGCCACACCGATAATGGACAGGGTCAATGCAGGCAGGATAAGATGGTTGACCCGGTTCCAGATGGTGACATCCTCGCTCAGTTGACCTGCCGGAACACCCAGCCCCACGGGAAACCAGCCCAGCCAAACGGAAAACACCATAACCAGCAACAGCCCCAGCCAGAAGGTGGGCGTGGACGCAAGGGTCAGGCAATACCATTTCAAGATTCTGTCCAGCCACCTGCCCTGATTCATCCCGGCAGTCACGCCCATGACAAAGCCGATGATCCCTGAAAAAAACCATGCGGCCGCCATCAGGGCAAGGGACGCCGCAAACCGGTCTTTGATCACATCACGGACAGGACTCCGGAAAATCATGGAAACACCCAGATCACCATGAATCAGGGCACGGCCCCAGCGGACAAACCGTTCAAGGGGGGGCTTGTTCAGTCCCCAGTATTCCGAGATCTGTTCCCTTTGCTGTGAACTGACCCGCATCATATCCGCCCCCACATAGGCCTGCACAGGGTCAATGGGCGAATAGGAAAGAAGGACAAAGGAAATCACGCACAAGGCAAAAAGCAGAGTCATTATGCGAAGGGCTTTTCCCGTCAGCCACGTTACCCGTTCCAATCGTATCATCATCAGGCTCCTTTCCTGGCCGGTTTCCAGCACCATTCCTCGATGTTGTCCGTCAAGGGCCAGCCATGGCCGTGGGGATGGATTTTCTGGGCACCGATGGACAGATCATCACGCACCAGATAAATGTGTTTGATATTCACCAGCCAGGCCCAGGGCGCATCCCCTTTGAAACTGCAGCCCGTCTGGCCATCCCACTGGGCCTTTTTCCAGTATTCCCAGGCCTCTTTCTCGCTGGCAGAGCCCATGGCTTTTTCCATGTACCCGTTTACCTGGGGATTGAGATAATACCCTGCGTTATAATAGTCCCGGCCCATGGTTTTGCTGTTGTAAAGGTTGTACATCTCAAGGGGATCATGGCTGCCCCAGCCGAAGAGCACGGCATGGGCGTGCATCAATGTCCGAATATCGTCCCAGCTCTTTCCCTCAATCCGGATCTCTATGCCCAGCGGCTTGACCCTGTCCGAAACGGCGATGGCCAGGGATTGGCGGATCTGGTCCCCCGAGGGATACAAAAGGAGAAAGGAGGCGTCCACAACGCTCTTTTCCAAAATCCCATCCCCGTCCGTATCTTTCCATCCTCCTGCCGCGAGAACATCTCTGGCCTGTGAAAGGTTTCCGTCATCAATCACCGTATCCGGATTCCACCAGGGAAGTGTGTCGCAGGCGGTGTACGCCGGGGAACCGTAACCGTTCAGAACGCCGTCAACCAGGGCCTTCCGGTCCACGGCAAGATTCACGGCCTTCCGGATGGCCACATCCGCTGTCACCGAATTGCCCACAGGCGTGTCATGCGTTCCTGTGGCCTCGGGCAGCACACAGGGAAACATGATACCCCGATTGTCCACACTATCGATGGCTTCAAGGCGCATACCCGAAACCGGGTGGGACGCAAACATGGGAATGATTGCGGCAATATCCACCTGCCCTGCCCTGGCAGCGGCATAGGCTGCTTCCTCGGTCAGATAGAGAAAGGTTATCTTTTTAAAAAAGGGCTTTTCCCCATAGTAATACGGATTCGCCTGAACAATGAGTTGCTGACCCTTGTCCCACTGAATAAAAACAAAGGGGCCGGAACCCAGGGGCCGTTGGGAATAATCAGCCCCATGGGCGTGTTTCGGAACAATTCCGGTGTTGGTCAGAATGTTGATGAAGGTGGACTGGGGGTAGTTCAAGACGAACTTCACCGTATGGTCGTCCATGGCCTTGACCGATTTCATGACGCTCAAATCCACCACCGAACTGCTTTTCAATGTGGTTTCATAGGTATACACCACATCAACCGCCGTCAGGGGGACCTTGTCAGAAAAAAGCACGTCCTGCCGCAGTGTGACTGTCCAGGTCAGACCGTCCGGACTGACCGAATAATCCCTGGCCAGATCGTTGACAATCGTCATGGTTCTGTCGCGTTTAAACAGAGTGCTTTGAAACAAAGGGGACCCGTACCGGCCCCAGCCGTTTGTGGGATCAAATCCACCATCTGGCTCTCCTGAAATCGCAAGGATCAGTTCATCCCGTTGAGCCAAGGCCATGCCTTCAGCCTGAAAACCTGGAAGAACAAGACAGGCAATCACGATCATAAGCACCAACACCCGTATTTGTCGTAACATGTTCATCAGAACTCCTCGTGTATAACGTTAGTGTCCATCCGGAAATGATTCCATCATAGGCACGGCGCGCCGTGCCCATCTCCAGCACCGACAACCGTCATATCACACCCAACGCTGCCGTCTCCGGACAGGAAAAGGTTAGATACTGTATCTCATCGACAGATAAAAGGCCCTGGGGTTGCTGCTCATATACTGATTTGCACCGCTCCAGTAGCCCACGAATTCCGCATAGGTCTGATCAAACAGATTTTTCACATCCAGAGACAGGATCCATTTTTTTGCAATGGACTGATACACCGTCAAATCCGTTGTTTCATAGCCATCATAACTGTGCTCGTTGGTCTCATCCGTATACCACTTGCCCACATTCCGGTACCAGAGTCTGGCCCCCGTCCCAAAAGACGAATCGTATTGTATCCCCATGTTCCAGATGTATTCGGGAACCGAGGTCACCCAGTTCCCGTCATTTGAACCACCGTCAAATGTGGAATCATCCAGGGTGAGGGAGGTGAAAATTTGCAGGCCGTTCAAAGGCATCACATCAATCTCCACTTCATGACCTTTTCGCACGGCATCCCCCTGGCTGACATATTCGCCTGCAATTTCCGTCACCACGTCTTCTTTGCTGTGGAAATAAGCATATCGAAGAAGCAACCATTCATAGGGATTGGCTTTCAAGCCCATTTCCGTGAACAGAAGGTCATTCACCTCCCTGTGATTTTCAGCGTATTTTTCGTCCTTTTTCGGCAGGGTAAAGGTGGTGCCCACATTGGCGTACACACTGAACCAGTCGGTGATATTACCGATAATCCCGCCTTTGTATGTGGTCACATTGTATTCGTCCATATCCCGGGATATACCGGTCAGCCGGTCCGTTGTGTCCCCGGTGAAAAGATCATGACGGATTCCCGCAAAAAGACGCAGAAAGGTGATGGGGTCATAATTGGTTTTGAGATACAAGCCGTAGTTTCTGAAGATATAATCATCTTCACTGTTGATGCTCTGACGTACCCGGGCATCAGTGTTCCAGTTCTGGACGTTGGAGTCATAATTCCGGAAATCAAAGCCGGTATCAATCTTAAGTCGCTGTTCTTCACTGACATCAAGGGTGTATCCAAGGTTGGTCAAAAAACCCGTCACTGTTTCGTCTCCATACGCTTCCGTCTGACCGTCTCCCCAGTCCGCATACCGACTCCCGGTGCTTTCCTTGCGCCAGAGCCTGGCCTGAACCGGCAGATCACCGTTTTCATTCCAATCCAGATGCAGCGATAATTCGTTCAGGTCCTTTTGACCTCCGTCATTCTGTGATGGGGCAAAGGCCTGCCGGGGGTCCTGGTTCCACTGATCTTCGCTGATATAACTCCCCGTGAACCAATCCGCCGAGTACATATGGGCCTGGAGCCCGATCTGGAGATCATCAGCGGGCCGAACATACCACTTGCCATAGGCGTTCTGCCGTTTGTTCTCGTTGTTATCCCGCCAGCCGTCTGTGCTGTAATACTCCACGGAATAAACCTGGCTATACATTCCGTCATCCTGCTCACTGCCCCCGGTGACATAGGCCCTCTGGGTGTTCCAGTTGCCCAGGGACACATGGGACTTGAAGAAATCACCCCGTTTCCGTGTTTCGATATTAACGATCCCAGCCCTGCCCCAGTTTCCGTAACGGGCGTCAATGGGACCTTTGATCACCTCGATCCGGTCCACTTCATCCGGGGCCAACTGATTGAGATCAGGTGCCCCGTCTTCCTGCCAGAAATGATCGTTGATGGGGATTCCGTCAACGTTGACAAGATTGTCACTGCCATGGTTGCTGTTGAAGCCGCGCATGGTGAATCCGTTGGGCACGCCTCCGTTTCCATAATCCCTGTAGATGAAGCCCGGAATTCTGCGCAGAAGTTCCAGGGCGTTGCCGACCACCTCCTTTTCAATCTGATCCCGCCCCAGGATGTCCACCGAACCAGGGAGATCCACGGTGTTTTTTGCATTCTTTCTGCCAGAGACCAGCACTTCACCGATATTCATAAACACTTCGCCCCGTCCGGGACTCAGCACCTCACTGTTTTCCGCTGTTGAATCGTTTTGATTTTCCGTGTTTACCCGGGCATCTGTCACGGACGGTTCTTTTTGGATCTCATCCGCCAGGGCAGGCAACGCACATATCAGAACTGCCGCCATCACCGCAACCCGTACACCCACACCTTTTCCTATCATCCAACTCCTCCTTTTCACCGGGGCATTGGTGTTTGACTTAAAAATCAACCCAAGGACATGAACGTCCATTGGATTTGACTTTTTTTATTCCGTGCCTTTCATCTTCTGAAAAAAGATTCTTTTCCATCCAAAAACCCAGGCACAAAAAAAGCCACGGAGGTTCATGATTATGGAAACATCAACCTTCGTGGCTCTGTTTTTTCAGAAGCGGACCGGCGCCGTATTCAAACAGCAAACCACCACTTATTATTTAAGTATTAATTGATTCTTTTTTATAAAAAGACGGCTTCGACCGTCGGTGTGTGATTGTTTTTTGGAAACATTTCAGAGTTCATTAGGGCTGTCAATAAAAAAATCACGGTGAACCATGGGATGGTTAATCCGAGACCTGTATTTCTTTATTATAAACCTTTTTTTCCCCAATGCGGATGCCCAGTTTTTCAATGACAGGACTCTGTTCACCATGCATCAACTTCAGTATCTCCAGGCGGGCATCGGAAGACGACAATCCTTTTTTCACCAGCATGGCCTGGATATTTGCAAACACACGTCTGCGGTTTAATCCAGCCTCTGACGTATCCCGCCGTTCCGAAAAAAAATCCATGAGGGTGGAGCCACAGACACAGTTCCTGAAAAGTTCAACAATGGGCCTGTCGTCATCATCCATAGACGCTTTAAGGCCGCTTCCGGAAGGAACAGGTAAAGATTGTGACACAAAATCTTCTGCCGTATGAAACTCCCTATGACACATGCTGCATTTCTTGGGAAAAGCACTTTCAGAAAGTGATTGTAAACCCTTGTACAGCTCGGCAATGTCCTTGTCATTTTCCGATGATGTCATGGGACCTCTTTCATAAAAAATTTTGTTTATCGAAGACCGTGCCGCATGGGGTGTAAATTCTTGCGCGTGACCTGAATGAGATATCTCGACCATTTGTTGTTGCAAAACCAAAAATTTAATAATTATACATTCAATGTTGCATTAAATTCAAATCATTATTTCACATCCGCCATTCGCGTGGTCACAAAATAGATGATGATACGGAACCTTGAGGGGGAATACCAGTATCTGTTGAGTTTTTTCCGTATTTATGATTATTAGTCTTTTTGTTCTAAGAGCAATAACGATAACCTGATTGACTCCATGAGGATTGAATCATGACGCTGAAAACCTGTGTGAATGCTTCCGGGCGCTTTGTTTATGGTGTAAACACGCCTTTTTTCCATATTGCAAACTTCAGAAAAAACAATCGCATGTGTGTTCTTGGAAAAGATGCCGAGGGAAACATGGCCATGAACACCAGGAACTTCCCTGAAAAATCTGTGGACGAGCCCATGGCGGATGTGATTTATGAGATTCATAATCCCTTTCCCTTCCGGGGGGCTACCTTTATCAATTCGGCATGGGCGAAAGGGAAAAGCAAAGACCCCTTGTCAATAAACCTTCCAAGCCCCACACCCATGAGTTTTACCCAAAAGATGAAACAAAGTTTGGGCGATTCGATTCCTATGGATCAGATCTTTTCAAACCTGCCCCAGCAAATTCTATTGACCATCGCCTCCGAATCCACAGACACCGAGGAGTTGGTCAGGATCGCTCATTTGTGCTGTACCTTTCAGTACACGAACGACAACATCGACGGAATTCGTTTTGAAAAAAACAAACACGGTGACCTTCAACCCGAAATTCAAAACCACGTCCTGTTTGAAGCCCTGGTCAACAACCCCTGTCTTCCGGATATTTTCAAGGAAGTAATGGTATTAAGGCCGGGCATTCAGGGAGGGAGCGAGATCATGGGGGAATATCTGGATGCATCCTGTATAACCCATGTCTATGAATACCTTCGTCGGAACAGCTATATTCCCTGGGGACACTTTGCCTCCAACATGGCCGAAGACGCCATTCGATACGACATGGCCCAGGTTTCCGAAGAAGACATCAAAGGATTACGATTCCTGTATTACCAGAGAACCGTCTCACGGATCGGGGACATGCTGGGGCTGGGAAGCCTCACAGAAAAACGTACAGCCACGGAAATAGAACTTGAGGCCTTGCGATGCCGGATCATGGAAAAAATTCGCTCAGAAAAATCCGGGAATCTCTTTTTCAATGCCACGCTCTGGGGCTGGAATTACGGGTTCACATTCACGGCGGGAGGCTACAATCTCCATGGATCCCACCAGCAGATTCATCAGCAGTATGCCCTTCTCCCAAAACAGGTCAGTGGATTCAGCGGATATGATCAGGGAGCGGCGAATCTATCCACCTATGGATGCGGCGATCAGGTCTATGCGTTTATCAAAGCCTACAGACAGGAGACCGGCCAGGATTTTTTCGCCGATTATATGACAGCCATCCAAAACAACACGCGCATGGATTCAACGGATCAAACCCTGTCGTCCCTGGTGGTTTACGAAGATGACCACGTGATGCTCTTCGTCCCCAAGGCCCAGACCTCCCAGTGGGAGCTGAACCTTATGCCCAAAAAGCCCCTGGCCCATATCCTGGCCACAGACACAGAGGTCCGGCATGCTGTGGACAAGGCCATGTTCAAAGCCATGAAAACCCTGACAGCCCTGGGTGCCCGCATGGTCACCTGCATCGAATATTCAGGACGTTTTGACGTAACCGATGAAAAGCAGCATCTTCTTTATGCCTTTCTTCCCAAAATACCTTATTCCATGGGAGCCTTTACCGAAGCCCAGCTGCGTTTCATCAACGGCCATTATCCCGAAGATTTTGCCTATGCATGCAGGCAGGTATGTCCAAAGTAGATGGCGTCGTAAAAAGTCCCATATGCGGCGTTATCGTGTTTGACCGGACGTTCGACATACGCTCGTGTATGCCTTCGAGCCCGGCCAAACACTATGCCTTCCCTCGACATTTTACGAGTCCATCAAAGTAAGACGTTTGTACTTAACGCAAATGATTCACAAAGGCTTTCGACAAATGCTGAAAATCTTTTGGAGGGACAGAACACCGTCGAAAGATCGCCTCCCAACGTGTCACGAAGGTGTCTTTCATGGTCGTGATGATTGACATGGCATGGTCATCGACCAATCCAAAAACACCTGAAACGGTGAGCGCATTATCCAGAGTAGCTTTTCGAGAGCCATCTTTCCCAACACCCAGTGTCAGGTTGCGAGTCTCACCCGGCCCCATATCCGGCTGGGGGACAATGTCAAATGCAGGGGAAAGCGTCCAGCCCGATTCCGGAACATACAAAAACCCGTGATTGCGAAGGTGGTCATCGGAATTATTGCACAGAATATTAAACACCATTCTTCGGAATAACTGGGCAAGATCCGATTGAACAGATTCTGCGGCGCAGTATTTCCTCATTTGGACGGCGATATCCTGATAAGACCCTTTATCGACCACATTCGTTCCCAGCAAGGTGGCTGATGAAACATAATGAATGCGGTTTCCCGCCTCATCCCGGTCAAATCGTTTAATCAGGTACACGTCCCTGTTTCGGACAGCCAAGGTCTTTGTTTCAGGAACGATGATGCCACATTCCTTTGCCAGCATCATATTTGCATGTTCGATGCGGCAGGTGCTCCATCCTTCAAATTCTCTGCCGAATTTCACGATCCATGGTTTTCCGTCAAAAACAGTGGGGGCTTTGGGCTGTGCCCCTCCCAGGGAGGAGCCCCTGAAAAGAAATCGCCGGTATTCCAGTGGAATGTCCTTATCGTTGATCAGCTGATCTGCGACCTGAACCATCTGTTCAAGATCCAGGGCTATACCATGGGGCGGATAGTTTTCCCAGCCGGGGTGGATCGGTGCCGGGCCCTGTTGAAGATCATTGCCAAATGCAATGGCCCCCACCCTGTCCTGTGTGGGTATGGCCGTTAAATATTCAAATTCGCCGGGTGTCCGAGGCTCGGCCGCTCGTTCCAGGAGGTGCCGCCCCCAGCTGTCAGGTGAAACATCCCTGATCCCTCCGAAGACCGGAATATCCTCCGGTGTTCTAAAAACGCCAGACCCCAGGGGCAACATAACAGGATCAAGGGATACGGCGTCTTTCCGTTCAAGATACTTCCTTCCGTACTCAAACTCGGAAAAAACAGTTCTGTTGTCTTCATGGACCGTCAAATAACCGCATGGAATCCAGTTTCCTTTCAACTGAATAAAGACGTACGCACTGTTGGTTCTGGCCATTTACACAGGTATCCTTTTTTAAAAGTCCATATCAACAGACATCTTTTTTCTTACCCGTTTTTTTTGTGCGAATTTTTCTTTATCGATAAGATTTCCCACCGTATCTGCCGTGGGCTCAGCCAGTTTTTCAAGATCCTTTTCAAGCCCGAGGACCAGTAATGCTGACGCGATAACACCAAGGCCCACGGTGGACTCACCGGTTTCCACCCGCTGGAGTGTTTTCCGGCTGACAAACATTCGTTTGGCCATATCCTCCATGGTCAATCCCCGTTTTTTCCTGGCCAGACGAATATTCTGCCCAACACGGCTGATCATCGTTGTCAGAGACATGGGAAGCCCTTTGTTGCTTTTTGATAAACGTGTCATATATAGCCCCTTAATCTATATTTATGGGTCATATATAACTCATTTAATAAAATATGTCAATGGAGATTCATTCATCGGCGAGGGTATTGATTTATGGCCTAAGGTGGCTGTGGAACCGGACGCAATATGTAATTTCTTGATGGCGTTGAGTCCCATCTGCGACGTTATAGTGTTTGTCCGGACAAGGGTATACGCTCCACGCTCAAGCCACACCCTCCTCGCTCCCAGGCTCCGGCCTGGGAGTGTATACCGCATGGCTCCAGCCATGCCTCTGGAGGCAAGAGCCTCAAGGTACGCATTCCCAGCCAAGAGCCTGGGAACGAAGCTGCACGAGATGGCGATAATTACTATAATATGCTGAAAAACAAGACTTAAAGTAAAATCAATCACATCGTATGTAAGTGGAATAAAAATAAACACTTACGGACTATACGAAAGCCTGCCCCAGCGTAGTGAAAGGCTTGACTCCCGGCAGAGGAACCAGAGTCTTTTTTGACCTTCTTCGTGCTCTTCGTGTCCTTCAGTGAGCTGCGCGAACGGGTGGTGGATAAAAAAGAAAACAACGTTTCATTCCCAGGCAATGCCTGGGATTGAAACAAAAAGCAATTTTACCAAGTACATGAAGAAAAACGATTAAATAGTTTAACCACCCACTCCCTTCGGTCGTTCAAGAGCACGAAGAAAAGATATCAGCAGCCCAAACTTCATGTCCTTCATAACTTCATGGTGATTATAAAAACCCCAACACTCTACTTGTTCGCTTTTTTTGGAGAGCTTAAATCATCTGATTTATTGATAAAAAGAAAATCACCACCATCGTGACCCGCCTTGTGGATCACCCCATATTCGGGCAGTTGGTCAGCATTCCATCCAACATGTTTTCTTAATTGTGAAAATAGGCTGATGGAATCAATGACCGTGGAATTGTTATTTAAAGCTTTTATCAAGGCATTGGCAAATACAGAATGATTTCCACCGCCGCCGCCATCTAAAACAGGCTCCAGCCCACCGGAAGAAATGGCTATTCGCGCATGGCGACGAGCCATTTCAGCATAGGCCCCTTTTTGCCCCTGGGAGATTTGGATGGCCCGGGTTAATTTCCCTGAATAACAACTATCGGCAATAACCAAAACATGTTTCGCATGGATGGCCCGAATTGCAGATGTGATCGTAGCATTTGATATCCAATTGGCCGGGTCATCTTTTCTTGCATCAATGGGCAACCAATACCCCTCATCAGCTTCTTGATCAAGCCATCCATGGCCGGCGAAAAAAATCAATAAATTATCATGGCTTGTCAATTCGGTTCTAAAATTACTTATTACTCTTATAATTTCAGCACGTTTAACATTTATTAATGTTTTAACATTAAAGCCATAGGTCTGCTTCAGAATTTCAGCTAAAGATCGTGCATCTTGTGTGGGTGTTTTAAGTTGGGGAAGATCTTGATACTCTGAATTGCCTATGATTAACGCATAATAATTGCCGGCAACAGCCGATGATAAATCAATATCACCAGGAGCCTCAGTGGGCGTCTGCGTTTCAACGATTTGTGGGACTATCGCTTCCTTATTTTCATTTTCCAATGCAAAACGGTTTGTTTGATCAAGCGCAACGATTCTCTTTAAACTAACGGCATCTTTATTTACAGTCCCCCCCGGCAAAGCAAATGCAACGAAAGGATAGCTCAATTCCAGTTCATATTTATGCCCCTGTTCAGTTTGAATAGTGAGGGAATTATATTTTATGCTACTGAGTGTATCGCGGACATCAATTGTCATAGGGCCGGATGGCCTTACCCATTCTATTTTACCATTAATAGCGAGAACACCTATGGGGGTTCCATTGTCTTTGACTTCAAGCCCACAGGCAGCTCCCGTAAATGCCGAATCCCGAGTGGCTTGAATGACGACCTCATTACCACCAATTTTGTTTAAGTCAGGGACAGGCACCAATTGTTTTGTGGTTGCACAACCTACAAATGAAAGGAATAAAATCATTGAAAAACTATTTTTTATTATCACTTTATAAAAATCATTTTGCAGTTTCATTTTCCCACCCTGTCCCTTTTTACGGAGAATTCATCACACTCGACTTTGAATGATGCCAGGATCTCCACAATATCTTTTAGTCTGATTGTCTTTTATTCTCTCCCAAAATATTTTTCCCTCATCAAATGTGCTTAATGCCATCCGGGTCACGGGAACCGTGACCCCCACGGCGGATTTTAATACGCCGTTATTTAACCCGCTTCAGATACTGTTTGTGACCGTTTTTTTTAGGAGCGATGGCAGCGGGTTTACAGACAGTATTCACCGCCCGTCGACCCAGAAGGGCCTTGAGCTCACGCAAAAGCTCAGTGCAGACATTGACCCGGGATTTATCCGGTAATTCTATGACGGTTTCCGTTTTTCCGGGAATGACCATGCGGACATAGACCTTGCATGACCCGGGGTAACGTTTGAGGACCTCAAGCACCTTGGCGGGCATGTCCTTGTCTTCGGGGTCTGTTCCAAGGGTCAGTTGAAGATTGGCTGTCCATTCTTCCTCGGCACGTTCCAGAAGTACAACCTTTTCCGCAATCAGGCTCAAGCCCTTTTCCTTTTTCTGGGCTTCGCCTTCCACAATCAAAGCGCTGTCATCCATGAAAAAATCGGAGCATTCTTCAAAAATCGAGGGAAAAACAACCACCTCCACGCCTCCGTACATGTCTTCAAGGGTCACAAAGGCCATCTGATCCCCTTTTTTGGTCCGGATGGTTTTATTGGCCGTAATGATTCCGCCCATTCTAACGGCTTGATTCTCTTCAAGCTCATGGATGGTCAGGCCGTTCACATTGGTGAATTTTTCCAAAACCGTGGCATACCGGTCCAGGGGGTGCCCGGAAATATAAAAACCCAGGGATTCCTTTTCCAACGAAAGGCGGTATTTGTCATCCCATTCAGGGATATCCGGGAGTACCGGCGTGTTAAAGGAAACGTCGTTGCCATCACTGTCTCCAAACAGACTCAACTGACGGTCGTTCTTTTCCCGCTGGACCCTCTGGCCATGTTCCAGGGCGTCTTCCAGGGCTGCCATCATCTGACTCCGGCCATGGCCTGTGGAATCAAAGGCCCCGCATTTGATCAGGGCTTCCACCACCCGTTTGTTGACTTTTCGAAGATCCACCCGTTCGCAAAATTCAAAGATGGATGAAAAGGGGCCGTCTTTTTTCCGAGTCTCAATAATGGAGTCAAGGGCACCCTCCCCCACGTTCTTCACTGCAATAAGACCGAACCGTATATCTCCCTTGATCACGGCAAAGGCCTTGTTACTTTCGTTCACGTCCGGGGGCAGAACCTTGATATCATGGCTTTTACATTCGGCGATGAATTTGACCACCCCGTCCACCGAGTTCATTTCACTGGTCAGAAGGGCGGCCATGAATTCCACGGGGTAATGGGCTTTCAAAAATGCCGTCTGAAAACAGATCAGGGCATAGGCCGCACTGTGGGATTTGTTGAACCCGTACCCACCGAATTTTTCCATGAGATCAAAGATCTCTTTGGCCTTGTCTTCAGGGTGATTATTGGCAATGGACCCGTTCATGAACAGGCTCCGATGCTTGGCCATGTCTTCGGCGATCTTTTTTCCCATGGCTTTACGGAGACCATCGGCTTCGGCCATGGAATAACTGGCCAGTACACTGGCAAGTCTCATGACCTGTTCCTGATACAAAATAACGCCGTAGGTCTCCTTGACAATGGCTTCCATTTCCGGAAGCTGGTACTCCACGGGTTCCCGGCCGTGCTTTCTCTCCACATAGGCATCCACCATGCCGCTGTCCAGAGGGCCGGGTCTGTAAAGGGCCACAAGGGCCGTGATATCGTTGAAACATTCGGGTTTCAGACGAACAAGAAGGTCTTTCATGCCCGAGCTTTCCAGCTGGAACACACCGGTGGTGTCTCCGGAGCTCAAGAGCTTATAGGTGGCCGGATCATTAAAATCCTGTTCAAGAAGATCCGGGGGTTCCTTGCCCTGTTCCTTGATCAGACGCAGGGCATCGTCAATGACCGTAAGGTTTCTCAAACCCAGAAAATCGAATTTGACCAGGCCGATTTTTTCCACCCGTTTCATGTCGAACTGGGTGACAATTTCACCGTTTTTACCTTTGTACAGGGGCAGGTATTCCACCAGCCTGGTGTCTCCCACCACCACGCCGGCCGCATGGACCGAGGCATGCCGGGTCAGACCTTCCAGAACCTTGCACACGGAAATCAGTTCACCGTACTCCTTGCTTTCCGCAAGGGCAGCCAGTTCGGGCACCTGATCCAAGGCACCCTGGAGCTTTATGCCCAGTGTATCGGGAACCAGCTTGGCAATGCGGTCCACCTCGGGCAAAGGAATATTCAAAGCGCGGCCCACATCCCGGATCACGGCCTTGGTTTTCATGGTCCCAAAGGTGGTGATCTGGGACACGTAATCCCCGCCGCCGTATCGTTCGGATACATATTTGAACACCTTGTCCCGACCGTTGATGCAAAAATCCACGTCAATATCAGGCATGCTGATACGGGCGGGATTCAAAAACCTCTCGAAGATCAGACCATGTTCAATGGGATCGAGGTCCGTAATATTCATGGAATAGGCCACCATGCTTCCGGCGGCCGAGCCCCTGCCCGGTCCAATGGGAATCCCGTTTTCCTTACCAAAACGGATAAAGTCGGCCACAATCAAAAAATACCCGGGAAATCCCATTTTGATAATGGTCTTGATCTCATAGTCCAGTCGCTCATCATAGACCTTCAGATCCAAATCAGGATGCTTGGCCAAGAGATAAGCCATGCGTTTTTTATATCCGACCCGGGCCTGGTCTTCAAAAATTTCTTCGGGTTTTTTCCCGGACCCGTCATCAAAACGGGGAAAATGATAGGTCTTGAAATCAAAATCCACATGGCAGCGGTTTGCAATATCCACGGTGTTGGACAATGCCTCGGGATGGCGGGAAAATGAAGCGGCCATTTCCTCTTTGGATTTGAAGTAAAGCTGATCCGTACTGAATTTGAACCGTTTGGGGTCGTTGATGGTGTTTCCGGTCTGGACACACAAAAGGATTTCATGGGCACGGACATCGGCCTTGTCCAGATAATGGCAATCATTGGTTGCAACCAAGGGGATGGACAGACGGTTGCTCATGTCATAGATCACGTCATTGGCAAAGTTCTGCTCGGGTATCCCATTGTCCTGAACTTCAAGATAAAAATTGTTCTCCCCGAAAACACCCTGATAAAACCGGGCCACCTCATCGGCTTCTTCCAGCTTGCCTCGCCCTATCAGACGCGGGATTTCACCAGCCAGACAGGCGGAAAGGGCAATAATCCCTTCGCTGTGGCTTTGAATGATTTCTTTGTCGAGGCGCGGCTTGTAGTAAAAGCCCTCCAATTGTGAAAGGGTGGCCAGCTTGCAGAGATTCTTGTACCCGATGTTGTTCTGTGCCAGAAGAACCAGGTGGTAAAGCCCTGTCCCGTCCTGGGGCGTGGACTTGTCCGACATCCTCCGGGGCGCCATATAGGCTTCACAGCCGAGAATAGGCCGAATTCCCGCCTTTGTGGCATATTCATAAAACTCAAGCACACCAAACATGGTCCCATGGTCCGTGATAGCCACCGAGGACATGTTGTATTCCTTGGCCCGCTTGAAAAGTTTGTCAAGGCGAATAGCCCCATCAAGAAGGCTGTACTGTGTATGAACATGAAGATGCGCAAAATCGGGTGTATTCTCGGTCATGGTGTCCTGAAACGTTTATTTTTTATTCACCACCCGTTCGCGTTGCTCACTGAAGAACACGAAGGGGGGAGGCGAGGTTTATATTACCCTTAATCCGGATTTCTCTTGCAAAGCCGCCAAGGGAAGTTCCATTGAGGCGACACGGTATTCATTCGGGAAGACCCCGTTCCCCTTATTAAATTATTTCCTGCGGTCCCTGCGGCTCTAAGCTTATAATCAAGTCAGGTTTTTAATTTGAATGAACTTTACCATAGCTTTGTAAAAGACCCAAATTAAAAAATTCCTCACCTTAAACAATGAATTTTTAATTGAAATAATTATCGGTTAAACCTATGATAATTAAAACGAACATAAATAGAAATTATCCGTTTCATATCCAACATTTCAAAAGCAGTACCCCATACACATCAGGAACAAACCAAAAAAGGGACGTCATATGAACCCGTTTATTTCAAACATTCTTACACAGCTGAAAATCATTTTTAATCCGAACACCATGGGTGAACAACTTGCCCAACTACTCACGAATTTTATCATTGGTGGCATTGTTATGATTGTCTTTTATTGCGGTTGGTTGATCATCTCAGTCGCATTGAGAATTATTTTCAAACGCAGCCAGACCAACGAGATGACCAAAACATTCATGCTAACCCTCTGCAAATATGCCATGTTAATTATTGGTATCATCACCGCCCTTGATTCCATGGGCATCAAGGTGTCGGCCGTGCTTGCATCACTTGGGATTGCCGGGCTGACCATAGGATTTGCAGCCCGTGATTCATTATCCAATATCATTGCCGGTGTCCTGATTTTCCTTGACCGCCCATTTGTGATCGGCGACCTTGTTGAGATCGAAAATTATTATGGCCGGGTTGATAAAATAACACTTCGATCGACACGCGTTGTCACTTCCGACGGGAAAATGCTGGCTGTCCCGAATACTGAAATCATCAACAAGACCGTTGCCTCTTATACTAATTTTCCAAACCTTCGCATCGACATCAAAATCACCATCGGTGTCAATGAAAATATCAACCGTGTCAGAAAAATCCTGCTGGCTCTCATTGATACAAAACATGGCTACCTTGACAATCCCCCGCCACGTGTCATCGTGACAGGGTTGAACGATTACAATATTCCCATTGAACTCCAGGCCTGGCTGGCTGATGAGCGGAAGCACGTGGAAAAGCGATTTGAATTACGTGAAAAAGCCTTTAACGCATTGACCGAAGCTGGCGTGGATATGCCATTCGAGACGTTCAGTCTCAGTCCCCTAAAAATTCTGAATGCCTGATTCAATAAACGGTTAAGCTGAAATATAAAAAAAGGGAAAACCGATTAACGGTTTTCCCTTTTCATTTAGCATTATAAACGAAAACGTATCAATCCAACCGGTAGTTGGGAGCCTCTTCGGTGATAATCACGTCATGGACGTGGCTTTCCCGCAAACCTGCGCCTGAAATCCTTACAAATCGTGCTTTTTCTCTGAGTTCCTCAATGGTGCGACTGCCCACGTAACCCATACCGGCCTTGAGTCCGCCCACAAGCTGGAACACGTTTTCTCCGATGGGTCCCTTGTAGGGAACACGACCCACAATCCCTTCGGGAACCAGTTTTTCACCGCCCTCTTCGTCCTCGTCTCCCAGGTAGTAGCGATCCTTGCTACCGGCCTGCATGGCTTCCAGGGATCCCATGCCCCGGTATACCTTGTAGCTTCGGCCCTGGTAAATAATGGTCTCTCCAGGACTTTCATCGGTTCCTGCAAACAGACCGCCCAGCATCACGCTGTGGGCCCCTGCGCCAATGGCTTTGACCAGATCACCCGAGAATTTGATGCCGCCATCGGCAATGATGGGAACCCCTGTTTTATTGGAAATGGCCCGGCAGTTCATGATGGCTGTAAGCTGGGGAACACCCACACCAGCCACGATTCGTGTGGTGCAGATGGATCCGGGTCCAATGCCCACTTTCACGGCATCTACCCCGGCGTCGATCAGGGCCTGTGCACCCTTGGCCGTGGCAATATTACCCGCCACAATCTCAACATCCTTGAAGGTGGCCTTGAGTTTGATCACGGAATCGATCACATTTTTTGAGTGGCCATGGGAGGTATCGATGACAAGGACATCAGCACCGGCTTTGAGAAGAGCTTCGGCCCGCTCCATCATGTCCGGGCCCACACCAATGGCAGCCCCTGCCCTGAGGCGTCCCATGGAATCCTTGCAGGCATTGGGGTATTTTTTAATTTTTTCAATATCTTTGGTGGTGATGATACCGGCCAGTTTCCCTTGGGGATTCACCACCAGAAGCTTTTCAATCCTGTGTTTGTGAAGCAGTTTCTTGGATTCTTCCAGGCTGATGCCTTCGAATGTGGTCACCAGATTTTCACTGGTCATAACCTCACTGACCTTGCGGTTCATGTCGGTTTCAAAGCGAAGGTCCCGGTTGGTGACAATACCCACCAGCTGATCCCCTTTGGTCACGGGCACACCTGAAATTCTATAGTGGGACATGAGTTTCTGAACCTCGCCGATCACCGCATCGGGACCCACGGTTACAGGATCGATGATCATGCCGCTTTCGGACTTTTTCACCCGGTTGACTTCCATGGCCTGGGTTTGGATTGGAAGATTCCGATGAATAAATCCGATTCCCCCGGCTCTGGCCATGCTGATGGCTGTTCGGGCTTCGGTGACCGTATCCATGGCTGCACTGACAATGGGTATGTTCAACGTGATGTTGCGGGTCAGACGTGTCGTGGTGTTCACATCACTGGGAAGAACATCCGAATAATTCGGTAAAACCAATACATCGTCAAATGAAAAGGCCTCTTCCGGGGGTATGGTGTTCATGAAAAATCCTCCATCATGATTTTTAAAAGTAGGTATGTATAGAACTGCCCGGTCTGATCAATATATATTTCTGTCATCCGGGCAGATCGTTCGTCAATTTAGATAATATAGAGTTGATTAAACAATTTAAAGGCACTTCTACTAAAAAGATGAATTTTTATCAATCTTTATTTATAGCATTATTTTACTAAAAAATCCATCAATGTTTAAAACTGCGCTGACCAGTGAATACCATGGTGGCTCCCTTTTCGTTGCACGCTTCGATGGCCTGGTAATCGTTCTGGGATCCTCCGGAATGGATAATGGCTGACACGCCCTGGGCCAATCCCACGTCAGCACCGTCTCTAAAGGGGAAAAAGGCATCACTGACCATGGAAGAACCCATAAGTCCGCCCTTTTCACGGGCCACACGCTGATCAATGTCAGCTTTTTTGTCAGAATCATTCAGGTCATGATAGGCTTCGTTGTATTGTTCAAAGGCATACCGATCCGAGAGTTTTCGATAGGCCTTGTCCACGGCGATTTCCGCCACACCCACCCGGTCCTGCTCTCCGGTTCCGATACCCACGGTCACCTGATCTTTCACGTAGATCACCGAGTTGGAGGTAATACCTGCTTCAACCAGCCAGCCGAAAATCATGTCCTCGTATTCCGCATCCGTGGGCCTTCGATTAATTTTATACAGGCGACCCTTGTATTCACATTCGGCAAGGATCAGATCTTCCCGTTTCCTTGCTTCGGGCACAAAGGAAAGCTGTGCAATAATGCCGCCATCCATGAGACTCTTCAAGTCCACAACACGCTGTCCCACAAAATTCTGAAGCGTGTGAATATTGCCGATGCGAATCACCCGGAGATTTTTCTTTTTGGCAAACATGTCCATAACCCCGTCTTCAAAATCCGGGGCCACCACCACTTCGGCATACTGGTTGGATATGGCTTCTGCCGTGGCCTTGTCAATACTCCGGTTCAGGGCAATGCAGCCCCCAAATGCTGCCACACGATCCGCCATGTAAGCCTTGTTGTATGCATCTTCAAGGGAAAAACTCCGGGCCACACCACAGGGATTGTTGTGTTTTACAATGACCGCCGTGGGTTTGTCCGTGAAATAGCGGAGAATATTAAGGGCATTGTCCGCATCGGTCAGGTTTGTTTTCCCCGGATGTTTCCCGGACTGGAGGAGTTCAACATCCGAGGCCAGGTATTTTCCTGGCTGAATGGTTTGAACATCCCCGATCACCAGATTCCCGTTGACCAGCTTGTACAAGGCCGCTTCCTGACCCGGGTTTTCGCCGTATCTCAAACCCTTTCGCACCTGGTCAATGGTCCAGGCTACCTTTTCAAAAAAAAGGGTCTGGCGCTTGTCTCCATCCACAAAACTCAATTCCATGTTGGGAGAAAAATGATCATCCATGATGGTCTTGTACATATTTTTCAAATCATCAGCCATGGTCAACTCCTGTAGCACGAGGCAATATCTTCATAATTTTTTTGGGCCAGATACTCTGAAATGGCCTTGTCATAATCGGCAGTATGGGCAAAGGCTTTTTTGGCCAGCTCAAATCGAAGGGCCAGAGAAAGACAGCCCCCATGATTTTCAAGGCTTTCAAGAACAGCCGGATAATCGGACGGGTTCACCACCGATGCCACTCGGATAAAATTCTTGGCCGAGGCTCTGACCATGGTGGGTCCACCGATGTCGATGTTGCTCCGTGCCGCCTCCGGGGAAACGCCGGGCTTTGATACGGTCTCCTGAAACGGGTACAGGTTGACCACCACCATGTCAATGGAAAGGGCCGATGTCCGTTTGAGGTCATCCTGGTGGGAGGCATTGTATGTTTCGGTGAGAATCCCCAGATAAATCTTGAAATCAAGGGTCTTCACAAGGCCGCCCTGGGTTTCGGGCTGTCCCGTGTAATCCGAGACCTGGGTCAGATTTTTTCCTGACTTATCCCCAAGGATTTCGGCAATTTTACCAAAGGTACCGCCCGTGGACAGAATTCGGACATCAGGATTCATTCGAATCAGGCCTTTCACCAGAATATCCAGGCCGGTCTTGTCCGACACGCTGATCAGAACGGTTTTCACAGGAACAAGATTGTCAATTTTTTCAACTCTATTGGTGGTCATATTCGTTTTCCATATTCAAATAAAAGTTGATGAACTCGTAAAAAGTCGACGGATAGCTATGGAAAAAGGTCCATAGGCAAGGCATAGTGTTTGGCCGGGCGTTACGGCATACTTGCTCGTATGTCGAACGTCCGGCCAAACACTATAACGCCGCATATGGGCCTTTTTACGACGCCATCAAAGTTTGCGCATCCTAAAACAGGCTGGCTGTCTCGTCAAGTTGGATGTGTGTTTTTTTGTTCGCTTTGATGTTTAGCAGCATTGTCGCAAACAACGATCATTATGGGACCTATGGGACTTATGGGTTATCACCATCCAGCGTTGAAAACGGAAGAACTCGTAAAAAGTCGACGGATAGCTATGGAAAAAGGTCCATAGGCGACGCCATCAATTAATCTCCGTCGATCAGGCCGCCAAGGGCACCAAGAACTGAGCCTTCTCCTCTGCGGCTTCCGCCAACGGAGGGGGCATGCTGCAGAATCCGGTCGGCCATGCGTGAAAAGGGCAGGCTCTGGAGATACACGGTGCCTGTCCCTCTCAATGTGGCCAGGAACAATCCTTCCCCACCAAAAAACATGGATTTCAGACCGCCTGCACGCTCAATGCTGTAATCAATTCCCGTGGTAAAGGCTGCGATACAGCCCGTGTCCACCCGGAGGGTTTCATTGTTCAGCTGTTTTTCCACCACGGTGCCGCCCACGTGGATAAAGGCCATGCCATCCCCTTTCAGGGACTGGAGGATAAAGCCTTCACCTCCGAAAAAACCGGCACCCAGACGTTTGGTAAAGGCAATGCCGATTTTGGTGCCATAGGCCGCACATAAAAACGCGTCTTTTTGGCAGATAAGTTCATTGCCCATCATTGCCATATTGACTGGAATGATCTTTCCGGGATACGGAGCGGCAAAGGCCACACATTTCTTGCCCCCACCCTGGTTCGTAAAATGGGTCATAAAAATCGACGCACCGGTCAAAGCCCGTTTGCCTGCTCCCATGAGTTTGCCCAGCAATCCGGCCCCGGCTTCTGACCCATCACCCATGCGTGCTTCAAAACTGATACCGTCTTCCATATAGTTCATGGCACCGGCTTCGGCCACAACCGTTTCACCCGGATCCAGTTCCACTTCAACAATCTGCATATCATCGCCCAGGATTTTATAGTCCACTTCATGGCATTGCATTGTTTGGCTCCTTAATATTTAATAAACGTCTTATTCTTTTATGATTTTGACATCGTTTGTAAAATACTGTTCATCGGCGATATCAAAACTTACGAGAGGTAGGCTCAATAAAAAATGAATCCGGATAATTATATTTTAATTCAGCAAAGGTTGTTTTTATTTCTTTAACCTGAAAAACCATTTTTTTCCATATCACTATTCACACCATTGCACAACATGCTCCCTTCCCATGGGCGTTTTTTTCGGAATCGATCCTTTCTTCATTTTCCCATTGAGTTCTGTCTTCTTTTTCATTACATAAGGGAGATGATTTTGACTTTTTTGTCCATCCATAAATTGAACCCTAAGGCCACCGACTCGATTATCGTGCCTGGGGCATCCCTATCAACAACGTCCTGAAGGCCGAAACCAGTAAGGAAAAGCCATGAATCGTCTGATCAAACCCGACGGCCGAATCGACTTTGGAATCATCGACAATCCTATTGATTCGGTAAATTACAAGGATTTTAATCTCGAAAGTCCCATGGGCAGAAAAAAAAGTGGCCTGGCCAAAATACTGGGCTTTAATCAGTTTAATTTCATCGGCATCATGGGGCCGGATTTCATGGCTGGATTGGCTGTTGTTGATCTGAAGTACCTGAGTAACGGATTTTTCTACATCTATAACAGGCAGACCAACGATCTGGTTGAAACAAAAAAACTGGCTCCTCCCTTCAGTGCCTTTGTGGGAACCAATCCATCCAGGATGGATTCCCGTTTTTCCTTTTCAAATCTTAAGATATCCATTGAGGGAAACCGGATCACAGCCAGGGGAAAAGACATCTCCCTTGAGGCAGTGCTTGACCTTGACAATGTAAATCCTTTACGAATCTGCACCCGAGCCGGTTACCGGGGCTGGGTATACACTGAAAAAACATCTCCGGTTCCTTTATCAGGGCAGATCCGTTGCCATGAAACCACCTGGGATCTGACCACACCCGGAACCATGGCCCTGGTGGATTGGTCCGCAGGATTCATGCGGAGAAACACTTACTGGAACTGGGCTGCCAGCGCATCTGTTCTTAACGATGGCAGAACCATAGGAATAAATCTCGCCAGCGGCGTGAATGAAACCGGATTTACGGAAAATGCTGTCTGGATTGACAATACCATGATCAAAATCGACACCGTGAATTTCATCTTTGAACCGGACAATCTGATGGCCACCTGGCAGATCCGATCCTTTGATGGAAAAATCAATCTTGAATTCAAACCTGAGAACAAGCGGGAAGAAAAAACCAATGCCATGGTTCTTGCCTCCAGGTTCACCCAGTTGATGGGCTGTTTTCAGGGCACACTTACAACAGATTCCGGGGAGATTATCCACATCACGGATCTTCCCGGATATACCGAAGACCATTACGCCAAGTGGTAACAAAGGACAGCATGTATCAGTATCAGTCCACAAACGAGTATTTCGCACAAATTGCAGACGGGCTTGAAGACCAGGGAGTCAAAGAGCTTTCATGGTTGGGTGCGACCCAGATCATAAAAGAATACAGAGGCTTGAAATTCAAGGCCGACAAGGCGGCCCTCTATCGGGTCAATTATAAAGCCAAGCTTTTAACCCGTGTCCTGGCTCCCCTTGCCTCATTTCACTGCCATGACCAGGACAGCCTTTATAAAAACGCCCGGGCCATTGACTGGTCGGATTTTCTATCTGACACAGGAACCTTTGCCATATTTGCCAATGTGTCCGAGAGCAAGATAAACAATTCCCACTTTGCATCTCTGAAACTAAAAGATGCCATCGTGGATCAGTTCAGGGACAAAACCGGCCAACGGCCCAACATAGACACCCGGAATCCTGACATCTGGTTCAATCTCCATATCCGTGACAACCAGGCCGTGATCAGCGTGGACACCTCGGGGGGAAGCATGCACCGCAGGGGTTACCGAAAAAAAACCGTGGATGCCCCCATGCAGGAAACCGTGGCCGCCGCCATCATTGAGCTCAGTGAATGGGATGGGGAGCAGCCCTTTTATGATCCCATGTGCGGGTCAGGCACACTCTTGTGTGAAGCCCTGATGTATGCCAGCAACATCCCGGCCGGATACCTGAGAAGTAATTTCGGGTTTACCCGCCTGCCCGACTTTGATCAACCCTTGTGGTGGGACATCCAGCAGGTAAGCCGAAAGCAGATCCGAAACATTCCCGAAGACCTCATTGCAGGCAGCGATATATTAAAATCAGCCGTATCGGCTGCAAAAATAAACATCAACCTGCTTCCCGGAGGCAAGGTGATCCAGATCGATCAAACACCCTTTGAGGACATCGGCAATCTTTCCGACAGCCTGATTATCTGCAACCCCCCCTATGGCATCCGCCTTGATCGCGGCCAGGATATGGGGCCCTTATACAAACGACTCGGGGATTTCTTGAAATTCAAATGCCAGGGGTCCACCGCCTACATCTATTTCGGGGACCGGGAACTCATCAAAAAAATCGGCCTCCGCCCCAGCTTCAAGATTCCCCTTAGAAACGGCGGTCTTGACGGTCGCCTGGTCAAATACGAGCTCTACTAACGGGCCGTTCTTTGAACTGCCCGTGTGAAAAAACTGGCCTTTGGGCCAGTTTTTTTTGGGCTGATGGCTTAGGTAAAGCAACCCATAACCTTAAAAAAAATAATATAACTTTAAACAACGACTCGGTTGACATGTACGGCTAATTGCCGTATATTTTAAAAGGAGGTACACCATGGGTTCAAACATAAAATCAACCGCACGCCTGGAAGCGCGTATCAGCAAAGAACTGCACGCCACGCTGAAACATGCTGCCATGCTGCAGAACAGGACAATGACCGATTTTATCGTCTCTGCCGTTCAAGAAGCGGCACAACGAGCCATAGAACAGTCGGAAATTCTCAGGCTATCACTGGCCGATCAGGAACTCTTTGCCCAAGCGATACTATCACCACCGAAAGCCACAGACGCATTAAATCGGGCATTTAACCACCATCATAAAATGGTCAGTTCCGAATGAATGATAAACGCTTTCGAGTGATTCCCATCAATCAAACCCAAGATCGCAGCACCTTCAACTGCGGTTCCGAACCTCTGGATTCTTACTTCCAGGAAAGACTGACACAAGATATACGACGGAGGGTGACGGCATGTTTTATAGCACGAACAAACGATGACCGAATTGCAGGATACTATACATTAGCCTCAGCAAGCGTCTTTCTCGGCGACCTGCCCGAAAAATTCAAAAAAAAACTCCCGAGATACCCCTCTGTTCCTGTGGTGAGAATGGGACGTCTTGCCGTTGATCAGACATACAAGGGCCTGGGACTCGGTGCTGCACTTCTTGCCGATGCTCTCACACGTGTTGTGCGCTCTGAAATTGCCGCCTATGCTCTGCTGGTCGATGCCAAGGACAATACTGCAGCTGACTTTTATCGACACCATGGTTTCATTCAAACAGCCCGTGAGCTCTTGACTTTATTTCTGCCCTTGGCAACCGCTCCGGTCACATGATATTCCTTTTCTCACCCTAAACCAGCGGCGCTGCCCACCCAGTCCACTCAGTCCACTCAGTCCACCCAGTCCACCCAGTCCACTCAGTCCACCCAGTCCACCCAGTCCACCCAGTCCACCCAGTCCACCCAGTCCACTCAGTCCACCCAGTCCACCCAGTCCACTCAGTCCACTCAGTCCACCCAGTCCACTCAGTCCACCCAGTCCACTCAGTCCACCCAGTCCACCCAGTCCACTCAGTCCACTCAGTCCACCAACGACTCCTTCCGAGCAATAAACTTCTGATTCGACGTAGCAAGACCACAGAGCCGAGCCAGGATATCAACCAGAGTGAAGATGGAAAGACAAAGGGGATTTCGATCACTAAAAAAACCAGCCAGACGTTTCAAGCAACCTCCTGCCCAAGGAGCATGGGAAAAAAGGCCATGAAAACTAAAGGCCCAGATTATAGGTGCCAAAAGATAAGCGTGGTATTCCACAACAAAACCATTTTTTTCCAAAAGAGCAGTCAGACCGGTTTTATCAAACAGATGCAAATGCCGGGGGAAATAATACCCGCCCCAGAATGAGTCTTTAAAAAAACGCCGGTCATAACCTACCCGGTTCGGGGTTTCAATGCTGATCCGGCCGCCTGGTTTCAGGCTTTTGGCCAGGGATGCAAGGACCGATGGCGGGTCGGGGACGTGTTCGATCACCTGGTTCATGATGATCAAATCATAGGATTCAGGTTCAAGGGCCGTGTCTTCCACCCGCCCTCGGATCAATTTAATTCCAGCTTCATGGAAAAGCCGGTCTGTGTCCTGACTGACCGAAAAATCCATACCCGTCAGGTCCAATCCCGGATAGCGGTGTTTCAGATCCAGCAAAAGGGATCCATCCCCGCACCCCACCTCCAGAATCTTTGCCTTTGTTTTGAATAAATTCTTGAATTCCCTAAGACGATGTTTGATCACCAAAGACTTCAGACGAGGGATGATCATAGAATGACGGACTGTGTGACGACCTTCCAGCGTATAATAATGATCAGGATAGGCCTTGGGCAAACTTGCCGGTGTGGGCCTGGGATTCAGGTAAACATGTCCGCAGGACAGACAGGATACAAAATAAAAAGTCTGATGCGAGGTTTTGTATTCGTAGTCTTGCCCCGATGCGACCCGGCTAAAGTCTCTGGACCCGCATAGGACACAGGGCACCGTTCGGCATTCAATAACCGGATTGTGATCGATCATAAATCACCCCAGATATCCCGGTGGTCAACCGGAAGGTTTGTCCCTTGGATGAATTCATTCCGTGAGAGCACCCGGCTATGAAAATCCCGGTCTTCCGCAGCCAGGCAAATCCCAGGATAACCTGAAAGAAACGGATTTTTTCGCATACGGGCAACAATGTCAACCAGCTTATCCTTTTTCACATTGCCAAAGGAAATATGGATAAAGGGACAAGGCAGCACATCACCATAGGGGGTGATGTAGATTTTTTCCATGGCTGCAGGGCAGCCTTTTTGGTTCCGGCCCGGTTCATGGTCCGTTGATGTGGCCGGATATTTATCCATGAGGTGCATCAGATAGTCCCGATCACTTCCGCTAAGCACCAGGGATTCCTTGTTTGCCCACTTGCCGCAGGGAACCGCCAGATTGAATAAAAACATGGCCCCCATTCTGTTCACAAGGCCAATCAGGTCTTCCAAGTCCCTTGATCGGATTGTCTCATGGCTCACGGTCCCGCCAACCAGAACCTTCATCCCGGCCCGCCGGGCATTGTCAACCGCAGAAAAAACCGCATCAAATGACGCGGAACTTCCCCTGAATTGATTGTGTTTGTCCCGGTCCGCGCTGTCCAGGCTGGTGGTAATGCAGTTCACCCCCAAACGGGCAAGCTCCCTGGCCCGTGAATAGGAAAGCAGCGTCCCGTTGGTCTGAATGGAAATATAATGGTGCTTCGGCTCCAGAATGGGAATCACATCATCCAGCATATCCGACAAAAGAGGCTCGCCGCCTGTGATGTTCCAGGAAAGATTATCCAGGGCTTTGGCCTGGGTGACGATGCTTTGATAATCATCCAGGTCAAGAACAGGGGCGTCACGTTTCAGGACCATGGCCGAGCAATGATCACACCTGAGATTGCAGTCATAACCCAGGGCCAGATCCATGACACGAAATCCCCGGCCCAGACCCAGCCGTGATTTTAGCCGTTTCACAACCTGGTTTTTCACCATGGAAAAGCGAAAGGGAGTAAGGGTGTATGAAAGAAAATACAGCTGCCTTATAATATCGGATCGCGTCACGGAGTTCGCCTCGTGTGTTTCAAAATTTTTTACTCACCATGAAGGTCATGAAAGACATAAAGTTTAGGGTGGAGATGTTTTCTTCATGAACTTCTTGCTCTGGGTAAACTTGTTTTTTCTTTTTTTAAACCACCCGTTCGCATAGCTCACTGAAGGACACGAAGAGCACGAAGAAAAACAAATAATTTTAGCAATTTATTTGATTATGGCTTTAACTTCCAGCAAAAAAAACTTAATTTTGCGAGATAGTAGCACAGCGCTGCAAAGCCACAACCAAAAAACTGGTCTCTCACGAAGGCACAAAGAACACACAAGCTATATCATCTTACGGAGGGACACGATGCGTCGTGCCCGTGCTTGCATCTCGACAGCGGACATTTGACTCATCCCAAAATTCATATTTGGCAACCTTTTTAAAAGGTTGGCCCCCGGCAGGGATAATCTTTTACCCTTCTTCGTGCTCTTCGTGTTCTTGAACGACCAAAGGGAGTGGGTGGTTTAAATATTTAATCGTTTTTCTTCATGACCATCATGTACTTCATGGTAAAACAGTTTTTGTTTCATTCCCAGGCATTGCCTGGGTAATGAAACTTTGTTTTCGATCCCGATTTCGATTTCGATCCCGATTTCGATTATTCCAACAAGGCATATATAAACACACCCATCCTGTCAAATCCTATTACAGGATTGCCCTTGACATAACAAGCCCATCTATTATACCCCATGAGTGTTCCTTTCAAATTAATCAGGCGTATAAAACACAGATGGTAACCCTTAATATGGCTTCAAACACACGAGAGCGTTTCATCAAGCTTGTCCTCAAAGGATGTTGCCATATTGCGTCTGTTATGTTCTACGGAAACAGCAAAAATGCGGACTGGATTTATGAAAAAATGAACCGGCCTGTCACCTATGTTCATGAAGCCTTGAACGTTATTTATTTTGCGGCACGAAAGCCCAAAGTCCACCGAATCATTTCCCTGATTGTCGAACCGGTGTTCGGATGCAATCTCCAATGTTCCTACTGCTGGCATTCCATCAATCATTATTTTGAACATAAAAGCAAGCGACCCCGTTTCATGCCCCTGGACCTGTTCAAAAAAATCGTGGACCAGGCCCCTGCAAGTGTTGAATCCATTGCCTTTGCGCTGATTGGGGAACCCTTGCTTCACCCCCATATCCACACCATGATCACCTATGCACGATCCAAAGGCATCAGGACGGTTCTTTACACCAACGGAACCCTTCTGACAGCTCAGGTCATGCAGAATATCGCCCAATCGAATCCGGACGTTCTTGTGGTCTCGGTGGAACCGGATGAGGCCAATGCCCTCAAGCACCGTGGTGTGTCCCTGGATGTTCTGAAGGCCCGGATCAGGGCCTTTAAGGTCATAAAACCCCCTGGCATGGAGATCAAGCTGTCGGTGGTGGTGCATCAGGATAATATGACTGAAATAAAAAATATCCATAAAACCTGGGAAGGCCTTGTCAGCCATATCAAATTATCCCCCATGATCCGCTACAACGGAACCCGGGCCATGGGGGACTGCATCGAACCCTGGCGTGGGAGTCTCAGTATTCTGACCAACGGAGATGTCTCACCCTGCTGTGTTTCAGCCGGGTATCGGAGCATCATTGTGGGGAATCTTAAGGACGATACCCTGGACAGGATCATCCATGGTCCGGGCTTACGAGGTCTTTTGAATGATTTTATCCATAAAAAAAGGCCCGAGGTCTGTGTTCGTTGCAGAAGCTTTCAGGGGAAACATATCCCCTTAAGGGTTCCGGCCATCACAAAAAACAGATCCGGGAATTCCTGATCTGTTGATTACCTTATTGCCTGATCACGGGGGAAACACATGCATAGCACCAAACCCGAAGAAAATGATGTGGCCTGGAATTTCATTCCATCACAGGCCAAAATCCTTCTGGTCAAACCCCATTGGCTCTGGGGCTCAACCCATGAGGCATCGCCACCCATGGGCCTGTTGTATTTGTCATCATCCTTAAAAAACCGCTTTCCCGGCATCAAGACCCGGCTCCTGGATCTTCGCATAGAAAAAGACAAAAATAAAAGCCTTGGGGACATGATACATCACTGGAAACCGGATATCGTGGGTTTCCTGTGCCTGACCGGTGACCAGCCCATTCTCCTGGAACTTTCAAACATCGCCAAACAGGTCAACCCCCAGGTCCATGTCTGCTGCGGCGGCCCATACCCCACCCACTGCCCCGAAGATTTTCAGGATATGCCCCATGTGGACGCCATTGTCCGGGGTGAAGGGGAAATCAGTTTTGGCAATCTGGTGGATTGTCTGTCAAAGGGTCCCCAGGCCAACCCGCCCCAGCCTGAGGGCTTTTCCATCAGAGATTCCAAGGGGCAGCTATCCATTCCCCCTTACGGCCCCTTAATTTCCGATCTGGACACCATTCCCTTGCCGGATTGGGATCTCATGGATATCGACCTCTATGCCCAGTTGATACAGATCAACATCCTCTTGGCCGGGAAACGGTTTATGCCCGTGTTCACCTCACGGGGCTGCCCCTTTCACTGTGTATACTGCCACAACATGTTTGGGAAAAAGGTCCGTCTGCGTTCCCCCAAAAACATCGTGGATGAAATCGAGCTTCTGGTTAAAAAATACACGGTGGACGAGATTCAGATTTACGATGATATTTTCAATATCGACCGGAGCCGGGTCTTTGAAATCTGTGACCTGATCATCGACCGGAAACTCAAAATCAAGATCAGCTTCCCCAATGCCATCCGTGGGGATATGGCCGACGATGAGATGATCCTCAAGCTCAAACAGGCCGGGGCTTACATGATTACCTTTGCCATTGAGACCGCATCGCCCCGACTTCAGACATACATCCAAAAGAATCTCAATATCGATAAAACCATCCGGGCCATTCGATTTGCCAACAGCATAGGCCTCATCACACGGGCATACTTCATGATTGGTTTCCCCACGGAAACCATTGATGAGATCAAACGCACCATCCGGCTTCCAGCCCGCCTGCCCCTGACCACCATCTCGTTTTTTTCGGTGATCCCCTTCAAAGGCACTGTCCTGTATACCATGGCCAGAAAAAACATCAGTGAACGGGGCCGACATCGTCTTGACCAACCCCACGCATCGTTTTTCGCACCGACCACGTACTATTCGGATGTCACGGGCATACATCTCCGAAAATACATTTTAATCAGTTACTTCATGTTTTTCACCCCCTTAAGACTTTTCCGGTATTTCCTGAAAATCCCCAGAAAAATTCTTTATCTCAAGCAAGTACGACTGATTCTGCAAATGGGATTTTCGTCCGGGAGAAAAAAGCTCCCATGATATGTTTTTCTTGTCATTCGGACAAAAATAAAGGTATTTATTCACGCATGGGTCACATGCATCTAAAAAAAGCAACAGCAAAGGCCGTAAAAACCCTTGCCAACGCGCGGTATCTGATTGCCTTAGGAAAACCCCGTGTGGTTCTCCGATATATCGATAAATTCATCAAAGCCATATGTCTGGGTAAAATAACACCCAGGCAGATTGACATCGCCTTGACCTTTGACTGCAACATGTCCTGCGACCACTGTTTCACCGCCCCCCTTTTCAATGGCAATGAAAAGGAAATGGACTATGCCACCTTGAAACAGGTGGCCAGGGACTGCAAAAAGCTGGGCATCACCGTGATCCATTTCACCGGGGGGGAAATCCTCATGAGAAAGGATCTTGAAACAGTAATCGGCTTGTTCGAACCCCGCCGGAACCTGATCTATATCCAGAGCAACGGCATGCTGGCCACCAAATCACGGCTCTTATCACTCAAAAAGGCAGGACTTGATTTTTTCGGCGTCAGCCTTGAATATCCAGATAAGGATAAACAGGATACCTTTCGCCACCATGATGGCTATTTTGACAAGTCTCTCCTGGCCCTGTCCATGGCACAGGAGGTGGGACTCCAGACATCGGTGAACATCACCATCGACAATCAGCTGATCCATTCCCCCGAATTACCCAAACTGATTTCTCATCTGGGCACCCTGGGCCATATTGTATACGGAAACCTGCCCGTCCCCGTGGGACGTTTCAAAGAGAAAAAAAACCTTTTATGGTTTGGTGACGAACGGAGGATTCTTAAAAAACTGACCGAACGCTTCCCTTTTTTCAGAACCGAGTTCGATTCCAATTTCGGCCCCAAGGGTTGTCCGGCCATGAAGGAAAAAATTTATCTGTGTGCCTACGGTGATGTACTGGCATGCCCCTATATCCATGTGTCTTTCGGGAATGTTATCACTGAAAGCCTGGTATCCATCTATCATCGATGCTTAGGGTTCTCGGTGTTCAACACCTATCATGATCACTGCCTGGCCGCTGAAAACAAGATGTTTATCCGCCGTGTCATTGATAAAACCCTTGATTTTTCCCGCCAGCCGGTCTTCTATAAGGATCTGGAGAAAGAACTGAAAACCCCGACATTCAAACGATAAGATAATGACTGACACGACACACCTTAATCTGAATCTTGAAGAGGTCCCCTGCCCGGTCTGCGGAGCTGCAAATCACAGGCCCGTGGTCAGTGCCCCGGATTTCGAGACGCCTTACACCAACCTCTTCCAGGTGGTTCAGTGCACCGACTGCACCATGATCTACACCTCTCCCAGGCCCTGTACGGACGACCTGTTTCGATATTTTTATCAGGACAATTATGTCTGTTACACCCAATCCGGCCTGGCGGATACCATCAGGGAAAACTATCTGTGTAAATCCAGGTATGCGGCCCTGAAACATCTCATACCCGAGAATGGCCGTTTTCTGGATGTGGGCTGTTCCTTTGGATATTTTCTTTCCTACCTTCAGGAAAACACACTCTGGGAGGCCTATGGGTGCGAGCCAAACCATGACATGGCATCCAGGGCCATACAAAAGGGACTTTCTGTTCAGGCAAAAACCCTGGTCCAGGCAGCCTATCCATCGGATTATTTTGATCTGGTTTACATGTCCCACGTGCTTGAGCATGTCCCTGATCTCAAAGAAACCGTCCAGGAGGTATTCAGGATTCTCAAACCCGGAGGCCTGTTTATCACGGAGAATCCCGATGTGGATGCCCCCATACGAAAACCCTTTGGCCCAAGCTGGTGGGGCTACCACCTGCCCCGTCACCTGTCCCATTTCAGCCATGACAGTATCCGATGCCTCTTATCCATGGAAGGATTTGACATCAAGCATATCAAACCCTGTTTCAGACCCGGACCCATTGCCTGGTCAGTTCAGAATTTCCTGAAAACAAAAAAGATCCCAGATCCTGTCTGCTCGTTTTTCGGGGTTCAGAATCCTATTTTTGTGGCCCTATGTGGCATCCCTGCCCTTTTTTACCTCAAAGGGGGCCATACGGACATGATGGAAACAACCGCCCAAAAACCCCTGGGTGACCTCTCATGAGCAACGCGATCCGGATACTTTTTGTCAAGACCTACGGATATGCCCCGAACCAGGCCTTTGATGTGCCCCTGGGCGTGCTTTACCTGTCCGGATACCTGAAAAAAAACCTTGGTAGCAAGGTTGATGTATCCCTGATCGATCTGAGAATCATCACAGACAAGCACCAGGCATTGAAAAAAAAACTGCGTGAGGTAAAGCCACATATCATAGGGATCAGCACCCTGGCCTTTGAGCATCAATTTCTTTCCGACAATGTGGAGTTTATAAAGGCCCATGCACCCGATGCTCTTTTAATCATCGGCGGTCCATACGCAACATCCAACGCCGAATCCATTTTAAGTGAAAACAGAATCGACTATGCCATCATCGGTGAAGGGGAAAAAAGCCTTTTAAAACTTGTTGAAGCCTTTGCCAAAGGCGGCGATATCCGCCAGGTAAAAGGCATCGCCTACAAAGCGGAGCATGGGACGGTCCTTACTGAAAAAGAGGATTATATTGAAAATCTGGACAGCATTCCCACACCGGACTATGCCTTGATTGATTTCAAGGATTACTGGGGAAGCCGCCTCCAGTTCAACGGGATCCTGGCGGAAAAACGGCATGCCTCGGTGATCAGTTCCAGGGCTTGCCCCTACCGCTGTGTCTATTGCCATTCCATGTTCGGCAAAAAACTCCGGAAACGGAGTGCTGAACATTTTGTCGCTGAAATACGATATCTTTATAATCGCTATCAGGTTCGGGAATTCCATATCATCGACGATGTGTTTAATCTTGACAGGCCACGCATGCATGAGATCTGCAACAAAATCATTCAAAGCGGCATGACCATCAAAATCGCCTTTCCCAACGGGCTCAGGGGCGATATTCTTGAGTACGAGGATATCCTGATTCTCAAAAAAGCAGGGGCCTACATGCTCACCCTGGCCATTGAAAGCGGTGCCGCACGTATTCAGACCCTGATCCGAAAACATCTTAATATCGCCAAGGTCATGGATAACATCGCCTTTGCAGAAAAGCAGGGCCTGATCACCCGGGGCTTTTTCATGCTGGGTTTTCCCGGCGAAGAGATTGCCGAAATGAAACTCACCGTCCAAACCGCCATCCAGTCAAAACTCAGCATGGCCAGTTTCTTTGTGGTTGTCCCCTTTGAAAACACAGAGCTTCATGATATGGCCAAAAAACACCTGGACGTCATGGACAAGGACCTCACGGGAAGCTATCAGTCCTCCACCTCCTTTTATGAAAAAGCCACCGGTTACAAGGTGGGACGACTCCAGAAAATGGCCTATCTGAGGTTTTACTCGCCCCTTCGTCTGATCCGGGTTTTCCTTAAAATCCCCCGAAAATCTTACCAGATCTCCAAATGGTTTTGGTTTGCCTTTGATTTGCTTAGGCTTTGAGGCTTGGGTGAAGAAGACGATGAGATCGGTGCGGCATGGTTGGGTGGATATTATATGGTATTATTCCCCTGGTTTTTCCCGATTTTTCTTCAAAGAATCTTTACTATAGACGATTCCGCCATTTTTGAGGATTTTGTGACGTTTGGAAAATACTGTAAACAATCACTTGATCATCGTTGTATTCAAAAAAAATAGCATAAGGGAATCGTCTTAACAAAGACCTACGATACTCATCATGTATCATTGGATAGAGATCAGGCATGCGGACAATTGCCTGAATACTGGCCTCTACGCAACTAAGGAATTATTCACCCAAGCCGGAACGTCTGTCTTCGTACCAGCGATATGCATCAGCGATGTCCTCCTGGGCTTCAGGAGTGATGACCAGATCAACGGCCATATTGTCTTCGAATGTTCTTTTTAACCTGATCCCACGAAAGCCCGGACGCTGGCTTGCTCAAGAGATTTGATTTTCTCCTATCCAGCTCTTTTTTTTGCCACTCATGGAGGGGGATATCCTTAGGGGTGGCAGCCAGGTCATCCCATAGATCTTCTACCAATTGCAGTTTTTCTGTTGGACTTAAGTCAAATATGGAAATATCATTTATATTCATAGCCACCACCTTGATAGTTTTAGTTTATACTTAATAAATTTCACATGTTGAGGCCCTTGTCAACATGCAATAGATACAATTGGAACATATGGGTCCCATGGGACCCATATTAAACGGGGGGACAGCCATACAGGTTTTTTTTCTTTGTGATCTTTGAGCCTTCAAGGTTACACTGCTTTTTTTCAACAAAAAAAAGCCGGTGTTTTTCTAAGAAAAACACCGGCCCAAACAGTGCGAATACGTTATTGATCAATGCCCGTGAATATAAAGTTTCGTGGGAGTGCTGTTGACCATGATCTGGAAATCGCTGATTCGAAGTTCCCCTATATAGCTCGCGCCTATCGTTGAGTATTCATTGTTCACGTACAGATGGTATCCATTTGCAAGAAAGGTATTGATCGCAATGTTTCGAGGCAGATTAAACCGGACAAAGGATGTGTAAGCAGGAATATCAGGCTCTCCATCATTATTCCAATCAAATGGGTTATCCATGGTCGATGCCACGTCAATCTCAATTTTCGCATCATTCAAGGAGATTTCTACCGCTGAGTTCTCGCCCCCGCTGTCCATCACAAGCCATCCCGCCTCTGTCACACCACCAATGCCGTCATCATCACCAATACCGATATTCGTAAATTCCTGAGTCACCGTGATTTTTCCTTCAAGAAAAATCGTCACGCCTTCTTTCGCCGTCACTTGATCCAGGTCTTCTTCAGAAAGACTTTCAATGGAGAATGCAGCAGTCGGTATTATGGCCATGAGAACAACAAACATGATAAAACGCACTGTTTTCATAAAAGCACCTTGGCTGTCACACTAAAAATGAATTAGTTGCATGAACATTGTTTATCTGATTCATTGTTAACAAATCTTATGCACATGGTCAAGAAAAATATTTTTTCGCAAAGCCCCTTGAAATCAATTCGAATCCGTGCAAACATTCCTGTTATTGTTGATGAACAAAAAAACAGGATGCCCCTTAAGGATTCCATGAATAAACCCCTGATCCACCGGCTGAAAATAAACGGTCTCATTGTTCTGTTCATCGCCTCTGCCCTTGCCTTTGTTTATCATCAGACCCTCCATTTTGATTTCATAAATTTCGATGATCCTGTCTATGTGACGGCAAATCCAGCGGTTCAAGACGGCCTTACTTATGAGAGCCTGGCCTGGGCCTTTGGCATTCACAGTGATATCTGCATGTACTATCAACCCGTGGCCTGGATTTCCCATATGGCCGACTGCCAATGGTTCGGCCTTGACCCTGGTAAACATCACCGAACAAGTGTGCTGATCCACGGATTTAATGCGATTCTTCTATTCCTTATCTTAAATGCCATGACAGGGGCCACATGGAGAAGCGCTTTTGCAGCAGCCATCTTTGTCTTGCACCCCGTCAATGTCGATGCCGTGACCTGGATATCCGAAAGAAAAACCATCCTTTCTGCCTGTTTCTGGCTTCTGGGCATGGGGGCCTACCTTTATTACATTAGGAAACCATCACGGGTCCGCTATCTGCCTGTCATTCTCCTTTTTTCCCTGGGTCTTTTAACCAAACCGGTGATGGTCACCTTTCCATGTGCCCTTGTGCTACTTGATATCTGGCCCCTTGAACGGATACGGACCCATTCCCTTATTTCCCTGATCAAGGAAAAAATTCCCCTGTTTATTATCACAGCCCTCTGGTGTGTAACGCCCCTTTTATCCGAGACGCTCCTTTCCAATGAAACCACACCGGACATGGTGTCCTATGGACTTCGCATATCCAATGCCCTGGTGTCCTACTCAAAATATGTCTTTAACTTTTATATGCCCCATGATTTGGCCATCCTCTATCCCTATCCCACCCATGTCCCTTTGGTGCATTCAATGGCCGCCCTGATTTTTCTTTTATCAATCACCCTGTGGGCCTGTTTTAAATACACCCGAAAACCCTTTTTATTAATCGGCTGGCTCTGGTTTGCAGGGACGCTTTTCCCCACATCGGGTTTGATTCTTGGCACCTTATGGCCGGAAATGGCTGACCGATGGGCCTATATTCCGTATATGGGGCTTTGCATGCTCACGGCCTGGATCTTCCCTGAATGGTCCGGAAAGAATATGCGATTCCGTCTGATTCCAACAGGCCTGGCCCTTTGTTTTCTTCTTTGGCTCGGCTATACAGCAAAAACTCAGGTTTCATACTGGAAAGACAGTATCCGGGTTTTTGAAAAAGCCCTCACCGTCATAGGCTACCATGCCCTCCCCCACCAGAACATTGCAACGGAATTCATGAATAAAAAGAACTATGATCTGGCTGAAAACCATTTGAAAATCATTCTTGAAAACGAACCGGATCATGTGGATGCAAATTATAACATGGGCCTTTGCCTTGCTGAGACAGGCCGGGAGAATGAGGCTCTCAACTATTTCAATCATGTTCTCACACGCAATCCCGGGTTTACCAAAGCCTACCTGATGAAGGCTAAAATCCTTGACAAGACATCCGGAAAAAAAACGGTCAAAGAACTTTATGAAACAGCTCTGATTTACGCCGATAAAAAGGATGACATCCTTTATAACTATGCCCTGTTTTTATCCCATGAAAAACGCAGGGAAGAAGCTGAACAACGATTTCTGGAACTTCTTTCCCACGATCCGAGGCATGGACAAGGTCACGGAGCCTATGCAGATCTTCTCATGGACCGAAATGATTATAAAAAAGCCCTATATTATGCCGGAAAAACCGTGGCACTTGAGCCTGATTCACCCCAGGCCCTTAACCGCCTGGGCATCTGTCTTGTCCGTTTGGGTGATTATACAGAGGGCATCCGTCAATTTAACAAAGCCATAGAACTCAATGAGACCTATCACGAAGCCCGTCTTAATCTGGAGGTCGCCACCATGGACCAGCGCCTCTTTGAAAAGTCCCTGGATCTGATCAAAGGGGCCTTGCCTTTTACCCAAAATCAACACCTGCCCGATAATCCCGAAGAGATCCTCAGCCACCTGGATAAAATCCTTCAATCGGAAACGATCACCCCAGGAATAATTAAAGCATATCAGCACCTTTCAACCCTGTTCAGACTCCAGGGGAACTATGCCCAGGCACTGTCCATCCTTGAGAAGATCCGCCCTATGGACCCACGCTATGAGACTAGTATTCAGTACAACATGGCCTGCATTCATGCCTTGATGAACGACCCTGTGACATCGGTTGCCCACTTAAAAAAAGCCATGGATGCGGATGTGAATCTGATTGATTATGTTAAGAAAGATCATGATTTTGACAGGATAAGAGAGTCCAAGGCGTTTCAACAGCTGACAAAAACACCAAATAAAATTGGGGACAGGCCAATTATTCCTCTACAATAAATTTCGATCAATAGCCGTTAAAGAAAAAAAGTGTTCTATGCTCCTCGCTCCCAGGCTCCTGCCTGGGAGTGTATAGGGCATGGCTCCAGCCATGCCTCTGGAGGCAAGAGCCTCCGGGTATGCATTCCCAGGCAGGAGCCTGGGAACGAGGCGGCGACAATATCCTGTAAGGATCAATTCAGACCCGCCACAGTTAAAAACTCCCGAAAGAGCTTTGAGGAACGTATCGTGTCCAACCGCCGGTCAAGCATCAGAGAATTCCAGTCGGAAAACCCTGAATCTGCGGCTTTTTGCAACCATGAGACCGCGTCGTTTTCATGGTTTTCCAGAGCAAACATGCAGGCCATGGCATAGTAAGCCTCGGCGCGTTGATCCCCATGGTTTTCAGCCAGCTTATGATAATACATAATGGCTTTATCATACTGGGCCCCATCCTCATAGATTTGGGCAAGCCCTGTGATGGCAGGGCCATTACCTGGATCCATGTCCAGCATTTTCATGTAGAGTGATTCGCACTCATGGGTTTTGTTCAGCAAACCACTCAATCGGGCAAGACGACCCAGGGCGTCCATATTGTCCGGGGCCTGTTCAAGGGCATGGCCTGCCTGGGCATATTCATCTTCAACGATCTTTTTTTCATTATAAATCAATTGGCGATTTTCCTGTGCATAGGCATTGTCAGGGTCAAGCTCAAGGACCGTGTTGAACATTTTTTCCGCCTGGGGCCAGTTGCCTGTGGACGCGAATATCACACCCAGGTCATTCAATGCCCTGATATTCTTTGGATCAAGGGATAGGGCCCTCTTAAAACACATCACGCCATGATCCGGACGTCCCATGTCAAAAAGAGCATTGCCGAGATTGCACAGGGCTTCACTATGGTTTGGGTCCGATATCAGTGCCTGTTTAAAATGCTCTGCCGCATCATGTTTCAATCCCTTGTTCAGAAGAAGAACCCCCAAGTTGTTATGGGCGTCTGAAAAATCAGGCTTATCAGCGATGGCACCTTGAAAATAATCAATGGCATCATCAAAGCGCTGCTCAGCCATGGACATGGAGCCCAAATTATATTTGGCAACCGGGTTGTGGGGATTTGAGATAAGAGATAAACCAAAGTGCTCTTTTGCCTTATCCATCATGCCCTGTTTTAGAAAATTTAAGGCAAGATTATGGTGGGCAAGGCTGAAACCCGGTTTTGCCCATAAAGACAGGTAATACTGTTTTTGTGCCTTATCAGACAAGGCCTTTTCATCAAGGGCGATCCCTAAATTATTGTATGCCAGATAATTGCGCTCGGTGATTTCAAGGGCATGGGTATAAAGACGGATACTGTCCTTCCAATAGCCCGTTTGCCTGAAGGATAGCAGGGAAAGAAAACAAATCCATCCCAGACCCAAGGGAATATAAAGCCATGGTTTTACATTGAACACGCGGATGATATCATATCCGCCCCAGGCGATTATTATATAGATCCCGATCAGGGGGACATAGGCGAATCTGTCTGCATAGGCCGGCCAGACAGCCCCCTGGACAATGCCCAGAAACGGAACAAGAACAATCAGAAAAACAAACCATCCGGTCACAAGAAAGGGCATTTTCCGTCGGTATAGGATAACAAAAGCGGATACTATAACCAAGGCGAACAAACATAACAAGGCAGCAAAAAGTGACGCTTCCCGGGGATAGGGGTAAATAACGCTCAAATCAAGGGGCCAAAAACATTTTTTTAAATACACCCCGTAGGATATCACGGCGTTCTTAAAGCGAAGCCCCATGGGAACCACATCAAGGGAGATGTTCTTTACCCTGACATGCTTGGAAATAAATGGCGTGATTCCCCACAATGCCACAAAAAAAGCAAAGGGTATTTTTTCAACAAGAAGTCGTGTCCAGGGATGCTGAGAAGGACGTCTTTCTGTTTCAGTCCCCTGGCTTGAATCCTTTTTCTTCAGGCGATTCAGCGGCCAGAAATCCAGAAGCAAAAATACAAGGGGGATGGTTACCATCACGGGCTTTGTCAGCAAACCCATGATCACCATCAGACACACCAGAAGATAATTTCTGACTCCTCCGCGTTTCGCATAGCGGGTATACGCCATGATCGAAAGCAACCAGAAGGTGGTCACAAGCAGTGTCTTTTTCTGGGCAATCCAGGCCACGGAATCAACCCCCATGGGATGAACGGCAAAGAGTAAGGCAACAAAGGCGCTCCGATACACGGCTCCAGTCATGGTATAAAGAGCGGCGTACAGTAACAAAGCGTTAAAAATATGTATCAAAAGATTGGACAGATGATGATATCCGCTGTTCACACCGAACAACTGGCAATCAAGCATATGGGCCAGATAGGTCAGGGGATGATAATAGGTCAGATCATTTTCATTGAGGGAAAAAGCCCAGGTAACAGATTCAGCGGTCAACCCCATTTGGGTATGGTTGTTTTCCGTGACATAATCCTGATCATCATAATTGATAAACCCATGATGTCGAACCTGACCGTAGATCGCAAGCATAATCAAACTAAGTATGACACATATTCCCACATGCTTTTTCACTATGAATACACCATGTTTGTTTATGGATTCTTATTAAAGAAAAAAACGCCACTTAATTAAGGGGCGTTTATTATATACGTTCAATTAATCCGTGTTTCAATAAATAAATCAAACAACTATCCCAGGTCTTATGGCCCCTGATTGTGAGATTCGGACTGGGGAAAGGTATGATAGGGATCTTCAAGGGGATGGGCAATCCCGTTTGCTTGTTTATAGGGCGTCCAGTCCGGATCCCATAAGGGAATGGAACTTGCGCCTTCTTTCAATCCTTCGGTATAAGAAAAATCAATGGCATTTTCAGGAAGACCGCAGATCATTTCGAATCCCACATGGTCACCCTCAAAATTCATAATAACCCAGAAGCCCGTATCCCGATCCTCAACATTGAAAACATTGATGGCAAAGCACTGGATAAATGAATCCCTGACCATCTGCATGGTCCCCGGAGTATATGTATAAGGATCAGCAACACCGGCTGATCGTCCTGCCGTATAGGCAAGGAGCATGGGATTCACGATACCGGTATACCGTTGCATATTGCTGTAAAAATTCCCCTGTTGGTCATTGGTTCCAATGATAATCCGCCTTAAATGGGAATTTTCCGCATACACACTGTTATCGAATTCCAATCGGATGATCTGACCATTCATATACATGGGTTTATCCGGGCTTTCACCGAGCTTGATATTGTCTATCCAAAGATCCCAATCATAGAAATTGGTATTCGGGGTAACCGTGGATTCCTTTGAAAGATAACCGCCATTTCCCCATGGTTCAATGGTGCCTGCGCCTTGGGGTGCCAAGGTATTAAAATCCGATTCGATTTTGGCAAAGTTAAAATAGGCCCCATCGTTGGAAGCATATTTCTGAACATCATAAAACTGCTGAAAGCCCGACATACCGATCTGTGCCATGTTTGTCCGCATGCTTGCAGCATCGCGGTAATAGTAACCGGCTTTGACAGAATCAATGGTCCCATAGACCTCAAGATGAAGGTCTAAAAATATCCGAACCGTATCATTTTCATTATAAAACGAATCAATGGTCACCGATGAAAACTGGCCGTCAAGTGCTGCCAGTTCATCATCACTCATGATCTCCATACCGGCCATGGTCTGCCCCGCTATAATGAAAAACAAAACAACATTCGCAATCAGCAGGTATATTATGTGACCGTGTCTCTTATTCATCAAAGATCCTATTGCCATTGTGATTGAAAGGGTTCGTCGTATTGGGGCGGTGCAAGATCAGGATCCGGATAGGGCCGTGGTATGGAGTTGGGCGTATTGCCATAACCGTATCCGGGAATCTCCGCATGGATCTGGAGATCAATCCCGTCAACCATAACAATATCCCCCCCCGGAGCACCGATTCGCAAGGAACCTGAAATGGGCGTATCAATGGAGATATACGATTTGTTGTATCGTGGATTTTTTATGGGGTTGTAATGGGTGCCATCCTGAAGGTAATTATCTTTTCCATCTCTCCAGCCCCTGGCATCGGTGAAAAAATCACCGGACGTTGCTTCAAACCATTCCACACGGCTATCCTGGGACGGTTCACCGGATACAATATCGTAAGGGAAGGGAATATAATAATTCCTATCCACCGTAAAATCCATTCTCAAGGGATTCCCGTTTTCCACATCACCAATTTTCAAAGCCCCGTGGGGCACCCAGGATGAGGGGTCAGGAACAAACCGGTTGGCTGCCAGCAATTGTTGCTCATAGGCGGCATTCCCGTCCGCATAGTCAGCCGCACGCGCAGGTGACCATATACCGGGTATGGTCGTATACGGAAGGGGTAAGGATCTGTCGTAATCCGGCTCTGACCCTGTAAAATAGCCGGCCACCATGATATTTTCAAGGATAACCGGTGTATCGTTGCCCAGATGCCTGAATGCATCCACAGTCATGGATTCAGCCTGAAGTCTCAAATCAATTTCGCCGGCCATGCCTGTATTATTGGATGCAGCTCCAAGATATACAGTCAATTCATCAATGGACAATCCGTTGATATGGGCTCCGCCCAGACTGGCCGTGGGAAGAACATCGGTTGGATCATTGGGATTTCTGGGATTATTGGGATCCACGGGCGAAATGGCGATATCTCCCACATCGAGATCCATGGTAACACTCGTATTATAAAAAGAAAATCTGGCATAATTATATTCCAGTTCCCCAAAATTCTGGCTGTATATATCCCAGTCCAGATTCGTGGACATGATAACCGGGCCGTTGTTACCATCACTGATCAACAGGTCGGTCAGGGCTATGGTTCCACGTTGATTGTCGGGTTTGGGGTCTGCCGGAGGATCAAAGGGTCCAACATGGGTGGCAAGATATTCTATACCCGGGCTGATAATAAAAAAATCAAAATCCTGAAGGATAAATGTCGCACCATCCTGTCCGGTGATTTCACCCAGTTCGTTTTCCGAAAGATTATGAATGGGAAATGCATTCAGTGGAAAGCCCAAGAGCCAGCCCACAAGTGATACGATCATGATGACATTCTTCATAAACATTTCCGGCACTATGGGTAAATAATAGACTTAAAAACTTATACCAGGATTCATATACATTATATCGTGAATCAAGATATAAAACTTTAAATCCATATACATTAATCCTTCAAAATTCATTAAACATGGTAAGGGGCACCCATGTGCCCCTTACCATTTAAGACATGATACCTAGTTTACATGCGGGTAAATATAAACACTTCCTACAATGGTCGTATTTCCCGTTGTATTCTGATAAAAAGATCCCAGGGTCTGAGCCGCAGTAGGAACTGTCGCTGCAGTCGGAGCCGCTGAAATAAGTGAAACAGTTGTTGTTTTTGCAGCCGCACCCACGGTGACTGAGGGAAGGCCGATGGCAACAAACGTTGTGCCTTCAGCAATGGCAAGATCGGGATCCGTATCAGCATCGGGTCCATCGGGTACAACAATATAACCACCGACGCCTGCAGTCGCAACATCAATTGTCATACTTGTTCCATCAAGAGAAACAGTCGTTCCTGCACCACTTTCTTCCAGGAAAAGATAACCGGCCGCTGTAGTTCCGCCAAGTCCATCTCCATCTCCCCAGGAAAAATCGGAAACACCCTGGGTAACGACGACACCATCAAATGTAATGGTGACCCCTTGCTGGGCAGTCATTTCATCCAGGGCTGAATCATTCATGGAATCAAGTGCAAAGGCCGTGAAGGGTACAAGTAACAGGACAGCAATCAATACTAATTTTTTCATACATTCCTCCTCATCAATTTACGTTAGTAACACTGATTGTACATATTTTCCAGAGGCAACATACCGAATCCTTAACATTACCGGCCATCGATCTTTCTGCAATCCAAAGCCGTCGGAGTTGGGCTATTTCACTGGAACAAACACCATTTAAATCTATAAACATTGTTATATATTGCCACATAAAAGAAATATGCGTTCATCAATGGGGGAAAATAAACATTTTAGCATCATCACTTTTGATGGTGATGGTTGATCCGTTCAAGGCAAAATTGCATACCGTGTCAGAAAATGTTGTCACACCGTCTCCGGGAAGTCCCTGGGGGTTGTTCGCGAATTTTAGCGTGAGCAGCGCGTCCGTCATATTGATATGGAAATAAGCCTCATTAAAACTGATCAATACAGACGATGTGTTTCCGGCGATGGAATCCCCATGGGCACCCAGATCATAGCCGGAAGCACCTGTTGTCAGCGCATCAATATCAAAACAGCCCCGTTCAACATTCAACTCAAGAATGCGGGTGCTGTCAAAAACAAACCACGCCCCTTCAGGTGCAGAGGGTATTCCAAGACCGTCTTCGCCACCAATGGACATCAGCCCCATATGATGGGTAATCTTGAAATCTTCAAGAATCACCGTGACACCGTCCTGGGCTGTTACCATGTTCAGGTCATTGTCATTCATCTCTTCAATCGCAAGACAGGATGCGGGTATGATCACCAGTAAAATTAAAAAAAATACGTGTTTCATTCACGATCCCGTGTCTTATGATTCGTTATGGTCAGGTTATTCAAGAAATAAATATCCCGAATGTTCCTTACCAGAAAACATCAAATAACAATCAAAAATAGAACGAACATTGTTTACATGTTTTAAAATAAATTTGCACATCCGCATATCTTTGTCAAGTGTATAATAAATTTTTTTAAAACATCCGTTAATATGTTGATTTCAGGATATTATTCATGTATATTTCATCAAATATTATGATTTTATTAAAATATTTTTCCATTTCAAATTCAGCTAATTAGTCCTTATATTCCCGCTCAGCCTCCCTTAATTTTTAAAAACAATTTCAATAACTATTGTTTATATGCGTAAACTATGTTATTTACTTTTTTTAAATAACACCAAAAAAAGGATCATGATGTGTCAAGTTCAATCCTCAAACAACTCAGGGAAGATGAACGGGAAGCTCGAAAGAACCTTATCCTGGAAGCTGTTTTAAAGCTTTTCGAGCAGAAGCCCTTTGATGAAATAGGTATGCGTGATATTGCCGCTGAAGCAGGTGTGTCCCCTGCGGCTATTTACAGGTACTTTCCCAGCCAGGAAGAACTGTTTATGGAAGCGTTTATCAAGGACCTTTCAGCCATTCGTACTGTTTTTCAGGAAACCCTGGCGGAAGCAAGCCACATGCCCCCGGCCGAACCCCTTGAGGACATGGCCAAAGCCATTGTCGACCACCTGATCCATAACCAGGCGACCTTTCAGATGATGAGCTATCTGATGATCAAGGGAAACATGCCCGACTACTTGCTCACCCGTTTCCAGGCCCTTCAAACCGCCTTTATCGACAAAATCATCCAGGTCCTTAACATAGCCGGAATCGAAGATCCTGACCGGACCTTATCCCATGCCTTCATCTCGGCCGTCATGGGCACCTTGATGACCTTCAGAAATTATCCGGGCAAAGACATTGAGAATGCAGAAGAACACATTCATCTGCTTGTAACCCTTATTGCTAAAATATTTAAAAAAGGAATCCCTGCATAAGGTCAAGACAATAGAACAACCTTATATATAGCTGCTCTTATTTCTAATTTTCAGGCAATTCATAGCCTAATACTTCCAGCACTATTTTTTTTATTGACCGTATAATTTGACTCTGCTACCATTCACTAAACAATGTTTATTATCAATAATAGTATTTTCGTGACCGGGAGCAATGAATGAAACGACCTGCTGTCTGTATTTACATTGTGGTTGCCTTGATTCTTTCGTCCTTATCGGCAAGCAGCCTCGAACAGCTGTCAAATGAATCACTGGACAAGATATCCGGCAAGGCCGTCAGTGACAACCCTGCCTTTATCGGACAGGACATCTTCTTTCCCGCAATCCAGACAGATCAGGAAATGAGTTCGTATTCCCAAGGCACAAACGGAGTTCACCAGACCGTAACCATAGAATTTATCGGGCGTGATGCCCAGGATGAATTCGGCTATGTTTACCGGGAGATTTTTTACGCGAATGCCTTTGTTGAAAATGTGGTTTATCAAACGGAAAATGCTGCCAATGGCATGTATTCCTTTGTTGTCTTTGAAGGGACTCTCAAAGGCCAAACTCGTGTTCCGGAATTTTTTGACAATAATCCGAATGTTCCAACCAAAGACGTGACGATCTCACGGGCACGCATTGATTTGCCCGAGGGTCTGACAGGTAATTATCTGTGCAGCTATCAGGGCCACGTTTTTTCCTCTGACGAGATCACCCAGACAGAACAAACCTTTACGATTTATCCCAATCGTCAGACCATCACCACCGGAAAAGCAGTGGATGGGAGCATGGCGATTCTTCTACCCCGCGGAACCGGTGCGAACACCTTATGGACACCCGTCATCAAGACGATTGATCCCCTTACCCACGTTACGGAATATCTGATAATCCCGGATGGCGAACGTTATGTTCATATTTCATTGAATCATCTGGTCGCTCGCATGGACGTAAACTTCCAGGTCAGGATGTCGAACAGCACACGTCCATGGACGCAACATGACAATGCCCACCTCCCTCCCGATAGGAACCAGACCCTGGGATCGTTTTCAATGACAGGGGGCAACACCACGATCAATGGTGGTAACATATTCATCACTGCAAATTAGGATGGCGTCGAGTCCCATATGCGGCGTTATAGTGTTTGGCCGGACCTTTCGACATACGCTCGAGTATGCCTTCACGCCCGGCCAAACACTATGCCTTGCCTATGGACCTTTTTCCATGGCCATCCATCCGTTGACTTTTTTCAAGTTCATTAATCAATCTCGTTGAACCGTTTCTTCGTTATCTCCATTTCCATTTTGGCTGTGGGTTTATAAAAACCCTTCTTTTTTCCCGGGCCTGGGGAACCCCTTCTTTTTTTAACATCATGAATAATTCCCAAACTGATAAATTATAAGCCATTTTTACTTTACAATCGTTCAAATCCCTGATATTGGATGGATAAAACAATGTTTACACAAATCAATTTGGTTCCCCCGATTAACATGCAATACGCCATGTGATTTATGGTTTGAATTGCAATTATGATTATTCTTCCATGGGGCTTGTCTGCCTGTGCTGAAGAAGTCACGGAGCTATAAAACATGCATGTGCTTATTGCTTTTGTTATTGGTATAGCAATATTCAGTAGTTTTCACCCCATAAGCCCCACGCCAAAAGGAGAATGGCTTATCGAAACGGGAACCGGCCCAAGTCTCGCAACTCGGCACACAATCAAACCTCTGTCTGACTTTCAGACAGACCGGATTATCAAGCAATCCTATGATTACAGCTGTGGATCTGCGGCACTTGCCACAATTCTGAGATATTACCTGGGTGAAAATTTCAGCGAAAAACAAGTTATCCACGGTATGCTGCAATATGGAGATCCAGAGCGCATCAAACAAAGACGGGCCTTTTCCCTTTTGGATATGAAAAAATTCGTTAATGCCCTGGGCTATGAGGCCAACGGCTACAAAGGCAACCTTGAGGATCTGACCGATTCGGAATTCTGGCCCTGTATCGTTCCCATCAAAATTTTCGAATACAGACATTTTGTTGTGGTCAAAGGGGTTCACCAAGGTCATATTTTCATCGCTGATCCATGGAGGGGCCACAGCAGTTACACCCTGGCCCAATTTGAAGAACTCTGGTTCGAAAATGTCATGTTCGTTGTATCCTCAAGTGCCCGGAAACCCAGCCATGCTTTGAAATTAAGGACCGAAGACCTTCTTTATATTGATGAAAAGACGGCCATGACCTTTTTGGATCCCAACATCATTGAACGAACACCCCTTGATATTGATCAGGCGATCAAAGAAATCCCGGAGGTCAGACAGTATTATAAACCATAATGGTGTATCGTATTTTATATATAAGGTTCACAGCATAACATCGATAATTCTCTGTTGGAGGAAAGTAATTGGCTGCACACATTAAAAAACTCATGTTGGTTTTCCACATGGTCTTGATGCTTGTTGTTCCGGCATTGGCCGAGAATGATTATGATACGTCCTCGGGCACGGTAATGACCATGCAGGATCTGAGCTCGAAAATGGAGGCCCTTCAGGAAGAAATCAACCGCCTGCGGGAAGAAGCCGATGTCCGCAACAAGCTTGAGGCAACCCTGGATGAGCAGACCGATCATGAAAAAGAAATTCTCACCGCAGCAGGCCAGGATTATTCCCTTGCCAGGGAAGGTTCCCTTGAACTTACCTATGGATTTACCTATGGTTACAATTCGACGGATATCCTTGAAAGCCTCTCACCATCGCCCCAGGTGGACCATTCCAGCAACCACAATCTCACCAACTCGGTGATCATGAAGTATGCGCTGAAAAACAATATCACCCTGAACTCAAGTGTTCCGTTTATTTACAAAAGTGATCAGCGGTCCACGTCCAATGAGCGGAACACAACGGACATCGGAGATTTATCCCTGGGTGGATTATGGCAGCCCAGCAAATCAGATGGAAAAAGCCTCAGCTTTATCTATAATGGGTCCATTGTCATTCCGTCCGGTACAAGCCCCTACAAAATCGATGTGGACAACGCCCTGTCCACAGGGTCGGGTTTTTATTCACTGTCCGCCGGATTTTCAACCAGCAAATCCCTTGACCCAGTTTTTGTTTATGGCAGCGGATCCATCTATTATCCCCTTGACGCCTCAAGTCTCAGCCAGAGGCGGGAAGGCCCCACAAGCAACGAGACCATTCTGACAAAAGTCTCTCCGGGAAAAACCCTGGGGATATCGGTGGGTATGGCCTATGCCCTGTCCTATACCGTATCGTTGAACACCAGCTTCAGCTACTCATACTCAACAAAATACAAATACTACTGGAACGGTGGCGTCACATCCACAAGCGGGACGTCCACGGCCGCGGTTCTGAATATCGGTACGGGCTGGCGCATCTCACCCAGAAGAACGATCAGCACCTCACTTGGGATTGGTCTTACAAATTCGGCTTCTGATTTTACGTTCTCTTTCAGCATTCCTTTTGACTTTAAACTTTGAGAAAGATTATGAGCCAGAATATGATGGTTTTTTCAGGATACAGCGCCAATCGTCACCGTTTGTCATTGTTAACAGTATCTATCATTTTATACATTATATGTTTCACCTCTCCTGTTTTTGCTGTCTTCCATGAACAAATGGCCATTTGTACACAGGGCATATCCCTTGCCAACACCTGTACGGCAGATCCGCCGGGAATCATGGCCATTCATTACAATCCGGCCGGACTTTCCCATCTCAGAGATGGTAAAACAATGATCATGGGCGTGAGTATTCCTGTCATTCTCATCAACACACGGCTCGAAGCCGATCCGGATGCCGAAGATTTTATGGGCGGCTGGGGCCCCAACGCCTCTGACCCGACCAAGAGGGATCCCCTTGCAGGCACCGAAGGAACCTCAGGGCCATTGATGTATATTCCTATTTATAATGATACCATTCCCTTTCTCTTCGGCCCCACCATCGGTCTGTCCACACGGGAACCCGATTCCAAATGGACGTTTGCCGTGGGATCCTATGCCCCCTTTGCCGTGGGGCTGACCCATGACAAGGACGACGACCCCCTTCGATTTGCATCCAAATCCGTTGTTCAACAACATCTCATTTATGCTGCGCCGTCAGCAAGCTATAAAATTGATGATAACCTGTCCGTGGGTCTGTCCATCGGCATGGGGCAAACCGCCACCATCGCAAAGATGGATATGCGGTCTCCCAGTGATATGATCGCCCTGACCCGTATTCTGGGTGAGGCGACCCAGGGGCTTGAAATTCCAATTATATCCGAACTGACCCTGCCCTCCCCCTGGTTTGGGGGTGGTGTTGCCCCCTATGATAAGGTGGCCCAGATTTCTCTTTCACTCCGTGATGATTTTTCACCCTCGTACAATGTGGGCCTCCTCTGGGAGCCGAAAAACTGGTTATCCATGGGTCTCTGCTACCAGAGCGAAGTCAAACTTCAAATGACCGGACGATTCAGTGTTCAACACAGTCCCCAATTCACCGCCATGATGAACTGGATGAGCCAGGGCGTGGTCGTTCCCATCGGGGCCACCATGCTGAACCTGCCCACCAGCGGTGAGGATCAGTACGGATACTGTTCATCCACATCACTTAACTATCCCCAACGGGTTCAGTTCGGTGTCAAACTTCAACCCCTTGCTCAATTCAAATATCTTTTTGACGTCCATTGGGCAGACTGGTCCATTATCCAGGAAGACCGATTTGTTTTTGATCAGCAGATCAGTGTATTACGGCTCGTAAATATCATGGGTTACGGTGAATCTCCAAACCAGATGGTCCTCCAGCGTCATTTCAAAAACACCCTTCACTGGAGCACCGCCATTGAATACCTTCCCACGGACTGGCTTACATTCAGGCTGGGATATGAAATGCGTCCCACATCGGTCAGAGCCGAATACTATGACGGCCTGTATTCACTGCCGGACCTCCATAACATCGGAACCGGACTGGGCATAAAAATGGATAACGGTATTGAATTGGACCTGGGATTTGCCTATATATTCAACAAGTCATTCACTGTCCCCAACAACTCAAGCCTTCAGATGAACTCCAATGAGTGGACACGACCCGTGTACAACCCCTTTGTAGGCCTTGACTATTTTCAGGAAACCAAGGTATACATCGGATCAGTCAGCGCAACAATGCCCCTTGAGATCATGGTATCCATGGCCAGCGACAGTATGGACAGTATAAAAAACATATTCAGCAAACTGAATCCTTTTGATTAACATGTTTCAAAGTCTGACCGATTCGGTTTTTCTCATCCAACCATGTACGGCATGGTTTTCAGGTATTTCTATCATGATCAAAAAAAAGACCCCCATTCTCGTATTCCTTGTCATCTTTCTCATTCTCAATGGCCTGTGCATAGGGGCCACGGCAGAAACATCACCACCCAGAAAACCCTTATTGAAACTCAGTGAAACAAAAACCCTTATCGGCTCCCTTGAAAACGGAACAACCATTTTTCCCTCAACCCTGACCACCAATTTTCCCCTGGTCAACTCGGTGTCCTTTGCCATGAAAGCCACAGGTGAAAAAACCGGAATTTCCATATTCAGAAACGGCCATATCGGCCCTGTATTCGACACCATCAGCAAAATCGGGCCCATATTCAGTCCGGATGGCACACGGCTTGCCTATATTGCCCGCAAGGGCAATGCGTCCCATGCCGTAATCGATGAAAAGGTCAGCGAGGCCTATGATGCCATTGCCACTATTTTTTTCAGCCCTGACTCCAAGCGAACCTCCTATCTTGCACGAGATCGGAATAAAAAATATTTTGTGATCACAGACGGTAAAAAAGGACCGGAATACGAAGGAATTTTCGGATCAGGCTATCCCATGTTCAGTCCGAACTCCAAACAGATTGCCTACCTTGTTTATAAAAACAAATCATGGGTTATGGTCCTGAACGACAAGGAGTGCGAACCCTTTGATGAAATAAAATCACCTTTATTCAGCCCGGATTCCAATCATTTCTGCTATCTGGCCAAAAAAAACAATACCTGGTTTGTGGTCAAAGACAATCAGACCTTAAAAGCCTATGACGACATCCTCACCCTTTCCTTTAGCCCGGATTCCCAGCATCTGATCTATGTTGCTAAAACCGGTGAAAAACATCTTGTGGTCGTGGATGAATCTCCTCAGAAATCCTTCCAGGCTGTAAGCCAACCGTTTTTCAGTCCTGATTCCAAACGGTTTATCTATTCAGCCTACACAGGGAAAAAAAGCTGTATTGTCGTAAACGACAAAAAAGGCCCCTGGGTCAAAAATATCGGCCCCTACAATTTCAGTCCGGACTCATCACGATTCGCTTATGTGGGGGGATCAACCGAATCATCCATTGTCTTTGCGGACAACACCGAAGGAAAGGAATATGATTCCGTTTCCCTGCCCACGTTCAGCCCAGACTCCTCAATCATCGCGTATAAAGCAAAACGTGGTGACAAGCAGTTTATGATCATTAACAATCAGGAAAAAAAACCATACGATTCCATTTCCATGTTTCTGTTCAGTCCGGACAGTCGACACCTGGCCTATGTGTCTAAACAGGGCGACACAACCATCATGGTGCTGGATGACGTGGAAATTAACAGGTATGAAAAAATCGGAATGATCGGGTTCAGCCCCGATGGACAGCACCTGGCCTATCAGGCTTTCCGTGATGAAAAATGGTTCATGGTGGTGGACACAACCGAATGCAAGGACCGGTATAAAGGTTTTGTAAAAAACGTCCCCATCGTGTTTACCTCACCCGCATCGTTTCACACCCTTGCCTTGCAAGCTGAAAAGGGCCCTGAATTCTTAATTGCCGAGGTTCATATCTCTGAATAACACAATGGGGCGTGGTTTCCCGATCAACCGGATATTCGCGTTCCTCCTGGCTATACGCCCCCAAACTTTTTTTACAGTCAAAAAAAAATCCATGGATTTCGCTTCAGTTCCTCACCCAAAATTCCGATACGTTTAATTGGATTGACACATTTATTATCTGTCGGGTTACGGTCTTAATCCATCTTAAAATGTTCTTTGACATCAAGGTTAACCATGCCATTTTTTTTCTGAAATATCGCGAAAACAAATGGCATGGGTAAAAGAGTGACGAAGCGCATGCTGCCAAACCAGGGGTAACCCTGGGACGGAAAGCCACGGGTCCTTTTTTCAAAAAGGATAGCCGGGTTGCCTCACAACAAAGCCAAACCAGGGGTGACCCTGGGACGGAAAGCCACGGGTCCTTTCTCAAAAAAGGACAGCCGGGTCGCCTGTTAACACGTTTTTATTTTATTAACTGTCATTGAGTATATTAGGCCAAACCAGGGGTAACCCTGGGACGGAAAGCCACGGATCCTTTCTCAAAAAAGGACAGCCGGGTCGCCTCCTATGCGCCAAACCAGGGGTAACCCTGGGACGGAAAGCCACGGGTCCTTCATCATTGAGGATAGCCGGGTTACCTGTTGAAACAACACAGAAAGGAGTTCGCCATGAGAAAGCTTCGTTATCTTACAACAATTGTATGTGCACTATGTCTGTTTGCACTTCCTTCATCAGGTTTTGCAAAGATGACCCACATGTCTGATGAAGAATTGGATCAAATCACAGCCCAGGCTGGCTTTTCAGATATGCTGGGTATTGTTCAGATAAACCGCGACAATGAAACCGGAACATATTTTTTCGGCGGTAGTGGCAGCGGTTATATCAGCTTTGCTGATACAAAGTATGAAGGAACCATGGGCATTGATCCTTCAATGACCACCAGGATTGTAGACAACAACGGAGCCATGGGGTATGAATGCACTCTGGACGGACCGATTATGGATATCAAAAACTTTTCCACAACGATCCGTCTGGGAACCGATATCGGCGCAGGAAATTCCATGGGCACCGTGTATATAGGGCATATGGTTGTTGATGTTCATGGCACCTTGCGTATCACAGCTCATTAGCTATGATGTGTCACTCTTTTACCCTTTATTTTCATATTTTATGAACAAAAAACAGTCCTGATGTAAATTAGGACTTATACGTCCTATGGATACCATATACGGCGTTATAATGTTTGGCCAGAGTCTGGATACGAATGGGACATAACTCTGGAACGAATACGTTTTCCGAGTCGTCATTTTTTTGACATATTACCGAGTTATCCATCTGTTTTTAAAGTTAATATTTATTTGGACTTGACTCTGACAGGTATGTTGATTATATTATTATTAGATAAATTTTAAACGTTCATCTGTTTGAATGTTGGCATGTTTCGCATATGTTGTTTCTAACTTCCTTTTGTCTTTCCTGGCCTGATCTCCCAACAGTTTTATGCATCAAACAGATTTTATTCGTGCTTTTACTGTAAGGAGGCTTCACCATGGACATAAATTCAGTCAATGCGTCTGTCCCTGTGGACAGACAAACCTTGGCTTCTGAGAATCAAGAACCCAAACAAACGGAAGTTAATGAAACCCGTTCTCAGGAAAGCCGTGAGCCTTACCGGGTTAATATATCCCAGGAGGCTCAACAGGCACAAGCTAACGGGAGTACAACACCGCCTGAAAGTTTACCTTCGGGGACTGCAGGTTCTGAGGCTGTGCAGACATATACAAGCGCAGGGCAGATTGCGGGCTAATGACCAGTACGATTCGGGTTAACACTCTGAACGTGTTAACCCGACTGCCTCAGAAAGAGCACATAAAGGCAGGTTAAAAATGGATGTAAACGCTATCTCCATTACAGCCACCACGATTTATACACGTGGTGGATCATTAGCAAAAACGAACACGAATGATAGGTTGAACACACAGGCCGACCCTGTTCTCGCAACGCGTGAAGCTGTGACTTCATCGTTTAACGTTTCTCTATCCAATGAAGGAATAGATCGGTCCAGGGCCATGTTCGAATCCGCTCAGGTTAACGACAAACGTGAGTTTGAGTTGCGCCTGGCCCAGGAAGAAAACGCCAAAATCAGAGAACTGAACAACGAAAAAAGACAGTTTGAATTGGAACAGGCCACCCAGAAAGCACGTTTTGAGGCGGAACAGCGTATTGAACAAATGACGTTTCAACAGCAGCAAAACATGGCTTAAATCTCATTCGTGTTGTTTTTACCTAATAACGACGTCTATCTGATAGATTGTTTGGGCTCCCTTTTTTTTATTCTTGACCATCTTGTTAAGATTGATGTTTTTTCCAAAAAACGTGTGCTTATTCCATGCTACCCTCGTGATATTGTCGTGAACGGGTGGATATGAAATCCGCCCACAAAACGATGTATCTCCTACCATGTCATAATTTTTGAACTATATAATCATTATTCCCTGCTTTCTAATTTTAGATCCATCCCATGGAGCCTATTATGCCCAGAGAAATAAAATCCAGCCTGATTGAAGAAAACACCATCAAACGTTTAAAAAAATTTAAAATTCTGAAAAATCTTTCATTAAATGAACTCCGGATTCTCCTTGGGACCAAAGAAAGCGAGTATCACAACCGAATCGCCAAACTTGTCAGCTATGATGCAAAAGAAACCGTGATCAAAGAGGGTGATTTTGACAGCTGGATTTTCTGGGTGGTTCAGGGGGAGTTTGCCGTCATCAAAAACGATGTCCTGATCACGGTATTCACGGAGCCAGGGGATGTTTTTGGTGAGATGAGTAGCCTGGGGGAAGATTCCAGGTCAGCCACGGTCATAGCCAGAAAAGAGGGAACCTGTGTGAGCATCGACATGTCGATATTGGATTCAATCCGGGACTTACACGTCAAAGAAAAAATACAAACCGGAATATACCAGTTAAAATCCGAACGGCTCAACCAGACCACCGCCAAGTTGGTCAGTGAAAAACAGAAAATGCTTGAGCAGCAAAAAAAATTATTAATTGAACATCTTAAAATCATTGAAAAAGAAGATCAACTTGCAAAATGGGAAAAAGACCTTCGTCATCGTGAAGAATCTCTTGAAATGAAAATCGGGCATAAAGCAGCGCCCGAACCCCCATTATTTTTAAAAAAAGGCACTGGGAAGTCTCCCAATCCCCAATAAAGATCACATTAGGATTCCGTAAAACAGGTACAACGCTTGATAAACTCGTAAGAAATCGACGCCTCATAGGGGACGTTTCACGACGCCATCACGATTGGTTCTGGGCTTTCTGCGGGATCATACACCAGATAAAAAAGAATACCCCTCCAAGCATAATCATGGCCCCCACCGGAAAGGCATGATTCAAATGGAAATAATCCATGGTCAGACCGGCAATCAGGGAACCCAGAAGCATCCCCATACTGTGGGCCATGGTCAAAAGTGACATCACAGACCCCAAAGCATCCATCTTTTTTCCTTCGGTCACAGCCATGGCCGATAAGGCTGGCAGGGAAATCCCCCCTCCGATTCCGAATATGACCACTGAAACCAGTAGAAACGAAAAGCCGTCGGCCCATTCGATGGATACCATGGAAAGAAAGATCACGATACCGCCAACCACGATCAGCATGGGCTTGTTCATGCGGTCCGCCAGATAGCCCATGGGCGTATGAAGTATCCCCCCTATCAGTACCATCAGCATGACCAGAGTTCCCGTTGCCGAGCTGTCCAGATTAAACTGGGTGGTGGCAAAGAGGGGAAGAAAACACCAGATCACACCCACGCAGGTGGTATACACAAATCGGAAGGAGCAAAGCCCTATCATCACCCTGTCTGAAAGAATCACTTTCCATGACGTGGTTTTTTTCTTTATTCTCGTTGTTTTTTCCTGGTCTACCGGTGGAAGAAACACATAGCTGCAGATAAATGATAGAATCGCAAGAAAACCCATAACGGCAAAGGCTGAATCCAATCCGAAACGTGAGTGAATCATACCCCCCATAAAGGGGCCAAGACTCAGGCTGGCAAACATGGACATACTGAAAATGCCCATAAACAGACCTTCCTTGCCCTCGGGTGTAATGTCGCCCACATAGGCCTGGGCCACCGGCATGATCATGGCAGAGGCAATGCCCTGAAAAAACCGAAGAAAAATCAGGGTATCCACACTGGAGGCCATCATAAAACCCAGGGATACCACCGCATAGGAAAACAGTCCAAAAACAATGTAGGGCTTACGGCCTCGCCTGTCAGACATCCGTCCGAAATAGGGTAAAAGAACTGTCCGTGAGATGGAAAAAGATCCAAAAATCAGGCTGATATAAAGCCCGCTGGCGCCCAGATCATGGGCATATACAGGCAGGAGCGGAATCACAATGCCCACGCCGGTCACTGCCGTAAATATTGAAAAAAACAAGGTACCGAATATTTTGATTTCAGTTCGAGTCATGCGACCTGTCCGGGTATCGTATCAACAATGCCCATTGAGAGACAGCATCATGGCCGTCTCATCGCAATCAGGGAATTTAACGCAGGAGATGCAGTCTGACCATATTTTCAATGGCAATTCAGCTCTGTCAATGACATTAAAATCGAATTTCTTAAAAAAGCCGGGTCGATAGGTCAGGGTAAACAGTTTTTTGATTCCATAGGTCCGTGCCTCATCAATGGCGGCCTCGATCAGACAGGTACCTATATTCTGATCCTGATATTCCTTTTTCACGGCAAGTGACCTGATTTCCGCAAGGTCTTCCCAGCAGAACTGTAAGGCACCGCAGCCTCCGACGTCCCGTGTTCCGGGGATTTCAAACACAAAAAAATCCCTGACATGATCGTAAAGTTCACTCAAGGGCCTTGAAAGGAGTACCCCCTTATCGCCGTAGTCGGAAAGAAGGGCGTGAATCATTTTTATATCTTTAATCGTTGCCTTGCGTATCATGGCCAGCCTTATAAACCTATTTGGAAAGGATTGCAAATGAAAACGCCCCATACGGGACGTCAACCCTTCCATGCCCTGTCAAACATGGAAGGGATTTATCAGTCAAACCATTTTAAACACTATTTTTTTATAAATCCAGATCAGAGTTCATCCAAAAAGTCAATATCCTCGTCATCGATGGCCTGGGGTTTAATTTCAGAGAGGTGTCTGTAAATTGTACCTGTCCCTTTATCAATGGTAAATGTGAACTTTTCTTCCCCCCCTTCCAAAGGTTCCAGGGCCAGGGAAAAACTATCGTCATCATCGGTGATCAAAACCTTAAACACATCGGTGATCGTAGAGATACCACCGGATAGGTCCATTGAATCATCAAACCGCCCTTTTTCTTTCAAAACCGTGTCAACAAATCGAACAGCGTCATCACGTTTGATCTGGTTTCCGTTAAACTTGACATTCTTTTCATGATCCGTTGTCATGAGCCTCCTTTGTTGATTAAACCATCGTCACGATACATCCCCGGAGGGATTAACAAACAGATCATATACAATACAAACGTGCTGTTCAAGGATCTATTTAGTGCCCATCCATTTCTGAATGGACACTATTTATTCATAAGAAGCATTCGCTCTTCTTCAAAATCGGCGTATTCAAGGGCGATGGCCCTGAAATCATCTTCCATTTCAATGAATGCATCCAATACATCCGGGTCAAAATGGGTTCCCTTGCCAGCAGCCATGATGCGCAGGGCTGTTTCATGGGAATAGGGCGGCTTGTAAACCCGCTTACTGATCAGGGCATCATACACATCGGCCACAGCCATCAAACGAGCTGAAATGGGGATTTCCTCTTTTTTCAATCCCAGGGGATAACCGCTGCCGTCCCATTTTTCATGATGGCCATAGGCAATTTCCCTGGCCATGGATAGAAAGGTGTTCTTGCCCAGATTTTTTTCTGTACTCAAAATAGCATTCTTGCCGAATAGGATATGTTTTTTCATTTCTTCGAACTCGTCTTCGGTGAGGCGACCCGGCTTCAGCAGAATATTGTCCCTGACCCCCACTTTCCCAATGTCATGCAATGGGGCGGACCTATAGAGCTGGTCAATGGTAGCACCGGTCAGAAAGGATGAAAATCCGGGATGATTTTTCAAGTATCCGGCCAGTTTTTTCACATAATTCTGGGTCCGTTTGATGTGACCGCCTGTTTCCGGATCTCTATATTCGGCAAGGGTTCCCATACTTTCAATGGTGGCTTCCTGGGTAAGGGCAAGCTCAATTGTCCGTTCACGGACCATGTCTTCCAAATGATTCTGATGTTGCTTCAACAAAAGATGGTTATGGACCCTGGCCTTGACTAACTGGGGGCTGAAGGGTTTTGTGATATAGTCCACAGCACCCAGGGCAAGGCCCTTAGCCTCGTCCTGTTCATCATCCAGGGAGGTGAGAAAAATCACGGGGATATAGCGGGTACTCTTTTTCTTTTTCAATCGCTGGCAGACCTCGTACCCGCTGATCCCCGGCATAATGATATCCAGCAGGATCAAATGGGGGGGATAATCTTCAATATATTTAAGGGCACTTTCCCCATCCATGGCCACCCGAACGTCATAGTCATTGCCCAATACGTCCACCAGGATATCAATATTGGACTCGGTATCATCCACCACCATAACGGTCAATCCCTTGAGATCTGTCATGGTTTATGTCTCCTTCCATCCGGCTTATCAAGGATGCCAGAACAGGCCCGGCATCCTCGTATTGATATCGTTTAACCCTGTCGCCCAGGATCAAAAGATCCTGGGCATAAGGGCTGCCCTTGCTTATTTTTTCAATATCCTTGACCAAGTCCCTGCATGCTTTGGGATTTCGATGTGCAATAAGGGGTTTGAGTTTATGCAAAAGGTCTTTGAGGCTTTGTTCTTCATTGGAAGGGTCCAGCTTTTCCATGGTCTCATGGATCCTGTCTTCGGCCATCATCTTGCCCAGGGAATCGAGAACAATGGAAAGAGTTCTTTGAAATTGGTTAAGTGCGTCATTCAACTCTGAGGTTCTGAGATCGCGAATCATTTTTTCAAGGTGTGACGAGACCTTATACAAATCACCTGCCCCGATGTTTCCTGACACCCCTTTAATGGTATGGGCAAGTTTTCCTGCCCCTTCAAAATCATCGTGTGAGATGCATTGCAAAAGCAGGTCCGATGCATTGGAGTAATCACGAATAAAGGTGCCCATGATTTTTTTATACAAGCCATGATTTCCCCCTGTATGTTTCAAGCCTTTTTCAAAGGAAACACCAGGATATGACTTAGCCATAAACCTGTAGCCCATATTCAAGGTTACGGGGGACTTGACCATGGCTGGTTGACGCGTGCCATCTTTTCCGATCCATTTTGCAAGAACACTGAAAAGTTCATCCGGGTTCACCGGTTTGGTGATGTGGTCATTCATGCCCGCCCCAATACTTTTTTCCCTGTCTCCGGCCATGGCATGGGCTGTCATGGCGATGATGGGCATCATGTGGGCCCTCTTGCGAATTTCTTGTGTGGCTTCGAGACCGTCCATGACAGGCATCTGAACATCCATAAGTACAGCATCAAAGGGCTGGGATTCAACCGCTTCAACAGCCTGTTTACCATTTGAAGCAACGACAACCCGGACATCAACGCGTTCAAGCAATTCAACGGCAACTTGGGTATTGATTTCATTGTCTTCCACAAGCAACACCCTGGCCCCGGAAATGGCTGTAAGAATTCCGGGATCAGACTCCCATTTCACAGGCAGGTGGGTATCCTGAAACTCATCTTTCCCAAAAGCCTTCATCAATGCATCAAACAAAATGGACGGAGACAGGGGTTTGACAAGAAATCCGTCAAGATTTTCCGCCTGTGCCCTGGCCTGAATACCTTCGTCACCGTAAGCAGTCACCATAAAAATTTTGGGACCTTTTGACCGTGGTGTTCTCCCCCGGATGGTTCGAATGCATTCCAGGCCGTTCATCACGGGCATTTTATAGTCCATAAAAATCATATCCACCGCCTGGTCCGGTTTTTTTTTCGCCAGCTGTTCCAAGGCATCCGGGCCAGATTCAGCCAGGGTCACATCAAACCCAAAGAGACTGAGCTGATCATCCATGATTTTCCTGGCAAGGGCATTGTCATCAACCACAAGGGCACGTTTCCCCTTCAAATCTTCATCAAGAACGAATCGCAAGGGTTTCTGGTCTTCCTGGAGCCCCAACCGTGCGGTAAAATAGAAGGTACTGCCCTTGTCCTTTTCACTGTCCACACCAATCTGCCCGTCCATCATCTCCACCAGATGCTTGCATATGGAGAGCCCAAGTCCGGTCCCTCCATAGGTTCGCGTGGTGGAGGTATCTGCCTGGGTAAAGGGACGGAATAATTTTTTTCTCTGGGCCGGAGTCATGCCGATCCCGGTATCCTGCACCCAGAATTTCAGAACAAGATCCCCACCGGATTCCTTCTGTTTTTCAACCCCCAGAACAATTTCTCCCTGATGTGTGAATTTCACGGCATTATCGGCCAGGTTGGTCAGAATCTGGGACAGACGAAAGGGATCCCCGATCAGACGGGTGTGCAACCCCGGCATGATATCCACCAGCAATTCCAGATTTTTTTCACCTGCTTTCATATGGATCAGGCTGGCCACCTGCTCGAGAAGTTCTTCCAGATCAAAATCGGTTTTTTCCATAAACAGTTTGCCAGCCTCAATTTTTGAAAAATCCAGAATATCATTGATAATGGTCAAAAGAGAATGCGACGAGGACTGAATTTTGCTCAGATAATCTTTCTGCTGGTCAGTGACATCTGTCTGGAGTGCCAGATGGCTCATTCCGATGATGGCATTCATGGGTGTTCTGATTTCATGACTCATATTGGCCAAAAACTCGCCCTTGGCACGTGTGGCCTCCTCGGCCTTGATTTTGGCCTTTTCCAAATCCTTCATCACGGTTGTCATGTTCTGTTTTGTCTGTTTTAATTCCTCATACTGTTTTTTAAATGCTTGATCGGTCTTTTTTCTTTCGGTGATGTCTTCCTTGACCGCCACAAAATGAATCAGGTTACCATCCTGATTTCTGACCGGCGATATGCTTGCAAATTCCCAGTAGAGCTCTCCGCTTTTCTTTTTATTGATAATTTCACCTTGCCAGATCTCACCGGCCAGAATGGTGTCCCATAAATTTTTGTAAAATGCTTGATCCTGTCTGCCCGAACTCAGGATGCGCGGATTCTGCCCAAGGGCTTCCTCCTGACTATATCCTGTCACATCCGTAAATTTTGGATTAACATATTCGATGTTACCCTCAAGATCTGTCATTACAACAGAGACAGGGCTCTGTTCAACGGCACGCGACAGTTTTTTCAAAGCATCCTCATTCTGTTTTGATTCCGTGATGTCTTCGATCATGGGCAGAAAAAAGGCGGGATGCGATGTGGCATCATAAATGGGCCGCACGGATATATGGGCCCATAAAATCCCCCCGTTTTTATGGATGCAGCGCGTCGTGAAATAGCAGTAATCTACGTCTCCGCCCTTCATGGTCTTATAATGTTCACGGATCATTGTTTCATCATCGGGATGGGTCATCTCAAAAATATTGCGATGAATCAATTCCTTTTCATCATATCCCAGAATCTGGGTGAGTTTCGTATTTACAGTCACGAAATTCCCCCGATCATCAATGATGGCAGCCCCCAAGGGGGCCTGAACAAAGGTCCGTTTAAAGAGTTCCCGGCTCTGGAGCAAGGCTCTTTTTGTTTTCTCATGGCCTGACATTTCACGGGAAAGCCGCCTGTTCCATATAATAATGATCACAGGGACAAGAAAAGCGAACAACAAAGCCACAAAGTCGAACCCGGATACGTTCACGGGGCCAGGTCCGGCCTGATGAATTTGGGGAGTTGATAGACGATACGGTGCTGCATGGCTGTCAAGGGACGCGGCATAAACACATGGAGCCCATCTATCATGAACGCCCGCACAGGTTTTCTCCGGAAAAGAAAACCCTGCGCATATGACAAGAAAAAGAATAACACCTAAAATCATCCGATAATGTCTGAGATATTCCATATGGGAGTCTCCGTCAGACAAACAATGATAAGCAGATAGTCAAGAGAACAGGACCGGAATGAGCGTCTAAAAAGAAGTCAGAAAAGGATGGATGGGATGACGCTTGGATCGCTGGTTGACTATACCATGTGGGCCACAGAATCTCAACGGTTTAAGACAGCCAGAGCTGGGAAGCCCTTCCCGGAAAACGTCTCGGGAAGGACGTTCAATTAAATCTATTTGATCGTAATAAGCTCAACAATAAAAATCAGGGTGGAATTGGGCTCAATGGCCCCACCGCTTCCCGATTCACCGTAAGCCAGTTCCGATGGAATGAAAAGTTCGTATTTTGATCCTTCGGGCATCAACTGAAGGGCCTCTGTCCATCCCTTGATCACCCCATTTAAAGGAAAGGTCGCTGTGGCTCCCCGTTTGTAGGAACTGTCAAAAACCTCGCCGTCAATGGTCTTTCCCTCATAATGGGTTTCAACAGTATCCGTGGCAGCAGGTTTATTCCCCGTCCCTTGCGTGATCACACGGTACTGAAGACCGCTATCCGTTTCCACCACGCCTTCCTTTTTTTTGTTTTCCCCAAGAAAAGCCAGACCTTTTTCACGATTCACACCGGCCACCGCATGGTTTGCCGAATGTTGTTTCTCCTGCATGGATGTTTGGAATTGCTGGATGACCTGCTGCATTTCACCCACGGACATCCGGGATTCCTTTCCGTTGAAAGCATCCTTGAATGATTCACCGAAAATGTCCGGGTCAATGTCAAAACTCTGTCGCCTGAAATCACCGCCTATGCTTTGACCCAGGACATAACTGATCTTATCCATGTCGTTTTTCATGATGCCTCCATCGGGATTTTATAATTAAAATTCCTGCATATATACACCAAATTGATGGAGATTGCATGGACAAAACGATCTATTTCTTCTTTTTTCGAATCAGGCCAGGGTATCATTTTATATGTTTACCGCATATGGCATCATATATTGACATCAAAGAGAATCAATAGTAAGGATCCCTATCTAATTTAAGATAATAAAATTGAGATTTTTAAAGACACATGCATTGAGTCGTTTTATAACCATTTACTCTTCAGGTATGGAGCACAGAATGATGAAAAATTGGTTTATTTTTGCAATGGGACTTATACTCATCGGTTGCGGAGGCGGAGGCGGAGACGAATTAAACCCACCTGCCGGAGACATGAGCGGCACATGGTATGCGACTGAAACCGTCAGCGGGTGTGATGATCCTCCTCAAACAGAATACGAAACATTCCAGGTGGTCCAATCGGGAAACACTCTTACCGTAACCATACAAGAAACAAATGAAGTTGTTACCGGACTTATCAGCGCAAGCACCGTGACATGGAATTTTTCTCGGAGCGAAGACGGAGGGACGAGCACGATTCAATTCTCCGGCACGCTGTCCGATGACGGGTTGACTGTCACCGGAACCGCCAACTGGCAATGGACCAATGGATCCGACACTTATACCTGTTCCGGCACGACCCAGATCTCAGCTCAGCTTCTGCAAACTGCAGACGTGAATGTTTCGGGCCACTGGTCCGGCCTTTGGTACAGCAGTAATACTGAGGATTTATCAGATTCGTTTACAGTCACCCTTGTTCAGAACGGCACGGTCCTCAGCGGAACCATCAATGTCCCCTATATCGGCATAGAAAATTCCCAGCTTACAGGGACAGTCACCGGAACTTCCATTGTTTTTGGAGACATTGATCATATCATTACGTTCCAGGGAACGACAAGTTCCATTGCATCAATAGGAACTTACGATTATTCTTCATCGACCGATATTGGAACCTGGGTGGCCACCAAGACCCTTGATAATAAATAGTCTCCCATCGGATTAAAATTTAAGGGCCCTTTCCTGCTGGATTGGGCCACCTTAAATCAAAGACGCCCACCCAGATAATTCAACATATCTTTCCCATGTATCATCGCCGATTTTCTCAAAAATTTTCAATTGAGTTGAATAAACCATGGGCAGATGATAGATATATTATCTGCCCATGCCCACAGGGCTGTCAGATCCGTATAAAAAATTGGAGGAAGCCTCATGGAAACCCTACTGCGCCGTATCGGTCCTTTTCTGGGTTTGATTTTCTTTCTTGTGGCCATTGCCATTGTCCATGTTTTCAAATATCGCAAGCCCGTGACCATAAGAGGAGTGAATATCACCCTGCCATCACCGGCCATGACCCTTGGGCAGACTCTGACGGGAATGGTGGATTTGATTCTGGCCTCTTTATGCCTTTATGTCTTTCTGGATCACGCAACAAAAGGGAAGCAAAAATGACAGATATCATCACACCGGACAAGAAATTATGCCAGATCTGCGGGAAACAGCATCCTGAAGTCAATCTTGTCACAGCGCGTTTGGTCAGGCCCGTTGTTGCAGATATCATCAAAAAATCAAACCCCAATTGGAACAGTGAGGGATTTATCTGTGTGGACGACCTGATCAAATTTCGATCAAAATATGTCCGGGCCATCGTGGAAGCAGAAAAAGGGGAATTAACCAATCTGGAGAATGAGGTCCTAAACAGTATTTCACAACACGAAATTCTATCCACACATGTGGACAAAGACTTCGAGTCCCAACTGACCATAGGGCAGCGTTTATCCGACAAAATCGCTCAATTCGGTGGTAGCTGGACCTTCATTATCCTATGCGGGGTCGTTTTACTATGCTGGATATGCGTCAATTCCCTGGCATTATTGGCGAAGCCATTCGACCCATACCCATACATTCTGATGAACCTGATTCTATCCAGTCTGGCTGCAATCCAGGCCCCGATAATCATGATGAGCCAGAATCGACAGGAAGCCAAGGACAGAGTCAGGGCTACCCACGACTACCAGATCAATTTAAAAGCTGAACTTGAAATCAGGCAATTGCACCAAAAACTCGACCATCTTCTGTCCAAACAATGGGAACGTCTGGTGGAAATCCAGGAGATTCAACTTGAGTTGTTAAATGAAATGCGGGGGACTCGCGTAAGCCCTTGCATCGAAAAAGACACATTAAAAAGGGAATATTGAAAACATGGCACTACCCATTCTTAAAATTCTTGTCATTGAAAATAACAAGGCACATCTTGAGCAGATATCTGCAAACATCACGAAATGTGTAACCAATTTTGAACGCACGGATATCATCATCCAGGTAATAGAGGCCCCTTCGGTATTGTCTGCCATTGGGCTTATCGAGTCCGATGGCGATATCCAGGCCGTTGTCCTGAGCTGGGATGTTGAAGGTCGATGGGAAGACATCGAAGAGGATAAGCAAGGCGTAATCCATAATAACACAGACATTATCAATGCGATCAAAGGCATTCGTGTTTCTGTTCCCATCTATATTTTGGGTGATGAAAGCATCGGTCTCGATATTGTCAATGAGTCAGAGGATATCGAATCCTTTTTTTTCAAAGATGATATTATCTCTGACCCCGAATCCATTCTCGGTTATATTTTAAATGATTTTGATGACCGTGCTCAGACGCCGTTCTGGACCGCCTACAAAAAATATGTCACCGAAAACAATGACTCATGGCACACACCGGGCCACAGTGGCGGATCAAGTTTCAGACATTCCCCTTATATCCAGGATTTCTATCAGTTTTATGGCCGAAATGTCTTTGTGGGGGACCTGTCCGTTTCCGTGGATTCACTGGGATCTCTTTCCGAGGGTAGCCACATGATCGGCAAGGCCCAGGAAGCGGCTGCCTATACCTTTGAGGTCACAAAAACCTATTTTGTGACCAATGGATCCAGCACCTCCAATAAAATCATTCTTCAAACCCTTCTCAGGGAAAATGACACGGTCATTGTGGACAGAAACTGCCATAAGTCTGTCCATTACGGACTTATCCAGGCCAGGGCAACGCCCATTTACTTGAACAGCATCTTAAGTTCGCAATATGGAATTTTTGCCCCCCCCTCACTGGATGAAATCAGACAATTGATCGATAAACATAAAGAGGCCCGCCTGCTCGTCTTAACAGGCTGTACCTATGACGGACTACTCATGGACCTTAGTCAGGTTGTTGACATGGCCCATGCCCATGGGATCAAAGTCTTTATCGATGAAGCCTGGTTTGCCTATTCTCTTTTTCATCCCCTTTTCAGGCCTTATTCAGCCATTCATGCCGGGGCGGATTATATTACCCATTCTGCTCACAAGGTGGTTTCTGCATTTTCCCAGGCCTCATACATCCATGTGAATGACCCTGATTTTGATGCTGATTTTTTCCATGAAATCTACAGCATTTACTCAAGCACATCACCCAAGTATCAAATCATAGCGTCGCTGGATATCTGCCGGAAGCAGCTGGAAATGGAGGGATACGGAATTATCAACTCTCTACTTGACCATGTGACGATATTAAAGGAACAAATGCGGACATTTAAAAACATCCGCATCCTTGACTGCGAAGACTTCAAACACGCTTTCTCACATTTTGAAAAAGACGCCATGGGGCATGACCCCTTAAAAATTCTCATTGATGTTTCACAACTGGAATACTCAACCCACGAAATCCACCGGTACCTGCTCGATGAAATCGGTCTTGAAATTGAAAAGTTTACCCACTCAACAATTCTTGTTCTATTGACATTCGGCGGTACCCGGTCCAAGGTAATCCGACTTTACAATGCGTTGAAAAAACTTGATCAAAAAAAAGTTGCTATTCCAATGACCAAACATAAACGGAAAATACCGGATCGGATTCCTGAAATCAAACTCAGCTGCCTGCCGGCAAAAGCATTTTTTGGCGAACGAGAAATCATTGATCTTGATAACAGCGTGGGCCGGATTTCATCCGGACTTGTTTGCCCTTATCCACCTGGCATTCCCCTGCTTGTGTCCGGTCAAATCATCGAAAAAGAACACATTGATTATTTAAAAGCGCTGTCCTCGCAGAAGACACATATTCAAGGGTTTTTTGATGGAGAGCTGTATGTTCTTAACGAATAGAGGATCTTTGATTGCTGAATTATCACAATAAACGAAAATCGTTTTATGTATTTTCAATGATTATCATCTTATATGTTTACCCCTCACAGGGTTTTTGTGATCAATATCAGGGGAACTGTTTTATCATCATTGGCAACCTAATAACATCTAAAACGTTTTCAGAAACATTTGAAATTGAGTCACTTCCCGAGGTGGGAATAAGCTTTGATGTAAAAAAAGAAAACTGGCCAGTAAGTATTTCGGTTGACACATCTTACCTTTATACGAAAACCGAAATCCCTTCTTCAAATGACACACCCGACTCCGCCACACAGGCCATGTTCATACGGTCAGATCTGGGAATCGGCCTAAAAAAAATATTTGATCCCTTCACGTCAATAAAACCCTTTGTCAGCGGAGGCTTATACATGGTCAGAATGTATAGTAAAATTTCAGGTAAAAGCGAGATCTCCACAGCTGCCGGATATTTTATCAGTGCAGGCACCTACTACAAAGTATCCGAACACGTTTCCATCGGTCTTCAGTGGAAACGATCGCGGGTGGATCTGACCATTGGGGATCACGCCTTCGATTCCGGAGGGAGCCATCTGACAATTCTTGGCGGATTCAGTTACTGAGATATTCGAAAATACAAAGAAAATATTTCAACATTTCCATCGACTTACATTTTTAAGTCTGAACAGCTATGTGCTTTCTTGTGTTATATGTATCTCACCATTGAATTTTTTTGTTAGATACAGTCAATTACCCTTGACAAATATTAACCTAAAATGCAATAACATTTTACTATTTTTTGAGATAATTTTTCAATTATCTTTTCAGACTTTTTTATTTCTTTAAAGATCATTTAATTTTATTAATTTTTTAAAAGGAGAACATTGTGAAACTATTAAAATCCGTTTTTTGTGTATTGGCTCTTATGGCTGTCGTGGGTTGTGCAGGTCCTTATTCAGGTGGTATGCTTTTATCCGATTACAGCGCTCTTAATTGCGCGCCTGACAGCGCCCAGGGTTTAACACCCGGAATGAAAACCGGTGAGGCTTCTATGGTCAACTACCTTGGCCTGGTTGCAAAAGGTGATGCAAGTATTACAGCAGCTGCCGCAAACGGCGGCATTAAAACAATCCATACTGTTGATTACAAATACAACAGCATTTTAGGCATTATCAACACAACCACAACGATAGTAACGGGCCAATAATCTTGCCCTGTTGATGCATTCAAAACAGAGTTGCCCGCATACATTAGACCTTCAGGCGGCTCTGTTTTTTTCATCCTCTCCTTCTTCGTGTTCTTTGTGCCTCTGTGAGTGGCGAAGCTTTTGGTTATGGCTTTGCCGCCCTGTGCTCTTCGTGTTCGTAAGGACGCGAAGCGACCGGGTGGTGGTTATAAAAAAAATCTGAGCAAGGAATCTGTTTTTCTTCATAACCTTCAAGTAAATCTTTTTTTCACCACCCGCTCCCCTTGGTCGCTGAAGCACACGAAGAAGGGCAAAAATAAGTCCCATGAGTCCTATAGGTCCCATAAGACCCATGTGACCTATAGGACTTATGGGACTTATGTCATTTTTATCTCGTCTTTATTTGGATATTATTTCAGGCCACGTTATTCGTTCCCAAGCCCAACCCATTTGCATATCAGGGCTTGTCCCCGCGAAAGCAGGAAAGCAGGCCCTCGGATAGTTGCCGGTGACATTTTTCTTCGCGCTACTATCTCGTAAAATTTAGTTCTTTTTACTGGAAGTTAAAGCCACAACCAAAAAGCTGGTCTCTCACGGAGGCACAAAGAGCACGGAGTGAGATCATCGCACGGAGGGGCACGATGCGTCGTGCCCGTGCTTGCATCTCGACAGCGGACATTTGACTTATCCCAAACTTCATGGTGATTATAAAAATCCAAGGCTCCAGCTTGAGAAACAGCTATATTTAGCTCGTGAACGCATCTCGAAATTACAGATTCCTGTAAACCTTATCAAAATGGAAAATCATCGCCAGACATAGGTTTTTCAATCTCTTCGGTTTTGGGTTTTTCAGCCGTTATGTGGATGGGGTTTCCTTCCACATAAATGGATTTGTAGGGGATGGAGGGACAAGCGTATTCGCAGGCACCGCATCCTACACAGATTTTTGGATTCACCTTAGGAACCCTTAACCCGTTTTCAAGAACCATGGCCACAGCCTTGGTGGGGCAATGTTCGGAACAAGCTCCGCATTCGGTTTTCTGGGTGATGACGATGCAATTTTCACGGATAAAATTCACCGTTCCAATCTGTATCTGTTGCTTTGCATCCAGCGTCAAAGGCAAAATTGCACCGGTGGGACAGATAGCACCACAGGTCGTACAGGTAAAATTGCAAAATCCCCGGCTGTTGTCCATTCGGGGCATCAAAAATCCTTTGGATCCGTAAGGAGTCAGGGCCGGTTGGATCACCTTTCCTGGGCAATGGCTGACGCACAGATAACAGCCCGTGCAGGCGCTGGTGAATTCGGCAATGCTTCGGGATCCTGGGGGCGTGGTGGGATAACGGCGCATGATCGAAATGGTGTTTTTCACATAGACCAGGGGTTTTGCGATCTGGGCGAACAGCTTTTTGGGAAAACCCGCAACGGCCAGCCCCACCAGAAGCAACAGGGTCCGCCGGTTCGGATTCATCTCACGCTTGGGCATACCGGTCATCGTCAGATTGATACAGTTTTCAGGACAAACTGGCAGACATGTGTAGCATGCCACACAGCGGCTGATATCCACCTGATAATTTTTTGAATCAATACAGCCCGCCTTGCAGACCCGCTCACATTTTCCGCAGGACACGCAGCTTGTCCGGTCGATGGACACACGAAACAGAGACAGCCGGGAAACCAGTCCCAGAAACGCACCCACCGGGCAGAGGCTGTTGCAGTAAAGCCTCCCTTTTTTCATGGCCAGCCCCACAATCAATCCCAAACAGGCCAGACAGACCATAAGCACGGGAAGGTTCGCCCAGGGGAATTCAACGGTCACCAGAGAGTAGGAGCCCAAGGATTCAAACACCCGCACAAGGGCGTTGTTCAGGGTGGCGGCCAGGGGCCTGAACAGAGTGGTCATCAGACGGCCGAACAGACTAAACGGGTCCAGCAAATCGATGAGCACAAGGCTGCCCGACGCCAGAACAAGAAGTGTCAGACCCAGAAGACTGTAACGTAGCGCCGTGTGGGCACGTGTCCATAAAAAGCGTTTTTTCCCCGGACGGAACCGGATCACAAGATCCATAAACGTCCCCAGGGGGCAGAGAAAGGAACAGTAAAGCCGTCCGGCCAGAACCGTCAGCCCCAGAACCGCCAGCAAAGAAAACAGAGCCATCCCGCCTGTGGAGAGGGTCTTCATCAGGGCGGGCATCACCTGAAAAAACAAAATCACCGGTATAAAATCTGGCTGAATCAAATCATAAAAATCCAGAAAAATCCCGGCAATCAGAAGCAGAAAAAAAAGTGAAATGACAATTCGTATGCTTCTCAGATGGCGCTGAATCATAGTTATAGCTTAATCCGTTTGATGGAGGCCTTGGTAAGATCCATATTCCCAACTCCCATGGCTGCGGCCATAGAAATATAGGAAAGGTCCGAGGGCTCCATCCCGAACATCTTGGCGGCAGCGGCATCGGCTGCCACAGGGTCCAAGGAAATGATCAGGGATTTCATGGTGACAACATCTTTTTCGGACACGCCACGGGGCCCGTGTTTCATCAGGACATTGTAGGCATCCACCACGGTGAGATCCGGTTTTTTGAAGGTGGCAAAATCAGCGATACACTGGTTCAAATCATTTCTATGCCAATAGCCCCGGTCCCAGACAATGCCCATATGATTTTTCATGCCGATGGTAAGTTTTGCACTGGAATGATGTTTAAGGACAGGCACATTAATGAATACATCCGCCTCCAAGACCTGCTCATGGACCTTGGCCTGATTGAGGCGTTTTCCCTTATCCACGGTTACCGGGTGGAAGTATCGCTCCGTATTGGCAGGAATCATGGTCCCACCGGCGTCGTTTACCGCATATTCGATACCACTGTTCTTATAGGTACGCGTCCAGATATCACACGTATTATCGAACACATAGACTTTCTTTGCACCTGCTGAAAGGCAATGCCTGATAATCTGTTTCACAAGTTCAGGATGCGTGTTTGCAGCCCGCCTAGGATCTGCATCCCAACCAATATTGGGTTTGACCACCACGGTGCTGTTTTTTGGGACAAAGGCAACCATTCCGCCTAACGCTGATATGGCACTGTCGAACAGGGCTGCCGGCTCGCCACCCTTTACAGCCACCAGATCATAGGGCTTCTGTTTCTTTTCTTCAGCAAACAGGGAGACAGGCGCTGCCATCAAGGCCGAGCCGGTGACGATTCCTGCGGCGACACTTTTTTTGATGAATTCCCGTCTGTTCATGGGACCTCCTTTTTTTTAGGATTGGGGGACTTAAGTTGCCTATCCTTCAAAATATTACTTTTCCATACCCGTGATCAGGGCTTGGGCGTTTTTTCCGATCACTTTGTGATTGTAACCACCTTCAAGTAGAGCAAAATAATGGCCTCCGGATCGTTCTGCCGCTTTTTTTACCATGACGCCCATATCGAAAAAATCTTCGGTGAGAAGAACTCCGCCCCAGTCTTCGGAATGGTTGTCGAACCCTGCGGAAATACCGATCATATCCACAGACACCCTCTCCATTTTTTCCCGGACGTCTTTCATGTAGCGATCCCTGAAACGGGATTCGGGGTTGTAGATGTTCACAAACGAATGATTTTCAAGGATATTGACAGTACCGTCACCGTAATGCATATCAAAATCCAGAACAAAGGCGCTTTTAATCATTTTCCGATGGTGGAGTGACAACAAAGCAATGGCCATGTTATTAAAATAACAGAATCCCCAGGCGGAACCGGCTGAGGCGTGATGTCCCGGAGGCCGGATCAGGCCGAAACACGGTTCTTTGAGTGCGAGTTCCGCTGTTTTGATCGCCCCACCTGCAGCCAGGGCCGCTATGGGGTACAACCCATATTTTTTGACACTTTCCACATGGTCTTTATCATGGGCCAACAGGATATCAGCAAGATCCGCTTGGTCAGGACTGATAAAGGTCGAATCCTCCCGAATCGCCTCCACAATCGCTTCCATTCTTCCGGGTTCGGCTGCTGGATCTGAGACATAGACATCGTAAAAATCCTGATGGAAAACAACGTTCATGGAACCTCCTTTGACACGGATGGTTACTATACATGCAAGGTCCGGCTTTAAAAGCCCAGATCCTCATTGATCAAAATGAGCTTGATCCTTTTCTTGGGAAAACATTTTTCCGTGATCACCCAGGTGTTGCAGATGCGTTCAGGACTTTTACAGTCCTGACAAAAGGATGTCTGAGCACATGGGGTCTTTTTTTCAAGCCGCATGGTATTGACCGGGGCGGCATAATTCTTGATCCTGAACATGGCATCGTCCCTGTCGGCAACGATTTTATTTCTGCCCACCAGAATGATCACATGTTTTGGGCCAAATGTAATGGCCGCGACCCTGTTTCCGATCATGTCAAGATTGACAAGCTCGCCCTCTTCGGTGATGGCATTGGTGCCGGTAATAAAAACATCCGACAAAAGAGAGCGCCGCCTTCGTTCCAGGCCTTCTTCAGCACTGAAACGTTTATCGTAGGTATCCAGTATCTCCATTCCCCATGCTGTTTTCAGGGCATCATACAGACCGGTCTGAACAAAGGTTGCCGATCCTCCCCAGGATATACTTTTGGCTTCGATTTTGGGAAGAATAACATCGAGAACAAGGGCCCGGGCCTTCTCACATGTCTCGGCCACATATACCTCAAAATGATTGTTCTCAAACTGTTCTTTCACATATTCCAGTCTTTTTTGCCAGTAATTTTCCATGGGATTGTCCATGCTTGTATCCTCCATAGCCATTTGTTGACTTTTTCGAGTTTATCACACGTTCAAATGATACATTGAAAATCCAAAGCGGACAACGTGATGTGTGCCCTCATATCAAGACCTAAATAGTGTCCATCCAAAATGGGCACTAAATATAATTCCCGGCCTGTTGACTATACATTCTGCTGTAGGTCCCCGTCATTGCCATTAACTGAGCATGGGTTCCGCTTTCGGTGATCCGTCCGTCGGAGAGAACCAGAATGCGATCCGCCATTTTTACCGTTGAGAACCTGTGACTGATCAAAAACGCTGTCCGGTTCTCAAGCAATTGCCGAAAGGTAAGAAACACCTGGTATTCACTTTCAGGATCCAGTGAACTGGTAGGCTCGTCCAAAACCACGATCCGGGCCTTTCCATAAAAGGCTCTGGCCAGAGCGATTTTCTGCCATTGGCCCAGGGATAATTCTTCCCCTTCTCCCATCCATTGCCCCAGCATGGTGTCATAGGCCTTTGGCAATGATTCGATCAAGCCATGGGCATTGGCGTAAATAGCGGCCTTTTTGATGGATTCGTCATCACAGGGTTGGGCTGCATCGCCCATCCAGATATTTTCCCTAACCGTCATCTGGTATTTAATATAGTCCTGGAATATCACGCTGATCTGGCGTCGGACATCCTTTATCTTATATGATTTCAGGTCGTTTCCATCCAAAAGAATCTGCCCCTGATCCGGGTCATAGAGGCGACACAGCAATTTGACCAAGGTGGTTTTCCCCGAACCGTTTTCGCCCACAAGGGCAATAACCTCTCCGGGTTTGACCTGAAAGGAGATATCCTTTAATGCTGTCCGTTTGCTGCCGTTATACGTAAAGGATATGTGATCAAAAATCAGACCCTTTTCAAAGGAAGTATCCAAGGGCAAGGGGTGCTCGGCCTCCCTGACCCGGGGTTCTATGTCCAGAAATTCATAAAACTGATGAATGAAAAGGGTGTCTTCATATAAAGAGGCAAGGCCTTCGAAAAACTCCTTCATATAACCCAGAGAACGCTGAAAAGCCTGAAAATACATAACAAATTCTCCCAGACTTATGTTTCCGGTCACACATCTGTAGGCAATCAGAGAAAGGGCTGAAAAAACAGCAATCACCGCACAGAACTGGGCCAGCACATCGCCCCAGGTTCGACGGCCCATAATCTGGATTTTTTCAGTGCGAATAAGGGTGCGCAAGTCACTGAAACGGTCACTGAACAGTTTCCCAAGATTAAACAGCCGAACTTCCTTGGCATGGTCCTGGCAGGTCATCATTACATTGTAGTAATGGGCCTTTCTCTCTGTCCGTGTTCGTTTCCGTTGCCATGTATTCATTTTCCCTGCATTTAAAAGGCGGACAATAAGTCCGGGAATAGCTGCAGCAAAAAGAACCAGGGAAAGCCCCCAATGAAAAGAAATCAAAAGGCCAGCCAGGGCAATCAATGATACGGCGCTCTGCAAAATAATGGTCAGACCGGCGACGATCCGTGTGGGACGATAAGGCCCTTCCCTCTGGGCCCGGTGTAAGGAATCAAAATAATCCGGATTTTCATAATACTCAAGATCCACGGAAAGGGATTTTTCATGGATGACATCATAGACATGATCCGTTACTGTTGTGGCCTGTAATTCCTTAATGAATTTTGAGACCTGCTGGACGATGGCTGTCAACAGGGCTAAGGCCCCGGCAAGAAGAATCGGAATCAGCACAACTCGAAAGGCCTGGACACTGTCATCCGCCGTCATGGCCCAGGCAACCTTGTCAACGATTATCTTCATCAAATAAAGGGCGGCAAGGGGGATCAATCCCTGGACAATAATCAGCAAAAGACTAAGCAGAAAGATACCGGGCCCTGCCTCCCACACAAATGACAAGGCTTTGTCCGGTCTAAGAACATACTTGATTTTTTCCCTTATGCTTGTCTGCTTCATGGAAAACAATAAACCCCGTTAGTTTTTTAGTGTGCAAGACATTGTGGATGACCTGAAATTTAAAACAATACCTAATCTTATACTCTAATCATGAGACGATGGCAAAAAGGATCTTTGTTTAAGGCACGTATAAATGGTTTTATCATACAAAAAATCTCATCTGCTAAAATTCTGCTGCTCCCCTAATCATTTATATTGAATATTTCCAGGAAAGATTTATAGTCTTCGATCGGATCTTTTTACATAAACAAAATACCATGTTTTTTGCGCAATCAACATTATTCAAGTGATGAGTCGTATGAGCCTTAATCCGTGTTTAAGTTGTGGTGCTTGCTGTGCGTATTACAGAGTTTCTTTTTACTGGGCCGAAGCCGACGATGCCCCTTTCGGTACCGTTCCCTCTGAAAAAACCGAACCCCATGGGCCTTTCCGCCGAGCCATGATCGGAACGAACAAAAAAATGCCCCGTTGCCTCTGTCTTCAGGGTGAAATCGGTATCAACGTTTTCTGTGACATCTATGACCAAAGGTCAAGCGTATGCAAAAATTTTGATGCGTCCTGGGTCAAGGATGTCTGGAACGAACGATGCGATATGGCTCGCATGGCCTGGGGCCTTGACCCATTGGAACCCGATATATTCAACGACCCGGGCAAGTTCCCCAGGGCCGCTTGATCCTTTTGAAACGATCACCCATTTATGTTCTAAATTATTCATGCACATGTATTTGTATTATTTCACAATCATACATCATACATATAAGTAACTGTTTTTATTAATTTTATAGCTTACACAAGACCAAATTAATTTCATTTTATCAACCCAAAGCCAAATCATTCCATCCATGAGTTTAACCATTTCTAAAACTCAAGTCACATGTTGTTTTTCCCGATATAAAAAACCTTGACCTTCGCGTTCAATAGAATGTATTAGAAGGATTCCCATGTTTCCGATGCATAAAGTTGTTTTAAAAGGGATTCACATCTGATGGGCAGGTGATTTAAATGCCTGTGCCATTTCAGGATGAAAAAAGATGGATAATGAAAAGCCTCTGAAAATTTGTATGATCAGCTACCGAAGCAACCCCCATTGTGGGGGCCAGGGTGTCTATATCAGGAATCTGAGCCAGGCTCTGACAGACCTGGGTCACCATGTGGAAGTGGTGGCAGGACCTCCGGACCCTCTTTTGAACAATGGTGTCAAACTATCCATGCTTGATTGCCTCAACCTCTATGATCCTGAAAACATGTTTCGGACCCCATCGTTTGCCGAACTTAAAAATCCCATCAACCTGATTGAATGGCTCAGCGTGAGCACCATGGGTTACCCCGAGCCCTTCACCTTCGGTTTAAGGGCGTTCAACAATCTGAGAAACAGACTGGACGAATTTGATATCATCCACGACAACCAGAGTCTGTCTTACGGCATCTGGGCCTTGAGTCTCAAAAAACCCACCGTGGCGACCATCCATCACCCCATGACCGTGGATCGGAGAATTGCCATCAAAAGCGTCCGTTCCTTTATTAAAAAAATCAAACACATGCGCTGGTACTCTTTTATCGGTATGCAGGTTCGTGTGGCACGGAGACTTCCACGCATCATCACTGTTTCAGACTTTTCCAAAAAGGATCTCATCCAGGAATTCAAAATCCCCGAAGACAGATTCAGTGTGGTCCCCAATGGAATCAATACCCGTATCTTTTACCCCATTGCCGACATTGCACGGGAAAAAGACCGGATCATTGTGACCAACAGCGCGGACATGCCCCTCAAAGGATTATATTACCTGCTTCAGGCCGTTCATGAAATAACAAAAAAAAGGCCCATTCGCCTGACCGTCATTGGTACCCCGAAAAAAGACGGGGGCGTGGTCAAGCTGGTCGAAAAACTGGGAATCGGCCGTTATATTGATTTCACGGGCAGAATCAGCGATGAAGAGTTTGTCCGCCAGTACGCCAAAGCATCCATCGCTATTGTTCCATCGGTTTATGAAGGATTCGGGCTTCCCGTGGGAGAAGCCATGGCCTGTGGCATACCCGTTATCAGCACCACAGGTGGAGCCCTGCCTGAAGTTGCAGGCGACGCAGCCGTCCTTGTACCTCCGAAAAATCCCGCGGCCTTGGCCAAAGCCATCATGGACCTTCTGGATGATCCCAAACGAGCCGAAGAACTTGGAAAAGCAGGATACAAACGAGTCATGGAACATTTTACTTGGAAAAACGCGGCCGAAAAGACCGTTGCAGCTTATAGGGAGACCATTCGTGATTACCGTCAATTTTAATAAAATCACCATCAAACCGGGATTTACTATCCTGGATATCGGCTGCGGTCCAGGACGACACGTAAGCGCCTTGTATTCGTATAAAAAAATCAATGCCATTGGTGCTGACCTGAACCTCTCGGATCTCAAGGACGGTGTGAAACGACTTGAGTACCATGACAGCCTGGGTGCCCACTGCGGCGGGACCTGGGCCTTCACCACCTCGGATATCACCTGCCTTCCCTTTAAAGACAATACATTTGATCTGGTCATCTGTTCCGAAGTCATGGAACATATTCCCAATCACCAAAAGGCCGCCTCAGAAATCCTGAGGGTTTTGAAACCGGGTCACAATCTTGTGGTCTCTGTTCCCCGCTTCTGGCCGGAACGGCTCTGCTGGGCGCTTTCCGATGAATATTTCAATGCAAACCAGGGTCATATCCGTATCTACAAAAAAAATGAACTGGTCAGTCTGATCGAAAAACATGGGGCCACCCATATCATGTCACACCACGCACACAGCATCCACTCACCCTACTGGTGGCTGAAATGCTTTGTGGGACCCACCCGGGAAGATTCGTTTTCCGTTAATCTCTACAAACGCTTTTTAACCTGGGATATTCTGCAGAAACCTTGGATCACTCGGTTCCTGGACAAACTCCTGAACCCCCTGATGGGAAAAAGCCTGGTATTATACTTTAAAAAATAAATCGACAGCATCGATTTTTGTATGGTATAGTGAACATGTAATGTTAAACGTGTTATGACTTTGTTCGCCTGATGTGTTTTGTCTTCCAGGTGTTTTGGCCCTGATCCATTCATTAAATACACTATTATTATCCAATATTACAAACAGGCGATCCCCCTTTTTTCTTCAAAGTCATTTTTCTTCATAGTCTTTATGACCGACGATACATTCGTGATCGTATATCCAACAACCTTTGAATGATTATACATTTGCCATGGCCACTCGTTTTCAGAAACAAAAACGTCTTCATGCATTGCTCATGGCCTTTCTGATCAGTGTTGCAGCACTTTACGCAGATCTCTCTGGCCTTTTTGAATCCTTTGAACGTAAAACCATTGATATGAGAACACGGCTGTGCAGGGTGGACACCCATCTTCCGGACGACATTGTCATCGTTCTCATTGATGACTCATCCCTCCAGGCGCTGAATGACATTGCAGGTCGCTGGCCATGGCCCCGCTACATCCATGCCGACCTCATTGATTATCTGGCCCAAAGCGGAGCTGAATCCATCATCATGGACATCATGTTCTTTGAAAACCAGATTAATGAAAAACAGACGGAACAAGAGCTCGACCCCAATGACGCCCGTCTGGCCCAGGCTACCCTTGATGCGGGGAATGTAATCCATGCCATTGAAATATCGAATGATTTCCCCGACGAATACAACACGACTCTTCTTGACAAGCCCCTTCCCCAATCCATGGTGCAACAGTTCGCCTTTCCATGTGAGACAGACCTGCCTTTAAGTGAGAGCAATGTGTGCTATCTGCCCTTTGAGCAACTGCTCATGGCATCGGCAGGCCTGGGCGTCGTATCCTTTTCCGCTGATGAGGACGGGATCAACCGTAGCGAGCAGCTCCTTTTCGATTACCAGGATCATTTTTTTCCAACCCACGCCCTGTCCCCCATCCTTAGAAAATGGAACATTGATTCCGCTGTGATTGAAAAAAATCAGGCCAGACTTGTCAGAAAAAACAAGGACGATCTCCTCATACCCCTTGAAAATAATAACGAATACTATGTGAACATGTACGGTCATTACAATACCTTTTCCTATAGCGGTGTCATCGAAAGCCTGATGAAACTCCAGGCAGGGATCACGGATAACCTGATGGTTCCCCCGGACGAATTCGCAGGAAAAATCGTCTATGTCGGTGCCAGTGCATCGGCCACCCATGATCTGAAAAACACGTCCATGGGCAACCATATGCCGGGTGTATTTCTCCATGCCTCTATCTGCGGAAATATCCTGACCCGGGATTATCTGATATTTTCAGGCTTCTTCACCAATGCCCTTTGCATTGTCCCGCTTCTGTTTTTTTGTGTTTTTTCAATTCTTTTCATGAAAAAAATCTACTTTCAGATATACCTGCCATTGGGTCTGGCCCTTCTTTATGCGGCCCTTGCCGTAATGGTGTTCAAATACAACAGGGTTATCCATATGGCCATCCCGTTGTCCTCCATGTTTCTGGCCTATTTCCTTTCCTTCACCTACATCAGCTTCACAGAGGGAAAAGAAAAGCGAAAAGTCAAAAACATCCTGGGGCAGTATGTTTCCCCGGCCATGCTTACCCAGGTTCTTGAAAACAGCAAGGACGAATATCTCAAGGCCGAGGTTGGAAGCAAAGAGTACCTGACGGTGTTTTTTTCAGACATCAGAGACTTTACCTCCATTTCGGAGAAATACCCTGTGGAAAGGGTGGTGGAGACCCTGAACGCCTACCTGTCTAAAATGGTGGATATCATTTTTGACAACAATGGCACCCTGGATAAATTTATTGGAGATGCCATTGTTGCCTTCTGGGGAGCCCCTGTTCGGTTTGACGACCACCCCCGAAAGGCGGTTCTCTCGGCTCTGGAAATGATCAAAGCCCTTGGAGAACTCAACAAAGAAAACCAGAGGAAAGGACTTCCCGAGCTTAAAATTGGCATCGGAATTCATACGGATCATGTGATTCTGGGGAATATCGGTTCCCGAAAAAAACTCGATTACACAGTGATCGGAGACGGAGTGAATCTCACGTCCAGGCTTGAGGGGCTTACGAAAAATTATGGCTGCCCTATTCTTATTTCCCAGCCCTGTTTCGACCACATCAAGGATACGATTTGCTGCCGCATGGCAGATCATGTTCAAGTCAAAGGAAAAGATGAACCCATCTCCATCTATCATGTTCTGGGCCCCTATGAAACCATTGACCCCTGGACAAAAAGCCTTGCCGACAAGACCGACAGAGCATTTGACCTTTATTGCAAAGGACAGTTCCAGGAAGCGAAACAGATCTACACCGACATACTTCTGACAGACCCTGATGACAGTTTAATCCAGATATTTTCACGTCGTTGTGACGATTTCATTGAACAGCCACCGGGTGAAGGATGGGTTGGATGTTTTGTGCATACCACTAAATAGGAGGTTTTTATCAGATGAAACGTATCGTATTTTTAGTTCTTATCGCATTCTTTGTTCCTGGGAGTGCCTGGGCGGAAAGTGCATATGTTCAAAGTGTCCGTGCGGATGTATACAGCAAACCTGCCATGAATTCCACGAAAACATTGACCCTGTCCAAAGGTGACACGGTGACAGTCATCAGCAAGAAAGGCTCCTGGTCTGAGATTGAGCACCCCAATGGCAAGGGCTTTGTCTACACGTTTCTGTTGAATAAAAAACCTGTCAGTACACGTGAAAAGCTCTATTCCAAACTCCGGTCCTTTTTCTATAACATTGAATCCATTTCGAACAAATCAAGAAGACGGCCTTCATCATACACAGCCACAGCGGCGGCACGGGGTTTCCGTGAAAAAAGAAAGCATTTTGCGGAAATTTACAAATCCGACTACGACAGCCTGGAAAAATTCGAATCCATTGCCATTTCAGATAATGACGCCTTGGATTTTATACAGAAAGGGGTCTTAGATGAAAAAAATAATTAACATGGGCATCTTCGCTCTTGCCTGGTGTCTGTTCTTTTGCGGGCCTATCCACTCCGAGACAAACCGGACACGGATTTCAGCCACGGGCGATAATTTTTCAGAAACAGCGGACATTGAAGCCGAGATTCTTTTCGGCAGGGACCTGGCGGCCAGGATACTTGGGAATTATAAAGCCGTGACCGACAAGGCCCTGATCACCTATGTCAACACACTAGGAAAAGGACTGGGGCTCTATTCAGGCCGTCCGGAACTTGAATTCAGATTCATTGTGCTTGACAGCAATGAAATCAATGCCTTTGCAACGCCAGGCGGATATATTTTCATAACACGAGGCGCCATTGGACGCATGGACAACGAAGCCCAACTTGCCTGTGTTTTAGCTCATGAAATTGCCCATATCACAAAAAAACATGTGGTGAGAAAGCTGAACATTCGTGGGGATGAGAGCTCGTCCTTTGCAATGCTCACCGGAGCCATCGGAAGCAATACCGCAGCCTTCAGAAACCTGCTTGAAACAACCCTCAACGAAGCTGCGGATATTCTCTTTGAAAAAGGCTACAAGCTCAAGGAGGAAATGGAGGCTGACAGCGTGGGTCTCCAGATAGCCGCCCTGGCCGGCTATGCCCCCATGGAGTTGAAAACATTCCTGATTGCATGCAAGGGTTTTGAAAAAAAAGATGCATCATACAAAGGGGAGCATCCCCAGTTGACGGTCCGGTTGAAATCCATTAATCAGACCCTTTTGGAAAATGGTCTGGATAAACAAACTAAAGCCAAAGTCAGGAGGCGTTTCCATGCTTATGCCAAAAAATAAACTTCTTCTATGTATCGTCTTAATCCTTATGTTCACCCTGACATGCCACGCCGATGAAACCCATTACATCAACAGCAATGTGGGTGACCGGGCATCGGGAATGGCCGGAGCCTATACCGCCATTTCGGATGATTCATCAGGCTGTTACTACAACCCTGCCGGGATTGCCTTTGCACCTGCCAATAAATTTTCCGCCAGTGTGAATGCCATCAGCACCTCCACCAGGACCTACAAAAATGTGCTCACCGACATTAGCGGAAACACCCTGGACTGGGAGCAGAAATCGTTCAGCCTCCTGCCTAATTATTTCGGCATTGTTCAGACCTTCGGACCCGGAATGGTAGGGTTTTCATACGCCGTACCCGACTCAGCCCAAATGCGTCAGAAACAGGTTTTCACGAATATCCAGGGGGCCCAGGTCATCGACACGTACACCATCAACCTCAACAACTATGACAAGGCGTATCTTTTCGGGCCGTCCTATTCGTACAAGGTGTCGGATTCTCTATCTTTGGGAGGAACCCTTTACTATTATTACAGGGACAGTGAACTGATCGTGAACCAATTCGTCATGTTCCAGGACAATACAGAGGCCATCACCAACATACACAGCACCCGCACAGACCAGGGAATCAAACCTATTCTCGGAGTAATCTGGGACCCCATGGACAACCTGTCTATTGGTTTGACCTTATCCAAACTCTGGCTTTTTGACAGTGAAAAAGACATTCAGAGTATCCAAAACAATTACCCGGCCGATGCCGCTGATTTTTTCCTGGTCAAACAATCCCTTTCAGACAAAGATAAATTCCCCTTGAGTACGGCCCTCGGTCTGGCCTGGTTTTATTCACCCAGCCTGCTTTTTTCCTGTGATCTGAAATATTTTGATTCCGTTGACGATAAAAAAAGCGTCCTGAACATCGCCCTGGCCACTGAATACTACACCTCGGAGCGTTTCGCCATCCGTGCCGGTATTTATTCGGATATGTCCAATGCCCCGGATGTGACATCCGCAACCGTCAGCGATGTGGACCACATGGATATCTATGGACTCAGTCTGAGCGGGAGTTTTTTCTCCGGTAAATCCAGCGTATCGTTAGGGGTGGACTGGGGTTTCGGTAAGGGTGACGCCCAGGTTGATGCATCAAGCAACACGGTCTATGATGTGGAATATAACAACCTGACACTCCATATTTCAACCTCGTTCAGCTATTAGCCCACAAAGTTTGGTTAGATCACACCTTCCATCCTGGGGTGGCGGAAAAATTCGTCACCCCAGGATGTCTTTTATTGTAACGCATTTCATTACCACCAGAGTCACACGAATAAATGTCATTGCACATTCCATACTATTTTTAACGACGTTAAAAAAAATCTAAACTTTTTTATGGGAATGCCGATCTTAATAATAATTGACAGGCAAACCGTAAATAAACAGCGCCAATTGTAGGGAATATGAAGGACACGATGGCCATTAAACTGGCATACACATGAGAAATATTTTTTTGCGATTGATTGATTTTTTGCATCAAGGCCTTTGCCATCTTTCTTTTGCAAAATTAATGTTCAATGCCTCAGATGTGAACTCTTCGTCATCTAATTCCGCCCTATGTCTCCCATGGATTGCACCGTCATTTAGAAATGGTCGCAAACATTTGAAACCATTTCCTCGATATCAACGTGTTCATAAACAAATCATTTTCCAACAAAACCGAGGCGTTCCTGTTTTGACAAGTCCAAAAAACTAACCATCAGCTTTCCATGAGAACCGTTAAGATCTTAGGATATGGATCTTTACGGGGGGATCATTGATGCCCAAAAAGGGATTCTTTCCCTGGAGTTTGGGTTGGGAATTTTATGCCCGAAAATTCCCTTAGCTCGTCCCCGGGTTGTTCGACTGTGTTCACAGGTACCACTCTGTTTCGGTGGATGATGAGTGTAAAAAAACAGATAATCAAATAAAATGTTTAAAAAAAGAAAAATGAGAAAGGAGTCTTTATGATGAAACGTTTTCCCCAGGATCATGGTGCCAAAGGAATTGCCCTCTCGTCCTTTTTCACATTGTCCAGAGAATTTTCCTGGCATTTTCTGATGATGACATTTATCAGCCTGCTGATGTTCTGCTCATTGGCCATCTTAAACGGATGTAGCGGCGGCGGTGGCGGCGGAACGACTCCCGCCGTTGTTGACGATACACCGGACGACACACCAGAGGATACCGGTTATACCGGTTCAGCCAAGGTTTCCGGGACCATCAAGCTCTCCTATCTGTCCAGCAGTGACAGTGCCCTGGTCGATGCCGATGCAGCGATGGGCAGAGCCACCTCCATCCATGCCAAAACATCCAAGGCCGTAAGCGCTGAAACCGAAGCGGTCAAACTCTATGTCATGGGTGCAAACGGTGAACTGGTGGATACCGGCATTGCCTGTACCATCGAAGACGACGGCAATGGTGACCGTGCCTATGATTGCGATGGGGTAAAAGATGATGTGAACTACATTGTCCGCTATGTCATGCTCAATGCAGCTACGGGCAAAGCCCTTGAAATGAAATCCCAGGCCTACGTTCCTTCCGGAGCCACAGCGCCCACAACCACCACGGACGTAACGCCCCGGACGTCGGTTGTGGTCAAAGCCCTGGTTGATGCGATTTTAAGCGCCACAGCCGGTTCTGATATTGATGACGCAGTGATCAACTCCATCATCCAAAGCGTAAAAACAGCCATCGAAACGCTTGTTACCTCAGGTGCTATCCAAATTCCATCCATGGTAGTGGACGTTGGGGACGATACCACCCTGGCAGATCTGGTGGGAGACGATACGGAAAACGAAAATCTTGACAATACAGCCGGTCTTGTCCTTGCCGATGATACGGTGGGGGGTGAGCTGGGATATATTTCAGCCGTCACCCAGGCCACCAAATTCGACCTTTCAACCGTGGACACACCTGCGGAAAAAGAAGCCCTGATCCGAAAGGTATTCAAGGATCTTCTCACCAATGACAAGGGCGAAGCCGATGATATGCCCACATTCTTTTATAATTTCTTTATCTGGCATTATGTCAACAACATGACCGTCACACCGGACCAGCTGCTCCAGGCCCTGATTAACAGCATGACCTATGATGACAGCGTGACCCCGGAAACCAAAGCCGAGGTCACTGTGGCCAATGCACTTACCATGTTCAACACCTTTATCGCTCGTGTCCATGTCCTTACGGCCAAAGACCCATTAACCCTGAACACAAGTGAAAAGGCTGAACTTGCAGAGATTCCCGGTGTCGTCCGGGGTCTGTTTCCTGTGAGCTTTGGCTCGGCAACCACCAGCACCAACCTGATCACTCCCCAGGGCATCGCCATGGTTATTTTCTTTGATGAAGTGTTCATGGCTGAAACCGTGGTTCCCGCGTCTGCCACAGTGGACGGAACCACTGATGACAGCGGGCAGATCACCTACGACAATCATAACTTATACGAATGGGACGATGAAGCCCTTTTCACAACGCTTGGATTGGCAACATACGTCTCAACCCATTCAAGTGAATTCAACGGCATAGAAATTTTCGGCCTATACCTTCATCCCGGTTCCGTATGGATCGAAGGTAGCGGAGATACACCTGGCGAAGAACGGGAAGCCCTGATGCTGGGCACAGACCTCATGAATCTGTCTTCGTTTGTCAATGATGCCATTGACATGGATATCACAGATCAATCAGGCGCCACCGTCACCTTGACCTACCCCAAAGCATCCGGCGGAACAGGCACTGTTGATCTTGTTTATGTCACATATCAAGATGGTCAGGGAAACTGGGGCGTCAACCCCTGGGAAGAAGCGCGTATCGGAATGGCCCCGGACAGTACGGAACCTGTGATCATCGATCCCACACGCGTCATCTCCGATTTCACCTCCGGAACCTATACGATCAATGTAACCCTTGGTAACGTGACCGCCACCAAATCCTTCACAAAAACCGTTATCACAGGTATGATGAACAAATACGTAAAAATGGTCTCACCGGCGGGCATGCCCATCTGGCCCGGAAACAATGCATCCCAGGATGAATGGGATGCCTATAATGCAGCCTGGTCAGCCTTTGAACGAAACGGGGGACGGACCAATTTCACGGCCAATGTCACTGACTTAGGAACCGTTCCCGGCGTTGACGAAACCGCCACCAAAGCAAAAATCACCCTGTCATGGCAGGCCCCGGTGGTCACCCTTCCCGAAGGCGTAAAAATGGTTTACGATCTGGATATCGGCCAGGGCAGCTGCGACGATACCGGGTGTTCCTGGACCCAGATCTGGAACACATGGGATTCTGGCAAGCGGATCTACACCACCTCTTTTACCATACCCCGCCTGTTTGACATTCAGGATGCCCAGGACGCGTTGAGCAATCCCTACCACCTGAACATTCGAGTCAACTTCGTGAACCAGGCTACGGGTGAACAGCTCGGCAGCGGTGGAAACGCCCATACAGAATTCTCCGTGGGCACGCCCATTGATCTTGCCAACACCTTTACTATTGAGGGAGCTATCACCATTAATGACGACACCATTACCCCGTCTCACTTGAGAGCCGCCCTTGTCAAAGAAACCCAGGTCGATAACACCTTCACTCGACGTATTGTAAGAATTGCGGATATCACCGGAGAAACCTCCTACAGACTCGAATTCGAGATCGGAGATTTCCTTTCAACCGATTCGGTAAACAGCTGGTACAACCTGGTTCTGATTCCTGACGAGTATGATTCATTGTCTGATGGAGATCTTTTAGGTATTAATGAGGTGACGTTCTGGCCGGATTATACGTCTGGGGGGATGTGGTTCGATACCTGGGGCGGCATTCTAAGGGTCAAAAAAGACACATGCAATGCAGCCGGTGATTGTTTCTACGAAGAAAAAATCATTACGGGAAGTGAAGCTGTCATTGGGCCTAAATTCTATATTGGCCAGGGATTCTACGTTGCACCGGATCCAACCCAACTCGAGCCTGTGCCCGCAAATGTTCTCACCCAGACTTTCACCATCCAGGGTGATGTGGATGTGACCAATGTGGACCGGCCTGTGGTGCTCCTGATGGAAGAAGGCTACAGTAGCACATCAGGATTCTACATCCAGACCGTTCTCAGAATCGCGACCATTGATCAAGGCCAATACAGCCTGACCGCAGAAGTGGGAGATTTCTATAAAGCAGACGGAACCCCCACGGATACCCATTTCCAGATCGTCCTTGTCAACGATGCCGATCCTGCGGATACCTCCATGAATGCTGTGGCCATGGGAGAGCCTCTGGATTATCTTGAAACCTGGTGGCCTGACTGGTCAACAGGCACGTCAGGGTTTGATACATGGAGAGGCACTGAGCTCCATTATTACAAAGAAACCTATGATGATCAAAACACCAGTTGGTCTTACGATGAGTGGGCAATACCCAGTCAGACGACAACGATTACAGGGCCATCCCTTTCAGCTGGCCAAATACCATAACCTTGATTCATTCCGGTCGGGGTTTCCCTGACCGGAATGTCCCAAATAAAAAAGCGAAGCACACGTGCTTCGCTTTTTTTATTTAGATATTATTCAAATAATGACGAGATAAAAATGACATAAGTCCCATAAGTCCTATAGGTCACATGGGTCTTATGGGACCTATAGGACTCATGGGACCTATTTTTGCCCTTCTTCGTGCCCTTCGTGTGCTTCAGCGACCAACGGGAGCGGGTGGTGGGAAAATAGATTCCTTGCTCAGATTTTTAAATAAAGAGCTCTGTAATAAAGCAGCCCCCCCCGTCAGAGCCCTTACCCGGTTCATCCTGTTTGTCTTCCCCAGCCTTATATGTTTCACGATCATCTTTCATGGCTTTGACCAAAACGGTGGATAAGCCCGGTTGAGAACCACTATCAAAACGATTGGCATAAATTCCGTCATCCATTGATTGATCATCATGCTGACCATCATCAAAAAGCTCAATATCCGGATCACCTGTGCTGAATGTAGCTGAAACCTCTGCATCCATAACAGGATCACCGCAATCATTGGTCACCACAGCCATGACCAGAGGGCCCTCCTTATTCCGAATCAGGAAATCACCCTCATTCCCTGCCCCGCTCACTTGAAGAAAATCATCGACGCAGTCTTTTTCCCGGACAAGAGCCTTGATACACACGCTGGTGTCCGGAAACACCGAGATGGTGTCCTTCCAGACGATGCCGTCACTGGACAGAAAACTTTCGCCCGGATCAGCATGGGCTGCCGAAGAATAATCGGGGAACGGTTTTTCCAAGGGGACAGGCCAGGAGCTTTCCGGGGTTTCAAACTTAACGGCCACAATAAAATCATCCCCTCTGTCCACCGTCAACGAATGATCCAGCCTCAGGGTATGGTATCCTTTCCCGGTCACATTCCCGTAAAACGGTCCAATCAATTTTCCATTCAATCGTCCACCAGCCATGCTGTCATAGACACTAACTTCATAACTTGTATTAAAGGCAGTGGTGTAAACACTCACAGCAACCAGTGTCCCATCCTTATCCGGTGTAAAGGCAGAGGCACCCCAGGCCCAGGCCTTTCCATAACCGGTGCTGGATGTCATGCCCAGATCATCATGATAATACATTCTGTCAAAGGAAAGGAGGGAATCGGGATCATCCGTGAAGGCAACCAGGGATGAAAAGGCTAAACTCCTATCATCATAAGACACATAAAAATACCCATCCTGCCCCCAATCACTGCCCCAGCTGTTTCGGGCAATAAAGGCGCCCTTCGAAAGAGCATCCCGAATGATTTTGTGATCATCCCATCCCACGAGGGTCACAGCATGATTGGCACCGAACGTATCACTATAATATGAAAAATCATCGGGATGAAAGGCACCATCAGACCAGTTCATGGATGCGTAAAGAGGTCCGTAATCCATCAGGGCTTTTTTGATGTAATCCACATCGGAAACCCGTGATCGGACCTTTAACTTGACCACACTGTCAATATACCGGACAGGGGGGCAATCGCGGCAGTAGTAGATCGGGTTCTTATAAAAAGGATCGTCTTTTTCAAAAATGGGCCCCCCATTCCGGGACAGATAGGCCATACTCATATCCACGTTTCCCCCACCGCATCCTCCCCAGTCATACCCACTTGAAAAGATAGCATGGTTCTCAGAAAAATCAGCCGAATACCCCAGCCGTGACTGGACAGTCCCCTCGATCCCACCATAGCTTGCAAAGGCCCAGCAGGCACCGCAATCCCATTGCTCCCTGGCAGGTGGGAGCAGACTGTCCGACCGATTCCCATCGTTGTCCGGGTCCCTTAAATCATAGACCTCATCATATAGTGTACCCTTCAACGACTTGGCATCTTTGGCCTGATATACCTCCATTGGAACTGGCGAAGGAATAAGACCAAGCCCACGATTGCCCTGACTGCCCTTTTTTTTGTAAAGGGCCTTGGCATCCTGTGATGATCCGTCAAAATCAATAAAATCGTCATTCACAGGCCCAAGTTCAAATTCCCCTGCCATACGACCTGTTTCAAAGACATCCTCATCCTGGTATCCCAGACCCGGAGGTTCTTTTTTACCGGTTTCTTTAGGCGTGAAAAGGAGAAAGGCCAAGGCAATCATGCAAACACCCAAAACAAGTGATCTGATTTTTTTTTTCATAGAACCCCCAGTTGGGTCGGGTATGATGTCTATAAAGTAACAAACGAGATGGTTCAGACGATGAAAACAACGATGTTTTTTGATTCAAACCCTTAAGAATATCATAAGTCTAACAAACACTGTCCTAAGGGTCAATACAGGACAATCGAATATGATGCATAGGGTATCACTGGAAAGCTCTTCCTTAAAGGCAATTCCATCTATTCATGATAATCAGACCATGAGAAAAATAAAAAACAACTGGAAATCACCATCAAACTATGAAAATACAACATAAGATATGATCAACCCAACGATACATAAATGAAATCGTTTCCATGAACATTGGATAATAAGCAACGTGAAAAACAAACTATTTAAACAAAAAGACGGCATCGTGACTCGGACCATTGCAGGTGAAACGATACTTGTGCCCGTGTATGGCGATCTTGCAGATATTCAGAAAATTTTCAGTGTGGACCCGGTGGCCGGTTTCATCTGGGAAAAGATTGATGGGCACCGCTCCTTTAAGGAGCTCTTGGACCTTATCATCAATGAATACGATGTGGACCATGAGGTGGCTGAAAATGACCTGGCTGGTTTCATAGACTCACTGAAATCTGCAGGTTTAATTCTGGAGGCATGATGGGTATGGATTGTCAGTTACAAAGCGAACGGAATAAGGATTTCATTCTCCGTTTTCACAAGAAGTTATTCACTGACCGTGTCCCGGTTTCGGGCAGCATGGAACTGACAACGCGCTGCAATTTCAATTGTGTTCATTGTTACCTTCCGGAAAGCGAAAGGAAGGGCAAAGGACAAGGTCAGGAACTTACGACCAAGGCTGTCCTGAAGCTGATCGATGACATGGCAGATGCTGGATGTCTCAACCTTCTTTTTACCGGCGGAGAACCCCTTCTGAGAAACGATTTCAGCGAGATCTATAGCCATTCAAAAAAAAAGGGCATGATCGTAACAGTATTTACAAACGGGAGCACGGTGAATGACGAGCATATAAGGCTTTTCAGGGATCTTCCCCCATTTTCAATTGAAATTTCGGTGTACGGCTCAAGCCCCCAGACCTATGAAAAAATCACAGGGGTTCCAGGGTCTTATCATCACGCCATGGCCGGAATTGATCGTCTGCACCAAAACGGGGTCCGAATTGCCTTGAAAACGATGCTTATGGATCTCAATCTTCATGAGCTTTCGACCATGGAAAACATGGCGAGACAACTGGGTGTAAAGTTCCGCTTTGACGCCGGGATTACTCCCAGGTTAGACGGGGATATGACTCCGCTCTTAAGACGAGTCCCACCGGAGGACGTGGTAGCGTTGGAATTTCAGGACCCAAAGCATGTCCAGGACTGGAAGGATTTCTGGCAAGAGCAGAATAATAAGGAATCCAATGAGAGATTATTCGTATGCGGTGCAGGTCAAACGTCTTTTCATATTACCTCAACAGGGCGTCTTCAGGCGTGCATAATTACCCCGAATTCCTCATGCGATATTAATAACGGTAATTTTTTAAACGGCTGGAATGAAGAGATGATTAAGATCAGGGATTTTAAAATCAGCAAAGAGAAAACATGCCGAAATTGTGATCTGATTTCCTTATGCGGCTACTGTCCGCCAGTTTTCAAGCTTGAAACCGGTTCACAGGATTCATGTTCTGAGTTCTTATGCCGACTTGGCCATCTCAGGCACAAAATGATAATTAACTTATAAACTAGGCGATCAATGCAGGAGACGATAATGACACATGAAAAAGAACCAAAAAAAAATATTCAAAGCCTGTGTTAGCAATCATTGATCTGGTGGGCAATGAGATACTTTCTTCATGCAAAACACCTGCACCAAACGGAAGCATGGGTGATTCTGCATGCAGGGTCCAGACTTGCAAGACTCAGAGTACGATCTAACATGCAAATTGCTGGGGTCAGATACCTGATTGATGAAAAATTCACAGCCTGGACAAAGAATTTGGAAATATATGACCGGTCTTTTTTTATCAACCATCCCGTGGAGAATCATCCCCTTGATTTGACCCTCCACATCCGGAATGGTTCTATGCCGGATACAAACGCCATGACATGCCTTACTGTCCGGGATAGTCCATGGCTCATGTACAGGAAAGAAAATACTTACTGTATGGTTTTCAGACATCCCGGCTATGATGACCAAGTGATGTGGGCCGCCTTGTTTGACAATGAAGGCCGTCATACAGATATCTTTCTTAATGAAGAAACAAAAAAAATACCTTGCCCACCCAGCTCCCATCACCTTGATCAAATCATCATAGCATTTACCCTGGCATCTCGAAAAGGTGCTCTGGTGCATGGAGCCGGAATGGGGCTTAGCGGAAAAGGTTTGGTCTTTACCGGGCACTCTGGAGCCGGAAAAAGCACCCTGTCCAGGCTTTTTTCACACTGTGAAACAGCCATACTATTAAGTGACGAACGTCTGGTGATCCGAAAAATGGACATGGGTATGCGAGTTTACGGCACCCCATGGCACAGTGATGCCAAAATTGCCAATAATAGTGATTTCCCGCTGAGGGCCATTATTCATCTCCACCACGCGCTTGAAAATAAAATTGTACGCTGCTCATCATCCGCTGCACTCAAACAAATCCTGCCCCAGGTCATGATTCCCTGGTATGATCGTGAAAAAATCCCCCCCCTGCTTGATTTTTGCGGGGAAATCATTGAACAAATACCTGCCTATGATTTCTTCTTCAAACCCGATCAAAGCGCCGTGAACACAATCCTTGATTTTGCAGAAAGGCTTTGATGAACACCCCATCGAATAATGAGACCTGTTTATTCATATCCGGAGAGGAGTTAGGAGAACTGATCAGCCCCCTGCTTCGGGATGGGCGCTGCTGTCGATTTGTTTCGGGCGGATCAAGCATGCTCCCCTTCATCAGAAACAGGGATTGTATCACCATAGCTCCCCTTAAAGGGCAAACGCCGGCCATGGGTGATGTTCTGGCCTATTTCCATCCCGTATCATCAACGGTTATCGTCCACCGTGTTATTGGGAAAAAAAAAGGAAGCTTTCTGATGAAAGGGGATAACTGCAGGTCCCCGGACGGGGTTATCAGCCCTGATCATATCTGCGGAATCCTTGTCAAAATCGAACGAGGAAGCAGAACAATAGGCCTGGGGATGGGATTGGAGAAAAAAGTCATTGCCTTAATGAGCCGCCATGACCCTCTCATGCGGCTGGTGATTGCATTGCTGAAGGTCAAAAATCGATTGATCACCAAACGGTAATGGCATCGGAAAAAGTCCGGCTTTATAATGGGTTTTGCAGCAATAAACAGGCTTGCTGCAAAACCTCGGACCATGTTTTAAAAAAACAAGACTGCTTTTATTCTTCAGTACAAAATTCCAATTCATCCGTATATGGCCAGGCTTTCATACCACCTTCCATATTGTATAAATTTCTGAAACCTCTTAGCCAGAGAAAGATAGATGAAAGGAGACTCCGATTGCCGCTTCTGCAAATGACAACAATGGGCATATCCTTGTCCAAGTCTTTATAATTCTCACTGAGAACCTTTGATTCGTATGGCATATTTATCGTTCCGGCAATATGGCCATCCGGTATTTCTCCATCATTATCACAATATTCATCCGGTTCACGGACATCCAATAAGGTTAAATCATCACCCGAATCGATCATTGCCTTGACCTCTTCCGGTGAAACATTTGTAATATACAGATCATCACATGATATAAAGCAAAATGATGCTAAGATAATAAGTAAAAACAACATGACGTTAGCCCTGACACAACTAAGTTTCTCCGATGCAACTTTCATCAAGCCTCCTTAAGATTTTATATGATCAACATTTATTAAGTACCCATCGATAAATGGCATCAAACAGTCCATTCCGGCCTTCTATGCTTTTCGAAATCCTTAAAGTAGGCTGCTACCCCTGTGGTTTCAAAAACCCTTCAACCCTCCATCGCCGCCAAGACGATGACGGACAGATGGCCTGAACCGAAATATACCATTTAAGGTTTTGTTAATGATAATCCCCATAAAATACACAAAGACACGCTTGTCAAGATAAATATTTAAAAAGGGGTGTATTTGTTCCGTTTTATTTATGAAATTATTGAGGATTTGAGTTACCAACGAAGACAAATGGACATCCAAGAAACGATTTGCCTGATTTTTTGTATATAATCACAGGAGTATTTACTCGAGTCCTGCCGTACTCTCTCGCTCCCAGGCTCGAGCCTGGGAGTGTATACCGCATGGCACAGGCAATGCCTCTGGACGCAAGAGCCTATAGGCAGCTCTTTCAATTTCACTGAACAAACTGATTAAGGTCCCTGATCGATTTTACATAATTGAACGGTTTGGAAAAGTAGGGACTGCTATCAAAAAATTCGATCATATCCAAAGGGATATCTTGTGGTTTCTGAATTCCGAAAATACTTAAGGTCATATGAATATTACCTGCAGTTGTTATTTCCTGCATGGGATATTGGATGGTTCCCTGAAAAAGATCTGCAGCGGATATCCATCGTTTTATTTTGTCTTTATCAGCAGCCTCTAATGTATTTGCAAACTCAGAAAAAAACCGTAAATATTCTTTCAAGGATTTGATAAAATTTATTTCTACAAATAAACATGACATGAGCTTATCTCTTCACTGAGATTTGCTCATGTTTAATCCTAAAGTAAAAAGATGGTTTTTTATTGCTTCACCATAGTTTACAATGGTTTTTTTCCCAAATTTTTTAACAAACTCAGCCAACCATTCCGAATGATTTTCTGAAACACGCTTGTCTGTTTTTTCTTGGCAACTGGATAAATCGATAATGAATTTTAGATAAAGTTTATAAAGGTCTTGTAATCCATTTACATATTGTTCATTGCTATATGACGTTATACCAGATAAATAGGTGTCGAATTTTTTTAATATATCCCCTTCAAATGCTTCTGATTCAAATTGATCGAGAATTTTAAGATACTCATCCTGATCATTCGCGGCAGCTGGTTCTGTATAGATCAAATGGCAAATTAACATGAATACAAATAAAAATGGCACAAACATATTCCTAAGAGAAAACATCAACCAATCCCTGCCGGGGGCCCCAAACATGAATTTTGGGATGAGTCAAATGTCCGCTGTCGAGATGCAAGCACGGGCACGACGCATCGTGCCCCTACCCTCCGTGCGATGATCTCACTCCATGATCTTTGTGCCTCTGTGAGAGACAAGGCTTTTTGGTTATGGTTTTGCCGTGCTGTGCTCTTCGTGTTCTTCAGCGACCACCGGGAGCAGGTGGTGAGTAAAACGTGTTTCGTCCCAGAGGGTTATTCCAGAGAATCGGCGTAAATTTCAATGACGTGTTTGACTTTGACGTTGTCGTGGTTTTGGGAAAGGACATCGCGGATCTGCATCATACAGGCCGGGCAGGAGGTGGCCACGATGCTGGCACCTGTTGAGAGGATGTTCTCCCGTTTTTTCATACCGATGGACCGGGACAGGTCGTAGTTCTGGAGATTGAAGCTTCCACCGTTGCCGCAGCAGGTGCCGGCGGCATTCATCTCCACGAACTCGCATCCGGGATTAGCACGGATGATCTGGCGGGGCTGGCTGCTGACGCCCAGGGACTTCTGCAGGTGGCAGGGGTCGTGGTAAGTCACGCTGAGGGCCTGCTGGCCCGCATTCTGACCTGATGGTTCGACGTGGAGCACGTCCACCAGAAACTGGCTGATGTCCATGGTTTTGGGGGCCCACTCGTCCGCACGGGATCTGGATTTGGAATTGTTACGGGCCATCATGGGCCAGATCTCCTTGATCGTGGCTGTGCAGGTGGCACAGGGGGTGATCAGATAGTCGAAATCCATTTCCGCGAACAGGGCTGTGTTCTGGTCCAACAAGGAATCAAAGGTCTTCCGGTCGCCCGAGGCCAGGGCCGGTATGCCGCAGCAGGCCTGGCCCTTGGGCATAAAAACACCGACACCGTGGTGTTTCAGAACCTTGAGGGTTGCCAGTCCGATTTCCGGATTCATCTTGTCCGTGACACAGCCGGGAAAAAACGCCACCTTGATGCCTGATTTTCCCACAGGGGAGTCCAAAGATGGAGTGGTTTTGTGCAAGGGGTTTTTGGACAAAGGCAGAAAATGACGGTCGCCGATAAACCGGGACAGGAGCTTGGAACACTGGGTGCCAAGCTCAGGATCGGCCTGTGACGTGCCCAGGCCTTGAAGCTTTGAGGCTGCTTCGATCAAGGCATTCATCCTCTCCGGATGTTTGAGCATGCCCCGGAAGATCAACTTTTTCACGGGGGACAGGCCGATGTACTCGGTCAGAGCCGCCCTTGCTTTAATGAAGATCTCGAGGATCTTGACCCCGGAAGGGCAGTTGGAGGCGCAGGTGCCGCACATCAGACATTTATCAAGTCGGGTCTTGACCCCTTTGGCGTCGGTCAGCATCAGGTCGGACAGGCGCTCCAGAAGAAATATTTTGCCCCTGGCCACATCCCCTTCATTACCGGTTTCCTTGAATACGGGGCAGACCGCCTGGCACATCCCGCACTTCATGCAGTCCGTGAGCTGGTTTTCAATATCTTTTAATGACTGAGCAAGTTCGTTGATATCCGACATCTTAACATCCTATGATTTTTCCTGGGTTTAAAATGGTGTTGGGATCAATGGCAGCTTTCATGGCCCGGGAAAAATCAATGGACGACTGCCCCACCTCGTTTTTCAGAAACCCGGACTTGGCAATGCCGATGCCATGCTCGCCGGACAGGGTGCCGCCCAGGGCAAGAGCCGCGTCAAACAGATCGCTGACGCATCGTTCCGTCCGGTGCCACTGGTCATTATCCCGCCGGTCCGTGAGGATGGTGGGATGAAGGTTGCCGTCTCCGGCATGACCGAAGGTGCCGATGGGCAGATTGTACTTTCTGGACAGGCCTTCAATGGCTGACACCATGGCCGGAATCTTGCTCCGGGGAACGGTGGCGTCCTCCAGAACCAAGGTAGGCTTGAGCCGGGCCAATGCAGACAGGGCCGCACGCCTGGCTTCCCAGACCTTGGCCTTTTCCGCGTCATTCTGGGCCACCTGGACATGACGGGCTCCGAGTTTCCGGCAAATCGCCTCGACTTTGGCGCCGTCCTCGGCTACCTGGACAGGATGGCCGTCCACCTCGATGAGCAACAGGGCCTTGGCATCACGGGGAAGACCGGCTTTGGAGAAGTCCTCCACCGCGTTGATGGTGAAATTGTCCATCAATTCCAGGGTGCAGGGCACGATCTTGTCGGCGATGATGGCGGCCACGGTCTGGGTGGCATCTTCCACGCTGTCGTAGATGGCCATCATGGCCTTGGATGCCTGGGGCGGTGGAATCAGCTTGAGTGTGATTTCGCTGAATATCCCTAAGGTGCCTTCGGACGAGGTCATAAGACCGGCCAGATTGTATCCGGTGACGCATTTGACGGTTTTAGAACCGGATGTCACCCGCCTGCCCATGGCATCGTAGAACTCGATAGACATGACGTAGTCTTTGGTGACCCCGTATTTAAGGCCCCGCAGCCCCCCAGCGTTTTCAGCCACGTTACCGGCAATGGTGGACACTGCCTGGCTACCCGGATCAGGTGGGTAAAACAACCCTCTGGACGCCACCTGGGCAGCCAGGGTGGCTGTGACTACTCCGGGTTCCACCCGCACGTACATGTCCACGTCGTTCAGCTCGATGATCCGGTTCATCCTATTGGTCAACAGCACAATGCCATTTCCCATGGGAATGGTTCCTCCGGACAGGTTGGTTCCGGCACCCCTTACGGTCACTGGGATGGAATTGTCGTTGCACAGGGCAACTATCTTTCCGATCTCCCCGCCGGTTCCGGGTCGAACCACGGCCGCCGGGACCACAGGGTCCAGAACAGCGGCATCGTAGGAGTAATTCTGACGGTCGACCTCTGAGGTCATCACCCCGTCTTTGCCGCATATCGTCTCAAATTCTTTGATGATTGATTTTGAAATCATAGGTTCATTCCATTTTTTATTAGAAGGTTCCCGGGAACAGAATATAAATAAATACCATGCCCAGGGTTCCGGCCACAAGCCCGTAAAGCAGACAGGGCACCAGGGTCCTTCGGATAATGGTGCCTTCCATGCCCACAAGGCCCACGGTGGCCGAAGCGGCAACCACGTTATGGACACAGATCATATTGCCCATGGCCGCTCCCACAGCCTGAAGTGCCACGATAATCTCGTGACTTGCACCAATGGTTGAAGCCACCCCATACTGAAAATTGGCGAACAGCAGGTTGGACACGGTACAGGAGCCGGTGATAAACGCACCCAGGGCCCCGACGTATGAGGCCACCAGGGGCCAGACAGACCCGGTGACACCGGCCACAAACTCGGCCATGGTCAGAGGCATGGAGGAATAACCGGCCATACCATGTGCGGACTGCTTGAGAATATCCACCATGGCCACGGCGAAGAACAAGGCAATGGCCGGGTTTTTCATTTTGACGATGGAATCTTTCCAGGCGACAGCCACCTTATTGCCCGGAATTTTGTGAATAAAAATGGTGATCACAGCCACCAGCATGAAGGGCACCACACCCGGCAGATACAGGGGTTTCATGGTAAAGTTGACGGATTCATAACCCAGGATGTGTGAAAAAGAGATCACCCAGGAGGTTACCCAGCCTTTGAAGGGCAGAAAGCTCAACCGGGTCAGAACCAGAAGTGCGGCAATGAGGATATAGGGCATCCAGGCTGTCAGCTGGCTCATTTGGGGTTTCAGATCATTTGATCCGGGCTGGATTTCACCGACCCAGTTCTTTTCCCAGGCTGACCGGTCTTCAAAATCCCAGACTTCCTCTGGCAGAAACAGTTTCTTTTTGGCTCCGGTCACCGCAAGGGCCATACCAATGAGACCACCCACCAGCGATGGAAATTCCGAGCCAAAGGCAAAGGCGGTGATCAGGTAGGGCGTGGCATAACAAAGCCCGGCAAACACCGCAAATTTCCAGGCGCCCAGGCCTTCTCTCCATGATTTATTCTTCCCGAAGAACCGGGTCAGAAAACAGATCGCGAAAAGGGGGAGCAGAATCGCCATGACCCCATGGATCAGAGCGGCGTATTCCCCCACATTCTGAAGGAAGGCATCGAATGTCGGGACCCCGCTTCCGGCAGCTTGTTCCACATTGGCTTGGAGATTTTTCAGGCCGAACCAGATCGGGGTGCCCACGGCACCGAAGGTCACGGGAATGGAGTTGAACATCAAGCAGACACAGACCGCTGCAAGTGCCGGGAATCCCAGCCCCAAAAGCAGAGGTGCTGCAATGGCTGCCGGTGTACCGAACCCGGCCGCCCCTTCGATAAAGGCCCCGAACAAAAAGGCGATGATGATGGTCTGCACACGCCGGTCCGGGGAGATGGTGGTGAATCCGTAGGAAATTGTTTCCATGGCTCCGCTTTCACGTAGGGTGTACAGAATCAAAATAGCGCCGAAGACTATAATAAGAACGTTGATGGCACTTCCGAAACCGCTCAATGTGGACGCCGCAATCAAGCCGGCCGGCATCTTCCAGAATCCTGCCCCGATGACAGCACAAACCAGCCAGGACAGTGGCATGGCTTTGGTGGCAGGCCACCTGAATCCCACCATGAGAACCAAGACCATGGCAATGGGTACAAACGCGATTAATGCAAGCAAGCTAAGAGACACGATATTTCTCCTTTTCCTCAATGAACGATGTTTATGCCTTGTATGCACCTTTCCATTTCAGGATCCGTACCAGGTTTTATAATAACTTTGAATGTGCCGTGATTTCAACCCAATACCATTTTTTAAGCCGACGATTCATTGAACAATCAGGCCCCTGGTCCAAAATTTTGGTCCATGGGATTGGTCCAGTCCAAAAAATTGGACTGACGATTTCTTACATCATTGCCAAGCCCACCCTCTTTCTGGTAATATAACATCAATCGATTATTATGGATCTATTCAGCTTGAGCCTCCGGCGGCCAGATCCCGGTTTCCGCCGGGACAAGCTTAAAAAATCTGGACCGGTCTTCGTCAAGGCTTCGCCCCGACATGCAAATGGGTAGGAGGCGTGATTTAATGATAATCGGGGACAGGCAAAATAATGCGCTCACCTTTGAAGCGGCTATCCTTACCCTAATTTTATTTATTTTTTCGAACGTTTATGCTTATAGAACAACCTCATTTATTGTAGGCATAAAACGGTTCGCATCCCCCTTGGGGGGATGCTCATAAATTTTTCTCACAGAGACACAAAGATCGCAAAGAAAAACCTATTATCTCCTTGTCTTTAGCCCTTCTCCGTGTTCTTTGTGCCTCCGTGAGAGACCTGCTTTTTTGGTTGTGGCTTTGCCGCGTTGTGCTCTTCGTGTCCTTCAGTGAGCCATGCGAACGGGTGGTGGATAAAAATTCAAGAGGAACTTAAAACCAAGGCCAAACACATATGCCTCGTTTTCATAAAATCATCATCACAGCCTGGATCGCCATCGTGCTATCCCTTTTGGCAACCGTCTGTCCGGGCCATGCGGATCAAACACGTTTGGGGGACAAACGGATTTTATACCTGAACTCCTACAACACCGGCTATGCCTGGTCCGACAACATCATCACGGGAATTCGCTCCGTGTTACCCATGGATATTCAAAACCTGAATTTTCAGTTGGAATACCTGGACGCAAAGCGCTACGAGACCGCATCCATGGAGGAGGCCCTGTTCGCGTTTTTCAAGGCCAAATTCAAAAACGACCGATTTGACGTGCTGATGGTTTCGGACAACAATGCCCTGGACTTTGCCCTGAAATACAGAGCAGCCCTGTTTCCGGGAACCCCCATGGTTTTTTGCGGGATCAACAACTATCATCCATCCATGCTTCAGGGGCAAACAGGGATCACGGGCATTGCCGAAACCGTGGCCTTCAAGGACAATATGGATATTATCCGGCACCTGCATCCCCAGGCCCGGCAGATGGTTGTGATCGGCGGCACAAGTGTAACGTCCAGGGCCATTGTCAGTGAGATCAAGGAGACCATTGAAAAGCGGCACATTGATTTTAAATTCACCTTTATCACCGGGTTTCAGACCGGGAAACTCAAACTCGGCAAACCGAATTTCCTCATGGGCCTGCCCAAGGATACCGTGATCTATATCGTGCCCGGCGGTTCCGAGGAAATCAACGGAACATTTTACAACATCCAGGAAATCGGCACAATGATCTGTGAATCCACAGACCTGCCCGTGTACAGCTCATGGGAGTTCATGATGGGCACCGGCATTGTGGGAGGCAAGCTGGCATCCGGTCTAAAACAGGGCAAACGCTTCGCCCGACTGGCCTTACGGATTTTAAACGGTGTAAATCCCGACACCATCCCCGTGGAAACCACGGGGGGGCATTCCTTTGTCTTTGATGACAAGGTCCTGAAAAAATTCCATATCGACAAGGCATATCTTCCCAAAGGCAGCCGGATCATCAACGAACCCTATAATTTTTACCGGCTCAACCGGCTTCTGGTCTGGGCCATCGTCGGCGTCATGGTTCTGTTGTCAGGGCTGGTGGTGCTGTTGATCATGAACATGGCCCAAAAGAAAAAAGCCAACCTGGCCCTGGAGAATTCCAAAAAACAACTGCAGCTGATTCTGGACAATATGCCCCACCTTGTTTTCTGGCAGGACAGGGAATTGAACCTGGTGGACGTGAATTTGTCCTTTCTGACGTTCTTCCATATCCAGGATAAAGAAACCATTATCGGAAAGGATATATCAGCCGTGCCCGACCTGGCCTATACGGCCGAGGAATCCCGACAGCTGGGTCGGGAGGTTCTTACGACGGGTATGCCCTATCGTGCCGGACTGCTCAAAATCCAGCGGAGCAACAGGGAACAGCTCTGGCTTGAAATCAATAAAATACCGCTTCTGGACAAAAAAAACCAGGTTGTCGGTGTCCTGAGCACAGCCGAGGACATCACCAAAAAGATCAACCTGGAAAAACAGCTGGTTCAGGCCCAAAAGATGGAGGCTCTGGGCATCCTCTCCGGGGGCATTGCCCACGATTTCAACAATATCCTCACCACCATCGTCAATTCAACGGAACTGGCCATAAACGACGTGCCCGAAGAGTCCATGACCCGGAAGGATCTGACGCGGGTCCTTTCAGCAGGTCGGCGGGGGGCTGATCTGGTCAAACAGATACTCACCTTCAGCCGTCCGGGCCATGTGCGGTTCAAAAAGGTCAACCTGGCCGGTGTGGTGGCCGATGCCCTGAACCTGGTGGAGGCATCTTTGCCCGGCAATATCGACATGGTTCAATCCATGGGAACGGGCGATTTCCTGTGCCAGGGCGATACCAGTCAGCTTCACCAGGTGATCATGAATCTGTGCACCAACGCATTCCAGGCCATGGACGGTCAAAACGGATGTATCCATATCAGCCTCCGTAACCGGGTGTTTGACCGGATGGACCATGAACGACCGGATGAACCCAAGGCGTTCAATCTGTCGCCCGGACATTACCTGGAACTGACCGTATCGGACAACGGACCGGGTATCCCCCCTGAGATTCAGGACAAAATCTTTGACCCCTTTTTCACCACCAAAAGCAAAAACATCGGGACGGGCCTGGGCTTGTCCATGGTCCACGGCATTATCAAGGGGCACAACGGCGCCATTTCCCTCACCAGCATACCGTTTAAAAACACGCAGTTCACCATCCTGATTCCCAGGATGGAACAGGATGGACAGGATGACACCCCGAACGACGACGGCGTGAGCATAGGTGTGGGCGTGATTCTCTTTGTGGAAGATGACCAGGAACAGCGGGAATCCGTACCCAGGACCATTGAAAAACTTGGATACACGGTCACCGTGGCCCAAAGCGCCGGTGAGGCCATGGAGATCATGAGTCATCACCCGGAGGGATTTGACCTGGTCATCACCGATTACGATATGCCCAAAACCAGCGGCCTGGACCTGGCCAAACACCTGGCCAAGACCAGGCCGGATCTGCCGGTCATTCTGGTTTCCGGACGACATGTGGAATTCAGTCTCCAGGAATCGCCAAACATCAAAAAATTCATCGTCAAACCCTATAACCAAAACGATCTTTCCAAAGGTATAAAAGAGGCCTTATGCCCCCCGGAACAGAAAGAATGAGGCAGCCATGGCAGTGATCATGATCATCGACGACGACGACAATTTCCGTGGAACCATGGAGAGTCTGGTCCTGCGCATGGGCCACGATTTTCTATCGGCCGGTACCCTTAAGACAGGGCTGGATCTTCTCAAAACCCGTGAGGTGGACATTCTGCTTCTGGACGTAAATCTTCCGGACGGGAACGGCCTTTCCGCACTCCTCGAAATCAAGGAGACGGCCATGACGGCTCCGGAGATTTTCATCATCACGGGAATCGGCGATCCCGATGGGGCGGAAACCGCCATTGCCCAAGGGGTCTGGGACTATATCGTCAAACCCACCGCAGTGAACCAAACCAAACTGAGTCTGACACGGGCCCTGAAATACAGGGAGGAAAAAAAGAACAAACAGCAGGCCATGTGCTTAAACCTTTTCGGTCTTATCGGAGAGTCCCCGCCCATGCGCCAATGCTTTGAGATCATGGCCAGGGGAGCCATGTCCAACGCACCGGTGCTGATCACCGGGGAAACTGGCACGGGCAAAGAGCTGTTCGCCCAAACCATCCATCTGAACAGCCCGAGAAAAGACCAGGAATTTATCGTGGTGGATTGTGCCTCTCTGACAGAAACCCTGATGGAAAGCACCCTGTTCGGTCACAGGAAAGGGGCCTTTACCGGGGCGATAGAAAAACGGGACGGCCTGGTGAAGATGGCTGACCAAGGCACCCTGTTTCTTGACGAGGTGGGGGAAATGCCCCTGTCCACCCAGAAGTCGTTTTTACGGGTGCTTCAGGAAAAAACCTTCAGGCCCCTGGGAGAGACCCATGAAGAAAAAAGCGATTTCCGTCTTATCGCCGCAACCAACAGGGATCTTGACGCCATGGTGGAGAAAGGAACATTCCGCCGGGATCTGCTCTACCGCCTGAAAACCCTCCACCTGACCATTCCCCCCTTAAGAAAACGCGGCCAGGACATCCAACTACTGGCCAGATTCCGTATCAATAAGCTGTGTCAGGAATACAGCTGTCCAGCCAAATCATTCGAGCCGGGCTTCTTCGACACCCTGACCGCCTATCCCTGGCCGGGCAACGTCCGTGAACTGTTTAACGGCCTTGAAACCGCCTTCGTGGCCTCGGGCAACGAAGACACCCTCTACACCATGCACCTGCCCGGCAGCATCCGCATCCAGGTGGCCAAGGCCTCCATTGAAAAAGACCGGCAGCACACCATCTCCCCGGATCATGCTCAAACAGAGCCTCCCGGCGAAACATGTCAAGGCCCCATGCCCGAATTCAAAACCTACAAACAGACCATGGAACGCCAATACCTCGAAACGATCATTGCCAGCACCAAAGGGGACGTAAAAATCATTCTCCTCTGGTCCGGTATGTCCAAATCCCACTTCTACGGCCTGCTAAAAAAATACGGGATCAGTTTTTGAGCCCGCTATAAAATTGTGGACACACAGTTATGCCATTGTTAGAGAATGACACTTTCCGTCAAATGACGAATAAAGTTCATCAATTTTCAGATATAATCCTCCTTTCTCACTTTTTAATGATTAAAAAATAGCACTAAGATATGATCTTTTCATAGTAACTAATATGCAAAATACCTAAAACATGCCTTGATCCAGTTAGACCATTCGCAAGCCAAATGCATTTGGTGCTCATGAATAAAATATTACGGCATAGTTGCCGGAAATTCGATACCGAATTTTGCATGGAAACCAGTGCGTGTGTTTTTAAACTGATGATGAATAGCACCGATAATAGTCCCATCCTTCAGACGTGCCACCCCTGCCTGCTGCATCGTATAATCTTTATCGTAGGCAATGGTAACGCCATCCTCTACACCATCAAAAAAGAAGAATTGTTCCGGAAATGGAGATCCGCCCGTTGTTTCAACGACTAATTAGGGGACAGGCTAATAATACACTTCCCAAATAATGTTCCTTCTGATATGTTCATTCGCATGTAAACAACAACCCCATTTTTAGGATCTATGGAGGTATCCTATGCCACGAACGACTAATTAGGGGACAGGCTAATAATACACTTCCCAAATAATGTTCCTTCTGATATGTTTATTCGCATGTAAACAACAACCCCATTTTTAGGATCTATGGAGGTATCCTATGCCACGAACAACACGAATGGTTATTCGGGATGAAAAGAGTGTTTATCATGTAATATCCCGCACCGCTCTGGATGGTTTTCCCTTCGGTGCGGTGGAAAAAGAAAAATTTGTATCAATTCTCAAGCGGTTTGCCCGCATCTATTTTACGGAAATCCTCGGTTACGCAGTTCTAAGCAATCACGTTCACATCCTCGTAAAAATG
>Ga0180007_10000165_pt1 | contig 121638 bp, 93 predicted proteins | sample MM_PC_MetaG_FD_121122 | JGI IMG/M metagenome (GOLD analysis project Ga0180007, IMG submission 121122) | Groundwater microbial communities from the Aspo Hard Rock Laboratory (HRL) deep subsurface site, Sweden - MM_PC_MetaG | ecosystem: Environmental > Aquatic > Deep subsurface > Groundwater... | reverse complement strand
CAGACGATAGTCACACAATATATACGCAAGTTAGGAACGACTTCATTTATTGCGTTATTCCTATCTGAGTAAACGATGTCCTGAGACTTTCGGGTAAACGATGTATAGATATTTATCAATTAGCGGTTAGCGAATAGAAAAGCAAATCCAATGCGCTAGGCAAAAATTCTCTTTGAGCGGCGCTTTAAATGAGAGCCTGACTTACGAAGTGTTAGCGAAGTCAAGTCAGCCTGCTCGAATTTAGTCCGAAATATCTGCGACCAAGCAGATATTTTCGGAATCATTAGTGAGAACGCGCGGCTGAGCCTGCACGATGTAGGCTCAGGCTTAGCGAAAAGATGTGTTTTTGCCAGGGGACAAATGTGTAGTAGACCATTAACTGTTTTAGAGGAGTTATAATGGCGAAAAAATTATGGGGCGGCAGATTTAAGAAGCAAATTGACAGTGATTTTGAAGAGTTTTCGAAATCGATTCAGTATGATTATAAACTAGCAAGAATTGATGTGTTTCATTCGATAATTCATACTCTGGCTTTAGGCGGAAGTAATCTTTTGACTAAAGCTGAGACAAAGAAAATCCTCGATGCTTTGAATGCGATTATTCAAGAGATTGATACTAAGAAATTTACTCCGGATATGAGTTCAGAAGATATCCATACTGATATTCATAATCGTTTAGAAAAAAAAATTGGGGTTTTAGCAGCAAAAGTGCATACATTGCGATCGCGTAATGATCAGATTGTGTTTAGCGAAAAATTATATTGTTTGGATGAGGCGCTAAATATCCAAAGCTTACTTAAGGATTTGATTGATAGCTGTATAAGCTTGATGGAAAAATATGCAAAACAGCCGTTTATTGGCTATACGCATACGCAAAGGGCGCAGGTAATATTATTCAGTGATTATATGCTTGCTTTTGCGCATATGTTTAATCGGGATTTTAAGCGGGTAAAACAATTTTATGATTCAGTAGTTCCTTATATCGGAGCCGGAGCTTTGGCCGGAACATCTTTGAACAAAAAAGAATATAGTAAAGCAATTGAGATTTGTTTTAATTATAAACAAAATGAATCGGAGAAAGTCAAATCCGTGGAAAATTCCATGGATAATGTTAGCGATCGGGATTTTATAATGGAATTTCTCGGAGCGATTTCGATTATTCAGATGCATCTATCTCGTTTGTCTGAGGATTTTATATTGTATTCTACTCAGGAATTTGATTATTTGGATTTACCGGAAGAGTTTTGTACGGGCAGCAGTTTGATGCCCCATAAAAAAAATCCGGATTTTCTCGAACTTGTCCGCGGTTATACTGGAAGGATTTATGGCAATCAGATATCACTGATGACAACGATGAAGGGGCTTCCGATGACTTATAATCGGGATATGCAGCTGGATAAAGAACCGTTATTTTCATCGGTTGAGACGATTAAAGACGAATTGAAAATAATGGCAAAATTTATTAAAGGGGTAGAGCTTAAGCAAAAAGTGATTGAAAAAGCATTGCAAGATGAGCGGCTTTACGCTACCGAACTAGCGGAATTTATGGTTTTTAAAGGTGTCGCGTTTAAAGACGCGCATGATATTGTGGGAAAAATCATGCGTTATTCTGAAGATAATCTTATTGCAATCAAAGATATGCCGGATAAAATGTTAAAAACTTTTCATTCTAAACTTAACCAAAAAGACATTCAGAAAGTAATGCATTCTGAACATGCTGTGAATTCGAAAAAATCTATCAACAGAAAGGTGCCAAGAGTTAATGCATGATTTTAAAATGAAAAACAATCGCTTGTTTTGTGAACAAGTCAGCCTTGATGATATTGCGAGAAAAGTGGGTAGTCCAGTATTTGTTTATAGCAAAAAAACTATATTAGACCATTTTAATAAACTAAAAAAAGCGTTTAAGGCCATTGATCCATTGATTTGTTATTCAATGAAAGCAAATTCTAATCTAAGTATCTGCAAAATATTAAAAGATGCAGGGGCTGGAATTGATATTGTTTCCGGGGGGGAGCTGTATCGGGCGCAAGCGATTAAGGTAAGGGCTAATAAAATTGTTTATGCTTCAGTGGGGAAAACTTCTGAGGAAATAGAATCCGCGATTAAGGCCGGGATATTGTTTTTTAACGTCGAATCTGTTGCGGAACTTAAGCTGATCAATGCGATTGCTAAGCGCTTGGGCAAAAAACAAAAAGTAGCGATAAGGGTTAATCCGGATGTTGAGGCGAAAACCCACAAGTATATTACCACTGCTAAAAAACAAAACAAATTCGGCATAGATGTAAAAACAACCAAAGAGATATTTTTCAAGCTTAGAAAATCGCTGAATAATTTAGAAATCTGCTGCATTCATTTGCATATTGGTTCGCAAATCGAGCATGTTACGCCTTTTATTCAGGCGCTTAGAAAAGGGGTAAAATTAATTGAGCTGTTAAATAAAAATGGCGCTAATATTACTCATATAAATATCGGCGGCGGATTGGGGATTATTTACGATAAAGAAAAACCACAAACAGCCAGAGATTATGCTCAGGCAATAATCCCGATTTTAGCGGGTAAAAATTTAAAATTGATTTTAGAGCCAGGAAGATTTATTGTCGGTAATGCCGGAGTGTTATTAACTAAAATAATCTATGTTAAAGACACGTCAGTTAAACGATTTTATATTGTTGACGCGGCAATGAATGATTTGATAAGACCTTCTTTTTACGAAGCTTTTCATGGAGTTATCCCAGTTATTAAAAAAAAGAAAACCAAATTAAAGAAAGCGGACATAGTCGGTCCTGTTTGCGAAAGTGGTGATTTTTTGGCCAAACAAAGATTGCTGCCGGATTCTTTAAGTCAAGACGATATTCTTGCTGTGATGAGCGCTGGAGCTTATGGCTTTAGCATGTCCAGTAATTACAATAGTCGGAGGCGCGCTGCTGAAGTCCTAGTTGATGGAAGTAAATATAAGATAATCAGAAAAAGAGAAACTTACAGCGAGCTGATTAAAAATGAGATAACTGGTAACCTATAAGAGGCGGATATGAAAAAAATGATAAAGAAAAAAATGGCAAATAAGAAGCCAATTAAAAAAATGGTTAAGAGTCCCGCGAAAATAGTTACGAAAAAAAGTACAAAGAAGGTAACTATGAAAAAGCCCGCGATAAAAAAGAAAATCATTGTTAAGAAAAAAATAAAATTTGAATTCACGAAAATGGTTGCCTCAGGAAATGATTTTATTATTTTTGATAATCGGAGAAGTGGTTTAAAAAATGGATCAGAAATCGCGGCATTACTTTGTGTCAGAACCTCGGGGATTGGTGCTGATGGATTGATCTTTATTGAGAAGTCAAAAAAAGCTGATTTTAAAATGCGGATATTTAATCCTGATGGCTCAGAAGCAGAGATGTGCGGCAATGGAATTCGCTGCGCCGCTTTATATAAAAACAAGAAGAATATGAAAATAGAAACATTGGCGGGTATACTTAACGCTGAGCTAAATGAAAATGGAATTAAAGTCAGGATGACGCCGCCTTTGGATATGCAGTTGAATATTAATTTAAATATTGATGGAAGAATTCACCAGGTTAATTATGTGAATACGGGTGTGCCGCACAGTGTGTGTTTTGTGGAAAATTTGCCGGCAGTTAATGTGCGGCTGCTGGGAAGGCTGCTTAGGTATCATAAACATTTTGAGCTGGAAGGCACAAATGTGGATTTTGTAAAAATAGACGAACATGATTCTTTGTGTATTCGTACTTATGAACGAGGAGTGGAAGATGAAACATTAGCTTGCGGCACCGGCTCAGTAGCTGCAGCTTTGATTTATCATCATAAATTTCTTTATGCTGACGGTTCATACAGTGTGGATATTAAAACAAAGGGCGGCGAAGTTCTTAAAGTTTACTTTGATTATGAAAAAGGAGTATTTAAAAACGTTTGGTTGGAAGGTAATGCCAGAATAGTTTATAAGGGAGAATGTTATGTTTAAAGGTTCGATGGTGGCAATAGTAACTCCGTTTAAAAATGGAAGACTAGATGAGGATAAGCTAAAGGAGTTAGTTAATTTCCATATTAAAAATAAAACTACAGCAATTGTGCCTTGCGGCACAACGGGAGAGTCAGCGACGCTGTCATTAGCGGAACATGAGCGGGTAATTGAGTTGGTAGTTCAGACTGCTAATAAAAGAGTTCCGGTTATTGCCGGAACTGGTTCAAATAATACATATGAGGCTATCAGGCTGACAAAACATGCTAAAGAGGCAGGGGCTGATGCAGCATTATTAATCGTTCCTTATTATAATAAGCCAACACAAAAAGGGCTTTATTTGCATTTTAAGGAAATCGCGGAAAATGTGGATATCCCGATAGTTTTATATAATATAGAGGGAAGAACAGCAGTGAATATGCTGCCGGAAACCATAGCTAGATTAGCGCATGAGTTTAAAAATATTGTCGGGATTAAAGAGGCATCAGGAAATCTTGAGCAGATGGCGACAATTAAAATGCTTTGTCCTAAAGATTTTGATTTAATATCGGGAGATGATACCTTGACATTGCCATTGCTAGCTATTGGAGGCGCGGGGGTAATATCGGTTGTTGCCAATATTGTTCCGCAAGATGTAGCCAAAATGATAGAAGCGTTTGAAAAGGGAAACCTTGTACTGGCGCAACAGATGCATTATAAGTTATTGCCTTTGATTAAATCTATGTTTTTGGAAACAAATCCGATTTGCGTAAAAACTGCAATGGAAATTCTCGGTATGTGTGAACCAGGGTTGCGTTTGCCTTTATGTCCAATGAATGAAGATAATTTAAAAAAACTTAATGTTGCACTGCTTGAATACGGGCTTTTGAAGGGGAAAAAGAAATGATCAAGATTGGAGTTGTTGGCTGTTGCGGGAAAATGGGCAAAAGAATCATCGCATTAGCGGGTCAAGATATGCAACTTGAGACATTTATTGGTTTTGAGAGAAAAGGCTGCCCAGAGATTAATTCTATGCTTGAAGGCATCATCGTAAGTGATGATCTGGATAAAATCAAACAAGTGGATGTTGTTATTGATTTTACTCCAATGACTGATAAAAAAGATTTGCTGGATTTTGTGGTTAAACATAAAAAAACAATGGTTATTGGAACTACTGGTCTGAGTGTAGATCAAGTAGAAATTATTGAAGAAGCGGCGAAAGATATCGCGATTGTTTACTCGCCGAATATGTCTGTAGGTGTTAATGTGATGTTTGATTTGGTCAAACAGGCGGCAGCTAAACTTAAGGACTATAAAGTTAAAATTATTGAAGCACATCATATTCATAAGAAGGATGCTCCTAGCGGTACAGCTAAGCAATTTGCGGCAATCATTGAATCCCAAAATAATCAACAGGTTGAGGATATTGAAGCTATTCGCGAAGGGGAAATTGTGGGAGACCATGAGATTATATTTGAAAGTGATGTAGATACATTATCGTTCAGTCATAAGGCCAAGACCAGAGATATTTTTGCTAAGGGAGCGCTTGAGGCGGCTAAATGGGTTGTGAATAAGCCTGTTGGTTTGTATAATATGCAGGATGTCCTAAAAGTATAAAGTTCTTAAAGTTATAAAGTTGAAAGTTGAAAGTTGAAAACGAGAGGAAATATAAATGGATATTCAAGCTGCTAAAACATTGTCAACATTACCGCCATATCTTTTTGCGGCAATTGATAAAGAAAAACGTAAGGCCAGACAAGCCGGGCGTGATCTGATTGATTTGGGTATTGGAGATCCGGATACTCCGACTCCGATGCATGTAATTGAAGCTTTGAATGCGGCGGCTAAAGATCCGGCTAATCATAAATACGCATTAGATGCGGGCATGCCTCAATTACGTTCAGAAATTGCTCTATGGTATAAGAATAGATTTAATGTGGAACTTGATCCCGCAACCGAGATACTTCCGGTTCTTGGCTCAAAAGAAGCAATTGCTCATTTTCCCTTCACTTTTTTAAATAAAGGGGATATTAGCTTGGTTCCTGACCCGGGATACCCGGCTTACCGAAACGCTACTATTCTGGCAGACAGAGAATTTTATGCAATGCCGCTGGAAGAGAAAAACGGGTTTTTGCCTGACTTAAAAGCAATTCCGCAATCTGTGCTTAAAAAAGCAAAGTTAATATTTATTAATTATCCGAATAATCCTACGGCAGCAATTGTTCCTCAAAGTTTTTTGAAAGAACTGGTAACTTTTGCCAAAAAAAATGAGATTATAATTTGTTTTGATATGGCTTATTCTGAGATGTGTTTTGATGAATATAAAGCCCCGGGGATATTAGGTATCAGCGGCGCAAAGGATGTAGCGGTTGAGTTTCATTCATTATCTAAAACATATAATATGACCGGCTGGAGAATCGGCTGGATTTGCGGAAATAAAGATGTTGTCGCGGCTTTAGCTAAATTTAAGTCAAATATGGATTCAGGGATTTTTCAGGCAGTGCAAATTGCCGGAATAGCGGCTTTAAAATCTAAACCGGTTTTTTATCAAAAAATGGCAAAAATATACATGGAAAGACGCGATGTTTTAGTCGAGGGTTTAAAAAAACTGGGCTGGCCGGTTAAATCGCCTAAAGCAACTTTTTATGTATGGACGAAATATCCTTATAAAATGAAATCTATCGAGGTAGCTAATATGCTTTTAGATAAAGCGGATATTGTGGTTACCCCGGGAATCGGTTTTGGTAAGTATGGAGAAGGGTTTATCCGCTTTGCTTTGACTCAGGATAAAAAAAGAATTAAACAAGCGCTTGACCGTTTAGCTAAACTTCAAACAGTTTAAGATGCTTAATCCCTAAACTTTTTAAATTTAAATATCTAAAGTATGAGCCAAAAGCAAAATAAGGTATATTTGGGGATCGGATCAAATATTGGTGATCGCAGGTCTTATATAGATAAAGCGGTTTTGCTGTTAAAGCAAAATGCAAATATAAATGTGATAAAGATTTCTCGATTATATGAAACTGACCCAGTTGGCGGCCCGGCTCAGGGCAAATTTCTTAACGGAGTTATTGAGCTTAATACAGTCCTTAACCCTCTTGAACTCTTGGTAAATCTGCAGAATATTGAATTAAAGCTTGGCCGTATTCGGTCAGGGCTGAAGAATCAGCCGAGGACTTTGGATCTAGACATTCTCTTATTTGAGGACATTGTTTTAAATACTCAGCAGTTAATAATCCCGCATCCTTTGCTGCAAGAGCGTTTATTTGTATTAAAACCTTTTATGGAGATTGCTTCAGGAGTAATTCATCCTTTGTTTAAACGAACGATCAAAGAACTTTTTACAGAGTTGAATTCTAGGACAGAAAGTAAATAAACATTTTTTCTTATCAGGATAATATAATGAAAATCATCCATAATGTAATTCAAATGCAGGCTATCGCAGATCAGTTGAAAAAAAAATCAAAAACTATTGGTTTTGTGCCAACAATGGGATATTTGCATAATGGCCATTTGTCTTTGATCGCAAGATCGGTTAAAGAATGTGATATTACGGTTGTAAGTATTTACGTGAATCCCTTACAATTCGGGCCTAAAGAAGATTTTAAGAAGTATCCCAGAGATATTAAAACTGACTTAAAATTGTGCAGACAGCAAAATGTGGATTATGTTTTTATCCCAAAAGACGAGCAGATATATCCTGTAGGGTATATGACTGAAGTGCGGGTTAAAGGAATCACTGAGTCACTGTGTGGAAAGTCCCGGCCCGGTCATTTTAGCGGAGTGACTACGATTGTAAACAAATTATTTAATATTGTAAAACCAGGAATTGCTTATTTTGGGCAAAAAGATGCACAGCAGTCATTGGTTATTAAAAAAATGGTTAAGGATTTACATATGCCTTTGAAAATAAAGGTTTTACCGATAATCAGGGAGCTGGATGGATTGGCAATGAGTTCACGCAATGCTTATCTGGATGCTAAATATCGCCGAGATGCGATTTTGCTGTACCTATCATTGAAAAAAGCCAAACACTTGATTGCGAAAAAACTGAGAAAAACTGCCAAAATAATTTCGCAAATGAAAAGATTGCTTTCTCAGTCGGAGTTTGCTACAATAGATTACATTGTTATCGTCGATGCTGATAGTTTAAATGAAGTTAAACAATTAAAAGCAAAGACAAAGGTATTAATTGCTTTAGCCGTATATATAGGCAAAGTAAGGTTAATTGATAATATAATAGTTAAAGTTGATTGAAAGGGATAAATTGATGTTGCGGATAATGAGTAAATCAAAGATACATCGGGCCACAGTAACAGATGCTAATCTTCAATATATGGGTAGTATTACTATTGACAAAAATCTTTTAAAAGAAGCTGACATCTACCCCAGTGAAAGAGTTCAAGTTGTAAATGTGAACAATGGCTCACGAGTTGAAACCTATGTTATCGAGGGTGAAGCGGGAAGCGGTGTTGTTTGTATGAATGGGCCGGCAGCTAGATGGGCTCAAGTGGGGGATATTATTATTATTATATCCTATTGTCTGGTTTCTAATGAGGAAGCGGCTGAGCATAAACAAAAAACTGTTTTTGTTGACGAAAAAAATAGACTTATAAAGAGAAAATAAATGCAAAAGATAATACAGAAAAGCGAAGATAAAAAGTATTTGGAAGCTTTAAGTCAAAAGATCATTCAGCTTAAAAAAAGCAGAAAAGCAGTTGTTATTGCCCACAATTACGAACGTCCTGAAGTTCAGCAGATTGCGGATATTGTCGGAGATTCTTTGGAGCTAAGTCGTGCGGTTACCAAAGTAAGAGAGAAGATAGTTGTTTTTTGCGGAGTTCATTTTATGGCGGAAACAGCATCTATCCTTAATCCGGCAAAAACAATTCTCTTACCAGTCAAAGAAGCTGGATGTCCCATGGCTGATATGATTACTACCAAAGAACTCAAAGTTCTAAAAAATAAATATCCCAAAGTTCCGGTTGTTTGTTATGTTAATTCATCTGCTGATGTGAAAGCGGAAAGTGACGTTTGTTGTACTTCAAGCAATGCTCTTGAGATTGTTAATTCCTTGAAAAGTAAACAAGTGATTTTTGTTCCGGATAAGAACCTGGGTAGTTATATCCAAAGTCAACTTAAGGAAAAACAAATTATACTCTGGGAAGGGTTTTGCCCGACTCATATGCGGATAAAAGAAGAAGAGATTTTGCAGTCAAAAAAAGACCATCCAAAAGCTAAATTTATGGCACACCCTGAGTGTCCACAAAAGTTGCTTCAACATGCTGATTATATCGGATCAACTAGCGGAATGTTGAAATATGTAAAGAATGATAAGAATAAAGAATTTATTGTGGGTACAGAGCTAGGCATGATTTATCGTCTTGAGCAAGAAAATCCGGAAAAGAAGTTTTATTGTCCTAGTGAGCATTTTATTTGCGCGGATATGAAATTAACAACCTTGGGTTGGGTTGCCCATAGTTTAGAAGATATGGTTTTTGAAGTAAAGGTAAGTGAGTCCATTCGCAAAAAGGCAAAAAAAAGCTTGAATAAAATGATGAGCGTTTTACCAAAGAATTGATTTACTTGATTATGTATTTAAGTATATTGGTTTAAAATAAGCGGATATTTAAGGAAAACGAGTTTAAAATGATCAAAGTCGGTGTTTGCGGTTGCGGAACAATAGGATCATACCTTATAAATGTAATCTTGAAAAAATATTCTAATTGTATTTGTTTAGTCGGAGTATCAGAAACAAATCCGGAGAGTTTAAAATCCCTCAGCAGTTCTTTAAAAAAAAAGATGCTTAATTTTTCCCTAGAAGAGTTGGTGAGAAAAAGTGATTTAATTATTGAGGCAGCTCATGCAAGTGTTGTTCCCGAGCTCTTAGAACTAGTAATAAAGCATAAAAAACAGGTAATGCTGATGAGCGTTGGAGGGGTGCTAACTAAAAGGGGATTGTTTGAAAAGATTAAGGATAATAAAATAAAAATGTATATACCCAGCGGAGCGATTGCGGGATTAGACGCGCTTAAGGCGGCTCGGATGGGAAAGATAAAATCAGTAAAGCTTACAACTAGAAAACCAGTTGCTGGTCTTATCGGAGCTCCCTATTTAATGAAAAATAAAATAAACTTGAAATCTATTAAAAAAGATAAAGTTGTTTTTAGCGGATCAGCATTAAAGGCAGTGGAATGCTTTCCAAAAAATATAAATGTTGCGGCTATTCTAAGCCTGGCTGGACTGGGAGCGACAAAAACTAAAGTTTGTATAGTTGCCAGCCCGATAACAAAAAGAAATACACATACTATTGAAATTAAGGGAGATTTTGGTACAATATTAACTTGCACAGAGAATGTTCCTTCAAAACTTAATCCCAAAACAAGTATGATGGCAATATTATCTGCTTTGGCTACTCTTGATGGGATTATGAGTAATCTGAAAATCGGAACATAGCTTTTGAATAAATGATACAGAATCATCTTTTCCTTTGGATGTTTGTATTTGACGGTAAAAGTAAAAGGGGTAATTATGGATTGCAAAAATCATTCAAAAAATATGGAAATTTGCAATTGTAGTTATGTTTCATGTTCACGCTAGGGAAATTGTTGTGAATGTTTACATTATCATCGTCAAATTGGGCAATTGCCCGCGTGTTTTTTAAAAGAAGACGAGCGAACATACGACCGTTCTATATCGAGATTTATTAGATCAAGAAATTGATTACGGTTGAGTATAAATTTAAAGCAAGGAGGGAGGTGAAATTATGGCAGATAAGGTATCAAAAGCTGGTATCACAAGAGAAAAAGGATATCTCTATTATCTAGACAAGCAGGGGGATGTTTCACGTGCGAAAATGGCTAGAGGTGGAAAAAAGGGTGGGAAGCCTGGCAAAGTTACTAAATTAGGAATAACGAGAGAGGAAGGTTTTCTTTATTTTATTGATAAAGAAGGCGATGTTTCTCGCGCAAAAATGGCTAGACGCAAAAAGAAAAAATAAAAATGTGTATATGATATAAATACTTATTGGCCCCTGTAAAGGTGACTTTATGGGGGCCCAATAGTCATTATAAATACCTTATAAAAATTAATATTTAAACAGTAAGTCAATGTGGATATTTGCTGATAATCATAGATAAGATTAAAATAATTATAGGTTAGAATGAATACCATGCTTTATGAAAGGAGCAAAACAATGGAAGATGAAAAAAAACAAGAAGAAATTCAGGATATAAATCAAACGGCAGAGACAGAGGTAAAAGTAGAAGCAGCTCCTGAGGTAAAAGGGGAAGAGACAAAACAAGAAAAACCTAAAGATAAATTGCCGCCAAAGGTTGAAATTTCTAAGAGTTGCGGTTCCTGCAAAAAACCAGTCGCCAAGATGCGTTATTATCGTAATATGCAATTTTTTTGTAATACGAAGTGCTGGAAAGATTTTAAGAAAAAAGAAGAGCAACGTAAACTTAAAGAAGCAGAAGAAAATAAACAGCAAGAACAAGCACCAGCAGCTTAATTGTAAAGCTGAACAAGTAGAGAATGATTAATATCGCGATTTTAATATTGCTAGTAGTAGTGTTTGTTTTTTTGGTAATGACTAATCTTAAAAATCAAAAAAACTTACAGCCGGACTCTTTAGGGCTAATGCAGCAACAACTTGAAGGCCTGCGCGGACAAGTTAATGATTCGATGCGCGATATGAATGTTAGTATTGATCATAAGCTACAGGCTATTACTCAACAGTTATTTGTTTCACAGCAAAGTGTCGGAGAGCGGATTGATTCTGCCGCCCATATTTTTGGCCAGGTGCAGAAGAATTTAGGATCGCTTACAGTAGCTACTGAGCGTGTTTTTGAAGTAGGGAAAGATATTGCCAGCCTGCAGGAAATCTTAAAAGCTCCTAAAATTCGCGGTGGATTAGGCGAGTTACTATTGGGCGATTTATTAAGTCAGGTTTTACCTTCGGCTTGTGTAAAACAGCAATATAAATTTAAAAACAATGATATTGTTGATGCTGTTTTGATTCTGGGGCAGGGAATGGTTAGTATTGATTCAAAGTTTCCTTTAGAAAATTTCAAGCGATTAATAAGCGGGGTCAATGAAGAAGAAAAACGTCAGGCGCGTAAGACTTTCGTCAGTGACGTTAAAAAGCATATTGATAGTATTGCGAGTAAATATATTCTTCCTGATGAAGGAACTTTTGATTTCGCTTTGATGTATATACCAGCAGAAAATGTCTACTATGAACTTATTATTAAAGATGATGTTGATGAAAAAAACTGTTTAAGTTCTTATGCTTTGAGTAAAAAAGTAATTCCGGTTAGTCCCAATTCTTTTTATGCGTATTTACAGTCTATTCTCCTTGGATTAAAAGGATTAAGTATTGATAAGAATGCGCACCAGATCATTCAGTATTTAGAGAGACTAAAAGGTGATATGGATAGGTTTAAACAGGATTTTGAGGTTCTGGGCCGACACATTGTAAATCTGAAGAATAAATATGATGAGGCTGATAAAAAAATCAATACATTTGAGGGTAAGTTATTAACAATTTGTCAGATTGACTCAGAAAACAAAAAAGCAGACAATGACTAAAAATATTGAAAAAAAGTCTAATAGTCGACAGCATCCTAGATTTATTGTGGTGCTTCCTCTGCAGATAAGTACAGAGGATTTTACGCTTAAAACAACTTCTAAAAATATAAGTTGTTCTGGAGTTTTTTGTTATGTTGATCGATTTATTCCGATTGATACAGATATTAATGTTAGTATGAGAATCTTTAATAACTCGGACGGACAAAAAGCACAAAGAACTGTTAAATGTAAAGCTAAGATAGTCCGGATTGAAACATTGAAAAATAGAGAAAACGAAACTTATCGAGTAGGCATAGCTTTTGGGGCAATTGAAGGTAATGACCTCGCAACACTTAAAAAATATATACAGAAAAAAAACCTAAAAGAGGCTAAAGAATTAAAGAGATTATACTTGAGATTAAAAGAAATGGCAGCCCGCTTGGTAGAGGTAGAAGAATGTCATCCTACGGCAGAACATTTTCGCAAGGTTATTAATACTGCGATTATTGAGCTTGATGCTGCAGCGCATATTTTAGATTATGAAATTTATGAGCTTAAAACACTGGAATGATTATGAAGAAATACGATACTATTAAAGATAAAAGAGTCTATAATCGATTTAAGGTTAACTTTTCTTTTGAAATTAAGGGCGATGATTTTAGTTTTAGATCAGAAATGAAAGATATTAGTTGTAGCGGATTGTTCTGCCAAACGGAGCATTATATCGCGCCAAAAACAGAATTAAAAGTGGTGTTGAATATTCCGATCTGTCAGGATTCAAAAATCGAGAAAAAAAAATTTACCAGTTTAGGTAAAGTAGTGCGGATTGATCCTCAGGTTGAAAGCGCGGGGGCTGACTATAATTTGGGTATTTCATTCGATCCGATTACGCAGGCTGAAAAAGATCTCATTTTGCGTTTTATCAGCCAGCGGAATGTGAAAGAATCTGAAGAGTTGAGGGATATGTACTATGAGCTTAAGAAAACAATTATAAAGCTTGAAGCGCTAGAAGATTCGCATCCTACAGCTGAGCATTTTTGTAAGGTTATTACTCAAGCAATTAAAGAACTTGATGAGGTGGTAAATAGTTTAGATCAGGAGATAACTGAAATTAAAAAAGCAAGTTTTGAAAGGTGACTAATGTCAAAAGAAAATAAAAATGCAGAAAGAAGGGTAGAGCAGCGTTTTGATGCTCAACTTCCGCTTGAAATCGGCGGAGCTGATTTTAAAATTGCAACTGCTACAAAAAATATAAGTCCTTCGGGAATTTATTGTCAGGTTGACCGTTTTGTGCCGGTTATGACAAAATTAGGTTTAAATATAACAATTCCTTTGCTTGAAAACAATAAGAAAATAGAAAAAAAATTCAATTGTCAGGCTGTTGTTGTTAGAATTCAACCAGAATCTGAAATTGATACGAGCAACGGGTACCAACTTGGTCTTTTTTTTGTTGATATTAAAGATGAAGATAAGCAGGTAATAAATCACTATTTGAGACATGCTTTTTTTGCTGGAAATAATTAAAAGCAGCGCATAGCGATTAGCGGTTAGAAAAAGCAGAAGACAGAAAACGGAAAATAGAAAATAGAAAAAGCAAAAAAAGGCTTGGTTAATAGCTGCTAGCTGATAGAAAATGGTTTGGTAAAAATTCTCTAAAATAAATAGGGAGGAAGCTAATGGCAAAGGTATTAGTCGCATATTATTCTCGTACGGGAAATACGAAAAAAATGGCGGAAATCATCAGTGTGGTTTTAAAAGATGAAGGTTTGCAAGTTGATATAAAAAATATTTCAGAAACCAATGTTGATGAATTAATAAATTATGATATTATTGTTTTTGGTTCACCGACTTATTATGGCTCAATGGCGTATCAATTGAAACAATTGATAGATGAAAGTGTTAAACTGCATGGTAAATTGCAGGGTAAAATCGGGGCAGCATTTGCTAGTGCTGGGAATGTTGCTGGTGGTAATGAAACAACGATTTCTGGAATATTAAACGCTTTTTTAATTCATGGGATGATTGTTCAGGGTGATTCTCGCGGAGATCATTATGGCCCAGTATCATTGGGATTACCGGATGAGCGGGCAATAAAAGAATGTCAACGTTTTGCCAAGCGAAATGCTGTTTTGGCAAAAAAACTGTTTGGATAAAGTCGGGCAAAAATATCTCTTTTTACTAAGCCTGAGCCTGCGCCGTGCAGTCTCAGCCGCGCGTTTTCACTATTTTGACTTCCATGTCAAAATTACGTTCGAAAGCGCCGCTCAAAGAGAGTTTTTGCCAAACTTGTGATCTTGTGTTTTGTGTACTTGTGACTTTTTAATGTTTGCGCCTGTGGCTCAACGGATAGAGCATTTGGCTTCGGACCAAAGGGTTGGGGGTTCGAGTCCCTCCGGGCGCACCAAATATCCCCAAACATCAAGGGGAGTTTGAGGGGAAGGACTTTCCCCTCATGAAGCGCATAAATAAATGAGAGACTGACTTACCGAGTCAAACGAGGTCAAGTCAGCCTGCTCGAATTTAGTCCGAAATGGTTGCGGCCTAGCAGGCATTTTCGGAGGCCTTATTATTAAAAAGGGCTATTGACCTGCGGTATATTTTTTGTTATAATTTATTTTCTTGGATATTTATATATATCTATGGGGCCGTTAGCTCAGCTGGTAGAGCAGGACACTCTTAATGTCAAGGTCGAAGGTTCGAGCCCTTCACGGCCCACCATAAACCACTCGCACTTAGGTGCTCGGGTTCATGGCGCAGCCCAAAAAATGTTTTAATGAATAAAAAGTTAAGCTTTTTTGTTATCTATAGTGATTGAATTAGATTTGATTTAAAAAATATTTGCGGACGTGGCGGAATTGGCATACGCGTACGGCTTAGGACCGTATCCCTCTGGGATGAGAGTTCAAGTCTCTCCGTCCGCACCATAAACCATTCGCCATAGGGCTCAGGTTTATGGCACAGCCATAGTTGATCAGAGTAATGGTTTATGCCCTATACCGGAGGAGAAACAACGACAGGTATAAGGGCAATGAAAATAAATTTTGCGGTGGTAATTCAGTGGTAGAATGTCTCCTTGCCAAGGAGAATGTCGTGGGTTCGAGCCCCATCCACCGCTCCATTCTTTACCTCGGATAGTTTGATGACTTTCTGAAATAGGCAGTAATATGCCTTCTGTTGTGAAATTGCTAAAAGGAGATAGTAAGAGTGAAAATTAAGATTAAAAATTCTCAGACATGCCAAAAAACTTTAGAAATCGAAGTGCCAAAAGAAACTGTAAATGAAGAGTTTGATCGTTATTATAAATCAATTAGTTCTGCGGCTAATGTTCCGGGGTTTAGAAAAGGTAAAGCTCCTCGGGCAATGCTGGAAGAGCATTTTGCGGATAAAGCCAGCGACAAAGTTCTGACTAATCTGCTTAACGATACCTATCATAAAGCAATTGAAAAAGAAAATATTAAACCCGTGGGTATGCCGGAGATAGCGGAAGTTAAATTTAAAAAAGATGAGAATTTAACATTTCAGGCGATAATTGATATCCAGCCTACTTTTACTTTAAAAGATTATAAAAATATTGCGATAAAAAAACAGTCAGAAGAAGTTACTGATGAAGATGTGGATAAAGTAGTGGGATATCTAAGCGAAAGATATGCTCAATACCTTCCGATTGAAGATCGCTCTGTAAAAATCGATGACTATATTATTTGTGATTATAAGTATAGCGTTGGTGAAAAAGAATTGGATAAAAAAGAACATTCTTGGCTTTGTGTGAGTAAAGACATGTTTCTTCCCGAGCTTGCTCAAAAAATAGAGGGAGCAAAGCTTAATGAAGAAAAAACTTTTGAAATAGTTTTACCTAAAAAATTTAAACCAGATGAATTTGCGGGTAAAAAAGCTAATTTTAAATTATTAGTCAAAGAAATAAAAGAAAAAAAACTGCCAGACTTGAACGATGATTTTGCTAAAATGTTGAGAGTGGAATCAATTGACAAATTGAAAGAGCAAATAAAAGATGATTTAGTTAAAGAAAAACAAATGCAGGCAAAACAGGATTTAAGGGCACAAATTATTAATCATTTAGAAAAAAGTATGCCGATTGATGTGCCGATGTCATTAGTGGAAAAAAGAGAAAAGCTTTTACGCGAGAGCGCTGTTCAGAAAATGAAACAGCAAGGATTAAATGATCAGCAGATTGAGATCGAACAAAAGAAAATTGACGATATGTTTTCTAAAGAAGCCTTAAAGCAGGTTAGAGTGTTTTTTATTTTAGAAAACATAGCTTTAGCTGAAAAGATAAAGGTTGAACAAGAAGAGTTTGATAGCCGGATCAGTGAAATAGCTGCTTCTTATAATCAGAAAAAAGAAGAAGTATTGAAATATTTAAGTGAAAAAAATCTTTTGGAAAATATTCATTGGGAAGTTTGGGAAGAAAAGATAATTGCTTTTCTTTTAGATAATGCAAAAGTAAACGAAGCTTCTAGTAAATAAATTTAAGTATTGCTATGCGGAGGTAAAAATGGAGGGGAAAAATCAGATGTTAGTGCCCATGGTTGTTGAACAAACTAATAGGGGAGAACGTGCATTTGATATTTATTCACGTTTACTTAAAGACAGAATAATTTTTATTGGTACAGCAATCGATGATTCGGTTGCTAATTTAGTTATTGCTCAACTGCTTTTTTTACAGATGGATGATGCTAAAAAAGACATACATGTTTACGTGAATTCTCCGGGCGGAGTAGTTACAGCCGGACTTGCCATATATGATACTATGCAGTTTGTTCAGTGTGATGTTAATACTTATTGTATGGGGCAAGCCGCAAGCATGGGAGCTGTACTTTTAGCTGCCGGAACAAAAGGTAAAAGATTTGCTCTGCCAAACGCCCGGGTTATGATTCACCAGCCATGGGGTGGAACGCAGGGAACCGCCTCGGATATCCATATCCAAGCTCAGGAAATTTTAAAGATGAAAGAGAATTTAAATAAAATTTTAAGTAAGCATACCGGACAATCAATAGAAAAGATTGCCAAGGATACTGATCGTGATTATTTTATGGATGCGCAAGAATCTGCAGATTATGGATTAGTGGATTCAGTTATTTCCGCGGATAAACCAAAAGTTAAATAATAAGTAACAATTATCGAAAGGGAATGAAAATGAAAAAAAATCATTTGCTTACTCCGGGGCCGACACAAGTTCCAACTGAAGTTCTGCTGGCCATGTCAAAGCCAACAATTCATCATCGAACTCCTGGATTTATGGCAATTTTTAAAGAGATGAATGAAAATCTTAAGTATGTGTTTCAAACAAAAAATGATATTTTTACTTTTGCCGCTTCTGGTACGGGAGCAATGGAAGCAACAGTAGCTAATTTGCTGAGTGCCGGAGATACGGCGATTTGTATTCAGGCAGGTAAATTTGGTGAACGCTGGACTCAGATATGTAAAGCTTACGGAGTAAAGGTGGTTGTGATTGATGTTGAATGGGGTTTAGCCGTTGAGCCTGCGGTAATTAAAAAAGCATTGGATGAAAATAAAGATGTAAAAGCGGTGTTTACAACTTTGTGTGAAACTTCAACCGGTGTAATAACTGATATTAAAGCAATCGCTGAAATTACCAAGAATACTGATGCGGTAATTGTCACTGATGCAATCAGTGCCTTGGGCGGAGTTGAACTTAAAACTGATGAATGGGGCATTGATGTTGTTGTTTGCGGTTCCCAAAAAAGTTTAATGATTCCTCCGGGATTGGCTTTTTGTTCGGTTAGTCTAAAAGCCTGGAAATTAGTAGAAGCATCAAAGTCACCAAGATATTATTTTGATCTGCGCAAAGCAAAAAAAGCTTTGGATAAAGACGATACTGCCTGGACTCCAGCAGTTACATTATGTATTGGTTTGAATGAAGCATTAAAGATGATTAAATTAGAAACTTTAGAAAAAGCAATTGCTCGTCAGAGCAAATTAGCAAAGGCACTGCGCAGTGCGGTAGTTGCTTTAGGTTTAAAGGTATATGCTAAAAATCCATCAGATGTAGTCACTTCAATTTCCTTGCCGGAAACAATTAATGGCGGCGCATTAGTCAAGACAATGCGTGAGGTTTATGGTGTTGGGATTGCGGGTGGACAGGATCATTTAAAAGGAAAGATTATTCGGATAGCTACAATGGGATACATGAATGAATTTGATGTTATAATTGGAGTTAGCTGTTTAGAAATTGTACTTAAAAAAATGGGTTATGAATTTGAAGCAGGTAGTGGTGTCGGTGCGGCAGAAAAAGAATTCTTGAATTAGGAGCAATATTTATTATGAAAGTATTAATAAGTGATCCGCTATCAGAAGAAGGCTTGAAAATATTAAAAGAGCGGAATGTTGCTTTTGATTGTAAATCAAAACTTTCACCTGAAGAACTGAAACAAATAATTGGTGAATATGACGCATTGATTATTCGTAGCGGAACTAAAGCAACAGCTGATATAATCGAAGCAGGGGGTAAGCTTAAAGTTATTGGCCGGGCTGGTGTGGGCATAGACAATGTTGATTTAGAAGCTGCTTCTAAAAAAGGTATTGTAGTTATGAATACCCCAGGAGGCAATACTATTTCAACAGCTGAGCATACGGTAAGTATGCTGCTGGCTTTAAACCGGAACATTCCACAAGCTAATGCTTCAATGAAAAGCGGGGCTTGGGATAGGAAAAGTTTTGAATCGCATGAATTATCAGGCAAATGTTTGGGGATCATCGGTTTGGGCAGAATTGGTTTAGAAGTGGCAAAAAGAGCACAATCTTTTGGTATGAAAATAGTTGCTCATGATCCTTTTCTTTCACCGAAAAAAGCCGAACAGCTGGATATTGAATTACTCGAGCTTGATGATCTTTTTGGTAAGATTGATTTTCTCACGGTGCACACGCCATTAACAGCTGAAACAAATCATATGGTTGGGGAAAAACAATTTGCTCAAATGAAAAAAGGCGTGAAAATTTTAAATTGCGCTCGTGGTGGAATTGTTGATGAAGCCGCTTTGTTAAAAGCAATTGAAGCCGGGATTGTTGCTGGGGCGGCATTGGATGTTTTTGAAAATGAACCGCCAAAAAATAGTCCGCTGATCGCTTTAGATTGTGTTATCGCAACTCCGCATCTAGGAGCTTCTACAAGCGAAGCGCAGATTAATGTAGCTGTTGAAATAGCTGAGCAGGTCGCGGATCTTTTACAGGGCAAAGGGGTTCGTAATGCACTAAATTATCCTTGTCTTGAAGGTGATGTTTGCACTGTTCTTGAGCCATATATTAAATTATCTGAAAAGTTAGGTAGATTTTCAGCGCAGATTATTGCTGGACATATTAATAAAGTAAGTATAAAATATTGTGGGGATATAGTAAATCATGATATAGCACCAGTTACGCTTGCTTTGCTCAAAGGATTGCTTTCTTTTAAACTAGGTGAATCAGTGAATTATGTTAATGCTCCGTTTATCGCTAAAGAGCGCGGCATTGAAGTCAGTGAAACAAAAGTTTTAGAGAATGAAAAATTCTCAAATCTTATTAGTGTAGAAGTTTTAACTGATAAAGGTCAAAGTATAATTAGCGGTACTTTGTTTGCTAAAAATAAGCCGAGGATTGTTAGGATTAATGATTTTTATATCGATACTATTCCTGAAGGAAATGTATTAATTACTAATAATATTGATTCTCCTGGTATTGTGGGAAAGGTGGGAACTATACTGGGTAATAATAAAGTTAATATTGCGGCAATGACTTTTGGGAAAACCGGGGCAACTGGTAATTCGATGGTTGTTTTAAATGTGGACAGTGAAATCACGGAAGATGTTCTTGCCGAAATTAAAAAATGCAAGAATGTTACTGATGCTAAAGTTATTAGACTATAGATGATCTAATCTTTAATAACATGGGGGGGGCAATGAAGAGTAAAATAATATTACTTTGTATTCTGTTTGTTGGAATAATGTCTATTTCTGCAAATGCTATAGCAGCGCCGGCAATTATTAATGATATTGTTATCGATACCCAGGATTCTTCAGTAAAACTTACTATTACTTCTAGCCAAACTTTACAAATAGAAACATTTAAAAATGACGAAAGTCCGGCCAATTATATTGTTTTAGATTTCATTGGAAGTGTGTATACGAATATGCCTTCAATAATTGAAGTTGGTCAAGGTGCGGTTGAAAAAGTAAGTCTTGTGAGAGGGGAAGAAAGTCAAATTTCTATCGATGGAGAACCCTATTACTCTTTAGATTTTTTAGCGATAAACCTGACTAGTACCGCGGACTATAGAGTTAATCAATCACAATCAGTTATTGATTTAAGTATTGGAGTATCAGGTGCAGAGAAAACAGTAAAGCAAGAGGCAAAGCCTTATATCGCAGAGACTGCTGTTGAGCTTACTCCGCCAATAGTTGTTTCCAGGAAACAGAAAACTGTAGAGCCAGTTGTTAGCAACGATGATTATATTAATTATAAAGCTAAATACGATGATTTGCCGGTAGCTATTGAAACAAATTCTAGGGAAATTGAGCCAATTCAGAAGGAAGAAGTTCCCGTTTTGGAAAAAAGATCCAGAGTTCGCAAGGAAATGAAAACAAAAGTTGATGCTATTCGATCTAAGAGTGCAAAACAGAAATTAAAGAAGAAAAAAAGTAACCGTGGATTTTTATTTTTCAGGAAAAGAACGGTTGAAGATGTTCCGCAAGAAGTAGTTCAAGAAGAAAAAGCTCCGATTGTTAAAAAAAGAGTAGTTGCTCCAGTTCAGGTAGAAAAAGAAAACTATTTAATTGACAGTATTGTGAATGAAACAATAAGAGAGAAACAGAAAACAACTGATCGTATCGAAGATCTAACAATGGAATTGAAAAATTTGCAACAAAGTTTGTCCCTATCAAAAGGGCAAAAATCTGAGTTGGATGAAAAAATTAATGAAATATTGGCAAAGCTTGATCAACTGAAAAACTCTTTAGATGATGAGATTAAAAGACGTCAAGCATTAGGTGAAAAAGTTGATGACCTTATTGGTCAGCGCAATGCTTATATTAAAGCAAAGAAGGATTATGAAGATTTTCAGGCGCAGCTTAATAGCGTGAACGCTTCAGTAGATGATTTAAATACTGAAGTTAAAGAAATAAGCAGCAAAATCGATCTTGTGCGTTTTGAAAAAAGAAAATTGGAAGATGATGTTAATTTAATGGAAACGGAATATTCGCAGATAAAAACAGAATATGATAATACTGTAAAAATTAAAGATTCTATAACTTTAACCGTTGAAAAACTTAGTAGAGAAATTGATGAGCTTCGTCAAAAACTGGATAAAGCTATGGAGGCTAAAACACGTGTTCTAGCTGATTTGAAAAATTTTGAAAATGCAAACAAGTTCAGTGGAACGGAATTAGCGAGGCTTAAGCAAGTTCTGTTGGATAAGAATGCTGTCCTTACAGATCTTTCCAAAAGATATGAACAGCTTAAATTAAATTTAGATTTGGCTGTATCTGAGAAGTTTAAAGTTGAATATGCATACAAAAATGCTAAAACTGAATACGATAGAATTAAACGCGAAATCGAAACATATTTACAAAAGCAATAGATATGATTATCGAGTAAGTTTGTTTTGCGAATAAGAATTTAAAAGTAAATTAAGTAATATTAGGAAAATGTAAAATTATATTGGGAGGAGAATAAATGAGGAAAGAAACAATGTTGTTTAGGCTGGTTCTTATTTCTGGATTAATGTTTTTTTCAAGTGTTCAGCTTTATGCTCAATCAGTTGTTTTAAATGAAATAGAAGTAAAAGAAGATAATTCGGCTGTTAAGATACTTTATGGAACTAATCGTTCTGTTGCTGTAGAATGTTATGACCTTTCTGTACCCCCTCAAATAGTTGTAGATTTCATGGGAGATGTTTATTCTAATCAGCCCGAAGTTACAATGATTAATAAAGGGGTGGTTAAGCAAATGCGGGTGATTAAAGGCACAAAAACTAGTCCAGATTTAGATGCGGCTTATTACTCTATAGATTTTATTATTATAGATCTTAAGGAATCGGTTAGATATGATTTTTCTCAAGGTTTAACAAATTCGGTCTTAATGATATCAAAACCAGGGATGCCTTTGCCTGTAGCCAAGGTTGAAAAAAAAGAAATTACTTTGCCTGTGGTTGTGGAAAAAGAGGTAAATGTAGTTAAAACTCCAGTTGCTTTGGAGGAAAAAGAATATGAGCAGTCTGATTTATTAACAAAAAATGTTGCCATGCCAAAAGAATCAATTGAGAAAACATCTGTTCGGCAAAGAAAGCCTTCTCGGAAACCAGCTAAAGAATCTGTGAAGAAGGAGAAAATGCCTAATAAAATTAAGAGTTCTATAGGGTCATGGTTTACTTTTGGAAAAGCAAAAAAGGATAATACCGCTCAAATTCAGGCAAAAGAAAAAAAAGCAGCAGCAGCGGCAGAAAAAAGAGAGAGAAGAGCAAGAAAGATAAGCGAAACAAAGGCTGATAAGGAAATAGCAGTAAAAGAATTAAGTAGCAGAAGAAAGACCGCCCAGACAAGTAAAAAGAAACGTGAACCAAAAGTAAAAACTTCAAGGAAAAGGACTGATCGAAGAAAGAAAACAGTAAATACAACCCCGAATAATAAGCAGATGGGTAATGATCCTTTAGCGCAGGTGGAAGAAGCTAAGCAAAAAGTTGATGCTGCTAAAGAAATGGTTGCTATGGCTCAAGAAAAGGTTGATGCTGCTGTGGCACAGATAATAGTATCGCAGAAAGATGCGGATACTATTAAGGAGCGTATTGAATTTGCTAAAGCTAAAAATGAGCTTGCCAAAAACGCATATGATAAATCAGTTGAAAAGATGAAAAGTGCTAAAAGCGCGGCAAATAGTACTTGGCTGGAATATTCCAATGCAAAAGAAAAATTAAGTCTTTGTTTAGAAAAAGGTGCGGAAGCAATAACAATTGATGAAGCTCAAAAAAATTATGATGCTAGAAAATCTGAACTTGAAAAAGTAATAAAAGCCGCTGAAGCGGCAAAAAAAGAAAATGATGCCAAAATTATAGAATATAATAATTTAAAAAGAGAAAACGATAATTTACTGACTGTGGCTAACAATCCGAATAATATTGTTGCTCAAGCCAAAGAGGATTATGCGGCAAAAGAAGATTACTTAAAGGCTAAAACAGCAGCTTTGAAAGCAGCAGAAGATGAATTAGAAGCCGCTAATTTTGCTTTAAAAAAGTATGAACTTGAAAAAAGCGAAGAAGAATATAGAAAATCTTTAGATATTATTGATAGTCAGTTTTTAAAGCAGATGGAAGCGGATCAAAAGAAGATTGCTGAGCAAAAAAGATTAGCTGAAGAATCAAAACGGAAAAAAGAAGAAGAAGAAGAAGCGTATAGTGCCTCGATTCTGAAACAGTTGGAAGATGAAAAGAATGCGGCAGCGAGAACTCGTTTAGAAACTCAGAAAGCTAAAGAAGATGCACAGCTTGCAGCATTAAAAGCGCTTGATGCGGAACAAAAAAGCAAAGTAGAAGTTGAAAATAAGCGCGCATCAAGACGAGTACCGAAAAGTCGAACAGTTAAGGTGCCTGAGCGAAGGGTTGTCAAAGCGGATAATGGTCTAAGGAGTGAAGTATTAGAGTCGGCAGTAGAATTAAGAAATGCAGGGCTTGAAATGCAACGCAATGGAGATTTTGATAGTGCGGTAAAATATTATCAGCAAGCATTAATGCAAGATCCTAAATATGCAACAGTGCATAATGATTTAGGGATTCTTTATGAGCAAAAAGGATTAGAAGAAAAAGCGAAAATGGAGTATCTCACTACCCTTAAAATAGATCCGCAATATATTAAAGCACATAGTAATCTTGCTCTTTTATATGAGAAATTAGGCGACGACAAAAAAGCTTATTATCATTGGAAACAGCGTGTGAATTTAGGACGGGAAGATGATCCTTGGACGCTTAAAGCTAAGCAAAGAATGCAGTTGCTTGAGAACAGAAAGTAGGAACATGTCGAACATAGTTGTTATAGGCGCCCAGTGGGGAGACGAAGGTAAGGGCAAAATAATTGATATCCTCACAAAAAATACTGATTATGTAGTTCGCTATCAAGGTGGAAACAATGCAGGTCATACTGTGGTTGTGGGTAAAGAAGAAATAATTCTTCATTTAATCCCTTCTGGTATTTTGCATAAGAACAAGAAGTGTATAATTGGCAATGGTGTTGTTATTGATCCCGAGGCTTTGTTATCGGAAGTTAGTTATGTCAAAGCTAAAGGTATTGCTATCGGCGATAATCTAGGAATAAGTGATCAAGCGCATGTTATTTTTCCTTACCATAAAGTATTGGATAAATTAAGAGAGGAAAAATTCAGTAAGACTAAAATTGGAACTACTGGTAGAGGGATTGGGCCTTGTTATACTGATAAGTTTTCAAGGGCAGGAATTAGAATTGCTGATCTTTATAATGAACGCATTTTTAAAGATAAATTAGAATCAAATATGGAAGAAAAAAATGCGATTTTCAGTAAGGTTTATAATTATAAAAAATTCTCCTTTGAGAAAATTTATGAACAATACAGGGAATACGCAAAATTAATGAAGCCACATATCTGTAATTGTTCTGTAGTATTAAATCAGGCAATTAAAAAGAAGAAAAGAATTCTTTTTGAAGGGGCTCAAGGTACTTTGCTTGATATTGATCACGGAACATATCCTTTTGTTACCTCAAGTAATTCAACTGCTGGCGGAGCTTGTGTGGGAACAGGAGTTGGTCCGACTAAAATTGATAAAGCAATCGGGATTGTAAAAGCTTATACAACGAGAGTTGGTGAAGGTCCTTTTCCTACAGAATTTTCTGCTGACCTTTTGAATAAAATTCGTCAAAAGGGCAGAGAATTTGGAGCGACTACTGGTCGGCCAAGACGTTGTGGCTGGTTTGATGCGGTGATATGTAAGAATGCGGTTACAGTCAATGGGCTTAATGCAATTGCGGTAACTAAGCTTGATGTTTTGGATGAAATGCCGGTGGTTAAGATATGCGTGGGATATAAATATAAAGGTAAATTGTATACTGATTTTCCTGCGGATATTGAGGTTTTATGGAAAGCAAAACCGGTTTATATTGAATGTCCTGGTTGGCTTAAAGATACAAGCAAGGCAAAAAAATATACTGATTTACCCGCTAATGCACGTAAATATCTTAGAAAAATTGAGCAGCTTGCCGGAGCAAAGATTGAAATAATATCAATAGGATCAGACCGCGATCAAACCATTTTTGTTTAAAAAGGTAGATAGGGAAAATAATGATTGATATTAATGATATAGCTATCCGGTTGATGCTTGCGACTGTTTTAAGCGGGATAATTGGATATGAACGAGAAATCCATGGACGGGCTGCTGGATTGCGAACTACGATATTAGTTGGCGTGGGATCATGTCTAATAATGCTTACGTCAATAAATTTGCATGCAATATATCAAGGCATTGCTAATGTTGATCCCTCAAGGATCCCGGCCCAAGTAATAAGCGGAATTGGATTTTTAGGTGCTGGAACTATTTTAAGATTTCATGCTTCTGTGCGAGGCTTGACTACTGCTGCTGCTTTGTGGGCAGTTGCCGGTATCGGGATTGCTATTGGCAGCGGATTTTACGCAGCGACTTTTCTTAGCACAGGGATTATTTTTATTGTGTTAGTTGCTTTATCTCATTTTGAGCGAAAAATTACCCGATCTACAGAGCGAGTTATAAATGTGGAAGCTGTCGGCGGGATAGATCTTTTGAGTGAAATCACGAAGACAATCGATGAATTAGATGCCGAAATTAAAAATATTGATATAAAGCATACTGCTAACTCAGAGAGTTTTAATGTTTCAATGCATTTACAATTTTTTGCTGTAAAAATCAATAATCAAATAACAACCTCTCTGTTGCGAATTAAAGGTGTAACTTCCGTAAAATGGGTCTGAAAAAAGCCAAAGCCACCTTGCCGGCAAAGACACATAAAATTAACATGAAAAATAAAAAATCATGTTCTGCCAGAATAGATATTGCTCGAGAAAAACGTCGCGGATTTCCCGAAGTTATTTTTTGTCCTGGTAAAAAAATCGAGCAAATTAAGCGGATAGCGCAATGCATTCTCAAACACAATGACACTTTATTGTTGACAAAAGTTAATGATAAAATCTATAAAGCCTTAAAATCAATCAGTAAAAGACTAGTTTACAATAAGGAGGCAAATCTTATATATGTTGCCAATAATAAAAAGATTGAAAAAAAAGGGCTCATTCTTGTAATAAGTGCTGGAACAAGTGACATTCCAATTGCTGAAGAAGCAGCTATTACTGCTGAGCTTATGAATAATCGGGTTGAACGACTTTATGATGTTGGGGTGGCGGGTATTCACCGTTTATTGGATGAATCAGATATTGTAAGAAAAGCTGATGTGCTGATAGTTGTTGCTGGTATGGAAGGGGCATTAGCTAGCGTGGTTAGCGGAATGGTTGATAAACCGGTTATTGGGGTACCTACCAGCGTGGGATATGGTGCTAGTTTTCAAGGTATAGCGCCTTTGTTAACAATGCTTAATTCCTGTTCTCCAGGGGTTAGCGTGGTAAATATTGATAATGGTTTTGGCGCTGGTTATTTAGCGGGAATGATTAACAAATAGCGTATAGCGGTTAGCGTATAGAACTGAAGGATGATGGACGATCGCCCGCCAGAAAACGGCGAGGCTGGGACGATGGACGAAAAAGCAGTTATGAATGACTAGTTATGAGTTATGAGTGGGAAAAGCATAAAAACAAAAAGCGTAAAGCGATTAGAGTAGAAAGTTTATAAAGTTCATAAAGTTATAAAGTGAAAAAAGAAGAAAAACAAAAATAGTTTAGAGAATAGAATTATATATGGCAAAAATTCTCTTTGAGCGGCGCTTTCGAACGTAATTTTGACAGGAAGTCAAAATAGTGAGAACGCGCGGCTGAGCCTGCACGATGTAGGCTCAGGCTTAGTGAAAAGACGTGTTTTTGCTAATAATGGAGTTTTTATGCGGGTTGCTTATTTTGATTGTTACTCAGGAATAAGCGGAGATATGGTTCTGGGTGCTTTTATTGATCTAGGATTATCCGTTAAACAATTAAAAACAGAGTTGGCTAAGCTTAATATCAGCTCATTTGATTTAAAAGTTAAAAAAGTTAAGCGCGGACATATAAAGGTTACAAAAGTAGATGTAATCTCCGGCAGTAAAAAAAAGTTTAATGATTTAGAGAGTATGCTAAAAGTTATTGAAAAGAGCAAGCTTGATGTTGGTTCAAAGGCTAAGATAAAAGAGATATTAATAAATCTTGCCAAAGCCGAAGCTAAAGTGCACAAGCAATCTTTGAATAAAGTTCATTTTCATCAATTAGGCCAAATAGATACAATCATTGACATAGCTGGCTGTGTTTTAGCAATTAAGATTTTAGGAATTGAAAAAATTTACGCGAGTGAAGTAGTGATCGGGACTGGAAGTATTAAGTTTGCTGATATTGTATTTCCTTTACCTGCTCCGGCAGCACTGGAATTGCTCAAAAATCGAAGAATCAAGATCAATCCGGATATTAGTCATGAAACAGTTACGCCGACGGGTGCAGTTTTATTATCGGGCTTAACTGAACAAGTAGCAACTATGCCGAGTATGAGTGTTGAGAAAATCGGTTATGGCGCAGGGACATATGAATCAGAGTATTTGCCTAATTCGTTTAGAATTATTATCGGCAAAATAGATGAAATAGATGCCGCAGATACTATTGCGGTTATTGAAACAAATATAGACGATACTCTTGGTTTGAATTTTGATTTATTATTTGAGCGACTGTTTAAAGCAGGAGCTTTAGATGTTTTTACCTGTTCGATTATGATGAAAAAACAAAGACCAGGAATTTTATTGCAGATACAAGCTGAAGACGATCATTTGGATCAAATCATAAAGCTAGTTTTTGAGGAAACATCAACTATTGGAGTTAGGATTAATAAAGTTACTCGTCGGAAATTAAACAGAAAAACCTTGAATCTTCGCACTGAATATGGGATAATTGTGAGAGTAAAAATAGCAATTTCCGGCGAACAGGTTTTGAATATAGCCCCTGAATATGATGATTGTAAGTCAATTGCGATAAAGAAATCATTACCATTTAAAGTTGTTTATGAAAGGATTAAAGCGCAGGCTTTAAAAAAGTTTGGTTAAAATGGCTGCAAAGAGAAAAATCTATACTTTAGTTATACCGCGTTTTGAGGATATATTTCATAGTTTTTTTGCTCAGGAAATAATTAAAGGAGCAACTTCCGCCGCAAGCCGACTTAATCTGGATCTTTTGATTCATATCGTCGAGAGAGGCCAGAATAATAATTTATTTTTAAGTGTTGCTTCTGCTGCTCAAATTTCAGAGGGTATAATTTTTGCTGATATTGATCAAGATAGAATTGCCTTAAAAAAAGTTATTAATTCGAATAAGCCTTGTGTGGTATTGAATAATTCATTTCTTGAGCCAATTAATTGTATAAGTATTGATAATTATAAAGCAACAAGAAATGTTATGGATTACCTTATAAGTCTGGGGCATACGCGAATTGCCACTATTTGCGGTGATTTGAATACTGAAGCTGGAAATGAAAGACTTAAAGGTTATAATGACGCGCTTAATTTTAAAGGGATTGCTGTTGAGAATCAGTATATTAAAAAAGGCGAGTTTATGCGAACTCCGGCAAGGAGAGCGGCAGAGAAACTGCTTAGTTTAGAACAGCTTCCTACGGCAATTTTTGCAGCATCCGATGTAATGGCTTTAGAAGTTCTTGACGTGGCTAAAAAAAAGAATATCAGCGTGCCTAAACAATTATCAGTGGTTGGTTTTGACGATAACCCATTAAATAACTATAGCGCGATTGGCTTAACTACAGTCAGACAGCCAATAGCAGAAATGGCTAGATTAGGACTGGAAATGCTTGATCGGATAGTTATGAAAAAAGAAAAAACCCCGGTACAGAGTAAATTAAATGCAAGATTGATTAAAAGAGATTCATGTGAAAAAATTTAAAGGGAGGAAATAAAATGCTGCATACAATATTATTAGTTATTCATGTAATTGTTTCGCTGTTTCTGATATTTATTATTTTGATTCAAAGCGGAAAAGGCGAAGGACTTTCAGATGTTTTTGGCGGCGGCTCGAGCCAGACAACGATATTTGGAACAAGAACGGGGAACTTTTTAACAAAGGCGACAACAGCTTCAGCAATTATTTTTATGATTACATGTTTGAGTTTGGCGTTTTTATCTAAAAGATCAGGGAATTCAGTTATAACTCAGGAACTTATGAAAAAACAAGCAGTAGAAAAAGTTCAGAAAATAATGAATCCGAAAGAGGAACCGGCGAAAGATAAAGCGGTTATGGTGGAGACTTCAGATATTGCTCAGGAGAAAGTTTCCGAGCAAACCGAAAATAAAGAATAAGTGCAGATAATTATATTAAACGATTTATGTATATCCTTGAAAAAAAATTTCAAGGGAGGAATATTATGAAAAAAAGGATACCGCTTTGCGCGGTATTTTTTTTGTTTGCAGTGAGTTTATGCCTAGGATTATCTGCTTGCTCAAACAAAGAGAAAAAAGATTTATCTTTAAATCCTGATTCAGCCGTTCCGGCATATGGCGATATTATTGTAGAAGCAACGATTGCTGATGCCAGAACTTTGGTTCCGATTTTGGCCAGTGACGGCGCATCATCGCAGATTTGCGGACTTATATTTAATGGTTTGCTTAAATACAATAAAGATTTGGTTTTAGTCGGAGATCTAGCGGAAAAATGGGAAGTTCTTGAAAACGGATTAGTCATAATGTTTTATCTGAAAAAAGGAATAAAGTGGCATGATGGGGCATTGTTTACTGCTGCTGATGTTGAGTTCACTTATCAGTCATTGATTGACCCGATGATTAGAACACCCTATAGCGGTGATTTTGAAAAAGTAAAGAGTCTAGAAGTAATTGATGATTATAAAATAAAAATAACTTACAAAGAAGCTTTTTCCCCAGGGCTTGCTAGTTGGGGTATGGGGATAATGCCCAAACATATTTTGGCTAATGAAGATTTAAATATTACGGAGTTTGGGCGGAAACCAATAGGTACTGGACCATACAAATTAAGTTCCTGGAAAACCCAAGAGTCGATTGTCCTTGATTCAAATAAAGAATATTTTGAGGGCAGACCATATATTGATAAGTGTTTTTTTAAAATTATCCCTGATGGAGTAACCATGTTTCTTGAATTGCAGAATAAGGGGATTGATTATATGGGCTTATCTGCTTTGCAATATGCCCGGCAAACAGATAATGATTTTTTTAAAACAGAATATAATAAATTTCGTTATCAAGGATTTAGCTTTACCTACATGGCATATAATCTTAAAGACCCGAAATTTTCTGATTTACGTATAAGACAAGCGATAAACTATGCGGTTGACAAGCAGGAGCTGATTGAGGGGGTATTATTGGGCATGGGCACGGAATGCACGGGGCCTTTTGCTTATCGATCTTGGGCCTATAATTCCGATGTTAAGGCTGTCAGCTTTGATCCAAAACAATCATTAGAACTTCTCAAGCAGGCTGGATGGGTTTTAAATGAATCCGGTATCCTAGAAAAAGATAATCAAATTTTTGAGTTTACAATAATAACAAATCAAGGCAATGATGAACGGAAAAGAGCTGCAGAAATTATACAGAAACGGTTGAGTAAAATCGGGATGCAGGTTAAAATAAAAATAGTGGAATGGAGCGCGTTTATTAATGAGTTTGTAAATCAGCGTAAATTTGAAGCATTGCTTTTAGGCTGGTCATTGTCTTTAGATCCGGATATTTATGATATCTGGCATTCAAGTAAAATAAAACCAGGGGAGTTTAATTTTATTAGCTATAAAAACCAGGAAGTAGATGAATTGCTGGAACAGGGCAGAAGTGAGTTTGATCAGGATAAGCGTAAGATGCTATATAATCGGATTCATCAGATTATATATAATGAACAACCGTATTTATTTTTATATAATCCGGATACTTTGCCAATAATCAGCAGCCGGTTTGCCGGGATTAAAATTGCTCCGGCGGGAATAAGTTATAACTTTATCAAGTGGTATGTTCCAAAATCAAAACAACAATATAAGCCGTAAAATTATGCTCATAAAATATATATTTTCAATCTTAATCCTAGGGTGTATTGTCTCTGGATGTGCTCAAAGTTATTATAATGTAGCTACTCAACAAGAAGAGACCTACTTTTACTCTGATGATAAAGAGGTGAAAATCGGTAAGGCATTATCGGTTTCTGTGGAGAAGAAATTTAAACCGGATAATGACCCTTTGATTCAGCAAAGAGTTAATCAAATTGGGCAAAAGTTAGTTGAGGTAAATGATCGTAAGGAAATTAATTATTATTTTAAAGTATTAGAATCAAAAAAAGATGAAATTAATGCCTTTGCTTTACCAGGGGGCTATGTTTATATTTTTCGCGCTTTATGGGATGAAATAAGCGATAATGATGCTCAGATTGCTGCGGTTTTAAGTCATGAAATAGCGCATATTGCGGCGAGGCATAGTGTCAAAAGAATGCAATCCGCAGTAGGGGCAAATGTTATGAGCATCCTTATTCTGGGGTCTAATAATATGGATCAGTATTCCAAGCGTAAGGCAATAGTCGGAATAAATGAATTAATCTTATCCTATTCGAGAAAAGATGAAATCGAAGCTGATGTTTTAGCAACAAAATATCTTGAAAGAGCTGGATATAATACTTCGGGAGTTACTACTGTTTTAGATGTTTTAGAAAAAACACAGAGAGATAAGCCGATCAGAGCAAGTCATTGGCGGACACATCCGTATATTGCTGAAAGGAAAAAAGCCGTAAATCAAGAAATAAATAATGGAACAATTAAATTTAATGATTATATTAATACTGTAAAAATAGAGGAATAAACAAGCGAAAGGAGTCTAGGATGGACGAAGTAATCAGAAAGCCAGTTGCCCATGAAGAAGAACCTTGGCGAATATTTAGAATAATGTCTGAGTTTGTAGAGGGCTTTGAGGTTTTGTCAAAAATTGGGCCAGCTGTGTCTATCTTTGGGTCAGCAAGAAAAATGACCAAAGATGAGCAGCATTATAAGGTGGCACAGGAAATTGCTTATAAACTTAGCAAAAAAGGTTTTGCCATAATTACGGGAGGCGGGCCGGGGATAATGGAAGCAGCAAACAAGGGAGCTAAGCTGGCAAAAGGGGTTTCAATTGGTTTGAATATTCAGATTCCTACAGAACAAAAACCGAACCCTTTTATTACTAAGCTTTTACAATTTCGGTATTTCTTTTGCCGAAAAGTAATGTTTGTAAAATATGCTCAGGCTTATGTTATTCTTCCGGGAGGATTTGGTACGCTTGATGAATTTTTTGAAGCAATTACTTTGATTCAAACAGGCCGAAGCGAGACTTTTCCAGTTGTTTTAGTCGGGAAAAAGTATTGGCAAGGTTTAGTGAATTGGTTAAGTTCAACTGTGCATAAAGCTGGCAGCGTTCAGGCAAAAGATTTAAAAATTTTTCAGCTTGTAGATACTGCAGAGGAAGCAGTTAAAATAATTTGTGAATTTCACAAAACTAATAAACAGATAAAAGAAAGCAAGTAAGAAAATAGGATTATAGCTGTAAGATAAATGGTAGGAAAGGTTTAATTGCTTGCCTAATTGCGGAAATTTTGGTAAAATTGCCTTATGGGGTTTTTAAAAAAAGGGTCAAGTTATGCCACAGTATGAATTAAATTTAAGAGATTATGTCAGAATTTTTCGTCGACGAAGAGCAATGATAATTTTTACTTTTATCTTTGTCTTGGCAGGCAGCCTTTTCTTTTCCAAAGAACAAGCCCCTTTTTATGAAGCAGTTACAACTGTAAAACTCGAAGAAAGAAAAACTGTTGCCGGCCTTTTGACTGAATGGATCGTTTATAGTCCGGGCGATATGATGGAATCTGAAACCGCGCTTATTCGGGGCAATGAGATAATGAAAAAATCTGCGATTAGGCTTGGCATGGTTTCTGCTGATTCAGCAGAAGATCAAATAAATGCAGCGATTAGTAAATTAGAAGGAATGGTTAATGCTGAAAGACAAGGCTCAACAAATATTATTCGGATTATTGTTTCTGCTGATAATGCTCAGATTGCAATTGAAACTGCTAATGCTGTTGCCAGTGTTTATATTGACGAAAATCTACTGGGAAAAACTTTGCAGGCGCGTAATGGCAGGCAATTTATTCAAGAACAGCTTGTTGCTTTGGACGATAGGCTAAAAGAAAAAGAAGAAACATTAAAAAAGTTGTCTGAAGAAACAAAAAATCTTAATCTTGCGGCTCCGATGCAGGAAAAAATAACTGAACTGCAATTCGAATTAAGTTCCATATTGCAAAAATATACAGAACGTCATCCCTCGGTAATAGAGCTTAGAGAAAGAATCACAGAACTTCAAAATCAAACCAAAGGGCTATCTGGCGGTGATCTGAATTATGCGCGGCTTTCAAGAGAAGTAGAAGCAGATAAAAGGCTTTATTCTCTGCTTAAAGAAAAACTTGAAGAAGCGCGGATTACTGAAGCGCAAAAAGTCGGGGATATTTCAGTGGTAAACCCGGCAGTAACAGCTAGTATGGTTGCTGGTCCAAATAAAACTTTTGGGATACTTGTCAGCGGGATTTTGGGAATAGTTTTAGGGTTTGCTTTTGCCCTTATTATGGAAAGTTTAGATACTTCTATTGCGACGATAGAGGATGTTGAAAGTATTATGAAAGTCCCGGTTCTGGGGGTTATTCCATCGGTAATGATGGGGGAAGAATTGAATTCGAAAAGAAGTTTTTTTAAAAATTTTAGGAAAAGAGTACTGCATAAGCAAAATACAGAATTAGAAGATCGTTATGTGCGTTTATTGCTACAGTATAATCCAACTTCTCCGGTAGCCGAAGCCTATCGTAATGTACATACTAATCTTAAACTCGACGATTCAAGAAAAACCCTGCTTATAACCAGTGCTGGGCCGCGTGAAGGAAAAAGTACTTGTTTAACTAATCTAGGATTAGCAATTGCTCAGACAGGAATCAAAACCTTAATAATTTCAGCGGATATTAGAAGGCCGGTAATTGCTAAAGCTTTTGGAATTAAAAGAGAGCCTGGGTTAACCGAGGTTTTATTGGGAATGGTTCCGTTTGATGAAGCGGTGAGAAATGTCACAGATTATATGATGGGTAGTATGGATTTTGATCAGATCAAGCAAACTCCTGGTTTGGATAATCTATGGATTTTAACCAGCGGGCAACTGCCGTTTAATCCGGCAAAGGTATTGGAGTCCAAGGAATTTGAAAGACTTAACAACGAACTGAGAGAGAAATTTGATTTAATAATTTATGATTCACCTCCAGTCCTGCCGGTAACTGATGCGAGTATAATGGCGCCCAAAATGGATATGGTTATAATGATATATGAAATCGGCAGAACCAGCCGAGATGCTTTGCTTAGAGCTAAAACTCAGATGGATGCTGTCGGGGCAAAACTTTGCGGCGTGATACTCAATCAAACACGCAATGAAACTGATGTTGATGTGCTGTATCCCTATTATTATAAATACCGATATTACCGAGAAGAACAGGATAATAAATCAGGTAGCGCAAAAAAAATCAAAGTGTTAACTTCGAAATGATGGAATGCCGTGAAAATAATATTTATTTTATTAATAGACATAAAAAATGTATGATAAAAATGGGAATATTAATTTTGGGATTATTATATTTTTATTATTTTTAGCGCTGCTAATTGTAATTTATAATATACATACCTCGGTTTCTTTGCTGCCTTTTGCTTTTTTTTTAGTTCCGATTATCTTTATTCTTGCCTTTACCAATACTGATTTTGCTTTATTTCTCCTGATATTTTTCATGCTGCTTTCTCCGGAATTTGTTTTAGGCGGTGTGCGGGGCAGAGAAGTTGTTTTGCGGATTGATGATGTTTTTATTTTTGTTACTTTTTTCGGCTGGATGGCTAAGATGGCGGTTAATAAAGAGCTGGGATTTGCCAAAAAAACTGCTTTAAATCAGCCGATTGTAATTTACAGTTTTTTATATCTGATTGGTACATTATACGGTATTTTGATGGGTACGACTCGCTGGCAAGCAAGTATTTTTTATTTTTTGAAATATACGGAATATTTTTTATTATATTTCATGGTGGTTAATTGTTTAAAAGACCGCAAGCAGGTAAAAATTTTTATCTACTGTTTGCTGGGAGTTGCGCTGGTGACCAGTATATTTGGCTGGTTTTTGCATTTTTCCGGAGCGGAAAGAGTAACTGCTCCGTTTGAAGGCGAAGGGGGAGAGCCGGCGACATTGGGCGGATATTTATTGTTAATGATGATGATTGCAACCGGATTAATCCTGAATATTACTAGTTTAAAACAAAAGATTATTCTCTCAGCGGGGACGTGTGTGGCTTTTTCGGCATTTTTGTTTACTTTATCGCGCACATCATGGTTTGCTTTTTTGCCTGCTTATGCAGTATTGATGTTATTATCCCGCAAAGGAAAACAAATGCTTCTGGTGGTGTCCCTGTTGTTTGTCTTGCTATTTTCCGTAATTTTCCCTAAGTATGTTTATGACCGGATATACTATACTTTTGAAGCGCAAACTAAGCGGGTTGTTATGGGCAAGGTGGTAAGTATTGATGAATCAAGTGCCGCGCGTATCGATACTTTTGAAAACAGCTTAAAACAATGGAGGCGATCGCCTATTTTAGGAAATGGTGCGGCAAGCGCCGGAGCAACAGTCGATAATCAATATATGCGGGTTTTAATTGAAAGCGGGATTTTGGGAACATTAGCTTTTTTTCTCCTCATATTTGCCATATTTAGAACATCATTGAATTCATTGCAGAGGGCTGAGGATGACCATTTTGCCCATGGACTTATTGTCGGGTTTATTGCTGGTTTTGTTGGATTGCTGTTTCACTCTCTTGGTGCAGCAACATTTATTTTGATTAGAATAATGGAGCCGTTTTGGTTTATTACGGCAATTGTTGTATTATTGCCGGAATTACCGCAAGTGTTTGAAGAAGAATAAATTTTTATTGGTTAGCAATTACTAATAAGATGGATATTAATAATGATTGAAAATAGTGATTTTGATTTTAAAAAGGAAAAATTACCCAGTCTTGCCCGGAAAATAGTTCATGGAGGGATGTGGATTTTTTTATGGCGGATAATTGAAAAGCTTTTGGGTCTTATCCGCTTAATTGTAGTGGCAAGACTGCTCAGTCCGAATGATTTTGGATTATTGGGTGTGGCAGCGTTGGTTACGGCTATTTTGAATATTTTTATTGAATCGGGTTTTAATCAGGCCCTGATTCAAAAAAAAGAGACAATTCAGAAATTTTTAAATACCGCTTGGACTGTACAGGCAATCAGAGGCGTATTCATATTTGCGATTATTTGGTTTATCGCTCCTTTTGCCGCAAATTTTTTTAATGAACCAAAGTCATTAAATATTATTCGGTTTTTTTCTTTTACTCAGGTTATTGACGGATTTAGAAATATCGGATTGGTTTTATTTCAAAAAGAAATGGAATTTAAAAAACAATTTTTTTGTAATATTTTTCCTGAGATTATTGCTTTGATAGCAACTATATGGGCTGCATATATCTTGCATAATGTCTGGGCCTTGGTAATCGGAGCAATTGTTTGTTCTGTGTTTATCTTTATTTTTTCATATGCAATGCATCCTTATAGACCGAGATTGGAATTTAATTTAAGCAAGTTTAAAATACTCATAAGTTTTGGAAAGTGGGTAATTGGTTATGGAATATTGGGGTTTTTGATTATTCAGGGAGATGATATCCTAGTGGGAAAAGTTTTAGGAGCCGCGGCTTTGGGACTTTATCAAATGGCATACAGAATATCTAATTTGCCAGCCACTCAAATAACCCATGTTATTATACAGGTTACATTTCCGGCATATGCTAAGATGCAGGATAATATTCCGAGATTAAGAGAGGCATATTTAAGAGTATTGAAAATTGTGGGATTTATTTCATTTCCCTTAGCGGGGTTAATTTTTTTATTTTCTTCTGATTTCACAGAGATATTCCTTGGGACAAAATGGATGCAAATGGTTCCGGCTATGCAAGTATTATGCGTTTTTGGCTTGATTCGTTCTTTAACGTCAACAACTGGGCCTATTTTTGTAGGGGTGGGAAAGCCAAAGATTATGACTTGGTTATCATCAATTCAGTTGATTGTTATGATTATTATCATCTATCCATTAACAAAAAGATGGGGGATATTAGGGACAGCGATTGCGACCTTAATCCCAAATCTTATTACACCAGTGCTGGCAAGTATGCAGCTTTTGAAAATTATCAAATGTAGTCTAAGGAATTTTTTAGTTCCAATAATTGTCCCGATGATTTGTTCGGGAGTAATGATTAATTTTGGATTATTCTTGCTGAAAATAAACGGACAGTTAAATATTTTTCTGTTTTTAATAAATGTGATAGCCGCAATAGGCTGCTATTTGATGAGTATATATTTTATCGGTAGGATGTTTAATTATAATATAAGCGAGTTCGTCGCGCAAATTGTGCAACAATTTAGGAGTAAAGATGTCGTCTGATTCTTTAAAAAGTATTTGGCAGAAAAGTTGGCAGCAACAGTTAGGGGCTAGGCCGGAAGACATACTCTATACTCGGTTTACAAAAAAAGCATTTCGTAATTTTAAGCGGTTTATTGATCGAAGTGATAAATTGATTCTTGAGGCAGGCTGCGGCACAGGAAGGCTTTGCTGTTTGCTGGGAGAAAGTTTTGCTAATTCGATGATTGTGGGCATAGACATTACTCAGGAATCATTGGATATAGCTAATAAGCTAAAACAATACTTGAGAGTAGAAAATGTTGAGTTTAAAAAAGGAGATATATTTAGCCTGAATTATCCTGATGGATATTTTGACGTGGTATTTAATAATGGAGTAATAGAACATTTTTCTTTAGATCAGAAGAGTAATTATAATCATGCGTTAGAGGAAATGCTCAGAGTTCTAAAGCCAGGGGGGAAAATAATTATTGATGTGCCGAATTGGTATTGTTTTGCTCATACTTTTTATAAATGGTTGTTAAAAATAACTGGCAGAAAGTATTCTTTCGGCTATGAAAAATCTTTTAAGCGAACTGAGCTTATTGCTTTATTTAAGGCTCAAGGATTAGTAGAAATCCAACTCAGAGGTTATGATTTTGCTCATGGGGTGTATAGGCTACAGGGTAATCATTTTTTAATAAGATTGCTTGCGGATATTTTATATTTAATTGAGAATCCAATATTGGAGAACCTGTTTGGATTTATGCTGCTGATAAAAGCAGAAAAACCTTTGAATAAACAATAAATAAGGATTCAGATGAACATAGCTTTAATTTTTCCCAGAATGAAATATGGTGAACATTCTCCGCCTTTAGGCTTGGGATATTTGGCGGCTGTTTTAGAGTCAAAACGACATAAAATTACAATTATTGATTTGACATTTGAGAAAAATTTTAAATTTTTAGAAAAACAATTAAAACAGTTAAATCCTGAGTTAATTGGCTTAACCTGTCAGACAACCTTTGCGGATGATGCATTTAAAGCTGCCGGAATCGCGAAAAAAGTATGTCCTGATGCCTTGCTTATTATCGGCGGCCCGCACCCGACAATTATGCCGGAAAAAACCCTTGAAGAGTCCGTAGCGGATATAGTTGTTATTGGCGAAGGAGAGGATAGTTTGCGGGAAATTGTCGATAAATTCGCGGATAAACAGGATTTCTCTCAAGTCAAAGGGATATTTTACCGGAAAAATGAACAGATCATATCAAATCCTGAGCGTAGTTTTATCCAGAATCTGGATACTCTTCCTTTTCCGGCAAGGCACTTGTTTGATTCCAGATACTTTGCTTTTCCGGAAGTTACAATAATCAGTTCACGCGGCTGTCCATATAATTGCTCATTTTGCCAGCCGACATTAAAGAAACTTTTTGGCAATATAGTCAGGTTAAGGTCTCCTGATAATGTGATTGAAGAATTGAAGATGTTGATTGAAAAATATCCAGGTAAAATCGTGCGGTTTCATGATGATACTTTGACATGGGATAAAAAATGGATTACTAAGCTATGTTTGCTGATAAAAGAAAATAAACTTAAATTTTTCTGGAATTGTAAGTCAAGAATCGATGTTTTAGACCGAGAGATGATTGCAATGCTCAGAGATGCCGGATGCCAGCGGTTGGACTTAGGGGTTGAGTCAGGATCATCTAGATTGCTTGACTGTGTTTTAAATAAGGGGATATCGGTTGACAAGGTAAAGGAAATTTTTAAGCTTTGTGAACAGGAAAAAATGCCGACGCTTGCTTTTATTATGGTAGGCAATCCAACTGAAACTCCGCAGGATATAATTGATACGATTAATTTGCTGGAAGAGATTAATTTTGATGGTTTGCATGTTTCTTTGTTTACCCCTTTTCCCGGAACAGATATTTTTGATTATTCTACGAAGAGAGGGCTGATTTCAGCTAGAGCATGGAGCGATTATGACTTTTACTCAAATGTATCAATTAAATTGGAACATTTCAGTTCTAAACAAATAATCAATATCAAACAAACAATCCAGATGGGAGCAATGGCTAATAATATCTTTAAGAAAGAAAAGGGGCCTTTGAATTTCATGCTAAAACATCCTAAAACTTTTTTAAAATATTTCCCTTCGTGGATAAAGCTAAGAATACTTAAAAATGATCTAACGCGAAAACAATCAAATATTAATTCTAAAAATAAAGATTAATACTCATGGTAAAAGAAGAAGCGATTTGGATTGAAAAAGTTATCGATAAGCTGGATATAAAACAAGCAATAGATGTGCTTGATGTCGGTTCATCGACAAAAGCATTTAGAACAGAAATTCAGCCTTATATTGATGAGTATGTATTTGCTCCTCTGAGGAATAAGAATAATAATATTTTTTATCTGGATAAGAAACAGGATGAAGGAGTTGACTATGTTTTTGATATTAATACAATGAGTCCTGATTCTCTTAATAGGAAGTTTGATCTTGTTTTTTGCTGTAGTTTGCTAGAGCATGTTAATGATAGAAGTAAGATGTGCAGACTGCTGGTAAGTTTTTTGAAATCCAAAGGATATCTCTTGGTAACAGTCCCGGAAGCATACCGCTATCATCCTGACCCGATTGATACGATGTTTCGGCCCAGGATGAATCAGTTAATAAAGTTATTCAATGGATTCGATGACTTTGATGTGATTGAGCAAAAAGTTGTAGTTATTAATGAAAAACAGCGATATTTAAAAGGGATAAAAGAGGCTTTGCGCTATAAATTACCTTTTTTACGCTGGCGGATAAACTGCTTATTATTGAGGAAAAACAAATGAAAATAGCGGTTATTGTAACTGAATTTCCAGCGCTTTCTGAGACATTTATTTTGGAACAGCTTGTGGGTATAGTTAAAGCCGGACATGAACTAGAAATATTTGCGACAACTGGGGCTGCTCAGAATAAGCAGCATGCTGATATAGAAAAATACAATCTAAATAAACATATATATTATTTCCCCCCAATTTCAAAAAATAAATTAAATAGAATTTGTAAAGCTTTCTGGTTGGGATTGATTAATTTTCATAAAGATCCGCTGCTTATAATAAAAGCTTTTAATCTGAAGCGGTATAGAACTTGTCGGCAGATTTATACAGTAATTCCTTTTTTAAATAAAAAATTTGATATTATTCATTGCCATTTTGGGCCGAACGGGATTATCGGTGCAGATCTCAAACTGCTGGGTGTAAGAGGTAAATTATTAACTAGTTTTCATGGTTATGATGTGAATAATTATCCTCGAACTTATGGGAATGATGTTTATCGGACACTTTTTTCTGCAGGAGATTTTTTTACTGCAAATACAAATTTTACTAAGCAGCAGGCACTTTTGCTGGGTGCTCAGGAAGATAAAATAGAAATTATTCATGAAGGTTTTAATACTGATAAATTTAAATTCTCGAGAAAAGAATTACTGCTAAATCAATCAGTAAATTTGCTGAGCGTGGGTAGGCTGGTTGAAAAAAAAGGGCATAAATATGCACTTATTGCCTTAGCTATGGTTTATAAAAAATTTAAGAATATTAATTACACGATTGCCGGAGAAGGGCCATTGCGTCCGGATCTTGAAGCGCAAGCTGATTTGCTGGGAATAAACAAAATTGTTAAATTTGTCGGAAATGTTGATCAAGCTCAAGTGGCAAAGCTATATGAACAGGCGCATATTTTTATATTACCGAGTATAACGACGCGGAATTTTGATCGAGAAGGCCAAGCCTTGGTTTTACAAGAAGCGCAGGCCTGTGGTTTGCCGGTTTTAGCGACTCTACATAACGGTATTCCTGAGGGAGTAATTGATGGAAAAACCGCTTTTCTGGTAAAAGAAAAAGACGTGTATGGATTAGCGGAAAAACTGGAATATTTGGTTTCTAATCCTCAAATCTGGCAAAAAATGGGACAAGCGGGCCGAGAGTTTGTGGAACAAAAATTTTCATCTGAAGTTCTGAATCAGCAGTTGTTTGAATTATATGGTAGGATAATTGAAGATTGTTAAGGCTAAATATGCGGGAAAGGATTGACTTTTGTTTGTAAAAAAGCTTATTCCAATTGCTGTAAAAAATCAATGGCATTTTTTAAAATCAAAAGTCAAACGATCGATAAAATATAGTAAGCCGGTTGATTTATTTGAGTATGATAAAAATTTGTATTGGATGGATCCGCGTGATATTAAATATGCAACAAAGCATGGTTTGCATATAATTGAAAATGAAAATAAAATCCTTAATGGTAATTGGGATTATCCATATATTAAGTTTAATGATTTAGATGTCTATATTAGTATCAGGAATAGGATAGAGAATGGTATCGAATGGAAGGAGACTGCTTTTTATAAACGAGTATCTTCTGAAATAAATAAAGGTATTTCTAAATGGGGCTGTGAAAATTTAGAACAGCTTGATCATCGTTTTGCAAGCATTGATGTGCTTATACAGGATATGCGAACCAATGGCTACAGGACAGAGAAGTATAATGATGAGATCACTGTTAATATAAGCCGAGAGGGTCTTGTTTTGCTCAATCATGGCAGACATAGATTGGCATGTGCAAAGCTGCTTGAGATAAAGAAAATACCAATTAAAATCACTGCTAGGCATAAAAAATGGGCAAAGTTAAAGCAAGAGGTGTTAAATTATGCAACTCAGAATAATGGGATGGTATATGCTCCGATCTGCCATATAGATTTACAATCAATTCCCTCGCAGCATCAAGGAAGATTTGAGATTATTAAATCTAATTTAGGTATTAGCAGCGGGAAGCTGCTGGATATTGGCAGTCATTGGGGATATTTTGCTCATAAATTTGAGGATATGGGTTTTAATTGTACTGCAATAGAGCAGAATGAAGAGTGTTTTTATTTTCTTGAAAAACTCAGAAAAAGCAGCAAAAAGAACTTTAAAGCAATCAAAGAAGATATCATGAGCTTTTTGGGAAAGCCGCAGAAATTTGATGTGGTGATCGCCTTATCAATATTCCATTGGTTTATAAGAAAGAAAGATACTTTTCAGAAATTTAAAATAATTCTTTCTAATCTTAAGATGAAAGAAATGTTTTTTCAGTCACATTCTCAGAATCATACTCTTATGCAGAATGCATATTGTAATTTTTCTCCAGAGGATTTTGTGAACTTTATTATTGAGAACTCTTGTCTGGATGCTTTTAAATTGATCGGGGTAGAAAATAATAGAAAAATTTTTAAAATTTACAAAACTAATTAATAAGGAAAAATGAAAATAGGATTTTTTTATCCAGAATACTATCCAGTTAGCGCAAGCGCGTCTGTGCATGGTTATCAACTCGCCCGCGGATTAGTCAGGAGGGGGCATAAATTGTTAACCTGCATTGGCGATAAAAATCCGAATTGTGTTAAATATCCGCAGAATAGACTAGGCTGTTTGAAAATGATCAGAGACGCTGACATTTTGTATATCAGACTAATGAGTTATTTTGAACATACGGTTATCTGGAAATTAGCAAAGCCGTTTAATTTGCCGGTTGTGTGGGAAATAAATGCTCCGGTGGAAGAACAGCTGCTTTTTGCCGGAGAATCAGATAATACTGAGATAATTAATGAAATTAAAATTCAAAATCAAAAAAGAAGATTTTACAGTTTTTTTGTGGATGGCGCGATATGTGTTTCCGAAGAAATGCGAAAATACAGCCAAGATGTTTTGAAAATAAAAAACGCTTATTTTGTTCCCAATGGCAGCGATCCCCAGCTGTTTAATCCAAATAATGCAGTGCATCAGCGTCCTGAATCATGGGAAAATAAATTTATTGTTCTTTGGGCCGGCAATCCGGCTTTACCGCAGCAGGCAATGGAATTAATGTATAATGTGGCAAAGAAGATCCAGGAAATTGACCGGGGTATAATGTTTGTTTTTATCAGCAGTGAACCGGGGTTTGAATTCCCGCAGGAAGAAAATATCGCGGTATTATCGAAAGTTAATTATTTAAGTATGCCGAGTTATATTAATAATGCTGATTTGTGTTTATGTTTATACAATAGTTATCAATGGTCAAAATACGGCTGTTATATATCGCCTTTAAAATTATTTGATTATATGGCTTGCGCGAAACCAGTAATTGCTTCAAATATCGGGCAAATTGCTAATATAATCGAAAATGATATTAATGGTATGCTTACGGATAATCGGATTGAGGATATTATTGATAAAATTTTAGATTGCAAAAAAAATCCCAAAAAAGCAATGGATATGGGCAAGCAGGCTAGAAAGACAATAGTTGATTTTTATAATTGGGACAGAGTAGTGCAGCAAACAGAGGATATTTTAATGTCGAGAATAAAGAAAAAATGAATATATTGCAAATTGTCTCTAGTCTTGAGGAAATAAGTGGTCCGGCTAATTCGCTTTATCTGGTAGCTACTGGTCTGGCTCAATTGGGTCATAAAGTTATCTGCGTGCATTATGTGGGCAGACAAGGACCTTTAGTGCAAAGATTAGAGCAGCAGGGAATTAAAGTGATAAATCTAAATCCTCAGCTGCAAGGCAGCAGTAAAATAAATCATCTGAAAATGCTGTTCAAACTGATTGAAATTGTTTGGAAACATAAAATAGAAGTGATTCATGCCCATAACTGGGATGCAGACTGTTATGCTTTTTTAACCGCTTTTTTTAAGAAACTCCGGGTTGTGGTCACTTTACACAGCCGCTCATATTTTCAATGGGTGAATTCGCATAAACTTAAATATGAAAGACTATTTTTTGGAAAAGCTACTTATTTTGTTTGCGTCTCAGAGGTTATGGCCAATGAATTTAAACAGATAACTAAGGTGCCTAAAACTAAAGTAAAAGTGGTTTATAATAGTCCTTTGAGTATTTTTTTTAACAGTTCGGATCCGGAGAGTATAAAAAAAATCCGTCGTGAATTCAATGTCGATGATTCAGAATTTCTTTTGGGCAGTGTGGGGAATTTTACAGAATTTAAAGGGATAATCTATTTGCTGGAAGCCTTGGCAGAGTTAAAAAACAATAGATGCAAACTGCTTTTAGTCGGAGCGGATGTTGCTAATCTGAAGCCTGAATTTGATAAGTTTTTAAAGGAAAAAACAATAAGCGATCAGGTTATATTTGCCGGATTCAGGCAGGATATCCCGGATATTTTAGACGCGATAGATTTGTTCGTTTTTCCTTCTACTGAAGAGGCGGATCCAATTGCTTTATCTGAGGCAATGGCGCGGGCAAAACCCGTGATTGCCACTAAAATCGGAGGTATTCCGGAAAAGGTAATTGATGGGAAAATCGGGATATTGATTGATCCGGCAAATTCAGCACAGATTAAAACAGCAATTGAATATTGTTTGAATAATAAGGATAAGGCAATTGCCATGGGGCAAGCAGCGAAACAAGTAATGGTAGATAAATTTTCTTTTAATGCAATGATAAAAAATTATGAGGAGGTGTATAAACGCTGATGAAAATACTTTTTGTGGGCTACCACAATCCAAATTTTATTAGTATTACGGAATACTGCGAAAAAGCGATACGCCAACTGGGGCATGAATGTATTGTTTTTGATAACCGGAGCTTTATTTTACCCGGAAGAGTGCGGGAGAAATTAGCTTTTTTACAAACTTGGGATTTGCAACAATTAAATAATCGTTTGCTTAAACTCGCGGCAAGAGAAAATCCTGATTTGTGTATTGTGACCGGAGGGCTTCGAATCAGCGTGTTGACCATTGAAAAACTTAAGCAAAAGGGCATAGTTACAGTTTTATGGACAAGTGATCCACCTCAATTTTCTGATCAAAAAAATAGTTTTTCGATTATACAGCACAATGCTCCATTTTATGATTATGTTTTTTGCGGCGGGACTGAAGCAATAGAGTTGCTTGGTGATTTAAAACTTAAGCATATTAACTTTTTGCCGTTTGCTTGTGATCAAGAATCGCATAAACCAGTTGAAATTACAAAACTTGACCAAAAGCTGTATGGGAATGATATTGTATTTGTTGGTTCGCTTTATGAAAACCGGGAAAAGGTTCTGGAGCAGATAGCTGATTTTGACTTAGGTATTTGGGGGCCAGGATGGGATAGATTAAGATATGATTCTCCTTTAAAGAAAAGTGTTAAATATGCGGGAAATATTAAACCAGCGCTATGGCTTAAAATATATGCCGCGGCTAAACTGGTGATTGTGCCGCATTATAATGATGGCAAAAATATTTGTTATCAAGTCAGTCCGAAAGTTTATGAAGCATTGGCTTGTAAATGTGCGGTTTTAGTAGATAATCAAAGAGATCTTTTTCTGAATTTTGAGAACAATAAACATCTAGCGGTTTATAAAGATGAAGAAGATTTAAGGGCTCAGATTAAATATCTTTTGGCTAATCCGGATAAAGCGAAAAGTATGGCAGATTCCGGATATGAGCAAGTGATTGAAAAACATACTTATACGCAGAGAATTAAGCAGATAATCAAAAGTGTTTATGGAGAAAATTAATATGTCAGAAGAACCGGATGAGTATTTTGAGGCAGTGTTTAGCAAATCAAATAAATTTACAGAGGCGGAATATTTAGACCATGTGGAAAATTTTGATTTGATTTATCGCGCGTACATGCCCAACAATAAAGACGTAAATATTCTGGACGTGGGTTGTGGGTGCGGACATTTTCTTTATTATCTAAAACATAAAGGTTATAATAATTTTAAAGGTATTGATATCTCGGCGCAGCAGGTAGAATTCTGTAAACAAAAGATAGCAGCGGAGATTATAAACGCGGATGCCTTTGAATTTTTAACAGAACACAAAGAAGAATTTGATTTGATAGTTTCTCATGATGTTTTAGAGCATATAAAAAAAGAAGAGGTTATTGAATTTCTTAAATTAATCTACAGTGCTTTAAAGCCTGGAGGGCAGGTATTTTTACGGACGCCTAATTGCGGAAACCCGATGTCGATAAGGCTGCGTTACGCTGATTTTACGCATGAATTTTGCGTTACAGAAAAAAGCTTTTATCAGATATTGTATATGGCTGGATTTAGGACTATAAAACTTTTGCCGAGTATTGATAAGGGATTTTTTAATAAGATTATTGCCAAATCGATTCGCTTTATCCTGGCTAAACTTATGTGGTATCAAGGATTTGTCGCGCCAAAGATTTTAACTTCGGTAATTTTTGCTATTGCAAAAAAATAGAATGGTTCGAGTATAATTAAAGGAATTTTTACTGAATGGAGGAGATGATGTTGCTTGAAAAAATTGAATATTCCATTGTGATTCCAGTCTGTAATGAAGAGGAAAACATCTCTAAATTATATGAGAAGATTTCAACGGTTATGCAGAGAGAATTAAAATCATATGAAATTTTATTTGTTAATGATGGGAGTATAGATAATACTTCAGAGGTATTGGTCTCATTAAACAAGCACGATCCTAGATTAAGAGCAGTTATTTTTTCAAAAAATTTCGGCCGCCAAATGGCATTGACTGCTGGGGTAGATTATGCGCGGGGTGATGCCGTAATTATGATGGATGGGGATTTGCAACATCCTCCCGAAATAATCCCGGAGTTAATTAGAAAACATAAGGAAGGCTATGATATTGTCTATACAACTAGGACCTATTTGAAAAACGCGGGAATTTTTAAAAGAATATCTTCAAAACTGTTTTATCGGACTATGTCTTTTTTGGGTGTAGATTTGAACCCAGGGGGTACTGAGTTCATGCTGATTGATAAGGTTATAATAGATTGTCTGAAACAAGCTAGGGAACGCTTTCGTTTTTTAAGAGGAATTATTAACTGGGTTGGCTTTAAAAAAATTGGAGTACCTTATGTTGCCGCTAAACGTTATAGCGGAAAGACCAAATTTTCTGCTTATAAAATGATAGAAGAAGCATTTGTTTGTATTTTTTCTTTTTCCTCGCTTCCGCTTTACCTGGCGGGGTATTTGGGTTTAATTGTGTCAGGAGTAAGTTTTTTATACGTAATTTATGCCTTGTATGTAAAATTGGTAAAAGGTATTGCTATTCCTGGATGGACGTCAGTGGTCATGTCAGTTCTTTTGATTGGCGGAGTGCAATTGATTTTTTTGGGGATATTGGGTGCATATGTAGGAAGAATATATGAGGAGATAAAAGGCAGACCACTTTATATTGTTAAACAAAAAATCGGGACGGAGTAATTGCTATGACAGATAAACGATTTTTTTATTTGGAATTTGCTCAAGAGTTTGATGCGAAGATGAATCGCTATGATCTTTCTACACGTTTAAAACTTATTTTTTATGAGGAGTTAAGCGTGGAATTAAAAGATAAATTAGTGCTTGATGCTGGCAGCGGAACGGGTTGGTTCAGCCGAGAAGCAGAAAAATTAGGCGGGCGAATTATTTCTTTAGATATGGGGATTGAGCTATTAAAAAAAGTAAAACAAAAATGTCAAAGTGATGCTGTCGCCGGAGATGTGTTAGATTTACCGTTTAAAAAAGATATTTTTGATGTGCTGATTTCCACAGAGGTTATTGAACATACTGTCGATCCGAAAAGGGCTGTTATGGAAATGTGCAGGGTTTTAAAACCGGGTGGAAAATTAATTTTAACAACACCGAATATAATATGGATTTTTGCTGTGTGGCTGGCAAACTTACTTAAACTTCGCCCTTATAAAGGATATGAAAATTGGGTTAGTCGGGCTGCGCTTAAAAAATGGCTTGATGCTAACGGGTTAAAGGTTGAAATTATTCGGGGATTTCATCTTTTTCCTTTTGTCAGTCCTGTATTTTATCCTTTACTTGGATTTTTTGATAGATGGGGTAAGATACTTGGCCCGCTGATGTTGAATATCGGAATAAAAGCGGAAAAACAGGGTGGGGGTAACAGTGCTTAAAAAAAATACGAAGATCCCGGATTTTTTGTTTTGCGCTATGGCTGCGGGGTATGTTTTTTTCACTTTTATGCATACGCTGACCAGAAAAATTATTTTTGAACCGAACTTCTGTGATTTTAAGCGTTATTATGATGCGGCGCGTTTGTTAGGTGTAGGAAATATTTATCAATTAGATATCGGCTATCATCCGCTATTTTTTTTAATTTTCAAATTATTTTCTTTTCTTCCCCAGCGATACGCTGGAATTATTTGGTGTATTGTGATGATTTCGTTAGTTTTTATCTCTATTAAACTTATGTCATCTTTTATCGATAAACGGTTTACTCCACACTCGTCTTTGCCGACAATCTTTGTGCTGATTTTCATCACTTTTTCATATCAACCTTTGATGGAGGATTTAGTAGTCGGACAAGTTAATATTATTTTAATGCTGCTATTTAGTTTAATGGCTTTTAGATTTCAGAAAAATAATATTTTATCAGGATTATGCATGTCTATTATGCTTTTATTGAAGCTGCAATATGGACTATTCCTGGTTTTATTTTTACTGCGAAAACGGTATAAGGTTATTGCCAGTACTATTTTTTTCTATTTGTTGTGGGCAGGTATTTTCTCGGTGTTTATCGGTGGGGAAATAATGGGATTATATTTTAAAAAGCTATTTTTCTTTATTGGGCCTCAGGATCGGTTTGCGCTTCTTGCCGGAGATGAATTTTTCCTGCCGTGCATATTTGGGGTTTTATCTAGAGTTTTTTACAATTCTAATTGGCTATCTATGCGTGTAGTAAAAATTATTTATATAGTACTTTCAACCGGATTGCTGATAAATACATATCGGTATATACAAATAAAAAAGGTTACGGATGAGTTAGAAAATATTTACGCTTTTATCATGACTGCACTGCTTATGCTTTTCATAACTCCGTTTACGGAATGCCATCATTTAACGATCCTTCTTCCAGCGTTTTTCTTTTTATTTTATGATACGATAGAAAAAAAAGGAAATAATGATAAGATTTTGTACTTAAGTGCTTTTTTTCTAATTGCTTTAAAATATTCATTGAATCAGTTTCCATCTTTTCATTCAGGAATATCAAGCTTATTATCAATGGGGAAATTTTACGGTTTAATTATGCTTTATGTTCTAGTATTACGTTTAATGAAAAATAGGCAAGGCATATCCGGGGAAAGAATTGAGGACAATAATAAAACTAGGGGAGTATTGTGAAAATTAATATTGTGCATATAGTTGAAGATCTAAAAACCGGAGGCTTGGAAAAAGTCATAGCGAGTATTGTCACAGGGTTGGATCATGAAAAATTTAACCTTAGGGTTTGGTGCTTGGCAAGAGGCGGGGATATTTTTGACGAACTAAAAATAAAGGGATTGGAAATCGAAAACCTGGAGATGAAATCGCCAAAAAATCCGCTGTTTTTAATTAAGCTTTGGAAAAAATTTAAAATCAATAAGATTGATATAGTGCATACTCACGGTTATACAGCGACAACAATCGGCAGGCTAACCGCATTTTTTGCCGGGGTTAAAGTAATTATAGCGCATATTCATTCAACTTATTATAATTATAATAAAAAGCAGTTGATTATTGAAAAAATATTCAGTTTGTTTACAAATAAAATTATTTGCTGTTCTAAAGCGGTTGCTGGTTTTGTCAGAGAAAATGAAAAAATTGATTTGCGTAAAATCCAGGTTATTTATAATGGGATAGATTTGCATAAATTTGAAGTTGTGTCTTCAGTAAAAAACCATGAAAATAAAAGATTTACTATCGGTTGTGTGGCTTCTTTGGTTGAACATAAAGGGCATAAATATTTATTGGAAGCGGCAAAAGAAGTTTTAATCGCGCTGCCGGATAAAGTAAGGTTTATGCTTGTGGGAGACGGCGTTTTAAGGCAGCAATTAGAAGATCAGGCCAGAAGTCTGGGGATATCAGAGTATGTTTCGTTTATGGGTAATGTTACGAATGTCGAGGCTTTAATCAGCACTTTTGATATTGCCGTGTTGGCATCCTGTGAGCGCGAAGGCCTTGGTTTGGCATTGCTTGAGGCTATGGCTGGCGGAATACCAGTGATTGGGACTAATGTCGGCGGTATTCCGGAAATTATTGAAAATAAGAAGAATGGGCTTTTGGTTAAACCCTATGACTCAAAATCAATTGCCCAGGCAATTATTCTGATGTGTAGTGACTGGCCTCGAACAAAAAATATGGGGGATAAAGCCCGATTAACCGTGGAAAAAAAATTCTCAAAAGAGATTATGCTCAAAACAATTACAAAATTATATTTGGAATTATATAATGGAAAAAAATAAAAAAAGACCATATAGAATTTTATTTATCAGTAGTTTTGGTGATTTAAAAGGCGGTGGGCAGAGAAGTTTACTTTTATTGCTTAAGTATCTGAATAAACAGAAATTCATTCCAATTGTTATTGTTCCGGAAAAGGAAGAAGTTGCAATGGAATTAGAAAAAATGGGAATTGAAGTGATTATTTTGAGTTTCCCCAGGATACGCTCAATAAACACATTTAAAGTATTAGCGGCTTTCTTCAAACTTAAGTCAATTGTTAAAGCCAAAGAGATTGATCTGATTCATGCTGATTCTCCCCGGGAAACTGCTTATGCCGGAATTGTCCGATTTTTTCTAAAAGTCAGAGTAATCCTGCATTTAAGAGTTAGCGATAAAATAAGCTGGATCGATAAGATTGTATATCAATTAACCGACAGAATGATCGCGGTTTCCAGGTCACTGACTTCTCGGTTTAAAGGTATTGATAAGAAAAATAAAATTTCAGTTGTTTATAATGCGGTAGATTTAAATGAATTCAAACCTTTAGCTTATAAACAGGATAATGAAAACAAAGCTTTACGCATCGGGTATTTTGGAAGAATTGTCAAGCGCAAGGGAATTGATGTATTGATCAAGGCATTTAATTATTTAGATGGTGAGATCAGTCTCTTGATTATGGGCAGCGGCGAGGATCAATATCTTGAGGAACTTAAAAAAATGGCAGAAACCGATAAGCGGATAGAGTTTAGGCCTTATCAGCAAAATATCCATGATGAAATTAATTTAGTTGATATAGTTGTGTTACCATCAGTGCAAGGAGAAGGTTTATCGAGAATTATTATTGAGGCAATGGCTATGGGTAAAATAGCAATAGCATCAAATCATCCGGAGAATTTAGAAGCATTAGGTTGTGATCTGGAAAGGTTTGTTTTTGAAAATAATGATGAGAAAGACCTGGCGAGAATCATCACCAAGATCAGGAATAATAAAGGCCTTCAAGATAGTATTCGTTTAGTCGCTCGCAAAAGAGCAGAGCATTTTTTTGACGCGCGAAAAAACACGGTTTTAATCGAGAATATCTATTATTCTATTTTAGGAAAAAAATGAAAAAAACAAAAAGCAGAATTAAACAATTAATTCATTTTCTGAATTTAGGCTGGATGGTCGGATTAATTCGCAAAGCTAAATATGCTTTACTGGATGTGTTCGGGAATATTTTTTTCACGGCGGCAAGATTGTTAAAATTTTTACCCTTTGCAAAGACTTGGGATGAGAATGCTGCTAAAAATATTTTAATCGTGCGTAATGATAGAGTCGGGGATCTGGTGCTTTCCACTCCGGCTTTGCGCGCGGTCAGGGAAAAATATTTTGACGCGAAAATCCACTTATTGGTCAATAATTATGCCAAAGATTTAGTAATTAATAATTTGAATATTGATAAAATTCTCACAGAGGAAAAGGAAGTTTTAAATACAAAGTATGATTTGGCGATTGCTTTGCATGCTGGGTTTAAGCAGAATCAGATACTTTTTCAAAGCAGAGCAGATTGTCGGATAGGGTTTATTGGCGCGGGAGGTGGGTTTTTTTTAACGGAAAAGATTAAAGATGATCGCAGCGCAAATCCGATGCATGAGATTGATTTTACTTTGCTGGCTGCGCAAAAGGCCGGAGCAGATATCGCGAATAAAAAGCTGGAAGTTTCGATAACAAATCAGGGAGAAAAATTTGCTGATAAATTTTATTTTGATAATAAACTTACTGGGTTGACAATAGTTATCCACCCCGGGGCAAGACAAGAGATCCTCCGCTGGTCAAAACATAGCTTTGCCCAACTGGGTGATTTACTGATTAAGCAGTTTAAAGCGAAAGTTGTTTTAACCGGCACAGCTAAAGAAAAAGAACTGATCGCTGATATTATTGCTGAAATGAAGAGTAAACCAGCAGTTTGTTTGGATGTTAAATTAACGGAATTGGTTTCAGTTATGAAAAGAGGATCAATGTATGTGGGCAACATAACCGGGCCAATGCATATTGCCTGCGCGCTGAATATCCCGGTAGTGGCGATTACGGGTTTATTTGGTTCGTTGGATGATATTAGATATTGGGGACCGCGCTGTGATAAATTCGAGATTGTGCGCAAGCAAGGCATTGATGCAATAACGGTAGATGATGTTTATCAAGCAGTGCTAAGATTAGCAGGTGAAAATGCGGCGTGAGATAAATGCTGAGGTTTATGACCAGAATGTTTTAGCTGAGGGATTGCAGGTTCAGATAGATAATTATTATCAGCCGAAAACTATTGCTCAGAAGAGACGGATTGAGCTTGTAGTGGGTTTGCTGGATCCTCAGCCTGATCAGAAAATTCTGGACATTGGTTGCGGCGTGGGAACTTTTGCTTATGCCGCGGCTAAACAGCAATCCCAGGCATATGGTTTGGATTATTCTCATGAATCGCTGAAAGTGGCTAAACTATTAGCAAATAGGTTTAAAACAGGGCAAAACAGTGTTTTTGTAACAGCCAGCGCATTAAGTTTGCCGTACAAAGATAATTGTTTTGATAAAGTGGTGATCGCTGATTTTATTGAGCATATAACTGATCCTGAAAAAAAACTTCTTTTGGAAGAGGTTTGGCGGGTTTTAAAGCCAGGAGGGGAAGGGGTGGTTTTCACTCCTAATGCAATCAGAGAAAATATCGGAGAGATTTATTGGAAACTAAGACATCTAGTGTCCAAAGAGAAAATTCCTAAAACAGATTTACATTATGGGTTGATAAGCCGCAGAAAGTTTGAGCGGATATTAAAACAGAATAACTTTAAATTTAGTTTTAAATACGCGGATACAACCAGACCTTATTTGGCAAGGATTCCTTTGTTTAATTATTTACTGGCGCTTAATCTTTTATGGAAAATAAAAAAGGTATGAATTATCAGAAGATATTAATAATAAATTTAGCGGGAATCGGCGATTTACTTTTGTCAACTCCAGCTTTAAAAGCATTGCGTAAATCTTTTCCCAAGGCAAAAATTTTGATGCTAACTTCTGCAAAAGTTTATGAGCTTGCCCAAGAGTTTGAATTTATTGATAAAGTCTTCTGTATAGAACTTAATTACGGAGGAATTATCGGAACGGCTAATTTTTGGAGCCAATCCATTGGTTTAATAAGATTAAGGATGGAAAGATTTGATATCGCCATTAATATGCGCACTTTGGTCAGTGATAAAAGCGCGCATAAAATGCACGCATTAATAAAATTCATTAAACCGCGTAAATCCGCGGGCAGAGACACAGAGAAAAGAGGTAGTTTTTTTGATATAAAAATTCCGGAAACTCAAATCGGACAAAAATATGAATCTGATTATGATATTGATTTAGTTGAGGCTGTGGGTGCAACTGTTATTGATCGGAAAATTGATTTTAAACCCAAAGACAATGATTTAACTGATATTAAACAAAAATTGCTTGCAAAGAATATTAGTAAAGATTCTATAATAATCGGTATCCACCCGGGAGGAATGCCGACTCGTCGTTGGCCTATTGAAAAATTTTGCCAACTTATGGAAAAAATAAGTAAGGAAATTAATTGTTATTTTGTAATTACTGGCGGGAATAATGAATTATCTTTGGAGCAAAGACTTGTGGGGACTTTGCCGAACAGGACGATTTCTTTTATAAATAAGCTTAATATTAACCAAACAGCGGCTTTGATATCCAGGTGTAATGTTTTTGTTTCCAATGATACCGGACCAATGCATATTGCCGCTATTTTAAAAACACCGCTAATCGCTTTATTCGGACCAGGAGATATAAAACGTTTTGATCCGCGCGTGATATTTGAACCGGCAAAAGTGTTTTACAATAAACAAGAATGTGCTCCTTGTGAGCAGGTTTTTTGTGATAATATGCAGTGCATGCGATCAATAGACCCAGAAACTGTGGCAAAAACAGTGATTAATTTACTGAAAAAGGATAATAATGCTGAATAAATTTTATTGCTGGATTCATCGAAAATTATCAAGACCAGATGAACAAGGAGAGTATTCTGCTGGTGTCTGGCAAAATGCGGTAAGAGATGAAGTAATCGCTTTATCTGCTGACGCGTCAGGAAAAGTCCTGGAAGTCGGTTGCGGAGAGGGTTTGCTGCTATTAAAGCTTGCTAGGTTGGAAGCAAAACTTGATATCTATGGTATAGATATTTGGAATGATATATTGGTAAGGGCGCAGAGCAAACTTGATAAAAATAATATTCATAATGTGAAACTTAGCCAGGCGGACGCGACGAAACTTCCGTTTAGTGATAATTTTTTTGATCGGGTTATCTGTATTAATGTTTTTTTTAATTTACCCCAAGAAGAGATGGTTTTACAAACGATAAAAGAGATTTCAAGGGTTGTAAGAAAAAATGGTAAAATAATCGTGGATATCCGTAATAGTTTGAATCCCTTGCTTTATTTGAAATATAAATTTGCTAAATATTATGATTCCACAGTCAAAGATTTACCATTGCGAACCTATAGCTATAAGAAAATAGTAAATTATTTGGAAGAGAATAATTTTAAAGTGATTAAAAAAATAGAAATTGGTTTTCCTAAGAATAGTTTAGCGCCAATTTTTGTGATTAAAGCCCAAAGGATATGATGATGATCAAGAAAATTCCAATCAGCGGGACAAAACTAGGGATTATGAGTGTTTGGGCAAGTCTGATAAGCTTGTTTGATGATAAACGTATTGTCTTAAAATTGAAAAAAATAGTGCAAAAATATACTCAATCGGAGCATGTTTTTTTTCTAAACTCAGGACTCAGCTGTCTGTCGGCAATTTTAGAAGCGCTTAAAAACAAATCTGCAAAAACTGAAGTGATCTTGCCAGCATACACTGCAGGATCATTGATTGTCGCGATTCAAAAAGCAGACTTAAAACCAGTGCTTTGCGAAGTGTCTCCGGAGGACTTTAATTTTGACAGCAATTTTTTGGACAAAATTGTTTGTTCAAACACGCTGTGTATAATCGCAGTGCATATGTTTGGCATTGCCGCTGTTGATATTGAAAAAATTAAAAATAAATACCCGGATATAGTAATTGTCGAAGATGCCTGTCAAAGTATGGGGACAGTGATAAATAATAAATCGGTGGGGAATCTGGGGCATTTAAGCTTCTTTAGCTTGAATAAGGGGAAAAATCTATCGACTTTTGGCGGAGGGATCATTGCCACTAATGATCTCTCTCTGTCGGAAAAAATAAAAGCACAAGGAACTAAATCAAAAAAACAAAGTCTGCTTAGGAAAATAGAAATTTTCATCAAGCTGATTGTTTTATCAGTGGTAGTTAATCCGATTGTCTATGGGTTGTTATATCCGATTGTCGAGCGGTTTAAAGAAACTGCTCCACCGGAAAATGTGGAGATCAAGGATTATACTGGATTACAGGCGCATCTGGCATGTTCTTTGTTTGAGAAATTAGGGAGAGCATCAGATGAGAGATATGCGAATGGGATGAGCTTAATCGCAGGACTCAGCTCTGAAAAACAATTGATCTTGCCGCAAATTGCTGAAAATTCCAAACCAGCGTTTAATCGTTTGCCGATAGTATTTCGGGATCTTAAGAAAAGACAGCGAGTAGAAGTAAAATTAAAACAGGCGGGAATTGAAACTTCGCGGATGTATCTTAAGCCATTGCATCATATGTTTGATTTGGGGTATGCTTGGGGTAATTTCCCAAATGCGGTTTTTTTAGCAGGACATTTATTAACGTTGCCTTGTCACCCATTACTTAAGCAGAGTGATATTGATAAGATTATAAAAATAATAAAAAGCGCGTAGACACAAGGAAACAAAAAACAGAAGCAGGTGTGATAAACACTGATAAAAAAAAGTATTGATGAACACAGATGGAATTGACCATCGACCATAAGTGTTCTTTGCTCATCCATGGCGGTCTAGAATCAATTATTTATGCTCATTCTCGCTTTACATCCTGTAAAGCTCCGAGGATAGATCTCTGATTTTGCCAGTCCTATCAAAATCAGGCTCTAAACCCGCCAAAATAATTATTCTAGCCCTCTGCAGTTATTAATTACGAATTGTTAGTTTTTACTTTTTACTATTAGCCATCGACAATTAGCAATTAGCCTTATGCTTTTCCCTTGTGACCTTGTGTCTTGGTGACTTTGTGACCTTGAATCAATACTGGGTTAGACTGCCGCGGCAGCAGGCAATATAGATTGCTTTTTTAAAAGCTTTTAGGCTGAGAGGGCAAAGGACAATAGAGAATATAAGCAAAAATAGCAGTTCGTTTTTAAGTTGAAAAATGCTATAACCTTGATAAACCGCTAGTTCTATGGCCCGGATCGCATAAGTTACCGGCAAGCAATGGGCAATAATTTGCAAATATCCCGGTAAAACACTGATCGGAAAGTAAACTCCGCCTACCACACCCTCTAAAGTACTGATCAGCCAAGCCGTGGGATTGCCTCTTTTATAAATTAAAATAAAGCTGGCTGAGAGAATTCCCAAACTGCTAAAAGAAATGATAGTTAAAATTAGTGCGGCAAAAGTTGAGATCAGGTTAATGTTGGAGAAGTTTATTTTAAATAAAAACAGACCAAAAAGAAAATAAATCAAAACATCTATTGTGGCAAAGATAATGTTCCAAATTGTCATGCTTAATAGTATTATTTCAGTTTTTGTCGGTGTCAGAAGTAGAGATTCGAGGGTTCCTTGTAATTGTTCAAATCGAATTCGAGATGAAAAGGATCCTATCCCAACTCCAATATAGCTAAAAAATGCCATGCTTAATAAAACATAGGAAAAATAATTTACCCCAAATTCCTCTAAGTATTTGTTCATATTGTTGCCAAATAATTTATTAATGAAGAAATATATTAATAGCGATGCGCAAACACTGAAGATATTCATAATAAAAGCTAATTTATAGCTAGATTCCATTAAGAAATCTTTTTTAAGCAAAGCAAAAATTTTTCTAAGCATTTTTCATCACCGTCTTATAAATATCAGTTAAAGAGGCATCAGCGTTCTTAAGGTTTTGGTGTAAAGTATCGATACTGCCTAAGGCAGCAATTTTTCCACTTTTGAGAAACATGAATGTATCACAAAGATTTTCTGCTTCTGGAATATTATGACTGGTTAAGATAATGGTTGTCTTGTTTGCGCTAAGATCCTTAATGAATTTATAGAGACTCATTGATGTGTCAAAATCAAGGCTTTTGGTTAATTCGTCGACTAAAAGTATTTTAGGCCGATGAATAATTGCTCTTAAAAGAGAAAGCTTTCTTTTCATTCCAGAGGAATATGTGTCAAAGCGTTTGTGAATATAATTTATATCAAATATTGATAAAAGCTCATTAATGCGAAGTTTTGTTTGCTTGGGCGTTAATCCGTACATAGCGGCAAAAAACTCTAGGTTTTGTATGCCGCTTAAACGCCAATAAAAACTGCGTTCTTCATTGTCGACAAATCCAAAAAGAGATTTTATCTTATCGGCTGGGGTATTAGCAAGATAGTGGTCGATAACTATAGAGCCTTTATCTGGAATGATTAAAGTACAAAGGCATTTTAGTAGTGTGGTTTTTCCGGCCCCATTTGGTCCGAGTATTCCCAGTATTTTGCCCGAATCTAATTGGAAATTTATGTCTTCCAATGCGCTAACAGGATTCTTGTTTGCGAGTCTAAACTTGAGGATATCCTGCAAGGTTAGCACGGGGGAAAATGATTTACTCATATGGGAGACGTGTATAATATTAGCTTGATTCATTTTATTAATTTATCAGATAGATAAATTTCAGTCAAGATATGTTTTTTCTCTCGGAGATAAACAAGATTTATCCTTTTATTATGACTTGAAAAAAATATGCGATATATGTTAAAATAAGTCACACTAAAGGTATAGCTTAAAATTAAGGGAGTTTAAATTAATTTTCTAAGGGAGGGGTTTTTATGTATAAATTATTTAGCAAGGGGATTGCTGGTTTAATAGTATTTTGTTTTATAGCCACAATGAATATATCTAGTGTCTTAGCTCAGGATGCTAAAATTGATGAATCTCAAGTCGCCGGTGAATTTTTCGGAATGCCTGTTTCTGCGGCAAATTACTATTTTGCTAAAAGGGTTGTAATGACATTTGGCGCAAAATGGCGAGGAACGCCTAAAGACGAAGCAGAGCTGGAAGATCTTGTTTGGCAAGAACTGCTTTTCTCTTATGAGGCATTTAACCGCGGAATTACAGTTTCTGATCAGGAGATTGATGCAGAAATTGAAAAGATTTTGCAATCCAATAAAGTGGATTTTAGCTTTAGGGTCGATAAAGAAAAATATCAGCAGTGGGTTAAGGATACTTTAGGCGTGCCTTTAGACGCGTTTAGAAACCAAATAGAACATTTAGTAAAGCTAGAAAAACTAAGAACTCAGATTATTGATGGGTTTGATCCTGAAGTTACAGAGGCAGATGCTTATGCTAAATTTCTGAATGAGTATAATACGCTGATGGTGGAGTTAAAAGAGTTTGGAGATATTGAAACAGCTCAAGAGTTTTATGAAAAGTCAGTGGCTCCCATTTCGGAAAAAGCTGATGATCAATTGATCTGGAATGACTTGATCTATTCTTATGCAGCTAGTTTGCGAAAATTCAAAGCGCAGGATGCGGATGTGGATAAAACAATTGAAACATTATTGCGCAATGATGAAGTTAGTTTTAAATGGAAAGAGGAGTCTGATAAGTATCATCAATGGATTAAGGATAAATTTGATATGAATTCAGCTGATTTTAGAAATCATATGACAAGTTTGACCACTATCGATGATTTTAGCCGTAAGCTATTAGCTAAAGAACAGCCAGAGATTGAAAATAAAACAAAATTTGGTGATTTTCTGAAGAAAAATAAAACAGTTTCTATTGCCTATAATTTCTTTTTTGATACATTTGAGTCTGCCGGACCCGATGTGCTAAGATTTGCTTCAGCTAATCAGGCAAAGAAGTTTTATGCGAAGGCAGGTAGAGTACCGGGGTTTTGGGAAGATGAGAAAAGAAAAGATCCGTCAGCTTTTAAGGTCCCGGGTTTTGTTGCTTTAGACTTTCTTATCCATATGTGGGGTTTTACCAAAGAAGATGCTTATAAAATGCTAGATGAACAAATAGGGGCATATTATCCTCCATCGCCGATTTATAAAGGATATGGAGTTTTTAAAATAAAAAAAATTCGTAAGGCTGATCCAGCAGAATTTGAGAGTAAAAAAGAGGATTATCTAAAAAAAGTAAAGATGATCAAACAATATGATATGTATCAACAATGGGTAGATGATTATAAGAAAAAAGCAGTGATAAAAGTTTACATTAAATAGTAATGGAAAATACTGTTCAGCAGGCTAAAGCAGAGATATATAAGCGAGATATTGCTAAAAAGGGCAAGCTTCAGATTACGGTTATTGGAAATTCAATGTATCCCTTTTTAAAAAATAAAGACATTATTTTCCTTAATCCCGCCAAATTAACAGACATTTATGTTGGTGATATTGTTTTAACTTATAATGGAATGAGGATGCTTTGTCATCGGGTTTTTAAAATAAATAAAGATAGCTTTCAGACTAAAGCTGATGCCTTGATTGGTCCTGATTTAATAGTTTGTGAAAATGATTTAATCGGAAAAGTTGTTGAAAAAATTAGCCCTAAAAACAAAAGAAGAGTTAATGTTTTGCCGGCAAAATGGTCGGGATTTTTTATTTCGAGAGTTATGATTATTGGCGCTTTTTTTTATATTCCTGCAAGACTGCTAAGAAAAATATGGAGAGCTTTAATCTCTTTTTTATCTTTTCAAAGACAACCTTAAGATTTGTATAATATGCATAATTATAGAAACGCGATTAATTCTGAAGCGAGCATAGATAAGCTGATTATCGCTTGTTTGCGCAATTCGGCTGATTGTCAATTGGCGCTAGAAAGCGTGGATTTGCCTCATTTTAACTGGCAGCTTTTTTTGAAGAAAATTTTCAGTGAGGGGGTTGCTGGATTATTATTTGATAATTTTAGTAAATGGGGCTTGGGAAAGAAATTACCGGATTGGGTCTTAGCTGAAATAAAACAAAATTATATGCGCAATCTGGGCAGAAATTTATTGATTGCTACTTATTTAGAAAGTGTATTGCAAACTTTCGAGGAAAATCAATTAGAGGTATTGCTGCTGCGCGGAGCTGATTTTTTAAGCCGATTATACCCGAAGCTGGGCAGCCGGACGATGAGTGATGTTGATTTAGTAATTCATAAAGAAGATATATCCAAAGTTAAGAGTTGTTTGGAAGCTCTTGGCTATCGGCATCCTCAAGGCTATCAATTCCTGTTTGATAACAATGTTTTATTTATAGACCTGCATATAGACTATATTGGCTCTTATAAATTAGCGCAGAATTCTTCGTCTCCGACTATAAAAAACCAAGTTATTTGGATGGATGCAATTCCTTTTAAAAGTAATGCTGTTTATGTTAAGACATTATCAGTTTACGATGCTATTGTCAGTTGTTGCGCCCATTTACAGGAGCATTCATTTTCCAAGCTGATCTGGTTTTATGATATTCGAAATCTTATAGCTGAAAGCAAAGATGCTTTTGATTGGGATAATTTGATTTTAAAAGCTAGACAGTTTGATTTGGAAAAACCAGTTTTTTATGTGTTAAGTTACTTGAATATTAATAGGATTTTAAGTGTTCCGGATAAAGTAATGCAGGAACTTCCCTTGCTTAAATTAAATGGTTTGGAAAAGAAATCGCTTAAAATGCTATTGAGTTATAGGCGAAGCGATATTTCGGGGGAACTGCTTTATGTTTTTTCTAAAAAAGGATTAATTTCCAAGTTTAAATGTCTATGGCAGTCAATATTTATTGATAAAGAGAATTTTCATTTGTCTGTAGAAAAAATAACATTTTGGCATTATCTGAAGCGATTTTTTTCTATGAGCTTGTATGGAATTCGGAAAATGTTTAAGCTGATCGTTACTTAAATAATGAAAAATAGAGAAAGCCAAGTGATGGATTTATTAATTGGCGGTATATATATTAAAATCAAGAGCAATAATTCTTATTTTTTAAGGAAAACGGCAGATGAGTTTAAGTCATTTGTTTTAGAAAATAAGACAAGTGATTATTTTTTGATTGAAGTGATTGATGATTATATACCTAAAGAAATTGACGCTATTAGTGTTAAGAGAAAAGATAGTGTTTTTAAAGCCCAGGCGGATGAGTTTATTGCGAGCATTGATCTGGGGAAAAAGATAGCTAAAGTGCATGTAGCTGATCTGGCAGGGGTTTTTAATTGTTTCCTTAGGGTGTTTTATTCAATTGTCCTATTGGACAATAATGGTTTCTTGGTTCACGCGGCTGGATTGTCTTTTCAAGGGAAGGGGTATGTGTTTTCCGGAGCTTCAGAAAGCGGCAAAACAACCACTGCAAGAATGGCGCAGGATTGTAAGGTTTTCAGCGATGAACTGGTTCTTATTAGGCAAATTAACAAACACAATTTTATTTATTCAACGCCGTTTCATGGTGAATTTGAGGGGGATATCTTAAGTGATTGTGTTGATTTGGAGGCATTAGCTTTTTTAAGTAAGGATATTCCCCGGGGATACAAGCGATTAAGCAAAATAGAAATATTTACTAGTTTAATGGTAAATATTTTCTTTTTTTCCTGGGATGATGAATCTAATCAGAAATTGATCAACCTAGTTAGCTGTATAGGTGAAAGTCAAAGTGGTTATAAGGTTGATTTATTTAATTATGATATTAGGAGGGTTATTAATGGAATCAGTAAAAACAATAATTCGCAATAATAAAGCAGCGTGGCAGCAAGTAGAGGATAATGTAATTGTTGTTACCAGTCAGACAAGAAAAATGCATATTCTCGAAGGAGTTGGTGGCAGGATTTGGCAATTGCTTGAAAATCCTATGAGTAGGAATGAATTAATTGAAAAAATTCAAATAGAATATGATGCTCCTCCATGGCAAATACAGGAAGATATCGATAATTTTCTAAAAGAATTATCAGAAAAATTAATAATTAAAATAAATGGATAAGCAGATGCAAACTATTTGGAGCAAAGTTAAAGCGGATTTAAAACAAAAAGCAATCCCGATTGATGTTGTGCTTGAGTTGACTCGGAAATGTAATCTGAGTTGCTGTCATTGTTATAATTTTAAAGATAATGCAGAGCTTAGTTTTGTCCAGGTTAAGGATATTGCCAGGCAATTAAGACAGGCAGGAACTTTATTTTTATCATTAACCGGCGGGGAAATTTTTACAAAAGCGGATATTTTTGAAATCTGTTTTTATTTGCGTCAGAGTTGCTTTGCTCTATCGATATTTACGAATGGAACCTTAATAAATCAGAGCAATATCAAGATTATCCGGGAATTAGATCTTAATGAAGTGGGAATCAGCATACAGGGGGCAATAGCAAAAACTCATGACAAGATTGTTGGTTGTCAGGGGGCTTTTGCTAAATCAATAAACGCGATAAAATTATTGAAAAACGCTCAAATTCCGGTTAATTTAAAATGCACATTAATGCAAGATAACTTTGCGGAATATCATGATTTGATCAAGCTGGCAAGTGAACTGGGGGTGCCTTATATTATTGACCCGGTTGTTTCGCCAAAAGATGATGGCTCAAAAGATGTTTTAGCGCATCGCTTAGATGAAAAACAATTGTTTGATTTTTATCAAAATGAGTTACTCGAACAAAATAGTTTTATGCAAAAAAAAGAAGAAGATCCTGATGCTGATTTCAGTTGTCCGGCAGGAACGGTTATGGCGAGTATTTCGGCAAAAGGAGATGTTTATCCTTGTATTCAGCTTCCCAAAAAGTTAGGTAATGTGTTTGATACTGATTTTAGAGGAATTTGGGAAAATTCAAAATTTTTAACTGAGCTAAGAGAAAAAACAAATATTCCGGCTTGTCGTAATTGCCGATTAGCGGCTTATTGCACCAGATGTCCTGGCTTAGCCTATCTTGAAGACGGAAATGCCTTTGGGATATCAAGCATTGCTTGCATTAATGCCGCGGTTTATGAGAAAATAGTAAAGCAAGAAACCTTAAACAAATGAGGATTATGAATAATCGATTGATTAAAAAACTTACGATTCAAATAATTATTATAGTGGTGATTATTGCCGCAGTATTTTCCTTTCTAATTAGTATGCAGACCAAAGAGCTTAAGTCTCGGATCATTGATAAGGCGGGGTTGTTTTCGTCTATTCTGGGAGCGCATCTAGATAATATAATCGAAAATAATTTACGGGCATATGAAGCTTTGCAGCAAAATGTTGTGCAATTAACCAAAGATAATCAGGATATTGAAGAAATCAGTATTATTGCTCAGGAAAAAGTAGTTATCGCTGCCAGTGATAAAAATCTGATTGGTAAGGTTCCAGAGTTCGCGCATATCGCGATAATTGATGATGTTATTAAAACTAAACGTTCAAGAGCGATTGTCAGCTCTGAATTGGGGCGGGAGATTGTGATCCATTTCTTACCTTTATTCGCTGCGGATATAAATAAAAATGAGCTGTTGGGAATTATGCAGATGAAAGCAAAATTTCCTTCGCAAAAGGGCGAGATCGTCACTGCTTTGCGAAAAAATCGAAATGCTTACTATAAAGAAGAGGCTTTGCGTTTTGCGACGTCTCTTTCCAAATCGCTGGAAATTGTTTTAGGGGAAGTCAAAAGAAACTCGACTTATCTTGATGAATTAATCAGCAATATGTTAAAAGATAAGGAAATCCGAGATATAAAAATATTTTTAAAAGATTTAGAGTTTTTAATATCAGCAACTAAGGGCAGAGGTAATTTGGCTTTAACAGAGCAAGAAAAATCAATTTTTCTTAAAGTGATGCAAGATGAAAAAATAATGACCCATACAGTGGGAAAAAAAGAATATTTAACTGAAATTATCAGCCCGCTATATATAAGTTTAGATAATCAGAAAAAATCGCTGGGCGCGGTGGGAATTGTGATTTCAGCGGAGCAGGTGACTTCTTTGATTCGCATACGGAGAAATTACATTATTTTAATGAGTTTTGTGATTATCTGTGCTTTTGTGTTGATAATCGGAATATTTTTTAAGCTGTCGATTATTCGACCGATTCGGGATCTTATAAATATGACTAAAGGGATTGCCCTGGGAGATTTTTCTAAAAAAGTTATGCTGGCGGCTAATGATGAAATAGGAGATTTAACCAAGGCATTTAATCATATGGCAGATGAACTGTCAAGTTCAAAGCAGGAAATTGAAGATTGGAATCTGCGGCTGCAAGATAAAATTGAAGCAGTGACCAAGGATCTTAATGCTAAACAGCAAATGCTGATTGAATCAGAAAAAATGGCTTCTCTGGGCGTTTTATCCGCAGGGATCGCGCATGAAATCAATAATCCCTTGGGGGTTATTTTAGGGCATGCTCAAATGCTGATAAAAGAATTAAAAGAAAAAAAATCATTAGATAATCCTCAAGAATCAATTCAGATGCTGGAGACAATTGAAAGTTATACTAGGCGCTGTTCATATATTGTAAATAGTTTAATTCAATTTGCCAGGGAAAAACAAATGCAGATGATTGATGTGGATGTGAATCAGGCAATAGAAAATGCTTTGATTTTTACGCAGAACCGGATATCGAATAAAAGCATTGAAATCGTTAAAACCCTCGAAGAAAATCTGCCAAATATCGCTGCTGATCAGATTCATCTGGAGCAGGTGTTTATTAATATTATTCTGAATGCTGAAGCAAGCATGCCGCAAGGCGGGAGCCTTAAAATTTCTACTCAGAAAACTAATGCACAAATAAAAGTTTTATTCGAAGATAATGGCCAAGGGATTTCTAAGGATGATATGAATCGGATTTTTGAGCCGTTCTTTTCCACCAAAGATCCGGGCAAAGGTTCCGGCTTGGGATTGTCATTAAGTTATGGGATTATCCAGGCGCATGGAGGGGATATAAAGATCGTCAGTAAAAAAAATAAAGGGACATTGGTTGAAGTTTTATTACCGCTTAAGGGGTAAATTAGAAAAATGAAAAAAGAACATATTCTAGTTGTAGATGATGAACCGGGAATGCGGCAGTTTTTAAATAAACTGTTAAGCGATAATGGTTATAAAATTTCAACAGCGGAAAATGGAAATGATGCACTTGATTTAATCGCGAAACAGGTCCCGGATTTGGCAATAATTGATTTTAAAATGCCGGGCATGGATGGATTACAGTTATTAAGCAAGATAAAAGAAAAGTTTCCCCAAGTAACTGTGATCATGATGACAGCTTATGGCACAATGGAGAACGCTATCCGGGCAATCAAATCAGGAGCATATGATTATCTTTCTAAGCCTTTTGAGATTGAATCAATATTGTTGGTTATAAATAAGGCTTTAGAGAAAAAACGTTTAGAAGCGGAAAACCTAACCTTACGCCAAGAGCTTAAAAAAACCTATACTTTTTCTGATATTATTTCCGAAAACGCGGCAATGCATAAAATATTTGATCTGATTAAAAAAGTCGCGCCAACTAAAAGTACAGTTTTAATCCAAGGCCAGACCGGAACAGGCAAAGAACTAGTTGCTCGAGCGATTCATGCTTTAAGTCCCAGGCAGGAAAAGAATTTTGTGCCGGTTGATTGCGCGGCTTTAACGGAAAGTCTGCTGGAGAGTGAATTGTTTGGCCATGTAAGAGGGGCGTTTACCGGCGCCAGCCAGGATAAAAAGGGCTTGTTTGAAGTTGCGGATGGCGGAACAATCTTTCTCGATGAAATTGGGCATATTTCCAAAGAAGTGCAGGCAAAACTTTTAAGAGTATTGCAGGATGGTGATATCAAAAGGGTGGGCGAAGCATTGACCAGAACAGTTGATGTGCGATTGATTGCAGCCAGCAATGAAGATATTGAAAAAGCGGTTAAGCAAGGGACTTTTCGGGAAGACCTTTTTTATCGTTTGAATGTAGTGCCGGTTTGGATTCCAGCGCTGATGGACAGAGCGGAAGATATTCCGATGCTGGTAGAGCACTTTATTTTAAAATACAATCGGATTGAAGCAAAAAAAGTCGAGGGCATGACCAGTACTGCTTTAAAAATCTTGATGGAGTATTCTTGGCCTGGTAATGTTCGGGAGTTGGAAAATATTATTCACCGGGCAGTGGTTATGGCTACAGAGGCTAAGATTGACCTTGCGGATTTGCCGCAGGTTGTAAGAATTGCTCCGACCGCTGACCTAAGAGACAAGTCGCGTACGCTTAATTTTAAAAAGGCAAAGCAAAGGGCGATAGAGGTTTTTGAACAGAGGTTCTTAACAGAGGCCCTTATGCGGCATGAAGGAAATGTGAGCCGGACAGCTAAAGAGATAGGCCTGGACAGAAGGAACCTACACAAAAAATTAAAAAGTTACAAGATAAAATCCCGCTAATTTCCCCTTTCTTAAAACATAAAAAATACTTAAAAATCTCCATAAGTAACAAAACAAGCAATGCTTGAAATGTAATAAATTGTAGTTTAAAATAATATGGAGGAAAAGGAGGGAAAATGAGAAAGGTAGAAGGGGTTCCGCTGGCTAGGGAAAGAATAATCTATCCTAATGCTGTTTATCATATTACGCACCGGGCGCCGGGGCGAGAGATGCTATTCCTCGAAGATAGTGATTATCTTTACATGCTTTCCTTGTTAAAAAGTATTCCGCAGAAATTTAGCTGGAAGATATTTTCATTTTGCTTGATGCCTAATCATTTGCATTTATTGGTTCGAATAAAAGATGTAAATCTTTCGCTGGGAGCAAAATATTTATTTGAAAAATACGCAAAATATCTTAACGCGAAATATTCAAGAAAAGGTCCGGTTTTTTGTAAGCCTTTTAGGGCGAGTTTATGCTTGAATGATAAATATTTGCTTGCTATTTCTTTGTATATTCATTTGAATCCATTTAAAGCCGGATTAATTATGGAATTGAGTAAATACAGGTGGAGTTCTTTGAATTTATTTATAGGAAGAATTAGTACTCAAAGTTTTGTTGATTGTGATTTTATCTTAAATATGTTAAACGACAATACTGAGAAATCAAAAGAAATATATATTAATTTAATAAACGATGCGATAAATGTCCGGCTAAATGCTATTTCTCAGGATCGCAATGCCTTAAACAATTTTAGGCTGGAATTTGCTTATTACATGAAATCAAAAAATAAGGTAGATAACGTTGATGAAGACACATTGAAGCTATGTGAGGAAATAGAAAGAAGTAAAAAAAACAAGCAGTGCACTCATCCGGAAGATGTAGCTGCTCTAAAATATCTAGGGAGCAGCTACTTGCCAACGGCTATACAATTTCAGAAATTGCCAAAATGCTGCACAAAAGCCGACAGCTTATTTCCCGCAAATTAATCAAGTAATCCTGTTTACTGCTAAAAATAATCAAATATAACATAAAGAGCATTGCTTATAATGTTATATTTGGCTTGGATAGAGAAATATGGATAAAAAATTAAGGTTTTACCAGATAAATCTTCGCAAGTCTCCCTTTTTTAAAACACACAAAATATTATTTAATTTGGAAGCATTAAAGAGCACTAAAGTATCTATAAGTAACATTATAAGCAATGCTTGAAATGTATATTTTATTAGTTGGGAAATGTGTAAAATAGTACTCAGTGAGGCATTTTGTACGCATTTATTTTAATAAATTTGTGATGGGATAGTATTTATTGAATTATTAGTGTTGTAACACGCTCAAAATAAAGATATTATGAGTAAGGAGAATTTAATTTTTACAAGTTGTCTTGGCATAGCTATTGCTCTATAATACTGAATATCTTTATTTTTAAAATTAAGGTGCAGTATGTTAAAAAATACGAAAAGGGAATAGTCTGTTAAGAAAAATGAAAAAATAGTATGCTAAGAAATATGAAAAAGGAATAGTATGCTAAGAAAAATGAAAAAAGAGCAGGATGTTAAGAAAAATGAAAAAATAGTATGTTAAAAAATACGAAAAGGGAGTAGTATGCTAAGAAATACGAAAAAGGTTAATAATATAGATTTTCCTAATAATCTGTTAAAATTTTGCTTAACTTTTTTGTTTTTTATTGGACCTTTAATTATCTTTACATCTTTTGCGCAAGCTGATGTGCCTGTGTTTATGGCTTATTCGCAAGCAAGTGCTACCAGTGGAGGCACTATTAATGTTACTAAGCCTTCTGGGACTGTACAGGGTGATTTACTTATTGCCAGTTATGTATCTGATGACATATATACCTTAACCGCGCCCTCAGGTTGGACGCTTATTCAAGGCGGATATTCAAATCCGGTTGATAATACGCCAAGTTTTGGTGTCTGGTATAAGATCGCCGATGCTTCAGAACCGACCAGCTATACATTTTCTTCAGGGGGAAACGATGACCAATATGTAGCGATTCTCAGATATCAAGGCCATGATCCGGCAGCGCCGATAAATAATTCGGCAATTGCTTATTCCACTGGCAGCAATGCTCCTACAGCACCTTCAATAAATACTACGAGGGAAGAGTGTGTTATTTTACGGGTGTTTGGGGCTGATGATGATGATACTCCGTATAATGTTCCGGCTGGATATTCGGAGCGCTATAATGGGAAAAGTACTGCCAGTAATAGTTCCTGCGGAGGTGCAGGCGCTGATACTACACAGGCTTTGCCCGGGGCAACTGGGACCGCTGCTTTTTCGATGAATGCTATTGAAGAGTGGATGGCTGTAACTATTGCAATAGCTCCGCCGCCAAAGCCAAATGTAAATATCACAGTCACCCCTAACCAGACAAAGGCTCAGAACAGCGGCGGTTTGGAGTTTAAACTTGTTTTTGATCAGGTGATGAATACTTCAATAGCGCCGGTGGTAAGTTATGACCCGGCAGGAGTACTCGGAGCCCAGTCGTGTACTGGAGGAACATGGTCAACTACGACACTGACAAATGATACATACAAAGTTTACAATGACAATCCGATAACTGATTCTACTGGTGATGGCACAGCCACGATAAGCGTGAGTGCAGCTAAAAGCGCAGCAGGGGCAATAATGAACCCTGATACGAATGACACTTTTCTTATTGATGCGACTGTTCCTATTAATCCTACACAGCCTTGCAGCGCATGGAATTCTAGCAGTAAAATAAATTCGATAGCCAATGATACTTGGCAGGAAGCAGATAATACGCCTTATTTTGAATGGTCAGGCGCAACAGATACTGGCGGCACAGGAGTCAACGGTTATTCGGTTTATTGGGGAAATGACGCGTACGGTGAACCAGCATTAATCCAAGAACAGTCGGCCAGCAATTATAATGTTTCCTCAGGAACGGCAGATGGGGTTTATTATCTAAGAGTTAGAACTTTTGATATTATTGGTAATTACAGTCAGTCGGTAACTTTGTTTACTTTTCGCTATGATGCCGGTGTTCCTTTAAATCCGGATATTCCCTGTGCTGCTTGGCAATCAAATCTAAAAGTAAATCCCATCAGTAATAATACATGGCAGCAAGCTGATGATACGCCTTATTTTGAATGGACCGGTGCTAATGACAGCGGAGGTTCAGGAATAAGCGGCTATTCAGTTTATTGGGGTACTGATATTAATGGAGCACCAGGAGTAAGTCAAGAACAGGGCAATGCTGATTATGAGATCAGTACTCCGACGGGTGATGGGACCTATTATTTAAGGATAAGAACTTTTGATAATCTTAATCATTATAGCGCGCCAATTACTTTATTTACATTTCGATATGACGCAACTGCTCCTTTGAATCCCACAGTTCCGTGTAATGCCTGGGATTCTTCATCTAAGAATACAGTGATTTCTGATAATACTGCTCAAGGGATTGATTCAAGTCCTTATTTTGAATGGTCTGGAGCAGATGACGGCAGCGGTCAAGGCGTCAGCGGATATTCAGTTTACTGGGGTATTGACCCAGAGGGCGAGCCGGCAACAGCACAGGAACAATCAGCGGCAAATTATAATATTGTTTCCGCGGTAAGTGAAGGTACTTATTATTTACGCATAAGGACATTTGATGCTTTGGGACATTACAGTGATGCTGTAACATTATTTACGTTTATTCTTGATCAAACAAAACCCACGGTCAGCGTGGGTGTTTTGCCTGATCCCTCTGGGCACAGAGCTCCCGGGGAATTAGGGTTTACTTTACTTTTTTCTGAATCCATGGATATGGGTACAGATCCAATTGTAAGTTATGATCCTAGCGGAGCAACCGGAGTACAGAACGCAAGTCTTAATGGGGCTTGGTCAACAACAAATAATCCTAATGATACTTATACTGTTTACAATAGCAATGCGATAAACAGTGCTACCGGAGAAGGCACAGCAACAATCTCGATCAGCATGGCAAAAGATATTGCCGGCAATACAATGCTGGCTGACACTAATGATGTTTTCTCGATCAATACAGCGATAGACCATTTTGTAATTGAGCATGATGGATCAGGATTAATTAATATTCCGGAAACTATAACTATTACCGCGAAAAATATCACTAACTGTACGGTAAATGATTTTACCGGTCAGATAACATTAAGTACTTTAAATGAAACAAAACAGATCACCTGGGCTTTGGTCAGCGGCAATGGAACTTTTGTTGATAATGGATTAGGCAATGATTCAGCAACCTATACTTTTAATGCCGCTGACAATGGGGTGGTTGTATTGCAGCTTACTTGCAGTGCGGCAAACAACTTGGATATTGAGGCAACGGATGGAACGCATAGTGATGATGATACTGAAGGAACCTTGGTTATTTCGACAACGGCTTTAGGCTGGTTTGTGATTGAGCATGATAATGCGGCAGTTGCCGGAGTAAAAGAAGATATAAAAGTCACAGCCAAAGATACAAATGGCCTGACGAAAACAGATTATGTGGGAACAGTTATTTTAGATACCACGGGAACACCAACAACAATTTCCTGGACGATCAGTACTGGACTGGGAACTTTTAGCGAAGGCGGAGCAAGTGTTGATACAGCGCAATACACATTTAATCCCAATGATAATGGTGTGGCTATATTTACTATAAAGGATACTAAAGCGGAAACTTTGAATATATCGGTTGATGACGCAGGGAAAACTGATAATAATCTTGAGGGTAATCTAGTTATTGCCCCAGGGGCATTGAATCATTTTATTGTCAGCCATGATGCTCAAGCCATAGCCGGCATAGCGGACAGTGTGACAATCAGAGCTTATGATATTTATAATAATATTAAAACTGATTATGTCGGGACAATGACAGTAGATACAAATGGAACAGACAGCGCGATCAGTTGGGCAAAGATCAGCGGTAATGGAATATTTACTGACGGCGGTCCCTCGGCTGATACCGCGACCTATGGTTTTGTATCAGCTGACGCGGGGGTAGTTGTTTTAAGTATTACTGATACAAAAAAAGAAACAATTGATATTGATGCCAGTGCTGAGGGGAAAACAGATACTGATTCTGAGGGGACAATGGTGATCAGTGCCGCGGCAATTGATTATTTTCTGATCAGTCATGATACGGCGGGATCCGCGGGAGTTGCTGAACAGGTGACTGTTTTGGCAAAAGACAGTTATGGAAATACCAAGACTGATTATACCGGGACAATTACTTTGGATACTAATGGTACGGCAGCAGCAATCAGCTGGGCCAAGGCAGTGGGCAATGGAATATTTACGGATAATGGGCCGAGTGTTGATACAGCAACCTATGTTTTTGATTTAACTGACAATGGTATTGCCGTATTTTCAATAATTGATAGTACCGCTGAATCGATTAATATTTCTGTAAGCGGAGACGCTAAGACAGATAATAATACTGAAGGTAATTTAGTCATCGGGCCAGCGGTTATCTGGTCATTTCGGGTAACACATGACGGCGCGGGTAATGCTGGGTTAGCGGAAACAGTTACAATTACCGCATTGAACAGTATTGGCCAGATAAAAACGGATTATACCGGAACGATTACAATTGATACCAACGGAACAGCTACAGCAATCAGTTGGACTAAATTGATCGGCAATGGGACATTTAATGATGGCGGTGTGGCTGTTGATACAGCGGTTTATACTTTTTCTGCTTTGGATAATGGTGTGGTAACGCTGGCGATAACGGATAATGCGGTAGAGAGTATTGATATTGATGTCAGCGGAAGCGGGAAGACTGATGATGACAGCGAAGGCTTGATGAATATTGATACTGCTTTGCTTGCTTATTTTAGGATAGCGCATGATGGGATTGCTGTTGCGGGAATAAATGAAAATATTACAATTACCGCCAAAGATACCTTAGGGCAAACTAAGACAGATTATACGGGAACAATATATATAGATACTGACGGCACGGCGAATACAATTACCTGGACAAAGATCAGCGGAGCAGGCGGATTTGTCGATGACGGAGCAGCCGCGGATACTTGTGCTTATACATTCAGCGCAGCGGATAATGGTGTTGTTGTGCTGGGGATGTCTGATACTTTTACTGAAACAATCAATATCTCAGTATCCGGCAGCGCGTCTGATGATAATACTGAAGGATTATTACAGGTTCGTCCCGGAACATTGAGTAAATTTATTATTTCGCATGATAATAATGCGTTTACCGGAATTCCCGAGCATATTACTATAGCAGCTTATGATGGATTTAATAATATTAAAACAGATTATACTGGTTCAATCATCGTTGATACCAATGGCACGGCAACAACTATTTCTTGGGCAAAATATCAAGGCGCAGGAACTTTTGTTGATGGCGGTGCAAGTGTTGATACAGCAACTTATACATACAATTCAGCAGACACGGGAATTGTAACATTGGATATGACTGATATGACTGCTGAGACAATAAATATTTCGGTAAGCGGAGGCGGCAGTGTTGATGATAATACTGAAGGCAATCTGGTTATTACTCAGTTTTTACTGGGCAATTGGACTTATAATAAGGAAGTGACGATTGATCGGACAAAAGTAATGGCTGCTCTGACTGATTTCCCTGTGCTGATAAGTATTGTGGATACAGCTTTGCGGGACAATGCCCGCAGCGATGGTTTTGACATTGTGTTTACAGCAAGTGATAAGAATACTAAGTTGGATCATGAAATAGAAAGCTTTGATAAGGCAACCGGGACTTTAGTCGCCTGGGTAAAAATTCCCAGTCTTTTGGCATCAGCAGACACAAAAATTTATATGTATTACGGAAATCCGGCTGCCAGTGATCAGCAGAATAAAAGCGGAGTATGGGATTCATCATACAAAGGAGTATGGCATTTAAATAATGATCCTTCAATAACAGCGCCGCAGGTAAAAGATTCAACTTCTAATAATAATGCGATGACTTCTTACGGCACAATGACCAATACTGATTTAGTTTACGCGAAAGTCGGCAAAGGAATTGATTTTGACGGCAGTAATGATTACTTTAAAAAAACCAGTCCGGTTGGAGTGGGAACACCGGGTGATTATACTGTTTCGGCATGGTTTAAATACACTTCTTCTCCGGCAAATTACGGAACGATTTATAATCATAATAATTATTCTCCTCAATTTGGTTTTTATAATCAAAGCGTAGCCATGGTTTATCACAGTTCCTTAATTACTTCCAGCGGAACAGCCACGCATAATGATAATCAATGGCATAAGGTTGACTATCGCAGAGTAGGGTCAACTGTTTACTTTTATGTTGATGGTGTTTTGCATGGAACCGGCAGTCATACCCGGACATTTCCTACAGCAACATCAGCCTTGATTGGCTGGTCAAATTACAGCAATGAGTATTGGCTAGGGCAGCTGGATGAAGTGCGCTACTCAACCACAGCGCGTTCTCCGGAATGGATCGCCACAGAATATAATAATCAAAATTCACCAGCTACTTTTATAAATGTTGGTTTAGCGGCAACCGCAACAGCAAATCCAGTGATAACGGATACTGTTCCTGTCGGGCAGACAGGTAATTTAATCCTTAATGTTTCGGTTACTAACAATGAAGGAAGCGTTTTAACGATAAACAGCATTACCCTGAATAATGTCGGGACAGCCAGTGATGCTGAGATAACAGCAGTAAAACTTTACTATGATTCGAATAATTCTTTGGATTATACTCCGGGAGTGGATACACAGGTTGGCAATAGCGGTTTTTCTTCAGGCACTAAGATGTTTTCCGGATTTAATATAAATATTTCGGCGGGAGCAACCCAATATTTATTCGCGGTTGTTGATGTGGCTTCGGCTTGCGCTAGTGGTAAAATATTGGATGTCTCTATTCCGATCAATGGGATCACTTTTTCTAATGGTAAGAAACTGGCTAGCGCGGTTTTAAATTCCAATGGGACAAGACAGACATATATAGGTTTGAATCATTTTGTGATTAATCATGATGGCGCGGCGATTGCCGGCTTAGATGAACATATTACGATTACAGCTAAAGATGCTTATGGTAATACTAAAACAGACTATACCGGGACAATAACTGTTGATACTGATGGTACCGCGGAATCAATCTCCTGGTCAAAATACGCAGGTAACGGAGTGTTTACTGACGGAGGTTCAAGCCTTGATACGGCGACATATACTTTCGCGCTATCAGATGGAGGAGTTGTAGTTTTAAATATCAGCAATCAGATCGCTCAGACAATCAATATCTCGGTAAACGGTGACGCTAAGAGTGATGATAATACAGAACCTGATCTTAGTTTTTCCGCGGGGTTGGTGGATAAATTTATTCTAAATCATGATCAGGCGGCGATTGCCGGGCAAGGAGAAACAATTACGATTATTGTGAAAGATAGTTTTGGCAATACAGTGACTAATTATTCCGGACAGATAACTTTGGGAACAGATGGTTCGGCTGCGGATATTAGCTGGACACTTAATTCCGGTTCAGGCATATTTTTGAATAATGGAGCTGGTGCCGGCACGGCAATGTATACTTTTGATCCGAGTGATTCCGGAACAGCGAGCTTTGAAATAATGGATAATAAAGCAGAGACAATAAATATTATCGCGGTTGGGGATGGAAAATATGATGATAATAGTGAAGGAGCGCTTGTTGTGGCGCCTGGAGAATTACACCATTTTGTGATCAGTCATGATCAATCTGCTAATGCCGGCAGCGCGGAAGTGATTTCCATAACAGCTTTAGACAGTTTAAATAATATAAAAACTAATTATACCGGAACAGTTACTTTGGATACAACAGGGACAGCGACAAAAATTACTTGGGCGCTTAATGCGGGTAATGGAATTTTTATTGACGGCGGAGGATCATTAGATACGGCGACATATACGTTTAATGCTTTGGATAATGGGATAGCGGTATTTAATTTAACTGATACAAAAGCAGAAATAATTAATATTTCAGTTGTTGCCGGCAGTATTACTGATAATGATACTGAGGGCAATATGATTGTTGGACCCGGAGAAATAGATTATTTTCTGATCAGTCATGATAGAATAGCGACAACTGATGTTTCAGAGCAAATAATGATCACAGCTTATGATGCTTTTGCGAATATTAAAAATGATTATACCGGGACAATAGGATTAGATACCACGGGAACGGTTACGACAATCACCTGGACATTGATCAGCGGTGAAGGGATATTTAATGACTCAGGCCCTTCAGATGATACTGCCAGCTATACTTTTACCGCGGATGATTCAGGAGTGGTTATTGTAAGCATTATTAATTATACAGCGGAATCAGTAAATATATCGGTTACAGGAGATGGTAAAACAGATAATAATCTTGAAGGAAATCTAGTATTTGTTTCTTCCGGGATCGATCATTTTTTAATTGTTCATGATAATAACGCGATTGCCGGTATCGCGGAAAGTATTTCAATTTATGCTAAAAACGCTAATGGCGATACCTTGACCAGTTACGGCGGGCAAATTACGATTGATACAACCGGAACCCCCGGAACAATCAGCTGGGCATTACAATCAGGTACCGGGGATTTTACTGATTCCGGTGCTGCTGATGATACTTGTTCTTATATATATGATGATGCTGATTTGGGTGTAGTTGTTTTGACTATGATTGATTCTACGGAAGAAACAATAAATATTTCAGTTTTCGGTGAAGCTAAAACAGATAATAATACAGAAGGAAATTTAGTGATTAATCCCGCAGGGCTGCATCATTTTTCAATCACCCATGATAATAACGCAATTGCTGGAATCGGGGAAACAGTAACTATTCAGGCAAAGGACGCGAATAATAATACTTTAAATACTTATGCCGGACAAATTAATCTGGATACAACTGGGACAGCAACAACAGTTACTTGGGCAAAAATTTCCGGTAATGGCAGTTTTAGTGATGGGGGAGCTTTGGTTGATACAGCAACATATTCGTATGTTGCCGGAGACAGCGGGACTTGTGTTTTGAGTATTACAGATACTAAAGTAGAATCCTTAAACATATCAGTAGCTGGCGGGGGGAAAACTGACGATGATAAAGAAGGCTTATTAACAATTGGGGCAGGAGCGATTGATCATTTTACAATCAGTCATGATGGAATCGCGGTTGCCGGGGTCGCGGATAATGTAACGATAACGGCTTATGATGCTTATGGTAATATTAAGACTAATTATACAGGTCAAATTACTTTGGATACTAATGGTACCGCGACAACAATAACCTGGGCCAAAGCTGCGGGACTGGGAACTTTTATTGAAGGCGGAGCAGCAGTGGATACAGCGACATATACATTTTTAGCTGCGGATAATGGGCAATGCATACTTAAAATAACTGATACAAAATCAGAAAGTCTGAATATTTCTGTTATCGGAGATGGAAAAAGTGACAATGATTCAGAAGGTAATTTAATTGTCAGTCCAACCAGTTTACAGTATTTTATGGTCAGTCATGATACTAATGCTGAGGCGGGAGTAGCGGAAAATATAACAATCACAGCCTATGATCTATATTCAAATATCAAAGATAATTATACCGGGACAATAACTTTGGATACAAATGGAACGGCAACAACAATCAGCTGGTCGAAAGTAACTGGTAATGGTGTGTTTACTGATGGCGGGGCAGCTGTAGATACCGCTACTTATACTTATACTGACAGTGATAAAGGCATTGTGGTATTAAGTATTAATGACACTAAAAAAGAGAATATTGATATTGATGTTTTTGGCGGAGGAAAAACCGATACGGATACTGAGGGTATTTTAGTTATAGCTCCGACCAGTATTAATCACTTTGTAATTACGCATGATGGCAATGCTGAGGCTGGGATAGCGGAAAATATAACAGTTAAAGCATATGATATTTACTCAAATTTAAAAGATAATTATATGGGTACGATCGGCTTAAATACTAATGGAACAGAGACAACTATAACCTGGGCAAAGATAACTGGTAATGGCGTATTTGTCGATGGCGGCGCGGCTGTGGATACAGCAAGTTATACTTACGCAGATAGTGATGATGGTATTGCGGTTTTTTCGATTACAGATACAAAAAAAGAGGTAATCAATATTACTATATCCGGGGATGGTAAAAGCGATACTAATACCGAAGGTGATTTAACAGTAGGCGCTTCGGCGATTAATTATTTTACGATTTTTCATGACGGATCAGGGGTGGTTGGTTTGGGCGAATCAATCGCGATTTACGCTAAAGATACTTGGGGAAATATTAAAGATAATTATATCGGACAGATCACTGTGGATACTAATGGAACAGCAACAGCGATTGCCTGGACATTATCTGCCGGAGTCGGCGTATTTGTCGACGGAGGAGCGGCAGCTGATACCGCGACATATACTTTCAGTGATGCTGATGACGGTTTGGTTGTTCTGTCTTTAAATAACAGTGTCGCGGAAACAATAAATATTTCAGTCAGCGGTGACGGCAAGACAGATGATAATACAGAAGGCAATTTAATTATAAATCCAGTGGGCGGATTAAATACCGGTTATTTATCGCCAACAGCAAATAGCGGTAATTTTACCAGCCCGGCAAATGCTTATGCTAATGATACCTCGCGGGCAACTTCATCTAATGGGCAATCACAGCAGTATTCTAATTACGGGATCAATATTCCTGCGGGATCAACGATTTTAGGGATTGAAGTACAGATGGACGCGTATGCTTCAACTACTACTGGTTTGATCCAAGGACTGGTTGAATTATCCTGGAATGGTGGAACAAATTTTACTTCCACTGGAAAAATTACTCCGGATATGATTACCTCTGAAGTAACTTATATTTTGGGCGGGCCAACTGATATTTGGGGCAGGACATGGACAGTCGCGGATTTAACCAATGCTAATTTTCGTTTAAGAATTAATGCCAGCACCCCTGGGACAACAAGTTATTTATATCTGGATTGGATCCCGGTCAGGGTTTATTATGATCTGCCGCCAGACGCGATTGCTAATCCTGTCAGCACAAATTCAGTGTCCGCCGGGGCAAGTAATATTTTAAGCCTTGACATTACGGTTACCAACTCTGCCAGCCAGAATAGAATTATAAATTCTCTGACAATTAATAATACCGGAACTTTATCAGATACAGAGATTGCTTCATTAAAATTATATTATGACAGTAATAATTCCGGGGATTATACAGTAAATGTTGATAATCAAGTCGGCTCAGGGGTATTTAATTCCGCCTCAAAAACTTTTACTGGCTTAATTATAACTGTTCCGCCCAGCGGTTCGGCAGATCTTTTTGTAGTTTGTCAGATCGCGCAAACTGTAAATGACGCGGATACTTTGGATATACAGATCCCGAGCAATGGAATAAGTTTTGCTAATGGAGTTCAAATAGAAGATACAGCATTAAATTCAGCAGGGATAATCCCGGTTTCCTTAGTATTAAATCATTTTGTGATTGTGCATGATCAAGCGGCGGTCACTGGTATTCCGGAACAGGTAAGAATCACGGCGCATGATGTTTATGGAAATATTAAGACAGCCTACACCGGGACAATAACTTTGGATACAAACGGAACCGCAACAGCGATAACTTGGGCAAAAGTCACAGGTAATGGGGTGTTTACAGACGGCGGAGCAGCTGTTGATACAGCGACATATATATTTAACGCAACGGATAATGGTACTGCTTTGTTTAGCATTGTTGATAATAAAGCTGAGACAATTAATATTTCAGTCAGCGGAAACGCTAAAATTGATGATAATACTGAAGGCAATCTTGTGATTTCTTCGGGAGCAATCGACCATTTTCAGATTAGTCATGATAGCGCGGCTGTTGCCGGAGTCCCGGAAAACATAATCATAACAGCAAAAGACGTGTTTAATAATACGGTTGCTAATTATACCGGACAAATAATTCTAGACACAAATGGCACTGCCGCGGGAATAAGCTGGGAATTGTTTTCCGGTTTTGGAGTTTTTGCTGATGGCGGTCAAGGAGTTGATACGGCAACTTATACTTTTAATTCCTCGGATAATTCAACTGTTACTTTTACGCTTACCGCAACAGTAGCGGAAACTCTTAATATCGCGGTAACCGGGGATGGGAAAGCTGATGATAATACTGAGGCAAATCTGATTGTTTCGGCTGCGGGTTTGAATCATTTTTTAATTAATCATGACGGAGCAGCGCAAGCGGGAGTAGCGGAGACAATAACAATCACGGCAAAAGATCAGTATGGGAATACGAAAAAGAATTATACTGAACAGATCAGTTTGGATACCAATGGAACAGCCTCGACAATAGTTTGGGCAAAAATCAGCGGTAATGGTACATTTGTTGACGGCGGTTTATCTGTTGATACTGCTACCTATACCTATAATTTGGCGGATAATGGCGTAGTTATATTATCACTGAAAGATACAAATCTTGAATCTTTAAATATTTCAGTTTCCGGATCAGGCAAAACAGATAATGATAGTGAAGGGCTACTTAATGTCGGCCCAGGGATAATTAATCATTTTTCAATTATCCATGATGGTTTTGGATTGCAGAATCAAGCAGAGGAAATCATTATTAAAGCGTATGACGCGTATAATAATATTAAAACTGATTATACAGGATCAATAATTGTAGACACAAATGGGACAGCAAATGCTATTACCTGGGCATTGAATGCCGGCAGCGGAGTTTTTAATGATAACGGGGCGAGTGTAGATACAGCGACTTATACATTTAATCTTAGTGACAATGGACAGGTTATATTATCGTTGACTGATACTGTTTCTGAAATAATTAATATTTCAATATCCGGTGATACGAAAACAGATGATGATAATGAAGGTGTTCTGGAAATTGTTGCCGCGGGATTTCATCATTTTAAAATCACGCATGATGGAAACGCGATTGCTGGTATTGCTGAACAGATCATGGTCACGGCTAAGGATGCTAGTGATGTGACGATTACTAATTATGCCGGAACTATTACTTTGGATACAAATGGCACTGCTACGGAAATAAGCTGGGCATTGCAGTCAGGAACCGGAGCATTTAATGACAATGGGCTAACGGTTGATACAGCAACATATACTTTTAATCTGAGTGACAATGGAACTGCGGTTTTTACAATTACGAATACACAGATTCAGACAATTAATATAAGTGTTAGCGGCAGTGGGAAAACTGATGATAATACGGAAGGCAATTTAGTTTTTAATCCTCCGGGATTAAAGCATTTTAGGATTACACATGATGGTTCAGCAATTGCCGGAGTCGTTGAAAATATTATAATTACCGCGCGTGACGCAAACAGTAATCCAGTTGTGAATTATACCGGGTCTATTACTCTTGATACAAACGGCACTAGCGGAACAATTGCCTGGTCAAAAATTTCCGGTAATGGCACATTTACTGACGGCGGAGCAGCAGTTGATACAGCGACTTATTCATTTGCCGCCGCGGATAATGGCACAGTTACTCTGGGTATAGTCAACACTAAGGCTGAGTTGTTTAATGTTTCGGTCATTGGTGACGCCAAGACTGATGATAATTTAGAAGGGGATATTACAGTTATCGCGAATGCACTGAATAAATTTATTATTGTTCATGATGCCAGCGCGCAGGCTGGTATTGCGGAGAATATAATAATTACCGCTAAAGACGCTTATGCAAATACAATCATTAATTATACCGGGACAATAAATTTAGATACAAATGGAAACGCAACAACAATCAGCTGGGCCAAGGTAACAGGCAGTGGAGTGCTGAATGATGGGGGCGCCTTGGTTGATACAGCTGATTATACTTTTGGGTTGGCGGATAATGGAGTGGTTGTTTTAAGCATTACAGATACGACAGTAGAAAACCTGAATATCTCAGTGGCTAGTGATGGTAAATCCGATGATGATACGGAAGGGATTTTGATTGTCGGGGCAGGGGCTTTAGATAAATTTATTGTCAGTCATGATGGTTCAGGATACGCGGGTATCGGAGAATTGATCACAGTAAAAGCCTATGATATATACGCAAACATAAAGACAAATTATAGCGGAACGATCACTGTGGATACTAATGGAACAATGAACGCGATCAGCTGGTCATTAAATTCCGGATTGGGTGTCTTCACTGATGGCGGGGCCGCGGTTGATACGGCGACATATACTTTTGTGGCTGGAGATAATGGCTTGGTTGTGCTGATGCTTATTGATACAGCCGCTGAATCTATAGATATTGATATTTCCGGCTCAGGAAAATTTGATGATGATAGCGAAGGAAATATGTTGGTTTCTCCCAGCGGATTACATCATTTTTTGATTGAGCATGATGCGAGTGCCATGGCCGGTATCGCGGAAAGTATCAATATTTATGCCAAAGATTATTATAATAATACGCAAAATGATTATACCGGAACGATTACCTTGGATACTACGGGGACAGCGACAACAATTACCTGGTCAAATATTTCCGGCAATGGAATGTTTAATGATAATGGAGCAAGTCTGGATACAGCTGCTTATACTTTTATTTTAGCAGATAATGGCTTGGTTAGTTTTTCGCTTAATGATACTACCGCGGAAATCCTGAATATTTCGGTCAGCGGTGACGGTAAATTTGATGATGATACTGAAGGTGGTTTAACAGTAAGCCCCAATGTTTTGAATTATTTTTCAATAAGTCATGATGGGTCGGCAGTGCAATCAATCGGTGAAGAAATAATGGTTACAGCTAAAGATCAATATGGCAATATAAAAACCGACTATATCGGAACAATTATTCTAGATACGGATGGGGATGTGAATAATATCAGTTGGGAGTTGAAAAACGGGGCAGGGTTTTTTACTGACGGCGGTTCTGGGGTTGATACAGCGATGTATACTTTTGCTTTACAGGATAATGGAGAAGCTTTTTTTAATATAACTGACAATACAGCGCAAACCATAGACATTGATGTGAATGATGGTTCGATTATTGATGATGACACAGAGGGCGCTCTTGTTGTACAGGCTTCATCATTAAGTGTGGATATTACGGCTAATACTTTGAGCAGCGGGTATATAAGTCAAACAGTGACTGATAAATTAATTTTGGATCTTACGCTTACAAATAACAATGTTCTGGCCGCTGACACGATTCAGAGCCTGACGATTAATAATAGCGGAACAATCCCTGATAGCCAGATCAGCGCAATAAAACTTTTTTATGACAGCAATAACTCCGGTGAATTTGAACCAGGTATTGATGCGCAGATCGGGACTAAAGTTTTTAGCGGCGGAGCAGCTGTATTTAATGATATTGATGTATTGATTCCAATTGCCGGAACAGAAGAATTATACGCAACAGTAGATTTAAGCGGAACGGTTACTAATGGGGCAAGCGTGGATATAAGTGTTCCGATTAATGGAATTAGTTTTGAATTTTCGCCAACAGCTGAAGATAGTATTTTAAATTCGACAGGAAGCTATATTGTTGATTCCGTGGGTCCGGGTAATGTTTCCGGCTTGGCAACAAACTCCCATAATAATGCGATCAGCACTTGGAGCGATCCGCAATCAAAAGATAATACTGTATCAGTAACCTGGAGTCCGGCAATTGACGCAGACAGCGGTTTGGATGGTTATTCTTTGCTCTGGGATACAAATCCGACAACAATTCCCGACACTATAAAAGATATAGAACAAACACAGAATTCAAATACAAGCCCTGCGCTGGTAAATGGGAATACTCATTATGTGCACATAAGAAGCGTAGACAATGTCGGTAACTGGGCATCAACAGCAGTCCATCTTGGGCCATTCTATATTGACACACAAGTTCCAACGCCAGTTTCAGTTTATCAAATCAGTGAATACGCTGGAGGAGATTATTTGAGTGTAAGCGGAAATACAATTTATTATTCGGGACTCGCTTATTCCGCATTTCGGGTTTATCTGGCTGCCAGTGATGCCGCATCAGGATTAAAAGAAGCATTATTTCCCACAACAACAAGCTCCGGAGGAACAGACACAACTGAAGATGTTGGCGCATATCAATATTTATATACATATGAAATCGCAGCACCGGCAACTAGTTTTAATAATGTGAATGCTGTGGTTTATGATAATGCGGGTAATTCGATTAATGTTCCCTTTAGTGTGGTTTTAGACAGTACAGCGCCAAATTTTGTGACAACCCTTACATCATCATCGCATACTCAGGGCGTTCCCTCAATTAATAATGATATTACCTTTACCTGGTCGGATGTGAGTGATACTCAGTCCGGAGTCGCGGGATATAGTATTATTGTAAATACAAATCCAACTACTATCCCGCCACAATATCTGAATGTGGATCAAGGCCAAGGAACGTATACAGCAAATGATCGGGCTTCCGGTAGTTATTATGGACATATCCGCAGTGTGGATAATGTGGGTAATTGGTCAAGTACAGTTACTCATGCCGGACCATATATAATCGGTAGAGGGAATCTAAACGCGGCGATTACCAGTTCGAAAAATATTGTCAGCACGGATCAGCAGTTTTCAATTACGATGACAGTGGACAATAGCGGAAGTTCGGCGGTTAATGATGTTGATCCGAGTACTTTGACTGTGAGTACAACCGGCGCGGCAACAGCTACTACAAGTTCCAATCCAGCTGCTCAGGATATTGCCGCGGCAGGGCAAAAACAATTTCAATGGGTATATACAGCGGGAGCAAATCCCGGAACAATTAGTTTTAAAGGTTACGCGCAGGGCACAGATACTGATGGGATAATTAAATCGAGTGTTATTTCTTCAAATGATATTACGGTCGAACAAAAAGCTAATTTGAGCTTGAGCGTTTCCGCTGCTCCGTCAACTGTAAATACCAATGAAAACATAACGATCAAAGTAACTGTTTCTAATAGCGGGCAAGCCGACGCGGTAAATGTGGCGCTATTGTTAACTCCATCTGGTTCTGCGAATCCGATTATTGATTCAGGTCCCAGTCCGGCTACATCAACAATAAAGGGCGGAAGGTCAAAGGAGTTTACTTTTATTGCGCATGGAGCGGGTGCGGGTGTTGCTAATTTCGCGGCTTATATTTCCCAGGGAACTGATGAGAATTCTAATCTGCTTTTGCTAGCAATACAAGCGCAGGATTCAGTCACAGTGCAATCACCGCCATTCTATGAGCTGACATCGTCAATAAGCGCAACTCCTGTTTCGGTGCAGCCAGCAGAGACAATTACAATTATAATGAATGTGCAGAATACCGGAGGCAGTATATTAACTAATATTACTCCGTCAAGTTTGGCGGTGGGAGGAACTTCCTCAGACGCTATTTATGCGACTGGGCCTACTCCGGCTAATGTATCAACTTTGGCTGCTGGAGCAGCGCAGCAGTTTAGCTGGACTTATACCGCGGGCAGTACATTAGGCAGTATTAACTTTACGGGTAATGCTAATTCAACAGAAATAGGATCCAGCGCAACAGCTTCCAGTGATATTACGATTTTAACTGAAGCAGCTGTTTTAACATCAGCGATTGCCGCTACGCCAGCATCTTTACTGACTAATGCGACAATAACCGTGACAATGAGTGTGACCAATACAGCTAATAGCGGAGGGGCAACAGCAGAGAATGTGATTCCTTCGATTTTAACAATCGGCGGCAGCAGCGGAGAAGCAAATTTATTGACTGGTCCAAGTCCCTCCAGCGCAAACATCGCTCCTCAGGCGCAGCAGAATTTTGTCTGGACCTATAAAGCGGGAATAACTCCGGGTACAGTTAATTTTACGGGGAATGCCTCAGGTACTGATTCCAGTGATTCTTCAGATGTAAGTTCCGCGGCTAATGCTTCAGCTAATGTGAGCATCAGCACGCTAAACGCGGATTGGATATATCCTACAGGGGCAAATGTGCTGGGGCCGATCCGGAGCATTCCGATTGCTTATTGGGGCATGGAAAATAAAATTTATATTGGATCAGATGATAATAATCTATACATCTTAAACGGAGATACGCATGAACTTGATAGCAGCTTTACAACCTCGGGAAAGATCAGAGGTTTGCCATATCCATCAACGGATATTGATGGAGCGGATTTAAAAGATATTGTTTATTTTGGAACAGTGGGTAAAACAGTTTATGGTTTATGGGCAGACAATACGCTCAGATGGAATAGGGTAATGGGTGAGGCCCTGACAACCACAGTATTATATGATTATGTTTCCGGCGTCTATTTTGGGACAACCGCGAATAATATTTATTGTATTGATGCCGCGGATGGAACAGATTTCTGGGGAGCTCCGGCAGCTGTAGGCGGGGCGATTGAATCATCGCCGGCAATGATTTATGTGCCGACTTTGGATTATGATGAAATATACTTTGGAGCAAGCGATGGAAAAGTTTATGGGTTTAAGGCGATTGACGGCACCGGAGCGCGCACATTTGATACGGGTTTTGGGGCAGAGGGGGCAATTAAAACAGCGCCAACAATTACTTTACAAAACCCGAGTGTCGGCAGTTCAAGGCGCTTGATGGTATTTGGCACGGCCAATGGAAAATTTTACGCGGTGAATACAGCGAATCTAAGTTCAGCTCCCGCGGATACAGGTTGGAGTGTTAATCCGATTTCCGTGGGCGGGGCAGTTTATTCCGCGCCCTGGTTTGATACTGGTTCACGCTATGTATTTTTTGGTTCGCAGGATGGCAAACTGTATGCAGTGAGTATTGCTGATGGGAGTATGAAGCCAAATTTTCCAGTAGACGTGGGATCGCCGATTGATTCCTGGCCATTGGTTGAAAACGGTATAGTTTATTTTGGCGCGGATAATGGCAAGTTTTACGCAGTTGATGTTGTCACTGGGCAAATAGTTCCGGGATGGCCTTATGATACCGGCGATGCGATTAAAGGCGGCGCGGCGCTGCATTTGATATATAATACTGATACCTGGGATGTGGAAGAAACTTATGTAATCGTTGGTTCAGACTCGGGTAAGGTTTATTCGTTTAGAGCCGTGAGATAAGAGCAGCGTATAGCGAATAGCGTTTAGGAAAAACAGAAAACCGGATGGGTTATCCTGAAATAGGTTTAGAGTAAAGAATATAATTTTAAAAATCGTAGGGGCGCTGCTTGCCTGCGCCCGCTTATTAATGATTTTACCGATTCATGTAATTGTATATTATTTCGGGCCGGGGCAAGCGCGGCCCCTACATTGTGTCCTTGTGACTTGTGAACTTGTTATTTAAATAAGGGAGTTTGTATGAAAAGGATTATTTGCGCTGTAGTTCTAATCGTAATTTTGTGTGCTGTGCCGGCAGTTGCCGCGGACTGGCCGATGTTTCGTAATGATGCTTTACATCAAGCGCAATCTAAAGAAATATTGCAGCCGCCTTTAAAGGAAAAATGGCATTTCAGCACTCAGGGAAAAATTATTTCATCGCCCAGTGTTTATAATAATGCGGTATTGATCGGCTCAAGAGATAATTATTTGTATTGCCTTAATGCGGAGAACGGTGGTTTAAATTGGAAATTCCAAACAAGAGGATGGATAGATTCATCGCCAGCGGTTTCTAATGACAAAGTTTATATTAGCTCTAGAGATGGAAATTTATATTGTTTGAATTTTGAAGATGGCAAGCTTTTATGGAAATATGCAACTGGCGGCACTGATTTTTCTTCGCCCTTGGTCGCGGATAATAAAGTGTTTTGCGGCAGTGGGTTTCCAAATAAGTTTATTTACGCGCTTGACGCAAAGAGTGGTAAAGAGATATGGAAAGTGGAAACAAATCAAATGGTATATTCATCAGCAGCTTTGGATGGAGATCAATTGTATGTCGGGTCTAATGATGGATATGTTTATTGTTTGAATAAAGACACTGGAGCTGTGCTGTGGAAGTATCAGACCAAAGGCGGTATTTATATGGCATCACCGACTATGGATGCAAATAAATTATATATTGCTGCCGGTGATTTCGACTGGTCGGTTTACGCGCTTAATCTTGATAAAGGCACTGAGGCATGGAAGTATACAATTGAAGATAGTCAGTCTACCCCTAATTATGTATCAACAGTGGCGGTATCGGATAAAGGTATCTTTATTATCGCGGGTTATGAACAACAATATATTTATTGTTTAAATGGTTTAAATGGAAAATTGCAGTGGAAGCAGGCATTAGGTCCAGCAGCGCGATATGGATTTGCCTCTTCAGCTTGCGTTACCGAAGATATTGTTTATGTTGCTTCAGCAAAAGGCATATTAATCGGTTTGGAAATCAGCACAGGTGTGTTAAAATGGCAGTATGGATTAGGCTCAGGAGTGCTTTCATCTCCGGCAGTATCTGAGGGCAAATTATTTATTGGTACAATTGATGGTAAATTGTACGCGTTTGAATAATCAAGGAAATAAAAATGAAGCTTAAATCAAACAAAGGATTTAGTCTGGCAGAAGTTTTAGTCGCGGGATTCGTCGCGGCAGTTGCTTTTGTGGCAATTTTAGGGACATTAAGTAATATCACATTGCTCAATGAGCTTAATCAGGAAAAGACTTTTGCCGCAATGCACGCGCAGTATCTTCTTGAGGAAATCCGTGACGCGGCATTTGCTAATCTTGAGAATAATATTAATAATGGGAATTGGGATTTTACGCTTAATCAGCTTGCGGCAAATCCCTATAATTTTACCGGACTAAATTTAGAAAGTGTAGATACAATGGTTGTTAATACGGGCAATCCTTTACAAGTAAGGTTGACGGTTAATTGGACTGATCGCAGGGGATCAGCCAGGACTTATGCTTTAGAAATGCTGAGGACAGATTAAATGAAAGGATTCACATTAGTAGAGTTAATGGTTTCTGTTTTGATAATGACGGGAATGGTCATTGGTTTGCTTGCGGCTTTTGAAGTGGGCAGAAATGTTTATGATTCTAATCAGGGTTTAATGGAAAAACAAAGGATAATCCAGCAAACAATGGGAGCAATAGTAAAAGAAATCCGGCAGTCAAAACTGGCTGATATTACAATAAGCAATGGAAATACGCGGATTGATTTTATAATTCCGACAAGTGTCAATCCTTTGACTAATTCCAGTAATATCAGGTATTCGATTTTAAATAATCAGATTGTCCGGGAGCATCCTCCGGGCAATCAGCAGGTTTTGGCAATTAATGTTGATTCTCTGATGTTTGATTTAAGCGGCAATTTGTTGGAAATAGAAATTCAAGCGCGTATTTCATTGAGAACCGGAGATATGCTGTTTACTGTCAAGGAAAAGGTTTCTTTACGCAGCTAGCGGGGGTTATGATGAACAAAAAAGGTTTTGCCATGGCTTTGAATTTGGTGATTATTGTTGTTTTAACAATTCTTGCCAGCGCTTTACTTTTACGCGGAGCTGTAGCCAGTAAGCGAACCGAAGGGTTTGTTGATCAGACACGGGCATTTTGGATGGCTGAATCCGGAGTTGCCAAGGCAGTATACGCGCTTAATAATGGATCATGGGCAGGCTGGACAGCGCAGGGAAACAATAGAATATTGCAGGGATCGCTGGGTACTGCGGGCGATTATGATATCACGGTTTATAATTATCTGAGCGCTAATGCGCGGATTGAATCAACCGGATTTTTTCCCAGCAGAATAGCGGCAAGTCCGATCACGCGTAAGGTTGAAGTGCTTGTATCCAAAGCGAATAATTCCTTGTTTAAGTACGCGGCTTTTGCAGAAGGCACGCTGTCGCTTAGCGGTCAGGGTTCAACTGATAGTTATGATTCATCTTTAGGGGCTTATGGCGGAGCGAATATTGGTTCGGATGGAGATGTGGGCAGTAATACGGAGTTTTCCGGCTCAGGCCAAGCTTATGTTGATGGTGATATAAATATTCCAGTAGGCGAAACAGCTCCGGCGGCAAATTATTATTCCGGAACAGTCATTGAAGAAGATAAGCCGACTTTAACCACAGTTTCTGTGCCAGCAAATCTAACAACATTAACTAATCTGGGCAGTATTTCCAGCACAACTACTTTGAATCCCGGAGATTATCAATACTGGATGATTAATGTAGCTAGTCATACGACAGTGACACTTGTTGGTCCAATAAATCTTTATTTAACTGGAACAACAGCGATAAAAGTAGCTGGGCAAGCCGAAATTTATATTGACCCAGCCAGCGCTGGTCCGGTAAATATTTATTTTGACGGAGACGTGAGCTTAACTGGACAAGGGATAACTAATGGCACCAGTGTTCCGGCAAATCTGATTTTGTATGGAACCGGGACAACTCAAGACATTAAATTATCAGGTCAAGGTGATTTTTACGGAGGGATATATGCTCCTAATTCAGATCTGAAACTTACCGGGCAAGGTTCATTGCTGGGCGCTTTTGTGGGGAATACTGTTACAATTAGCGGCCAAGGCGGGATTCATTATGATACTCAATTAGGCTCAGCAGGCGCTTCAGCGGTAAATACTTATTCAATTACCAGTTGGAGTGATACGCAGAATTCTTTTGGAATTTTTCAGTGATTTATTTTAGGAATATTTTTTTGTGCCGCGGATACAGCTTATGCTCAGAGAAATATTAGCAGCACTAACACATTTGGCACAGCCTAAGGCATTAATTTCATAAATTTCCCGAGTATCGACGCGTGGCGGCTGATACTTTTTTTTCTGCTCTGATTTCTTGTCTTTTTTATCCATGTTTTTTATTATACATTATTTGGGAATATTCAACAAACTATTTTTTCACTGGTTGATCCTGATGGGTTTTTCTGGTTTTATTTTTTGTTTTCTTTTTGGTCTTTTTTTGTGAGTCAGGATTAACCACAGTTTCTACTGCTGCTTTTAATTCTTCTGTGGTCTGCGCTTGTCCGATTATATTCAGTTTATCTTTAGAAGCTTGAGTCATTTCCTGAAGTTCTTTGATGCTTTTAAGGATTGTCGGGCTGAGGAAAATAAGCAATTCTGTTTTTAATGTTGTTTTTTCGGTTTTCTTAAATAAATTTCCAATAAAAGGAATATCGCCAAGTAAAGGTACTTTATTTTCAATAATGCTATCATTGTCGCGCATTAATCCGCCAAGAACAACAGTATGGCCATCAGGAACCATTACAGTGGCATCAGCTTCCCGCTTATTGATTATGCTGGCATCAAATAATGTTTTAGCGCTCAAGTCTTTTAATTCAGCATGCACTTTTAAATTAACAAATCCATCTTGACTTATTCGGGGCGTGACTTTAAGGCCTAGGCCAACATCTTGATATTTGAAATTAACAGTAGTGACATTATTTACCAAATCAGTGACTGATGATTCAATGATTGGAATTTCCTGTCCTACAGTGATAGATGATTCCTGATTATTAGAGGCTAAAATCCGGGGGGTGGAAAGCACTTTTGTGTTTTCCTGAGTTTTTAAAATAAAGCCTAAAAGATTCGTCCGTTCATTTTGATTTAAAATTCGATAAGTGAATCCTTGAGTCGAGGCTTCAGTGGATAAATTAAGCAGGGAGTGAAAGATGTTTTGATCCTTGCTACCGCTTTTAATTCCTTCGGTTGTCAGCGTGGGGTTAGTTGAAGACGCGTATTCAACTCCCATGGTCAGGTCATCGCTGAGGGTGACATCCATCAGGATGACTTCAATCATTGCCTGAGGAGGGAAAACATCAAGTTTTGTGATCAAACGCTCAATCGCCGGAAAATTAACCAAAGCAGTAGCTACTACTATTGAATTTGTTTCTTCTTCGGAATAAGCTTCAATCGCGCCAAAAATTTCTAAAGGAATATCGCCTAAGCCCAGCTCGCTAAATTCCGGGTATCTGGCATCTTTATCTTCTTTGGACAGATCATTTAATATTTTAGAAATTTTAACAGCATCGCCATAATTAACTACAAAGGTTTTAACCTGCATGCTTGCTGGCAGAGGCCGGTCGATTTGCGAGATAATAGTAGCTAAACGTTTAATATTAGAAGAAGTATCTGTAATTACTATAGTATTTGTCCGCTCATTAGCCAGGATATTGCCATGTTTGCCGATTAAGGATTGGAGCTCATTTTTAATTTTGATCGCTGAAGAGTATTTTAGAGGCATTACTTGAGTGATAACAATATCCTGATCTTTTATAAATCCCGGCCAGCTTCCGACTTGGACTTCAACGCTTGATTGCTTAATGTCAGCTACCGGGACAATTTTCAAAGTTTCTCCTGACTTTATGACTGTAAATCCGCGGATCATTAGCGCGCTTTCCAACACATTTATTACTGTTTCAGGTTTTACTTTTTCCATGCTTACTATGGAGATAGTTCCTTTAAGATTTTCATTGGGAATTATTATTGTACCGGTTAAATCGCCTAATACCTTAATTGCTTGATTTATATCCGTATCTTGGAAGCTCAAAGAAATTAGATTTTCAGACTCAGGGTTGTTTTCAGAAGTTTCCCTGTATTCCTGGGAAAAAATATTCACTGGATTGGAAAAAAGTAAGAGAAAAATCCCGATACAGATTAATTTATAATATTTCATTTTGTCCCCCTAGTGCCAGATCTTATTTGCTGGATTGTATTTGCTCTTAAAGTTGGTGGTGATAAATCTTCTTCCATAATAACAGGTTCTTGTTCAATATTGATTTCTGTTTTTTCAGTGGTAGGTTCTGAATTTTTTTGCTGAGCAGCTTGCTGGAGTTTTAATTCAAAGTCTTTTCCATCTTTTTGAATGATTATCTTATTTAGCATGATCGATTTAACGGTATAATCTTCAATAGCTTCATTAACCGAAACATAAAATCCCTTTTTTGTGCTTTTTTGCTCGACGATTGCTTTATAACCGTTTTTAATTTCAATAACTCCGGTGAGAATTAGATCTAAGCTGTCTTTTTCCTGTTTTATGTTTGTTTCAATTGGAATTGATCCAATTTCCGGTTGATCTTTTTTGGGGCGAAAAAAATTTCGCTGCTCAATAACTTTGTAATAATTGAAGGAGGCATCTTCATCAACCAGCAAGGCTGAATCAGTTGTCTGGGCATAACAGCAGCAAGATACAAGACACAAGACACAAGACACAAGAGTTGATAGTGTAAAATTTACAAAAAACGATTTCCGGTCTGCAGTTTGTGTGCTGTGAGTTATGGACTGATTCATGTTTACTGCTCCTTTAAAAATATAGTTGATATAATTAAATGACCTTTTAATAAAGCGGAACGCTCTGATTTTGGCTGCAGACTTAAGCGGTTGGCAACTAAGACAACTGATGATTTGCGCATTTCGTAGAGAAATCGGACAATATTTCCCAAATTAGCTTCCATATTAATTTCCACGGATAATTCATTGGAAAAACCTAATTCTCTTAAAGGCTGAGGGTTCATTGATTCAATGTGGATGTTTGTTTTTCTGGCAACTTCTCCAATGGCGGTTAGAAAATTACTTTGGCCTCGCTCGGAGGGGAGTTTAGCCTGAATTTTTTTGTTCATGTTAGAATATGACTGATTCAGTGCTTCTTTTTGTTGAATGATTTTTCGGCTTTTTTCGAGCAAAGCCAGCTTTTGGTTTATCTGAGTTTTTTGTTCGTTTGATTTTCTAAGAAAAGGGCTGATTATAGAAATATAAACCAGGCAAAGAGCAGCGATGCTGGCAATTATGAGTATAAGTTTTTTATTTTTTAGCCACATATTAGTTTGCCTCTTTATTTTTTATTTTACTAATAATTTCAAAATCAATTATTTCTTCACCCGGCAGCCCTTTTTTTCGGGTAAATAAAATTTTCACATCAGCAAAGAAGGACGAGTCATTTAAAAGTTGAGAAAAATTAACTACTGATGAATGTGATTGGGCTATGCCTGATAAAATTACCGATTCGTTTTTTTCAAAAGTAAAATTATCGATCATAATGTCATATGGGGCAATTATGCTTATTTCCCGTAAGATTTCCATGCAGGAATTATTAGCACCGACATAGTCTTCGATTGTTTGGATTCTGTCTTTTAATTGCGATACAATTAATAAATCAGGTTCTAAGGCCTGTAGTTGTTTGTCGAGAGCTTTTAGACGATTATTATTTAAAGATAATAGCCAGGCCGGTAATGCGAATAAAGATATGAGCGCAAACAGGCAAACCGCTATGTAGGTAATTTGTTTTATTTTTAAATTTTTAGCTTTTTTTGCGTGTTTAATATCTTCCGGGACAAGATTTAAATTTAAATATCCAGTATTCGGTTCTTTTTTTATTAGTCCGGTACAAAGCTGAAATTCTTGAGCGTGCTTTTCGTAATTATTGATTACCGCGGGGTTGCCATCGAAGGTCAGGGGTTTTTCCATGACAATTTTTACTTTTAGTTTTTCTCTTAAATACTCATTGAAATTTATCAAGCAAGCTCCGCCGCCACTTAAATTAAGCTGCTGAATGTCGATTTTTCCGGTATTTATCTGGAAGGATTCCAACGTGCGATTGATTTCTAATATAAGATCATCTGCCCATTTAGTTGATATTGAAGAAATATTTTTTTGAATTTCATTAGTGTCTTGTTTTGTAATAATAATTCCATTTTCGTGCTTTAATTTTTGAGCATTATCAAAACTGAGATTAAGATTCTTACTCAGACGGAGAGTTAAATCTTTTGATCCCCAGGTAATATTTCGGCAAAAGCTAAGTTGATTGTTATTAATAATATTTATATCAGTATATGTTGCTCCAATATGGACTTGGAGATAAATGCCTTGTTTTCTGTTTTTAGATAATGAACAGTTGTAAAGGGCAATAGAACTTGCTTTGATGCTATCAGGATATAAATTTAATGTTTCAAGCAAATCAAGATGATCTTTTATTAACGATTTTTTGGCAGCAATAAGAATTATTTTACTTTCCGGTGACTCTTGAGAAAGAATATTATAATCCATCTCAATCTCAGAAAGGGGAAACGGTAAATGCTGTTCAGCTTCAAACACGAGCATTTTTTCTATTTCATGTTTTTGGATCGTGGGCAGACTGATGAATTTTACAATCATTGTGCTTCGGGAAAGCAGGGTATTTATTTTAGAGTTTTTAAATAAAAGATTTTTGGTGAAAGGAAGGATGCTTTTCTTGGTGAAATTATTTAGCTTTTCTACAGTATTAGTGATAATATTTGGAACCGGGATAAAAATCGCATCTTGCAGGGTAATGTTTTGTTTTTCATACTTTAAAATCAGTATTTTTATGCTGCTTGATCCGATATCGATGATAATTTGGTTGTCAGTTTTTTGCGCATTAATATTTGCCAAAAAATTATCAATAAATCTAGAGAGTCTATCAGTGTATTTGAGCGGTACGCCTTGACTGATTTTTTTAATAAGCTGCAGCTCATCATCAGGAGTGTTAGGCTTTGTCCCTGATTTTTTTTGTTCATCTTTTTGAGTGATATCTACTTGATGAAATAGGGCATCAAGGCCTAAGCCTTTAATTTTAGACTTAACAATATCATCTATTTTATCTTTATGCTTATCGTTCATTGGCTTTTTTATCCACTTCTTTTGCTAGGGCCATAAACATTTGCGCAGCCGGATTATCCGGAGCATATTGCTGAATGCTTTGTCCGTGAATTTCCGCTTCGGGAATTTTGGGATTGCGACAAATTCTGGAACTAAATACTTTTCGGGCAGTAAAATACTCAATGATTGCTTGCGTGATCGAAGAGTGCAAGGGAATTGATTGATCATACATATTAATAACTACTCCCATAAAGCGGACATAATGTTCAAGATCATCTTTAACTTTTAAAATTGTGCTCATCAGCATGCTCATCCCTTTTAAAGCGTAACTGCTGGGCTCAATCGGAACCAGTAAATCAGTGCTGGCGACAATCGCATTAACTGTGAGTATGCCCAAAGAGGGCGGGCAGTCAATTATGATGTAATCATATTTGGATATTTCCGGGCGGATAGATTTTCTCAGTTTAAAGGGACGGGAAATATCCGAAGCAAGCTCAGTTTCCGCGCCGGATAGACTGATATTAGCCGGAGCAATAAAAAGATTTTTAAGTTGATTGGGAATAATGATATCGCTTAAAGGGATATCATTGAGCAAGGCATCATAAATCGTATTATCCAGTTTATTAGTATTAATACCCAGTCCATCTGATGAGTTTCCCTGAGGATCTAAGTCTATAACCAAGACTCTGTATCCGAGTACAGCCAGGGAAGCTGATAAATTAATGGTGGTAGTGGTTTTGCCGACACCACCTTTTTGATTGGTCACAGCAATAATCATTATTGCTCTCTTTTTTTATGTTTATTAAGATCCTGTTTAATTTCCTCAGCAAATAAGGCTTTAATCTTTAAAACATCTTCTATTGTATAATAACGCCATTTTTTATCATCGCGTCTGGCTTTGGGCAAAATCCCCCAAGTCTCATAGTTCTTGATGGTTTGAATCGAGACATTTAGTTCTTTTGCCAGATTATTTATTTTAAGGTTAACTTTTTTCATAATTGTTAAATTTAGCGACTTTTGATATTAAACCCAATAAAATAGTACCTTATTTTGATTATTTTGTCAAGAACTTGTTGAGTTTTAAATTTATAAACTTGCACATGGTGTCCTGTAATAACGCGGCCAGGCAAAAACACATCTTTTCGCTAAGCCTGAGCCTGCATCGTGCAGGCCCAGCCGCGCATTCTCACTATTTTGACATCCTTGTCAAAATTACGTTCGAAAGCGCCGCTCAAAGAGAATTTTTGCCCAGCGGAGCGACCGTCAGCTATCAACATTGCGAACTTGTGAAAGATGATGGGGAAATTTTTAAGCTTCTCACAAATTTAGGTAAATACGTTTTGTATTTTTGGGGACCCTTTAGGGCACGAGGACCTGTATGAGCCCTTGCAAAATAAAAGAAAGGCGTTTACGCCAACTTTAAAGGGCGAGTTCCGCAAGTGCCAAGAATACAAAGCGGATTTACCGTTATTGATGTTTACATCAATAAAATTTGTGTCAGCGTAAAATTTGCCTGTTATCTTGTTATCAACTTATCCAAGGCGGTCTAGAATCAATTATTTATGCTCATTCTCGCATTACGTCCTGTAATGCTCCGAGGATGAATCTCTGATTTTGCCGGTCCTGACAAAATCAGGCTTCAAACCCGCTAAAATAATTATTCTAGCCCTTTAATAATAAGTTACTAATTACAAATTTTAAGTTTTTGCTTTTTACTATTAGTTATCGACAATCAGCCATTAGCCCTAAGCTTTTACCTTGTGACCTTTGTCCTTTTTAATCACATTGACCGACAGAAGTTATTTTGTTATAATCAAATAAAGAAATTATGGACAAAAGGTAAATCTAAAGGGATGGTCAAAGGATGAGTGTTAATGCCCGTTTTCAGTTTATTACTAATATTTTGGTGGAAAAAGGGATTTTAACCCAAAATAAAGTATCTGAGTTTCAGGATCGATTTGAGTCAAGTTTTCCAAAAACTCATGAAGAACTTGAAACTTTTATAATCCAAAAAGGACTTGTCAGTGAAAATGATTTGCTGCTTGCTTATAGCAAACATTTGAATATTCCAATCAAAGATTTAACTCAAATTGAAATTGATCCGCAAGCGATTTCCTTAATCCCGGCAAAATTCGCTAATCGTAATAAAGTTATTGCTACTGAAAAACAAGGGCTTAATCTTGTGGTAGCAATGCGCAATCCATTTGCTATTCATGTGATTGATGAGCTTAAAGTTTTAACAAATTATAAAATCACTTGTGTATTAGCTAGAATTGAAGGGATTGAAACCGCGATTAGAATCCATTATGGGGTTGGCGCAGAGACAGTAGAAACATTGGTTCTTGCTTCAAAGGAAAATATTCAAGCTGAACAGGCATTATTAAAACAAGGGGCGGAATCGCCTGAAAAAATGGCGGAAAATGCTTCGATTATAAACTATGTAAATCAGATATTACTTGAAGCTTATCAAAAAAATGCGACGGATATACACATTGAACCTTTTGATAGTAAATTAAGAATTCGCTATCGGATAGATGGAGTATTACAGGAAGCTAAGACATCTCCGGATATAAAACAATTGCAGGTGTTTATTATATCCAGGTTGAAAATTATGGCGGGAATTAATATTGCTGAACGCAGAAGACCTCAGGATGGTAGGTGTAAGGTAAAATTAGCCGGGGAGGATGTAGACCTTAGGCTGTCAACTTTTCCTACTCTTTTTGGTGAAGGCGTAAGCATTCGTTTATTAAGCAAGAAAATGCTTGATTTTGGAATTAATCAGCTGGGGTTTCCGCAGGAAAGCATAGAAAAACTAAAAGCAATTTTAAAAAAACCAAATGGGATTATTTTGGTAACCGGACCAACCGGCTGTGGTAAGACAACAACGCTTTATTCTTGTTTGAGTTATATTAATGATACAAAAGTTAATATAATTACTTTGGAAGACCCGATCGAATATCAGCTTGAAGGGATTAATCAAATCCAGATAAATCCGCAGGTTGATTTGACTTTTGCCACAGGATTGCGGTCAATCCTACGCCAAGACCCAGATATTATAATGGTGGGGGAAATCCGGGATATTGAAACAGCGCAAATATCTATTCGCGCGGCTTTAACTGGTCATCTTATGTTCAGCACTTTGCATACAAATGATGCTTTATCATCAATAACCCGATTACTTGATTTAGGCATAGAACCCTACCTGGTAAGCGGAACGGTTAGAGCGGTTATTGCCCAAAGGTTGGTCAGAAAAATATGCAAACAATGTAAGGTAGAATATAAACCTGAGCGAAATATCCTGGATGCTCTGGGATTTGCCGTGAATACAGATATGATCTTTTACAAAGGAACGGGATGCGCTGAATGCAGTGATACGGGATTTAGCGGAAGAATCGGTATTTATGAAATATTGATTGTCGATGAAAAATTAGGAGCTTGTATTGTTTCCGGAGGATCGGCTAAACAGTTAAAAGAACAAGCAATTAAAGATAATATGATCAGTTTGAAAATTGATGGCTTAGATAAAGTCAAACAAGGAATAACAACTATCGAAGAAGTATTAAGAGTCACGGAACAGGAATAGAAACTGTGATATCCTGAAATAGATTTACATAAAACAGAGAACAGAAAAAAATTACTAATTTCTAAACTCTAAATAAACTCCAATTACTAAAGTCAAAAAAAACAAAAAGAAAAATAGAGTAAAAAGTTTGTAAAGTTATAAAGGTTGTATCAGCAGAAAAATTTGCTGATAATCTTTAGTATAGGGGCTGGAGTAGAAAATTGTCCCCGATACATAAAGGCGGTAGAGGAAACTCTATTAGAACAAAATAACAAAAATCGAGAAATAATTAATGGAAAAATTTAAGTATGATGCCCGTGATAAAGCCGGTAATAGTGTAAGCGGAATAGAACAGGCGGCTAATCGCAATCAAGTTTTGTCTAAACTGCGTCAATCAGGGCTGTTTCCGATAAACATTGAAGAAGTCTCAGGACATAATATAATAATCAAAAAAAACAAACTGCGGCTTAATGATAATGAAACAGTGTTTTTTACCCGGCAGCTTTCAAATCTTTTAGACGCAGGACTGCCTTTAGCCCAAGCTTTGAATCTCCTGACTAATCAAGCAAATAATCCTAAAATAAAAAATATATGTTCTAAATTATACACTAAGATTTCTGAAGGCGGGTATCTTTGGGAAGCATTGGGTAAGTATCCGGATGTTTTTTCTCGCGCCTATGTCGGAATGGTTCGGGCCGCGGAAATGGGCGGCGATGTGGAAAGTGTGTTTAGCAATCTTGCTGATTTTATTGAACGGAAAAAAGAAGTCAAGGATTCGGTGATTTCAATGCTTATTTATCCAGTGATTATTTTGCTGGTAGGTATGGGCACGGTAATTTTTTTAATGACATTTATAATCCCGAAAATGGTTTTTATGTTTCAGGAGGGAGATATAGCCTTACCGGTGATCACAAAGCTTTTGATTGGCGCGAGTATGTTTTTAGCGGATTATTGGATGGGGCTTATTATTTTCGCAATTTTGATTTTGGGGGGATTGGGGAAAATTTATTCACAAACAAAAAACAAATTAATTCTGGATAATTTTGTTTATAAATTACCTTTAATCGGAGAAATACTGAGAAAAATAGCATTTGCCCGGTTTTGCTATATTGTCAGTCTTTTATCCGCTAATGGAATGTCAATTCTGGATTGTCTGGATATTAGCCGCGATGTTCTTCCGAATAAAATGCTCAAAGATTCGGTTGATGCGATAATAAGCCGAGTAAAGAGCGGCAGTTCTTTTTCAGTCAGTATGAAGCAGGAAACTATTTTTCCTCTGGTTATGGTGGATATGATCGCGGTAGGAGAACAAACCGGACGTTTAGAAAAAACTCTGCGGAAAGTCGCTGATTCGTTTGATAAACAAATAAAAGAAGACCTAAGGCGGCTGCTGAATGTCTTAGAGCCAATGATAATATTATTTATCGCGTTTATAGTCGGCGCATTGGTCGCGGCTGTGCTGCTTCCGATTTTTCAATTTAACCTCCAGACATTCTAAATGGTAAGTACGGATATGAAGAAGCGGAATAAAAAAGGATTTACTCTCTTAGAAGTAATGCTGGCTTTATCAATTATCAGTATTTCTTTAGTGGTTATTATTAATTCTTTTTCTCAGGCAATTGCCGTCAAATCCGCTGTGTCGAATTATACCAAAGCAATGTTTCTTTCGCAAAAAAAGTTATTCGAGATCAATATTAACAATCTAAGTACAGTAGAAAAACAAGGGAAATTTATACAACCATTTGAACAATTTAATTGGCAGATTAATTCGGATAGCACTAATTTTAGTGAATTGGCTAAAGTCGATTTGACTATTGAATGGAATCAACAGGGAAAATCAAAAAATATCCAGGTTTCGGCGATTATGGAGAAATGATTTGCTTAAAAAAAGTAGAGCGTTTAGTTTAATCGAATTGCTTTTAGCAACTGCGATAATGGTGATGATATTCGCGGCAGTATATAGCAGCTTTTCTTTGGGAATACGGACTTGGAAAAGAGTTAATATTAAAATCGCGAATAATGCGACTGATCTGCTTATTCCTTTAACCAGACAGTTACGCTGCGCTTATCTTGCTCCAGGGCAGGATCCTGATTTTGTATTTCAAGGCAGTTTGTCAGCAATTAGCTTTGTGTCAACAGCGGTAATAAATGATGATATCTATAGAGACAATGTTACTGATTTGCAAAAAGTTTCATGCCGGATCAGGGCTGATGAGGATACAGGACAAAACGCTTTTATTTATGAATCATATGATATCCTGGGGGAAAATAAGGAAAATTTTAAGCAAATTAAATTGTCAAATATGATCAAATCTATTTCTTTTGCTTTTTATGATGGAGAAAAATGGCTAAAAGCTTGGAATTCTACTAAGAATTTACCTCAGGCAGTAATGATCAGAGCTGATTTTCAAGAGGGAATTTATCAAGATTCTTTTGAAACAGTGGCTCAAATACATTGCGCGAATAAAGGGGTAATGGATGATTTATGATTAAAAATTTAACCAGACAAAAGGCCTCGGTTTTAATTATTACATTATTTGTAGTGTTTTTTTTATCAGGGATTGCTTTGAGTATTTCTCAGGCAATGCGGATCAACGCGAAAATTATCAGCCGACATGTTCAGAATCAAAAGTCTTTAAATATCGCTGAGTCAGCAGTTTTACTGGCGCTGGCTGAACTTAAAACAGATAAAAAAGATAATAATTATGATGCTTTTCAGGATGGCTGGTATGGGAAATTCCAGGAGCGAGCAAAAATCAAAAGTTTTAAATTTAAAAACAACGAGAATAGTGATATTGGTAAATATAGCATTAGTATTTCTGATGAGTCCGCTAGAATGAATATTAATACCATATCAGTTGAGATAATCGGTAATCTTATAAATCAATTATCTAAAACTGATAATAGCAAACTTATTCAAGCAGTCGCGGATTACAGAATTGATTTAGGCCAAAAACAAATAGTGAAAAGTGTTTATCAGCTTTTAAAAATAAAGCTAATCGATAAATCAGTGTTTTGGGGTGAAGATACTAATGATAATAATCAATTGGATCCGTGGGAAGATGATCAAGCGGATAGCCAGCCTGATGATAATGGAAATAATTTTTTAGATTTAGGGGTAAAGGATTTTTTTACAGTATTTACTGATGGGAAGATAAATTTAAACACTGTATCAGAAAAAGTTCTTTTAAGTTTGCCGGGGATGACTGAGGAAGGGGCTCAGGCAATTATTAATTTTCGAAAAAACCAGCCTTTTGCGAATGAAAAAGATTTGGAGAATATTACTTCGATTGGCAAACAGACAAGTCAGTTTATTATGCGCTGGGGTTCAGTGCGTTCGGATATTTTTAGGATTATTGTAACTGCTCAGGCGATTGATGCTAAGAACTATAAGCAGATCATCGCGGTTGTCGACCGTTCCCAGTTGCCGATAAAAATTCTTTATTGGAGAGAAAACTGAAAAAGCAGGGATTAGCGTGTAGCGTTTAGCGTTTAGGCAAATTAAATTAAGTTAACCGCTAAAAATATAAAAGGATGTTAATATGATAATACCATGGAAAAATATCTACCGATTTACTGCTAAATTGCTTAAACAGCCTCAATATGCGATTTGGGTAGCGCTAAAACGCCTGCAGGCATTTTTATCATATTATACCGGGAAAGGGAAAAGTTTTCAGCCTGAATCAATAACCTTGTTTTTAACCGAGAAATGTAATCTGCGCTGTAAAATGTGCGGGCAATGGGGCGAGAGCGGGGTAACGAAAAATAAAGCTGCTGGCGATGTTAAAGCAGAACTTGATTTTGAAACTCTCAAGAAGTTCATTGATCAGATAAGCTATTTTAAGCCAAGCATAACTTTATTTGGCGGGGAACCGATGCTTTATCCCAAATGCGTAGAACTGATAAAGTATATTAAAAATAAAAAAATGCATGTATTAATGATCACTAATGCCGCATTGATCAAGGGGAAAGCCGCGGAGCTAGTTGAGTCCGGCTTGGATGAGCTGAATGTTTCTTTAGATGGTCCTCGAGATCTGCATGATCAGATTAGAGGATTGCCCGGATTGTTTGAGACAATTACTGCGGGGCTAAAAAAAGTTCAGGCATATAAAAAAGCAAAAAAACTTAAATTTCCGTTGATTAATCTGCAATGTACAATTACTAAATATAATTATTTGCAATTGGAAAAAATGATTGAGGTGGCTGAGGATATTGGGGCTAATTCATTAACTTATCATAATCTGATTTTTGTCAATCAAGATTTAATTGAAAAACAAAAGGTTTATGATCATCAATTAAAATGCTCATCAGATAATTGGAAAGGGTTTGTTTTTGCCCCGGAAATAGATTCAGATATACTTTATGATAAAATGCAGCTCATTTTAAACAGAAAATATTCTTTTAGTGTGGACTTCTACCCTAATCTGAGCAGAGATGGATTGAAGGATTATTATAATAATCCTTCGTATCTGCCGGATGAATATCCTAAACGTTGTTTGAGTCCATGGGTATGTGCTTATGTTTTTCCCGATGGGGGGGTAAGACCTTGTCTTAATTCTACTTATGCTTTTGGAAATATTAACAATGAAAAGTTTAATGCTATCTGGAATAGCCGTAAAGCGGTGGAATATCGCCAAATATTAAAGAAAAATAAATTATTCGCCACATGCATAAGGTGTACAGAATTATATAGATATTGAAAAGCAGCGTATAGCGATTAGCGTTTAGCGGTTAGGGAAATCGAAGGACGAGGGATGATCGCTGCGCTAGGACGCAAAAGCAGTTATGAGTTACTAGTTAAAAGCAGAAAAGCAAAAAAGCGCTTGGCTTATGTGCAAAGAAATTGTGTGCATGGCAAAAACACGTCTTTTCGCTAAGCCTGAGCCTGCATCGTGCAGTCTCAGCCGCGCGTTCTCACTATTTTGACTTCCATGTCAAAATTACGTTCGAAAGCGCCGCTCAAAGAGAATTTTTGCCCAGCGTATTGACTATGGACCATCAGCCATCGACTATTAGCTATAAGTATAGAGAACATAAAGCAGAAAAGCATGAAAAGCGAACTTTGCGAAAGATGATTGGGAAATTTTAAAGGATATTGATGAAGAAAATAAAAGTTGCTCAGGTCATTACCCGGATGGATTGGGGAGGGTCTCCGGATATCGTGCGGATATTAACTCAATATCTGGATAAGAGTAGGTTTGAGGTCAGTTTTATTTGCGGTCCAAGTTCATTTCCTACCGCAAAAACTCAAATTTTCTTTAAAAAAATTAAAGATAATCTGATCGAGGTAAACAGTTTGCGCCGTGATATAAATCCGATTATTGATTTGATTGGGTTTGTAAAATTGTATTTTATTTTCAAAAAACATAAATTTGATATTGTGCATACGCATACAGCTAAGGCGGGAGCTTTGGGCAGATTGGCTGCTTTTTTCGCCGGAGTAAAAGTTATTGTGCATACATCGCATGGTCATAATTTTTATGGCTACTTTAATCCGCTGATGAGTAAGTTTATTGTTTTGATTGAAAGGTTCCTAAGTAGTTTTACCAGTAAAATAATCGCGTTAACAGAACTTGAAAAAAAGGATTTGGTTGAGTTTGGCGTTTGCCAGGATGGAAAAATTGAAGTGATTAATACGGTAATAGAAGTAAATGCCGAATTTAAAGAAGATAAATCAATAACAGTAAAGCATGATTTAGGTTTTTCCAAAGAAGATATTATTATTGGTATGGTGGGAAGATTGGAGCCGATTAAAGGTTTGGAATGTTTTATTCAAGCCGCGATAATGATCGCTAAAAAATTTTCCAAAGTTCATTTTGTTCTAGTGGGAGAAGGAAGCCTTAGGGAATCGCTTGAGGCGAATATCGCTGGGCAAAACCTAAGTAAGCGATTCACCTTTACCGGGTGGCAGGATGATCCATTGTCCTATATGCAGGCAATGGATATGCTGGTTTTGGCATCTTTAAATGAAGCGGTAGGGCTTGTGCTTATTGAGGCACAAAGCATGGGAGTGCCGGTTATTGCCACAAAGGTCGGTGGGGTGCCGGAAATTGTCAAAGACGGGAAAAGCGGGATATTAGTTGAGCCTGGTAGTCCGGCGGAATTGGTCGCGGCAATGGAGAAATTAATTAGCAATTCTACCCAACGCCGAGAAATGGGTAAATACGCAAAAAAAAATATAAGTGAAAAATATTCAGTTAATGCATTTATTAATAATATCAGTCAAACATATGAACAGTTAATCCAGGCAAAGGATTAGATATGGGAGAAAAGAAGAATTCAAAATTAAAAACGCTTATTCGCATAATTAGTTTGACGATGCTGTTTGGGGTAAGTATTGGGCCAAAAGTTGTTTTTAGTCAAGAACAACAGTATGTGCAAGTTCCGGCTTTGATCCACATCAGCTCGAATGTCAGTGATGGGCGTTATGCGCCAGAACAAATCATTGATATTGCGGTTAAAGCAGGCTTTAAGGTTGTAGTTTTTACTGAACGGGAAGTTATGCGCTGGGAGTACGGCATATGGCCTTTAAGAAGAATATTGAAAAAAGTGATTAAAAATAATTCTTTAGAAACATATGGAATAAAGAATTATTTAAAAAAAATAAATGATCTGCAAGCTATAAATCCGAATGTATTATTAGTCCCTGGGATTGAATCAACGCCTTTTTACTATTGGAGCGGCAGTGTTTTTAAGCATGATTTCACGCTGCATAATGCGCATAAACATTTGCTTGTTTTAGGTCTTAATACAGTAAAAGATATAAAAAAAATGCCAATTGTGGCTAATCCGCATACGCTGATCAAAGCTTTTAAACTTTCAGATTTGTTAAAGCTATGGCCCGGATTATTTCTGGCTTTAGGATTAATCCTGGTTTTAATAAACAGCCAGAAAACATTCCGGAATTCTTTGGAAAAACAGGAGTCTGCGCAGCGGAAAATTTTTGGCATAATAATTTCCGTAATCAGTATTTTGTTTTTAATTAATAATTTCCCGTTTAGAGAATCATTATTTGATCAGTATCATGGGGATGCAGGAGTTTTGCCTTATCAAAATATGATTGATTATATTAATCAAAAAAATGGTCTTGTTTTCTGGGCGCACCCGGAATCGGAGAATGTATCGCAAACTGAACATGTGAAAATTTCTACAAAAGAACACACACAAGATTTTTACGCGACAAAAGATTATACAGGGTTTAATGTGTTTTATGATGGTTATAATAATATCGGCAGGCCGGAAAAACTCTGGGATCGGGTATTGCTTGAATATGTTCAAGGAAAGCGGAGCAAGCCTGTCTGGGCGATTGGCGGCTTGGCTTTTGATTTTAGCGGTGATCTGAAGCAGGCAGTAAAGGATCTGCGAAACATTGTTTTGCTGGATAGTTTTAGCAATCAAAGCTTTATGCAGGCTTTGAACAGCGGTAAAGTATATGTTGTCAGAGGCCTTAGGTCAGAGAATTTTGTACTTGATGATTTTTCTGTTTATGATCCGGTTTCCGGGCAAAGCCGGATAATGGGGCAAAGCTTAAAACCCAGCAGCGCGCAAGTAATGGTAAAGATAAAAGGGGAGTTTAAGGTCGATGCAGCGGATAATCTCCTGAGTATTCATTTGATTAAAAATGGAGAAATAATCAAGACTTTTAAAACCAGCGGTAGTTTTGAAATAGAATATCCAGATGATCTTAATGATTTCAATAATAAAGCGTTCTACCGGATAGAAATAAGATCACATGGATTACATGTAATTGCTAATCCGATTTTTCTGAAATAATAAATCAGGTTCAATGGAATAACGGGTATTTTTCTGTTTATTAGCTTAAGACTTATGGTATAATAAATCAAATAAAATTTTGGATAATATAATCAGAATAAAAGTTATTTTTTAGCAAATCGACAAAGAGTTTGCAGTTAAAATACAAGGAAATCAATGATTCTTTCAGCGCATCAACCTCAATATCTGCCTTGGCTTGGATATTTTGACAAGATTGATAAAAGTGATTGCTTTGTTTTTTTGGATACTGTACAATATAAAAAGAGGGAATTCCAAAATCGCAATAAAATTCGCACCCAAACAGATTCTATTTGGTTGACTGTACCAGTAAAGACAAAAGGGGCTAGCCTGCAAAGGTTAAGTGATGTGCAGATTGACAATGAAATAGATTGGCAAAAAGAGCATATTAATAGTCTGCAAACTTGGTATGCCGCAGCTCCTTATTTTAGTGATTATTTTTCTTTTTTTAAAGCTGTTTATTCTGAGAAATGGGAAAAATTAATTGACTTAAATATTCATATTATTAAGTTTATTTTAGATGTTCTGAATATTAAAACTAAAATTTACCTTGAGTCAGAGATAAAAACAACAAATGTAAGCACTTTGAGAATAATTGAACTGTGCAAAAAGCTTGAGGCAGATACTTATTTATCAGGGATTGGCGGTAAAGAATATTTAGATATTGCTGAATTTACGAAAAGTAGAATTGATTTGGAGTATCAGAATTTTGGGCATCCTAATTATTTGCAGCAGTTTACATCGGAGAAAAAGGATTTTTATCCATATATGTCGATAGTGGATCTATTGTTTAATGCTGGTCCAAAAAGTATGGAAATATTAAGAAAAAAGATTAGCTAAAATTAAAACCAAGGAAGGTTATGTACGAATCACATTGGGGATTATCCAAAAAACCATTTGAAAATACTCCTGATCCTAATTTTCTTTATCATTCTCCACAACATGAAGAAGGTTTGTCAAGATTGCTGTATGTTGTTAGCGAAGGTAAAGGGGCGGGATTGCTTACCGGAGTTTTTGGCTGCGGTAAAACTTTAATTGGCCAGACTTTGTTTAAAGAGCTTGACCGGGATATTTATAAAACCGCTTTTATTGCCAATCCTTTCTTGACTTATTCTGAACTGCTGATGCATATTACCTATAGTCTCGGGGCTAGAGATTTGCCGAAAAACAAGCAGGATGTTTTGGTTAATGTGGTGCTGGAGCGTTTAGGGGAAATTCTGGAAAATAATATGCGTGATGGTAAAAAAACTGTGGTGGTTATTGATGAAGCGCATGTTATTACTGATCTAAGAGTTTGGGAAGAATTAAGATTGCTTTTAAATTTTCAGATTGAAAATCAATTTTTACTAACGCTTTTAATTCTGGGACAGCCGGAACTAAAGGCGATTATTGATTCGAATAAGCAGTTTTCTCAGCGGCTGGCAGTTAAATATCATTTAGGGCCTCTGACCGAAGAAGAGACAAAAGATTATATTAGTCATCGCTTAAATATCGCTGGGGCTAATCAATCAATTTTTGCCCAAGGAACTGATAAGCTTATTTTTAAGAAAACCGGGGGTATTCCCCGGAGAATAAATCATTTGTGCGATTTGGCATTATTTGCCGGCTTTGGTAAAAACGCCAAGGTTGTCGATGAAAACTTGATCAATGAAGTAAGTGCTGATGTGGAGAGTTAACATAAAACAGCGGATAGCGATTAGCGAATAGCGATTAGGAAAAGCAAAAGATAAAACAGGTCATAAAGTCAATGGCTAATGGTCAAGAGTCGATCCGCTGGGCAAAAATTCTCTTTGAGCGGCGCTTTCGAACGTGATTTTGACAAGGATGTCAAAATAGTGAGAACGCGCGGCTGGGCCTGCACGATGCAGGCTCAGGCTTAGTGAAAAGACGTGTTTTTGCCTCTTGCAAAAAATAACCGGATAGATGCGGGAGGGGTTGTAGATGAATGTTTTAGTTATAGGGGCGCATCCGGATGATATTGAAATAGGCTGCGGCGGCAGCTTGCTTAAATACGCTCAGGCGGGACATAATGTTTATTTGCTTGTACTTACATCAGGCGAGGTTGGCGGTGACCCGCAGATTCGTTGTAATGAGCAGGAAGAATCAGCTAAAAATATGGGGGCTAAGCAGGTTTTCTGGGGAAATTTTGAAGATACCAGGCTGATGAATGTTCGGGAACTGATTGATAGAATTGAAGAAACGATTAATGAAGTCGATCCCCAGGTAGTATTTATAAATTATTTGGAGGATGTGCATCAGGATCATCGAGCTTTGGCAAAAGCTTGTTTGTCAGCAACCCGCTATATTAAAGAAGTGCTTTATTATGAAGTGCCGACAACTCAGAATTTTAATCCGGAAATTTTTGTGGATATTGGCAGCGTGTTTAAGCAAAAGCTTAATTTGCTCAGATTGCACGCGTCACAAGTAAATCGGACAAGAGTTGAGGATCTATCGATTCTCGATATTGCTACTTCCATGGCTAATTTTCGTGGTTTTCAGGCAAGAGTTAAATATGCTGAAGGGTTTTCAGCGGTAAGAGTCTTAAAGGATATTGAATAGTCTTTATTTTATGCAAATGTTAAAGGATTAATATTGTGCAAACATTTAATGCTTTTGTTATTGCCTTTCTAATTACTTTTCTGAGTGTGCCTTTTTTTCGAAAAATGGCTTTAGCCCTCAATATAGTTGATATGCCTAATCATAAAAAAATTCATATAATTCCGACTCCTTTGCTGGGAGGATTAGCGATTTATCTGGGAGTATTGGGGGCTTTTTTCTTTTTTGCTGAAGGATTTAGAATGCTGGCTCCGATTTTTATCTGCGCGACAATCATTCTTTATATGGGCACATACGATGATATTAAAGGCCTTTCCGCGCGATTGAGATTGTTTATTCAAATCCTTTTGGCGCTAATTTTGATGCTTAATGGTATTCGGATATCTTTTTTGCCGCAGAGTATATGGGGCGATATTGGGGAAATATTAGTTACGGTTATTTGGATTGTCGGAGTAACTAATGCTTATAATTATTTGGATGGATTAGATGGTTTGGCAACTGGTTCGGCAATTCTTAATTTTTTATGTTTTTTTGTAATTCTTTATAATACAAATCAATACGCTTTGGGTTTGGCAATCGCGATTCTTATTGGTTCCTGTCTGGGCTTTCTGCCATATAATTTCTTGCACAAGACCAGAATGTTCTTAGGTGATGCCGGCAGCACATTTATTGGTTTCTGCCTGGCTTGTATCGCGATTCAGGGAGATTGGGCCGGTGATAATATCGTAAGATTATTTATTCCGATTTTAATCTTAGGGGTACCGATATTCGATATGATATTTACTACTGTTATGCGCATAAAAGAGCAGAAGATTAAAAATATCATTGAATGGCTGAAATATGGAGGCAAGGATCATTTTCATCATTATTTAGTTGACCTGGGATTAAGTCAAAAAGGAGCGGTTTTATTCATATATTATATAACTTTTTCGCTGGGTTTAAGCGCGATTATGGTAAGCAATGATACTGCTGTTGAAGGCATTATGACAATACTGCAGTCATCAATAATATTCTGGGTTATTGGGGTATTAATTGTCTTGGGTAAAAAACAGCAGAATAAATCGGATGCGCGATGTGATTGTGAAAACAGGTAGAACGACACAAGACACAAGACACAAGACACAAGACACAAGACACAAGACACAAGACACAAGGTAAAAATTAAAAGCTTAAAGCAAAAAGGATATAGGCATATTAAAGTATTTATATTGTTGGAGTTAATGTGAAAAAAGTTGCTGGTCTGATAATCGCTGTGGGAGCAGTTAGTTTTGTGGTGGGTATTGTATCGCGTATTTTAGTTATGCCTTTTCCGACTAGAGCCTATGGTTTAGAGGCAAGTGCTTTTATGCGATTTACAGATACTTGTTTGCTTACATCAATAGCTTTGCTTTTACTGGATAAATCCAATAAATAAAAGGGGTTATGATTGGAGACATGTTTAAGTAAATACTTTTATAAAGCATTGACTTGTGTAGCAATGCGTGGTATACTTGTATTAGTAGAAAAAGGCAAACTCGTGGTAACGCGAGGGCATTCTGTATTATTATGCAGAATCACGTATTCTTTGTATTTAGGAATATGTGGCAAAGCTGATGCGTCCGTTTATGGATTGGCAGGCTGCCCTATATAATGTTACTGTTACCTTAGACGAGTTGTCTAAGGTTTTTTTTTGAGAATATTGAAAAGTGTCAGGTATAACCGTTGTAAATCGTTAAAAGTGCCAGGCATGTACAGGTATGGATACGTTAAATTAACAAAATGGAGTGAGTAATGCCTAGATTACCGAGAGTTTATATAGAAAATTCGGTTTATTATATTAGCTGTTATGGTTTGCAGAATCAGGTGATTTTTAAAGACGCGAGGGATTACGAAATGTACTTTGGATTGCTCAGGAAATATAAAGACCAATACGGAGTAAAACTTTATGCATATACTTTATTGCATAATCATTTGCATTTATTGATGGAAGTTGATAATAAATCAAGTATTTCCACAATGATGCATGATCTAACTTCTTCGTATACCAAATATTTCAATGGCCGATATGACCGCAAAGGGCATCTTTTTCGGGAGCGGTTTAAAGCCGCGGTAGTGGAAAAAGATTCGCAAACTCTTTTAAATCTAACCGCATATATTCATCTTAATTCTGATCGATTAAATATAGCGATACAAGGTCAAACATATCAATACAGTAGTTATGGTTTGTATTTAGAATATTCTCAGGCCTCTGATCGAGGACTGAATATTAAAAATGAGATCGAAGGCATTATTAATGGCTTGATCGGTGGAAATTACTCAGAGTTTATGCAGAGAATTAAGGACGATGAGGAGTTTAAAAAACATTATAAAAAGCTGCAGCGCAAAGGAATTATTGGTTCAAAAGATTTTATGCATCATGTTCAGCAACAGATCGAATTGCAGCGTCAAGAGCCGAATAATGCGCAGGCTGAAGAAAACAAATCAAGGATTAATAATAAATTTATAAGTGCGGGAACCGCTTTATTGATTGTCGCGATCACTGCTGGAGGGGCTTATTTGTATTTTGATTATAATGCCCAGCAGAAAAAAACAAGAGAAAATAAAGGTGTTGCAGTTGTGACTGAGCAGCGCTTAACTGATCTGAACAATACTGAATGGCAGATTGAGCTGTTTAATCTCGATGGTTCAGTGGCTCGCTCTGATATTATAAGTTTTATTCAGGGGAAATTTAGCGCGGGATATCTTGCTCAATTTAAATTTTCCAATGTTAATTATTCCACGGTTATGGAAGGAAATAAGATTATCTGGGAAACAATTCAGACATCAGCCGAAGGAACAGCATCATGGCGTGGTGAATTTGTTAATGACCAGATGGTGGGAATGCTTAGCCTGCAGCTAAATGGAAAACAGTCGCAGGATTTTTCATTTAAAAGTCTAAAATACAGGAGAAAATAAAATGAAAACAAAAATTTTATACCAGGAGATTAAAATGAAAAATTTATTATTTATCTGTATGGTCGCTTTGTTATTGAATATTGGCCTGAACGCATCGGTGCGGGCGGAAAACGAAATCGCTGCTGGAAAGAAAAATATTGCTAGCAAAGAAATTCAGGGGATTGTTAGCGGAATAGGTTATGGCTCAATATCTATTGTTTATAAAAGTGACGCGAAAAGCGGAACAGCAGATGAAATCTTATTACCTTTAGACGAGCTTGAAGAAATAATTCACAAACAAAATATTAAGCAAATCAATGTCGGTGACACGGTGAGTGTTCAGTATAATGAGACAACTCAGGAAACAGAAAAAGGACCGACTGTATCACGTAAAGCAAAAGTGCTCAATTTTATTAAACCGGCAGCGCCATTACCATTGGAAACTGATGTTTTGGAAGATGAAACAGCAGCAGCCGCGGTGCTGAACTAAGAGAAAAGGTGGCTTGATATGTGGAGTATTAAAAAACGAGTTTCTTTGGGTAAAATATTTTTCTTAGCTGGTTTGATCAGCGTCGTGTTTTCGCCTATCAACGCGCAGGCTGTGCAGATAAACCGGGTGCAGTCAGGTATGGTTCCTTATGCTAATGTGGATATCGTTGATACATCAACTTTGACTTATGCGGTTGACCCGACTAAGAGTATTATTCTGATCAATGCTTCAGCGGACGGTAGTGTGAGTATTCGAGACGGAAACTACTTATTTACTCCGTATTTTGAAGATTCCGAGCATATCGCTTTGTCGCGGGATTATGGCGCTTGCGCGGCTAATGTGAGTTTTCAGGTAGTGGAGTTTAAGGACGGAGTAAAAGTCATTCATGGCTTTTCTTCAATGGATAAAGACACCAAAGTAAAAACCGTTAATCTGCCTCAGTCGGTAAACAGCGCCAATGCTTTTGTGCTGGTTTATACGCGCGGTTATATTACTACCTCAGGGGATACGGAAGTATTGTTTTTAAAAGCTGATCTTATTTCAGATACCCAAATCCAGCTGACCCGCTTGCGCAGCGCGCAGGAAGCCGGGATAACCCGGACAATCAATATTACTTATCAGGTTGTGGAATTTGAGACTGACGCAATTATAAAAAAGGGCTTGGATACAATTGCCTATAATCAGTATTCGCAAACAGTCACAGTTAATCCGGCAATCACTGATATTACTAAGTCATTTTTAGTATTTAATTTTGTCGGCGGCGCAGGACTTAATGGTGTTGAATCGCAGATGCTGCCCAGAGGAACTATCACTGATGCCAGTACTTTGACATTTGTCCGCGGTTTGAACAGTGCCGGTACAACAGATTATGTTGACATTAAATGGTATTTGGTGGAATTGACAGATGAAAGCTCCTTAGCGCAAAAAGGAACAGCTACAGTTAATGCGGCAAGTCTTACGGGAACAGCAACTTTAAGTTCAGCGACAGATTTGACCCGGACAGCTGTGTTTACAAGTGTTGACGCGAATACAACCAGTACGACAAGCTCGTATCTGGATGATTGCTCAAACAGAGTGGCGCAGACTGACAGTACGACAGTGACATTTACCCGTGAAGAATCTGTTGTCCGCAATGATATTGATTGGTTTGCTGTGGAATTCGCGCCTTTGACTTTAAAAATCCCAAATGGCGGAGAAGTCTGGCAAGTCGGGGATACTGAGAATATTACCTGGGTGCATGCCGCGTCTTTGGAAAGCAGCGGATCATGTGTGGAAGCGGGATATGTCGGGCATCATCTGGTTGATCTGAAACTTTCCACAAACAGCGGGGCTGATAATTATCCGCTGACGATTATTTCCGGAATCCGCGGGACTTTGGATACTTATGCCTGGACTTTACCGGCAGAAATAAGCGGTACGGATATTATCGGAGAGCAATTAAAAATACAAATCATTGATACTGATATGGCCGCACGGAATTATGATGTTTCCAATGAGGATTTTATAATTAAAGGAACAGTTACGATCAATCAGCCGCCAAATACCTGGAAAATCGGGGACACAAACGCGATCTCCTGGACATATACCGGGAATTTAGAAAATTTAAGCCCAAATACAGTGACAGTTACCTTATCAACTGATGGTTCGAGTTTTCTGCCTACGGCAATAGTCAGTAGTCAAAGTGTGGGAACCGGCGGAAATGGCAGTTATAATTGGACGATTCCCTCTGATTGGGATGCAACGAATCTGATTTCAACAACAAATAAATTGAAAGTCACTTTGAATTATAATCCTTCAGATCCGGATACTTTGGTAGAAAGTACAAGTGCTAATTTTACTTTAAAAGGCCAGATCTACGCGGTAAGCCCGATAATCGAGGAAATGTGGCTGTTGGGTGAAAGCAAAACCATTACCTGGACAAAGAAAGGGCATTTTGGTTCTGGAATCACTGACGGTACGGTTAATATTTATTATTCTTATAATGATGGTTTGAGTTATGAATCAATTCCGATCGCCAGCGATGTGGCCGCGGGCACAGATGCTTTGGGCGGCACATATGACTGGACAATTCCCAATAGTACTTATCTTTCCGCGCCAAAATCAAGACTTAAAGTAGTGAGCACCAGTGATGCGACTGTTTATGGTGAGAGTGAAGGATTTACACTGATGTCTTCTTTGGATGTTAATCGTCCGTTGGGTAGTGAAGTTTGGCGAGTCGGGCAGACCGAAGATGTGAAATGGACAATTCACGGAGCAATGAGTAATGTGGTTATAAAATATAAAGTAGGAGCCGGAACTTTTGAATACTTGAGCGGTGCGGCTCCATCTGATTTATTACCAGCCGGAACTCCGGAAGTCGAGCAGATTTTTTCCTGGTTTATTCCGGATGATATTGGCGCGAATAATGTGTACTTGAGAGTCTGTAATCGAGATAATGAAAATGTTTATGATGAGGTCGGGCCATTTAGTATTAAAGGATCGATTTCTGTTTCCGAACCGCATGTTTCTGAGATTATTAATCTGGGAGATGCCAAAAATGTTCAATGGAATGTGGCGGGAAGCGTAACCGGAAATGTAAATATCCGTTTGTCGCAAAATGGGGGAACCTCTTATCTTACTTTGATCAATACCGTTCCGATCAGCCCGAATTCTTATTCTTGGAGTCCGCTAGCAGCAAATATGGGGACAAACAATAAGATCAAGGTTGCTTTAGATGGCGATGAAAATCTGTTGACCGGAACTGCGGGAGAAAGTAATGCATTTTCAGTTGAGGGAGATGTTACACTTACTTATCCGAATAGTTCAGGATTGGTATTTAATGTCGGAGATACAGTATATATTAAATGGACACCGAGTCCAACAACATTGGGTGCGGTGAATATCCGCTATAGCACAGACGGAGGAACTAGTTATAATGGTTTTATTGCTGATGGTGTGGCTACAGACAATAATCCGGGTGCCGGTTATGGCTATTTATGGGAAATTGATGATATTCCGGGGATGGTTGGCAATACTTGCAGAATTAAGGTTTATCAAGTAGGAAAAGAGAGTCAGGTTCATGCAGAATCGCAATATAATTTTGTGGTAAAAGGCTCAATTCATTTAACCTCACCGGTTGGCGGGGAAACATGGTTTGTTGATCAGTTTAACAGCATTACCTGGACCAAAGGCGGCGATCTTGGGACTCTTAAACTGGCTTATTCCAAAGACGGCGGTTCTGATGGATACGCCAGTGTAATTGCTACAGGGGTTGCTTGTGAGGATCTTAGTTTTCCCTGGGAGGTCGCTGATGCTATCGGTACTCAGTTAAAAGTTAAAATTTCTCAGGAAACCGAGCCCACGACTAATGATGTTTCTCCGGCAAACTTTATAATTAAAGGCAGAATTGTTCTGGGTGCTCCGATCGGCGGGGAAACCTGGCTGGTGGGAAATAATGAAAATATAAGTTGGACAACATATGGAACTATCGGTCGAGTAAATATTTTTTATTCAACTGACGGCGGGGGGACATTTGGGGCGACAGTGGCGACAAATCTGACAAATGTCGATGGATTTTTGTGGACGATTCCGGACGCGATCGATACGGATATTCGGATAAAAGTAGAAAGTTTTTATGATGATACGGTTTCTTCTGAGTCTTTGGGAAATTTTACGATAAAAGGACAGGTTAGAGTCACTGCTCCGAATGGCGGAGAAAAATGGAGAGTCGGCGCAACGGAAAATATTAATTGGGTTGTTAACGGTAGCATTGGTAATGTTAAAATTGAATATTCGACGAATAGCGGCGCAAGTTATGATACGGTTATTGTGGCCAGTACGCCAGGATTAGACCAGACATATGCTTGGACAAATATTCCGGATATTATTGGAACTAGTTTAAAAATTAAGATAACCAGTTTGACAGGGACAGTATTGGATGAATCTGACGCTGATTTTGAAATCAAAGGGGTATTAACTTTAACCGCGCCGAATGGTACTGAGATTTGGGAAGTGGGAGATTCACAAAATATCGCTTGGACGAAAAAAGGCACCTTAGGAAATGTTGAATTGCGTTATTCCACAGACAGCGGCGTGACATTTCCAGGAGTGCAGACAATTGTCACTGGTATTGCGGCAACATCAACTCCCTATTCCTGGTTAATTCCCGATAAGATCGGCACTGATTTAAGAGTGCAGGTTAGTTTATTATCCGATCTAACTAATGTATTGGACGCATCTGATGCTGATTTTGAAATCAAAGGTAACTTAGCTTTGACTGCTCCAGTAGGTGCAGAAGAATGGGAAGTTGAGGCAAGTAAACAGATAACTTGGAATTTAAACGGTTCGATCGCATTGGTTAAAATCGAATATTCTAATGACGGCGGAAATACTTATCCAAATACGATTACTAATGGAACAAGCGCGAGTGCCAGAACTTATAACTGGACGATTCCCGATGATATCGGCAGTTTATTGCGGGTAAAAATAAGTGATGCTTCAGATGCCGCGGTTAATGATGCATCACCAGCTAATTTTAATATAAAAGGAAAATTGGTTTTATTGCATCCCAATGGCGGAGAAAGTTTAACAGTTGGGCAGTCATATACAGTTGATTGGACAACTTATGGGACAATTACTCGAGTCAATCTATATTATTCAGTTAACAGTGGTTCATCTTATGATACAACTATTATAGCTGCTTTGAATAATACCAGCAGTTATGATTGGACTGTTCCGGACGCGATCGGTACACAACTGCGAGTAAAAGTGGAAAATCCGGATAATTTAAATGTTGCTGATGTTTCCAATGGAGATTATACAATTAAAGGTAAATTGACAATAACCGCTCCGAATGGCGGAGAAACTTGGATTGTTGATGATCCACAAAATATTACTTGGACTAAACAAGGAACAATCAGTACGGTTAAACTGGATTATTCAATCAATGGCGGGGCAACATATGATTATCCGATTGCCACAGGAATTGCTGCTGGTGATATCAGCTATGCTTGGCCTGTCGCTGATGCGATTGGCAATAATCTTATGGTTAGAATCACTAATGAAGCGGATGCTACTGTTAAAGATGAATCAAACGCGGTTTTTAATATTAAAGGTTCGATTACAGTAACTACTCCGAATGGCGGAGAGGCTTGGACCATTGGCTCAGCGCAGGATATTAATTGGACAAAACATGGAACTATTGGAAGTATCTCAATATTATATTCAACTGATGGCGGAACGACTTATCCGATGACTATTATCGGAAGTACGGCTTCGGCTAGCGGTACTTATAATTGGCCGGTGGTTTCGGACAGTCCGTCAACAACCGCAAAAGTCAAAGTCACTAGTTTAGCAGATGCCTCGGTTAATGATGAATCAAATTCGAATTTCCGGATCCGCGCGGATATTACGCTTACCGCGCCTAATGGAACAGAGAGCTGGGTGGTCGGGACTTCGGAAAATATTACCTGGATTAAAACCGGTTCGATTGCCAATGTTGCTTTGGAATATTCAATAAACGGCGGATTAACCTATCCTAATTCAATTACAACGACATCTGGAGAGGCATTGAGTTCATCCTGGACGATTCCGGACGCGATTGGAACTCAAATTAGAGTTAAAGTAAGAAATACTGCAGATGCTTCGGTTTATGATGAATCAAATGCTAATTTTAGTATTAAAGGTTCAGTTACGACAACCGTTCCTAATGGCGGTGAAGTTTTTGTAGTCGGTTCTGCCTATGATATCCAATGGACTTATGAAGGATCAATTCCGAATATGAAACTGGAATATTCGATAAATGGCGGATCAACTTTTCCTTATGAGATTATCGCGTCTACACCGGCGGTAACTTTAAGTTATGAATGGACAGTTTTGGATACAATAACTAATCAGTTAGTTGTCAGAGTATCTGACGCGGCAGACACGACAGTAAGCGATGTTTCCAATGCATTTGCTAAGATTAAAGGATCTTTGACTATTAATGCTCCTAATGGATCAGAATCATGGGTTATAAATGATGTGCATAATATTACTTGGACTAGAACTGGATCGATTGCCACAATAAAACTGGATTATTCAACTGACGGAGGCACAACATATCCGAACCCAATTGTTACAGGTATTGAATCGAATTTATTGACATATGCCTGGACAATTCCTGATGACCCTAGCGCGCAGGCAAAAGTAAAAATAACCAGTATCGATGATTCTACGGTATATGACTCAACTAATTCTATTTTTAGAATAAAAGGAAGCATAGATCTAACTGCTCCGGATGGTGGACAAAACTGGGTTGTGGGGACAACCGAACAAATTACCTGGACGAAATTGGGTAATATAGATACAGTTACTTTAGAATATTCAACTAATGGCGGAGCAACATTTGATGATGTAATTAATAGTACGGTTTCGGCATCTGCTTTGTCATATAACTGGCTGATCCCGGATGCAATTGGAACTCAATTAAAAGTAAGAATAACTAGTAATGGAGATGCTACTGTAACTGATCAGTCGCTGGCTAATTTTGCGATTAAAGGATCAGTAACAATTATTGCTCCGAATGGTTCCGAGATATGGCTGGTGGGTGAATCACGCAATATTACCTGGAGTCATCAAGGAGCAATTGGAAATGTAAGCTTAGAATATTCAATTGATGGTGGATCAACATATACTGATACGATTACTACCGGAGTTCCGGTAACTGGTCTAAGTTATGCTTGGACAGTTCCGGATAAAATCGGGACACAGTTAAAAATTAAAATAACCAGTGTTAACGATGCTTCTGTTTTGGATATATCAAATAATAATTTTACTGTAAAGGGAATATTAACTTTAACTTCACCAAATGGGACAGAAACATGGATCGTAGGATCAAGTCATAATATTACCTGGAACAGAAACGGAAGTATAGCTAATGTAAAATTAGAATATTCAACTGACGGCGGAACATCGTATCCAAATGAAATTATCGCTTCTACTGGAGCAGCTGTTGGCAGCTATAGCTGGCCAGTACCGGATGCGATTGATACAGATGTCCGCGTAAGAGTTTCTGATGTGACAGATGCTTCGGTCAATGATGTATCGAATGCTAATTTTACAATCAAAGGATCATTGACTTTAACCGCGCCAAATGGCGGAGAATCATGGGTAGTTAATGCCAGCAATAATATCACCTGGACTAAGCAGGGAACAATTGCCAATGTTGAATTGAGTTATTCGCTGAATGGCGGAACATCTTATGATACAGTAATTATTGCGTCTACACCTGGAGCTGATCTGAGTTATGCTTGGCCAGTTCCGGACAGTATTAATTCGACAGTGAAAGTTAAAGTAGTAAATGTGGATGATTCATCGGTATATGATGTATCGAATGCTAATTTCAAGATCATCGGCGCATTTGTATTGACCGCGCCAAATGGTTCAGAAGAATGGGTAGTCAGTACCAGTCAAAACATTACCTGGACAGTAACCGGAACAATCGCCAATGCGAAACTGGATTATTCGATTAACAGCGGAACAACATATCCCAACCCGATTATTGCTTCAACCGGAGCAGCGGGATTAAGCTACAGCTGGACAATTCCAAATTCAGTTTACAAAACAATCAGAGTAAAAATCGCGGACGCGGCAGATGTAAATGTATCTGATGTATCGAATGCTGATTTTACAATCATGCCGAAATTCGCGATCACCTCACCGAACGGCGGAGAAGTCTGGGAAGTCGCATCATCACAGGATATAACCTGGATAACTACCGGAGATTGTACAAATGTAAAAATAGAATATTCGGTAAACAGCGGAACAAATTATACAAATATAATCGCCTCAACTCCAAATACCGAGACTTATGGCTGGACAATACCGGATAATCTATCAATTGCTTGTAAGATCAGAATATCAGATGTGGATAATCCCACAGCAATTGATACAACTGATGGATTATTTAAGATCAGAGGCGCCTTGACAATAACATCACCAAATGGCGCGGAGTCATGGGGCGTTGCTTCAGTGCAGAATATTACCTGGACGAGATTCGGAAGTATTGCTAATGCAAAACTGGAATATTCTACTAATAGCGGCACAACCTATCCAAATCTGATTATCGCATCAACTGATGCTTCT
>Ga0180007_10000164_pt1 | contig 121772 bp, 117 predicted proteins | sample MM_PC_MetaG_FD_121122 | JGI IMG/M metagenome (GOLD analysis project Ga0180007, IMG submission 121122) | Groundwater microbial communities from the Aspo Hard Rock Laboratory (HRL) deep subsurface site, Sweden - MM_PC_MetaG | ecosystem: Environmental > Aquatic > Deep subsurface > Groundwater... | reverse complement strand
TCAGTAATATAGAGTTTGAAAAAATCCGGATCACACGGAATGAGTTTCATGGCGAATGGAACTACAGGATTGATCCGAATCCTGGCTAAATTAGTTACGTTTATTGATTAACGGCTCCTAAGTACAATGATCGAAATCTTCATAATTCCCTCCAATGGAATATCAGATTGTGACAGGTCAGTTTATAGGGTTCTCCGAAAAAAAAGAAAGCCGAGCTACCTCATCAAAAGGTAACCCGGCTGACTTGTAAGCCCCGTGGCTTTCCGCACCTACTTTTCGGCAGGTTTGGCTTTGTCTATTATTGTAGATGAATCGCTATTTATTAAAACATAATTCAAATATTTTTCATATAGGTAACAATGCCTATTTTTTTCATCTTAGATGAATTTTTTTTGGAAAGGAAGCTACTGGTAATCCTAACTAGTCACAGATGTCGGTTGTCACCTTGATCCGTCCCCTTTTCCTGTGTCCAACCACACGCCAAGCTGACTCAAGATAAGCAATAACAAAGGCGACTTTCCGCTCGCACCTGGTAAAGGCAATGGTTCACCCAGATTATTCCAACTCATTCCATCCATTATAGCTCCCTTGAAAGAGCTGTTTGTGATTCATTATAAAGTTTTCATAGCTCCAGTCGTCATCGGATAGTTGATGGGCAGAATTTGCTGTTATGACGTACGTATCTGTGACCAGGCCCTCGCCATTGTCGCAGACCACTTCTGCCTCGGTCCTCACATAAAGAGGCCCTTCAAACTTGTCAAGACGGTCAAAAGCTTCCTTGGAAAGGTTGAAATAGAGTATTCCGTCAACGGCGCCACCGCTCTGCCGGATGATCCCAGGATAGACTTCCCCGCGTACTCTCTTCCGAACATAATTGAGAAGGGTGGCTTTCTGAGATCTGTATTGGCCACCTGAAACCTGGGTCATAATTTCCAGATCCATCAATGTACCATATGCGAATAAATTCATTACGGTATGCTCCGGTAAACATTTCCATAAGCTGCCCAGAGCGAAGCATGAGGGGCAACTGTAAGGAAAGACGAAATTAAAAAGTAAGGCCAAAAAGTAGATATGCCTGGAACTGCATCTGTTGGCCTCTTCTGGGTTTTTTCTGGTTATGGCTTTTCGAAGAAACAAAAACCTCTGTTACGAGAGAATGAGCAAATGGAACACATCATTCTCTCTCTGCCCCACAATTCCAGCATGCGGTGAACTGCCCCTCTATAACTTCTTGGCAATAGCGACATTTCCATGGCCTCAAATTTTGAGTTGGAGGGTCTAATGCTTCTTTTACTATTATTTTCGCCTCTTCTAATTGTGTTTTGTCAACAACCCATAGCTCAGGCCAACATTCAATCGCTGGGATTTCACCAACAGCAGCACTACTGAATTGTCCTTGGATAATGCAGGCAATCCCCTTTGATTCAAGAATATTTTTAATATGACCAACCATTGGCAGGTCAGGAGAGGTATAGACTTTCATACTCAAAATTGGAGTCAATATTTTGGGCCAACTGGCAGGAAGAAGACAAACCAGACAATAAGATCTACCATCAAAGCAAGAGCCGTAACTCTGCCGACATCCGGCTGTCCTCCCGCCGCTAACGATATAAATTAAAGGCAACTGAATCTTTTTGTTCACCTGTTGGGTTTAAGAGCAGCCTCTGTATTTCCTCGCCCATACCGGCCACAAAGACTCCGTAACGGGTGAGAAAATCAGCTTATAAGAAAATTATACACAGAATTATGCAAAGACTAAAGCTGAACACGCCTTTTGACCTTAAATACTCTTGCAGGATCAGGAAAACCGATTGAAGTTACAAATAAACAACCCTTGTTCGCTGGGTGAGGAACCTGGGCAGCGAGCACGTCAAGCAATTGACCCCTTACAGAAGGCCTTGTTGGAGGCTGTTTGGGTGATTGATTTTATTGGTTACAAAAGTGAATCATGAGGCCCATATGAGGAATAGAGAGTGCAGACAGCCAAATGAGAACAGTTCTTCAAGGCGAGTGATCAGGTCGGCATCGCCAATTATTGGCCAGCCTCCGCTTCGCTAGATAATTTCAAGGGTATGATTTTTTAAAAATATTCTATAATTATGTTCTACCCAATCTTCTCTAAAGAGAATGTTATCCGTCGTTAAATAATATCGATAATCTAATCCAGATTCCTCTTTCGATCTAAATGTTTCATTTACACTATTGACAATTGGTATTGATCGACACATAAGCGCCTCATAAAAACGCATACTCCAGAAGCTATCTCCAGCAGGACAAAGCGTAAATTTACTTTTTGCCATCTGCTTGAAATATTTTTCGTCAAATTTATTTCGTTCTTTAACCGGGTGTTCCTTAGGAACAAAACCATCATTTTTCAGGGTATAGTCAAAACATCCTTTTATAACATAATTACTTTTAGTTATTTTGTCTGTAAACTGCAAATACGACATCTCTGTAAAGTACTTTTCTATAAAGCCAAGTATCCATTTTCTATTATTTTCTGTTCTCTGGTCAGTTTTGAATCCACCAATGAAGCAATAATCGGTTTTTTTTGTATGATCAAATCCTGCAATCGTTTTGTAGAATCGCCTGGGATACAAAGCATACCGTATACATATTGACTTACCCTCATCCCAGCTATTTGCTTCCTCATGCGCTTCAACAAACCACATTTCAAGTTTTGGTGAAAAGCTTTGATAATAATCCAATTTTTTCATAATTCCCAGTTGACTTAATGTTCCAGTTTAGGAAAACGATCCCCATTTCGCCAAAACAATACAGGCAACAGCATCGGGCGCTGTTGAGCCACGAATATCACAAATGTCTGCAGCGGCCAACCTACTCGCTGTTGAGCCAAAGCTTTTTCAGCCGGTTTCAGACCACCTTCAATACTTGACCTCAGCTATCCTTCCCCTGCAATGAGTTCGAAAGTGGCTTCTACGATGGCTTCGTGCGCCTGCCAACTCTCCATCACCGTATCTGTTGCTTCTTTGTTTGCATCCTCCTTTTTTAAGCAATAGGAACCGAACCGTCAAAGATATATTTGACAACACGAGGCGTCTCGCCTAGGGTGGCTCAAATACATTAACTCTGACTCACTGGCCCCGATATGCTGGAGGTCAGATTTGATGGTCATCTCCTGATCACCACAAAATTAAAGTGCCCATACAGGAAGTTATCTATAAAAATGTACCGATCATCGGAATTACCATCCAATTTCACCCTTTTTCATTGAAAAGCAGGACGACGACAACCTTGGTGTTTCCGGAGGACCTTTCGGCGACCTTGAAGACGAGAAAGGCAGAAGCAACCAGATGTTTTCTGCAAGCCATCCTGCCGTGAAACGGTTCTCTCACTGGCTATGCTGCATCCCTATTATCAGACTCGTGTCCGTGCTGACGACCTCTAACAATGACAAAAAACAGGCTGCTCAGTTTTGATTTTTTATTCCTCTGCCTCATTACATTTCTGGCCCTCTGCAATGTAACGGTATTTTATAACTTCCACCTTTACCTCCAGGATATTGGCCTGTCGGGAAAAAACGCCGGCTTTCTCGTTGGTCTTTCCTCGCTTACCACGATGCTGTTGTATGTTGTCGCCAGCGACCGCATTCAACTCCGCAATTCATTGTCGACAATGCTGATTGGCATTGCAATGGCTGCAGGATGCGGCATGGCCTATCTCTTTGCAGATAATTTCTGGTCCTTGGCAATTGTGCGCATGATAAATGGTACCGCAGTTTTTCTGGTCATGGCCTCATGCATGGTTATTTTCGTAAAGATAATCCCACCCCAAAAATCAGGTTTGGCATTCAGCCTCTACTCCGTAGCATTGTTATTGCCTTACACCATTATACCGATACTGTCTGAAACAATTCGTCCGTATACCGATAATCCGGCAAAAATTTATACGCTGACAGCCTGTCTGCTCTTACCTGCCAGCCTTCTTGCCCTCACTATGCGTGCTCGGACAACAGGTGATGCACAAGATGCAAACCTGACGAGGACAGACAAACATCATAACAGCTCAAAAAAACGAAACATTTTACGTAAACCTGTATTCTCCATCCTCTTTATTAATGGTGTCTATTTTACAATTTTTTCTGCCCTGTTTTATCTTTTTGCAGGATATGCCCTTGAAAAAGGAGTTGAAAATTCCGCAATCTTCTTCACTGTGCAAATGGGTGTCATGATAGCTATTCGTCTCTTTGGCGGGAAGCTTTTTGACAAAGTATCCAAAGTGGTTCTTGTCACAATAGCTTTATTGCTTACCGGCGCAGGGCTTACCTTATTACGAACAATGCCGGATACAACCTGGCTTCTGCCAACTGCAGCTGTTTTTGGCTTAGGTATGGGCTTATGCGTTCCTCCCCTGAATTCACTGATGTATCTCGTCAGTGACCCTCAGTTCCGTGGTTACAATGCCAATATGATGATGCTGACAGTACATCTCGGTACTTTTATAGGACCCTTTACAGGAGCGTGGCTCATTGAGACAGGTGGCTATGATTTATTCCTGAAAACTGCAATCATCACAACTTTTGCCGGAGCTGGATTCTTTCTTACCATAAATCCCGACAAAGATTCCCAGTTGCAGCAATTGAATCCACCCATGCAAGATCCGCAGGACGACCCCAGACCCGTATACACCATACGATAGATGGATATCGGAAGACACTTTCCCACTTCCCAAGGCGCTACAACGAGCGCTCCCCCTCTATCTCTCTCCCCTTGCTTACCCAGAATACCGGATTCCTCTTCTCACAATTTCAGCTCCAGTCTGAAATTGTCCCTTTTTCCTATAGATAAAATCTTAGCGCTATGCTTAAATGAATACCAATTCATTTAAGCAGTGGCGATTTAGCAGTCATATAGGGACCCCGGTTAGCCAGGGAAGAGATTTCGTTGCTGTGAAGAGGGGAGACTGGTAGTGAAATGAAAAAAAAATGGCTCCATCTCCTTATTATTCCCATCCTGCTGCTACCAAGGGTCGCTGCCAGTGGTGACCCAGCTGCAGGCGACCTCACCATCACTTATCCCCTCCATCAGGCACTTTTCCCCAGCGACTTTCGTTCCCCAACGTTTCGTTGGCACGACACAAGTTCTGCCACCGATTGGATAATTACTGTTGCCTTTCCAGCACCAATCCCCCCCTTCATCACCTCAGTCCAGGAAAAAAGCTGGCGGCCATCCCCTTCTACCTGGGCCACGATAAAAAAACATTCTGCTGCAAAAGAACTCGCAATTGACATCACCGGCGTCAAGGAGGGAAAAGAATGCTCCGGGTCGGTGGTGACCATAAGCACCTCCCCAGATGCCGTGCAAGCACCTGTTTTCTATAGAGAAGTCCCGCTTCCGGTAACAAAGGCCATCAAAAACCTCAGTACCATCCGCTGGAGGTTAGGCTGGGTCAATCGGGAAGAACCGCCTTCGATCCTCCTGGAAAAAATGGAGGTATGTGCCAATTGTCATTCCTTTGATCAAGCAGGAACGGTTCTGGGAATGGATGTAGATTTCAAAGGAGACAAAGGGGCTTACGTTATTGCAGATATCGGCCAGGAGACCCAGTTGACAGATGAGGGGGTCATCAGTTGGAGTAGTGTGCAATCGGAACCCGGAGTCAGAACCTTCGGACTCTTTGCCAGATTATCCCCGGACGGTCGCTATGTTGCGAGTACCATTAATGACATCTCGGTGTATAAAATGCTGCCGGAGATATCCTATTCCCAACTCTTCTTCCCGGTACAGGGGAAAATTGCGATGTACGACAGATTGCAGCAGCAATTCAGTATGCTGGCAGGAGCCGATGACCCTGATTATGTGCAGAGCAATCCAGTCTTCAGCCCGGATGGAAATTCTCTCCTCTTCATCAGATCAAAACGTCTGGATAAGTCAATCCCGGTCAGCGACTTCATCGATCGCAAATCCTTTTTTACCTACGATCTGTATCGGCTTCCCTTTCCCAATAGCAATGCGACTCCTCCTCTACCGGTCCAAGGTGCTTCCGACAACGGGATGAGCAACTATTTTCCCAAGTTCTCTCCCGATGGCAAGTGGATCGTATTCACCCAGTCCAGGGGATTTATGATCATTCAACCGGATGCCCAGTTGATTATCATTCCGGCTGCAGGAGGTGAACCGAGAACAATGAAATGCAATTTTACAGGCAAAATGAACTCCTGGCACAGCTTTTCGCCCAATGGAAAATGGCTGATTTATTCAGCCAAGAGTGATGGCCCCTATACGAAATTATGGCTTACCCATCTCAATGAAAACGGAGAGGATTCAACACCTGTGCTTCTGGAAAATTTCACCGCCCCAGACAGGGCCGCAAATCTACCGGAATTTGTAAACATAGACGAGAGCCTTCTCCAGCACATACGAAACAATCTTTCTTCGGACACACCGTAACTTGATGGTGAGGATATAATTGGCGACAGACCTCACCATAACTCATAGCCAATGGGCGACAACATGAAACACCTGCACATCCTTTTTATTCTCGGACTCTGGCTGATATCGACAAGCAGTTTTGCTCAGGTGGCTGATCCTGTTATTGTCAGCGGCAGTAATGACCCGCTCGTCAATGGCACCTATACGCCCGATATCATAATCAATGGCAAGGAAAGCTGGATCAAGGGGGACTACGTACTGCTGTGGAAAGAGGGAATGGAATTATCTTGGAACATAGAAAATAGCTCATCCTTGGCAGTCTATTACAGTCATGGCTCAGACACTCCAATTCCAATGGAAACCGGATGGAACTGTGAACCTTATGCAGTCAATCCCTGCACCCCCCCGGTGGCGACAACAACCCCGCTCCCGGAAAATCTTATTGTCAGTGGAACAGCAGATTCATTTCTTAACGGAACCTACGCCAGAGGACTTAACTATCACGGCTATCCGTGCTATGCCTATGGCAGTTATGAAATTCGCCAGGGTTTGATTGTAATGACCAGCGTATGGAGTATTGAAGATCCGGCTACCGGCCAATATTACACCCACACCGATCTCGGGGCCACTGTTCCTGAACAAGGTTGGCTCAGTGGCCCCTATGGCAACGCCACAAGTCCGCCCCTGGTGACTGAGTCAAAGCTGCCCTCTCAGTACAAGGTCAGCGGTGCCGGGTCTTCTGAAGTCAATGGACTTTACACCCGCACATTGAACAATTGGAAAGGACTGGTGTATGAAAAAAACACCACCTACTCGCTGGCGGTCGGATATTTTGGCCAGATGGACCCCGGCTATGGAATTGTAAAAAATGGCGTCGGCACCTATTATTATGTAGCCACCGATCCTTTTGTCATTCCTCTCATCATTCCTGCCAGCGGCTGGAATGTAGATTACCTCGGTACGGCGAATCCGCCCCTGGTTACCCCCTATACTTTCCCCTGGACAATGTTTCTACCCGCCTCAACGGACAACAGCCAACCCTAGGAATCTGTCGTAGGGAGAGAGTGGTCGCGAAAATTAACGAAATCGAGACCAGCTTTTCATAGATTTGCGGTGCATAGCAGGAGTATTGAAGGAAAGGCCCTGGCAACAGGGGGTAAGTTGTCAAATTTGCCGCAGAGTTATGTCTCAGCCCGACAGGCTCCTGAAGACCTGGTTACAAGCCTTCCTTGTGCTGCCCGCCGCAGGTGCTTCGTTCTCTATTCTCCAGGTATCGCTTCCTGAGATAGTCACTGCCGAAGATGAGGATAATCCCAAACCAGGCCAGAAAATAGATAGACAACGGGACTGGCCCGGTATTGAGGATCTTTTGTAGGGGCGGAAAATAGAGGGTGGCCCAGGAAAAGACGACCTGGATAGCGATACCCAGAAGCATCAGCCTGTTTTTAAAGATTCCCAGGTCAAGCCCGGAACGCCTGGAAAAACGGCGCCCCAGGAGATTGCCGATCTGCATCAGGAGGATGGTGGACAGGGCGATGCCCATGGCCGAGTGGTAGAGGGGATCATTTGTAGCCAGCTCCTCTCCAAAGTGCCAGCCCCCGCTGGTCAGGACATAGAAAAAAAGCCCCAGCGACCAGAGGCCTTCCAACAGGCCAAGAAAGAGATAACTGTGGAGGATCAGAGGGAGGGTGAGCAAGCCCTGTTCTCGGAGTCGGGGCGGTTTGTGCATGATCTCAGGATCTGGCGGCTCCTGGCCCAGGGCCATGGAGGGGATGATATCCGTGCCAAGATCGATGGAGAGGATCTGAATCACGTTCAGGGCCAGGGGCACCGGCAGGAGAATATAGAGGAGATAGGGGAGGATCTCGGGGCCGTTACTCACCAGGACATAGTTGGTGAATTTTTTAATATTCTCAAACACGGTCCGCCCCTCTTCAATGCCCGCGACAATGGAAGCGAAATTATCATCAAGGAGGATGATCTGGGCCGACTCCCTGGCCACATCGGTCCCCTGCCTCCCCATGGCAATGCCCACATCGGCAGCCTTGAGGGCCGGGGCATCGTTGACCCCGTCCCCGGTCATGGCCACCACCTTTTCCATGGTCTTGAGGGCCGCGACAATTTTCATCTTCTGTTCCGGAGTCGTCCGGGCAAAGACTCTCGTTCCCTGGCCGAGACGCTCGACAAGCCCCTCCTCGGTGAGGTGCTCCAACTCGGCACCGGTCATCAGCAGGGCCGGGTCATCCTCCTGAGGAAGGATTCCTGCCTTGCGGGCAATGGCCTGGGCCGTGTCCGGGTGATCCCCGGTGATCAGCAGGACCTCGATCCCGGCACTATGGCATTTACCAACGGCTGCCGGCACCTCTTGGCGAAGAGGATCTTCGATGCCGATAAAACCAGCAAGAAGCAGTTCTTTTTCCAGGGCATCCTGAAGAGACGGGGAGTCTGCCTCCTCTCCTTCCCCTTCCCCCAGTTCCCGGCAGGCCAAAGCAATGACCCGCAAGCCCTCACTGGCCATGCCCCGCAGCACCTCTTCCGCCCGCTCCAAGACCTCCTTATCCACTGCCTCCTGCTGCCCCCCGGCGCTGCGAACGGAGGCAAGCATCGGAGACAAGGCCTCAAAGGCCCCCTTAACCACAAAAAACCTTTTCCCGGCCACGGTCATGATACCAGCCGATCGTCTCTTCTCCACATCAAAGGTGAAGTAATGCTCAATCTGCTCCCGGAGCACCTCCAGATCAGCGCCCAGGGCGGTTAAGCGTGCAGCCACCGCCACATCCAAGGGATCACCACTCAGGTGATCCCTGCCCCTTACCTCAGAGGCAGCCAGGGCTAAGGTCAGGAGCTCCAGCTGCTCCTGGTCTGCAAAGGGCGTGCCCTGCAGGGGACTCAGAAGCCCGGTGATGGTGAGTCTGTTCTCAGTAAGCGTTCCTGTCTTATCCGAACAGATGACATGAACCGCACCCAGTGCTTCCACGGCATTGAGACTCTTGACCAGGACATTTTTTTTGGCCATGCGCAGGCTGCCCATGGCCAGAGAGAGGGTAAAAGTGGGCAGGAGTCCTTCCGGAACATTGGCCACGATGATCCCCATCATGAAGACCAGATTCACCCACAACGGTCTGCCAGTAAGCATCCCGTACATAAAAAAAGCAAAACCCATGCTCACGGCAATGATGGTGAGGACCCGCACCATATGGGCAGTCTCCTGCTCCAGAGGCGAAGAAGCCCGCTCAATCTCCTGAGAGAGGTGCGCCAGCTTGCCGAACTCGGTACGCAGACCGGTGGCAAAGACCACCGCCTTGCCGCTGCCCCGGATCACCGTACAGCCGGCAAAGGCAATGTTGTTGCTTTCAACCAGACGGCTCCTGCTCGCTTCATGGACAAGGGTACAGGGATTGGCCTCACCGGTGAGTGGGGCGTTGTCGACCAGCAACCCCTCGGCCTCAACAACCCTGGCATCTGCCGTGATCTTGTCACCCTCGGCCAGGATGAGGAGATCGCCAGGTACGATCCCTTCAGCGGGAATCTTGATGACCTGGCCCTGACGCTGGACCTCGACCAACTGGGGCAGGAATTTCTTCAGGGCCTCCATGGCCCGCTCAGCCCGATATTCCTGGATAAAACTGAAAAAAGCATTGAGCAGGGCCACCACCAACAGGGCCCAGCCGAGGAAATTCATACTCTCCCCGGGATTGAGACGGTGAGCGACAAAACAGATGGTTGCCGAAACGAGGAGGAGGATGGTAAAGAAATTGGTAAACTGCTTGCCAAAGCTGCGCAGCGTTTTCCAGCGATCAGGGATGTCGAACGAGTTTCTGCCTACATGGAGCAAACGCTCCTCCACCTCTTCGCCATCCAGGCCCTCTGGTCTCGTGTCCAGGAGAGTATAGACCCGATCCGGCGTCAGGTTATGGATCTGTTGGGCTTGACCGTTCATATGTTACGGTAAATCCCCACATCACAGGGAGAACGACGGAGGATCTGTTCGATCTTGTTGCCATAAAAATAACGGGACGGCAGATTGCGGTCAGAGGCACCCATCAGGATCATCTGAGCATGGGTCTTGCTGGCGTGGATAAGGATCTCCTTGACCCAGTCATCAGAAAGGATCACCTTGGCATCCAGATAAATATTACTCTCCCCCAACTGCTGGCGAATCTCTTTCAGCACCTCATTCACATAGGTAAAACCCTTTGTCTGCAGAGCCCGGGCAAATGTTGCCGGCATATACTGAAACCACAGGGAACTGACCTTCATGATTCGCAGAAGGTGCAGCCGCTCGACCTCCGGGGCCAAGAGCAGAAAAAAAGACATGGCTGCCTGAAAGCCGCGAGGATGGCCGGAAAGGGGGAAGAGCAATTTTTTGGGAGCTCCTAGTATACCGGGTTTGACCACCCGAATGGCCATGACCGTGAACTGCTTGCGACGCAGAAGCTTTTCGGAGATAGTACCGGCAAGAAAGCCCTTGTCCCGTGAGGAAATCCGGGCCCCGCACACACAGAGACTCTCCTCCCCCGCCGGAATAGCCTGGAGCAGGGAATAAAAGACGTTTTTCTGAAGGGGAAGAATACGGCTGGTGATCCTCCCCCCCCGGACCACACATTCGGCTTCAACTGCCTCGATTTTCTTGGCGATCTTGTCGGGAGAATAGGTGTGATCCAGGATATGGATCAGGATGATCTGGAGATCTTGGCCATTCGCCGCCATATTGAAGGCATAGCGAGCAACCCAGTCGGCGTTGATGGAGCCATCGTAGGCGAGATAGATAGTCGGTTTCATGGGGGTACCACCTGAATGGATTCGCCATTTCTGCAGGTACCTGGCCTGCACCTTTATGATACATCTCCCTTCGTATAAAAAGCAACAAAATACAAGGCGCTGCCCAGGTCCTGAAAATATGGGCCGATTGATCCAAGTTGCGTCTCAGTCCGACAGGCCCTGGCTCCTGGAAATCCTATTTGACTTCCATCCTCCCACCCTATAAGATTTCGATATGGTATTTGATTTTTTCAAAAACAGGCAGAAATTGTTTATTTTTTCCTATAATTTTAGCTTATTGACAGGGGGTCAAGAATGTTTCCAGTATATTTTTCGGCTCTAGCCATCATTGCAGGGAGTTTGCAGATTTTTTTCCTCAAAACTCCTCCTCTGACTGCATTTCTCCTGGCTTTTATTGTCAGTACTATTGGCCTGCAAGGACTTTTTTCGTTTTGTGGCCACTTCTATACTCCTGATAAGGTGGCAAAAGGAATTGGCTGGCCTCCAGGAAACCCCTTCCAAACAGAAATTGCCTTTACTAACCTGAGCTTTGGCATTTTGGGTATCCTCTCCATCTGGTTCCATGGCGATTTCTGGTTGGCGACAATAGTTGGCCGTTCTGTTTTTATTTGGGGGGCAGGCTATGTCCACATTCAAGATATAAAGCGAAACAAAAACAGCAGTCACCTCAATGCCGGTCCGGTCTTGTATTTCGACATCGCCTTACCTCTTGTCCTGTTTGGCCTCTATGTGGCAGAAATGTTGACCTGAATCTGACTGTCCAGCAGCTTTTTTCGCCAACTCTTACTTGGTCCCACTCGTTCTGAGCAAACCCTATCCTGTTCAGGCAAATCAAACAACAGACGGAGAACATAATGACGACCTATTACCAAGAAGAATTTCCCAGACAGTTAGGGTTCATGGAAAAAGTTTGTGGAGCATTTTATCAAAAAAAGTTAACCGAACGCTATGGTGAAGATGAGGCAGCTGAAATTTGGCAATCCGCCTTAACGGAACTTGAATTTTTATTTGCCAGGCTCCCTCCTCTTGGTGGAAAAAGAAATTTCTTAACCCCTTGTTTGACAGGTACCATGCCAGCCCTGGCATTATATAAGGCACTGCAACAACACGATAAGAATCCACTCGAGGCCGGGAATATTTTTTATGATGTCATTGAGTCAACATATCACGATGGATTCTTTGGATCCAGAGAGGAGTTGAGACAAGAAGGCAAAGAAATGTTTAGCAATGAGAGTCTGCAACAGATGGAATCTTTTAGTGCCTGGCTGCAGGAGAAAGAATATCCGGAGAACTTTGTTTATCAATATGTTCCAGGAAATGGTCAGGAATTTGATTTCGGTTGGGATTTTACCGAATGTGCAGTCGTCAAGTTTTTTAGCCAGGAAAATGCCTCTGACTTAGTCCCGTTTATGTGCGCATTTGATTTCTTAGAAAGTAAATTCAAAAAAACAGGACTCAAAAGAACAAGTACCTTGGCAGAAAATGAGCCTGTCTGTGACTTTCGCTATAAACTGGAAGAATAAGCACTCAGAGGCAGCACCAGCCAGAGAGAGACCATACGATCAATTTCAGCTCCAGTCTTTCCTGGAGACACGACCAGCCGAGATGTGAAAAATTCAATCAGCGAACAGGAGACAGAGGACTGGATGTCGCTGACCAACACGCCAGCGACATCGGCCAGGCCCAGATTTTCTTGCTCTACGACCACCTTGACTTCCGCAACCCCTCCGCTGAAAAAGGACCTAGTCCACCAACAGTTTACCGAAAAAGGGCTTTTCTCCGACCATACCAGGATCAATCTGTAACTGAAATAAAGAATCAATTGACTCTTGCCGATGGTCGTCAAGACCGGGACCGCGACCAACAACCTCCTCTCGGCTCTCTATGATCCTGATCAGGATCATAGAGAGCCTTTCGCTTTCAAAGCCGCCGCTGACAAGGGGGCAGTGTATCTTCAGGTCTTCTCCTGGGTACTCTTTTTGGACTTTTGTAACACTTCCTCCAATGGAATGGCTTAAATCCTGTTCAACAAGCAACAGGAACGCCCTCACCCTTGTCTGGCTCTTTCCTTGACATCTCCTCCCTTATCATTATTATCCAATATAGTTTTTGGTTATATTATTTTATACAATTTATTATTCTCCAATAATATATCTCGGAGTGAGGTGGCCAGTTCGATTCCACTTCCGTGATATTCACTCACCATAAAACCTGATTGACCGCATCAGCCCATGCAATCAGGCACGAGTCACTCTTACACTCCGAGCTGTTCATTCATCTTCTACAACGGATACTATATGGAAAAAATCATAGTGCAAAATCTTTGCAAAATCTTTGGAGACCGTCCGGACAAGGCTCTCGATCTCCTCAAAAAAGGCAAGGACAAAGAAGAAATACAGGAAGAAACCGGCATGACTGTTGGTGTACAGGATGCAAACTTTGTCGTTAACAGTGGTGAAATATTTGTGGTCATGGGTCTTTCCGGATCGGGAAAATCTACCCAGGTACGCATGTTGAATCGGCTTATTGAGCCAACCAGGGGAAAAGTCTTAGTTGACGGAAAAGACGTGATCACATGCCCCCCAAGGAACTGGTCAATTTCCGACTCCGCAATATGAGTATGGTCTTTCAGTCTTTTGCCCTTATGCCCCATCTCACAGTGCTTGAAAATGCTGCTTTTGGTCTTGAGTTGGCGCAGATTGACAAGGCCAAACAGCAAGAACGTGCCATAGCGGCCCTGGAACAAGTCGGTCTCTCCGGCTGGGAAGATTCCTATCCGGCTCAACTCAGCGGTGGCATGCAACAGCGCGTTGGTCTTGCCCGCGGCCTTGCCGTTGACCCCGATATCCTGCTCATGGATGAGGCATTTTCTGCCCTCGATCCACTCATACGCACACAGATGCAGGACGAACTGCTAAAACTTCAGAAGCTCCATCAACGTACCATTGTCTTTATCTCCCATGATCTTGATGAAGCGCTGCAAATCGGCGATCGAATTGCCATTATGGAAGGAGGCCGCGTTGTCCAGGTCGGTACCCCGGAAGAAATTCTCCAGAATCCGGCAGACGATTACGTCCGGGCCTTTTTTCGTGGAGTAGATCCCACCAGTGTCATCTCAGCAGGTGATATTGTCCGAGATACTCAGTTGACGATCATCAAATCTAAGGTCGGCAGCCTGAGAACAGCCCATGAGCTGTTGAGCAGTAAAGATCGAGATTTTGCCTACGTACTCGATTCAGAGCGTAAATTCCTGGGCTTAGTCATTGCTGAAAGATTACAGGCACTGTTGGAGAGCGGAGCTACTGACAATCCCATCGACCATAGTTTTATCACCGAGGTCACAACCGTCCAGCTCAATGATTCCATGCAGGATATCTTACCAGAGGTAGCTTCTCGCGCCTGGCCGGTGCCAGTTATCGATGAACAGGGAATCTACAAGGGTGTCGTGTCCAAAAACAGATTCTTACGGACACTCCACCGCACCGAACAGGAAGCAAGCTGATATTTTTCAGGACAAAAGATCATAATAGGTACATCCATGTTTGAAGATAAAGTAATACCGCTGGACGCCTGGGTCTCCCAGGGAGTTGACTGGCTAGTGGAAAATCACCGAGACATTTTCCAGGCCATCAAGTGGCCCATTGAACAAACGCTTACCGGACTTGACACGGGTCTCAACGCCCTCCATCACCGGTGATCCTCGGCCTGAACACCCTTGACATCGGTCAGGCCGTGATCGGTGGTCTTGGTATTGTTTTACTCGCTATCATCCTTGACCGAATCACCCAAGGCATGGCCCGGAAAAAGTGACCACTCATCGGTGTATCTATCAGCTGAAACTGAGCCTTCTACCCTTTGAAGCTCCTAAGAACTTATCAAACGTTAGCTCTTACTAACTATAAATACTGCAGAAATCAAAACCAAGGAGAGAGAAATGCAAAAGATTAAACACACAATTACTGCCGTTGTACTTGGCCTCGCGCTGTCTGTGGGACCCAGCAATAGCATCAGACCAACCGGGTGCAGGCAAGACTGTGCAACCTGCCCGGGCAACATGGAATACGGGCTTTTTCCAAGAAGCCCTTGTTCGCCGCGGTCTTGAAGAATTGGGCTACAAGGTAAAAAAGCCAAAAGATCTGGCAAATCCTATTTTTTACAAGTCATTGACTCTTGGCGATCTGGACTACTGGACCAACGGCTGGTTCCCCATGCATGACGATCAGCTGCCAAAAAAATTTCCCGACAAGGCCGCTAAATATGGGTGTGTAGAGAAGGCCGGTGGACTGCAGGGCTACCTGGTATCCAAAAAAGAAGTCGATAAATATAACATCAAATCCCTGGACGATTTTAAACGGGACAAGGTGAAAAAGGCCTTTGACAAAAATGGCGACGGCAAAGCAGATCTGACCGCCTGTCCTCCCGGTTGGGCCTGTGAAACAATCATTAGCCACCACATGGACGTCTATGACCTGGATGCCCATATCAATCCCATCAAGGCCTCCTATGAAGCCGGTATGGCCTCTGCACTGGCAAGTTACAAGAGTGACGAACCCATCTTTTTTTACACCTGGGCCCCGAACTGGACCATATTCAAGCTCAAACCCGGAAAGGATGTAATGTGGATCAATGTCCCTCACATCGCAGCCACGGAATCACAGAAGTCGGCTGAAGACAGAATGACCGTCTCCGGTATTGAAGGGGCTGTCAGTGACCCTATCAAGCTCGGTTTTGTCGTTTCTGACATTCAAATCGTTGCCAACAAGGAGTTCATCGATGAGAACCCTGCCGCTCAGAAATTCTTTGAAATCTTTACCTTGCCCCTCGTTGACATCAACGAGCAAAACACCAAAATGAATGAAGGCCAGAAATCCGAAAAGACATCAATCGTCATGTGGATGAGTGGATTTCTGCAAACAATGCCACCTGGAATGCTTGGCTTACTGCAGCACGAGCTGCAGCCAAATAACCTCCTTCCCATTTTCTGACCAGCGTGGATCCCTTTCCTGAAAGATCCACGCTGGTCGTATTTTTTCTTTTTCAGAACAGGGTATAGAAAAGCAGCCAATACTTCAAAATATGATACTACTTTCAGAAGCCATCACACCGCGGCGGCTTGTCTCTAAATCATTTTTCTTTATGATGAGCAGGAACACTCTCCACCAGGAATAAAGAATTAATTGACAAGAACAAAACAGCATTCTATATGCTTATAACTATGTCAGTATCCCCATGTCCACATCGAGATAACGACTTATTATCAAATACAAAATGGAATGGGTCACCTTATGGAAGTCCGGCAGAATCGCATGCAGAACATAACCAAACAGCTTCGTATTTTATTCCGGACAATTCAATCCCACTCCAAAACCGTGGAACGTCAATGCGGATTAAGCAGTGCAAAGTTGTGGATGATGTGGGAACTTTTTGCCAACCCTGGCCTGAAAGTTTCAGAACTTGCCAAGGCCTTGACTATCCACCCTTCAACCTGCAGCAACATGCTGGATCAGCTGGAAGGCAAAGGCTTACTTCGTCGAGACAGAAGTAAGACGGACCAGCGCGCAGTTCATCTTTTCCTGACTGACGAGGGGACCAAGCTCCTGGCCATGGCACCACGCCCGGTGCAGGGCGCTCTGTCCAAGGCCCTTGGCCAGCTCAGTGATACCCATCTCAGTTCTCTTGAGGATAGCTTGAATAAACTTATGGAAGCGATGCAGGTCAAAGATGAAGACGCAGGCATGATTCCCATTCCGTGCCTTACCCCTGAGTCTAAAGAGTCCTAACACCGGTGATGAACCGTAAACAGGCATAAGCAAACAACCTGCCCTCAATCTAAAGGCAATATCAGCCAGGTTATTCCCTTAGAGGCCTTAAGAAGAGTCGCTACTGTTTTTTACCCCTGCAGCTCTTGGAGTATAGCCCGCCCCAATTCTTCCATACTGTATGGCTTTTTGATAAACGTTCCAACACCAAGGGCCTTGGCCTCTTGGATAGCAGTGCTTTCAGAAAATCCACTGGCAATTACTGCCTTCTGACCCGGGTGTAATTTTTTTATTTCCACATAGGTTTCACTACCGTTTATTCCGGGATCCATGATCATATCGAGCAACACCAGGTCAACCGAGTGTTTTTCCAGATAGGCAATTGCCTCTTCTCCTGAAGAGACCGTCCTCACACTATAGCCAAGACTGTTGAGCATTCTCTCAGCGATCTCACGTTGCAGGGCCTCATCATCAACCATCAGAATGGTACCTTTCCCTTGGAGGTCGGCAAGAGATACCTGCGCTTGAATTTCCTGCGGCCGTTCAAGGCAGACAGGGAAGAGAACAGTAAAAACAGTGCTGTTCCCATCTGAGCTGACAGCTATCTGACCATCATGTTCTTTGACGATACTCCAGACCACTGACAGACCAAGGCCTGTGCCGCTGCGGCCCAGAACTTTTTTGCTGTAGTATGGCTCAAAAATCTTTTTCATGTCCTGCTCTGAAATACCACTGCCACTGTCGCTGACCTGGAGGACAACATGTCGACCGGCATTACCTGGCCCCTCAGGATCTGATGACTGCCCTCCAAGCTCGTTTTCAGTGCGGATAGTCACCGTACCACTCCCCTGAACTGCCTCGAAAGCATTTGTGACCAGATTGAGCAAAAGTTTATGGATGTGCACCGGTGAACAGCAAATATTTCCCGTGTCAGGAGAGAGCTCAGTGGAGAGTGTAATCGCGGGATACCGCCTGCATAGGGCACTACATTCACCGCTCCCAACAAAGGTGGTTATCAGCGTGTTGAATGAAGTTACCTCCTTTATACTGGCGATGCCACGAGCTACAGTGAGTAAATCAGCCACCACAGCCACTGCACGTGCGCCAGATTGTTTTATGGTCAGAAGGGACTGGCGCAATAGATGATCATTGGGTAATTCATGAAGAAGCAGTTCAGGGTAACTGACAACTCCAGAGAGGATATTGTTTAAATCATGGGCCACACCACCGGCCATCAATCCGATTGCCTCCATTTTTTCAGCTCTATGCAGCTTCTGTTCGGACCTCTTTTTTTCCTCAGTGAGTTGTTTGTCTCTTTGCTGCAGGACACCGAGTTCCGCAGTCATAGTATTAAATGATTCAGCAAGGGTACCCATTTCATCACGGCTTGTAATCGCTATCTTTTGCTTAAAATCGCCCTTGCCAACCTTTTCAGTAGCTTTGATAAGTTGCTCAATTGGTCTTGTGATCAAATTGGAGAGGAAGAGGGCAAGCAAAAAAGATACGAGAAAAAGTATTGCTGAAAGCAAGACAATCGTTTCTTTCAGTTTTCTCATCCCATCGAAAAATTCACTGGCCGGGAGAGTCACAAGGATTGACCAACTTGTTTGAGAAACAGAAGCATAGGCGACAAAACCATCAAGGCCATTGATTGTTTTCTTTATTACCCCTGAATCATGAGCAAAAACCTGAGCCTCCTCATCTCCTTCGACCCTTACATGTGTAAGAATCTCTTCAGGCTTGGGCGAGAGGAGAATGGTACCATCCTGATCAATCAACCGGAAAAAACCGCTCTTGCCAATGGTTGGCTCCAGCATATCAGATTGCAGCGACTGAAGCGCTAGCGTTCCTACAATAATACCGATAAATTCATCATGAAAATATCCCTGCTGTAAAATGGCTGCCTGCAATGCCGGGCTATCTATTTCCTGAGAAAAATAAGGCGCCGAGAAAACAACACGATTAGGGTTTGCTCGCACCTCTTGAATAATCTGGCGCTCCGACATGTCCAGATAGGTGGTGACAATTTTACCTTTGAGAACCTTGGCCTCTTCCCTTCCCTCTTCATTGAGATAGGCCAGTTTAGCAAATTTACCGAAGTCGTTTGAAAAAATTTCCCTCAGTATTCCGTCCTGAAAATTTTGCGAATAAACTTCGAGTTCGCGACTCGTGGCAATATCCTCCAGGTGTTGACGAATGCTTTTCAGGTCATTATGGATTTGGAGGGCAAACTGGCTGGCAAATTGGGTTAACTGCCTCTCCTGGCTGCTACGGAGGGAGTTTTCCATGAACACATAACTGCTACTGCTGACAATAAAGATTGTCAGCAGCAGTAACGATAACTGGGTAAAGAGAATTTTTGCCCGGATTGAATGGAAAGCAATCATGGAACTCCGACGGCAAACTCTGCAATAATTTCTTGGGCTGCAGTTGTAGGGAGAAAATCTAGAAATTTTTGTTCGCTGTCTGTCCGTACTTTTTTGGAGACAAGGGCCAAGGGCACAGACAACGGATACGCCCCTGTGACCACTGCCTGCGGCGTTGGTTCAACATGAGCAATACTTAATACACGGAGTTTTGTCCCTGTAACCATTGCCAGGGGCAGGTAGCCAATGGTATCGGGATACTTAACAAGGGCCTCCATGGCTTCGGGTGTTGAATAAAACACCTTGCCTACAAAGGGCTCAATGTACTTAAATCCCGGTATCCCCTGATCAAGAATTGTTCTGGAAGAATCTCCTGGCTCTCTGTTCACCACGTATATCTTTTTATCTTGTCCACCAAGCTGCTGCCAGTTATTGATCTGCCCGGAATAGATTGACACAATCTGCGCATATGAAATATTTTCTACTCCTGTTACAGACGGGTGGACAACAAAAACCACGGGAGATTGGGCAAACAGGGTATAGTGCAACTCATGCGAAGACTCTTCAGGCGTGAGTCCTCTTGCAACCCGGGCGAGGTTACTTCTGCCTTGCATCATGGCCTTGATCCCCCCACCGCTGCCGACACTGTCCGGCACCATGACATCTACCTGTGGATACTCGGCCTCAAATTTTTCGGCCAGAGCACGCAAGAGTATCTGACTATCTCCAGTGCCGGCAATGGTCAATGTCTCACTAAGAGCCGCTCCCTGCCCTGAAAAAATCAAGAAAACAGCTAATACCAACACACTCCAAAACATTTTTGTTTTCATAGCTACTCATGATGGCCATTTTTCATAATAACGTTACTGATCTGATCATTTTCCCGATGTGCGATGCGGACAAACAGAAATAATTGAACAACTGATCACAGTATCACATCAAGGTTGTGGCAGCAATACCACAAACGCTGCGATCTATTTGCCCAAAAGCATACCATCACCAAACAGAACAGGTCTACTTTGCTCTCAGCCCATCTTGCGAAAGAGAGCTCAGTTCCTTTCAATTTCTGCTGTTTTTCATCAGTCGGAGATGAAGCAAGAGGACACTTGGGGAAATTTGTTTCAAGAACAGCTACAGAAGAGATCAGTCAGCAGACCAATCTATTTAGGGCAACTGACCGAATTCGGAACCGATGCGTTTTCGACGATAAAATTGTTCTCCTGAAGGGAACTCTTTCGCAGCACTCCATCTTCTTCCATTGAGGTCTTCTCGAAGAGCACGAGTATGCTTTGAAGTCCTGACTGAACGAACAGATAGAGAACGGTTGTTTGCCAATTACTGGGTACTACCTCACTAGGTACTACTGGAGCTGATAAAAACCACCTTCCTCAGGGTCTGCCAGCCAACTCCTAAGACCATATCCGGCAGAAGGATATTTGCCGACCTCCTGCCGGATAATTTTATTTTGTTTGTTAAACAACATGGGGCATGGACTCACTCTGTCAGTTATCCGCTACATCATTGAACTGTTTATGAGAAAATGCGTATAGATACTCGCTGCATACCCCAGGGCAATTACCGGAGACCACTTGAGGTGACCCAAAAAAGTATATTTGCCTCTGGCCTGACCCATGAGGGCCACACCTGCGGCAGAACCAATAGAAAGCATGCTTCCTCCAACTCCCGCGGTCAATGTAACAAGCAGCCACTGGCCCTGAGACATATCCGGCATCATGGTCAAAACGGCAAACATGACCGGAATATTATCTACGATTGCCGAGAGAAACCCCACCATGATGTTGGCGACTGTCGGCCCCAAATCGAGATACATCAATTTTGAGACGAAGCCAAGATAGCCCATGAAACCAAGGCCACCAACACAGAGGATAATCCCGTAGAAAAAGAGGAGGGTATCCCACTCGGCCCGGGCGATCTTGGCGAAGATATCAAATGGAACGACCTGCCCCATCTCTTCCTCCGCTTTATTCGGATCATAGGTCAGGCTGTTTTTGACATGCGTTTTATTCAGGTAGTAGCCGAATATTTTCAAGAGCGACAAGCCTGACATCATGCCGACCATAGGCGGTAACTGTAAAAAGTTGTGAAAACATACTGCAGTGGCGATGGTCCAAAGAAAGAGACCAATAACCACCAGTGCTCCACGCTTCAATTTCAAATCTTCCACAGCCGATTCCGGCTGTTTGTCTGCTACAGCAAAGCTCATTATGGCAGCCGGCAGCAGCCAGTTGACCACAGAAGGCACAAACAATGCGAAAAACCCCTGGAACTGAACAATTCCCTTCTGCCATACCATCAGGGTAGTAATGTCTCCAAAAGGACTGAAGGCACCACCAGCATTAGCGGCGACAACGATATTAATACAAGCTAAGCTGATGAATTTCTTATCCTCTTTACCGATGGCCATCACCACCGCGCACATAAGAAGGGCGGTGGTAAGATTGTCGGCAATTGGAGAGATGAAAAAGGCCAGCAGGCCTGTAATCCAGAACAGTTTTCTGAAAGAGTAGCCGGCATTGACTAGCTTTACCCGAAGCACCTCGAACACCTGTCGCTCTTCCATGGAATTGATGAATGTCATGGCAACCAAGAGAAAGAGAAACAACTCCGCATATTCAAGGATATTATGACGAATCGCTGTCTCTGCCACATGATCAATGCCATGCATCGCATATATCAGGCCAATCATGCCCCAGATAATACCGGCGGCCAGCAAGACCGGTTTAGATTTTCGCATATGTGTTACTTCTTCAAGCATAACGAAGACATAGGCCAGGACAAAGATTACCAAGGCGACATATCCTCCCCAGTGCTGGGTAAGGTTCAATGTTTCCTGGATCCCCCCCGTATCAGCCGCGAATGCTGCTCCACCAAGCCCCGCAAAGGTCACGAGAGCTGTTGTAAGGATGGAAATTGCCAATCTATGCATAACAAAACTCCTGGTTATTTTTGGAAGAACTCTATGCTGCCAAAATTGACCCGCTGGCAGCCTTAGTTGTTGCTGTAATCGGGATTGCAAACATCTCCTTAGCAGTCCACACTGTTGCAGATACCGTTGCCGGGAAAAGATACCTTCGCAGATAAAAAGCTGGAGGATTGTATCGGAACACTTCTCTCGAAATTGCCTGCATGGGAGCCTGTCGGAATAAGAAAAAATCTGCGCCAAATTTGACAAACCGGCCCAGGATCAATCGTACCTGGCAAACCAGCGGCCGGGAAAGCGTATCGTCTGAACATGCCTGTTGTCTCGTAATGTTACTCTTCATGCAAAACTCCCGGTTAAAAATTAAAACGGAAAAAGGATTAGGTCAAACAGATAAATTCGTTATAATGGTTCGATAAATACGATACCAAGCAACTCGCCGCAGACGTTGGCGGCATGAAACTCAGGGAGATCAAAACACTATGGAATGGCTCAACTATCATCATCTCTTTTATTTCTGGACGGTAATGAAGGAAGGGAGCATCACCGCAGCCAGCAGCAAGCTCAGCTTGGCCCAGTCAACTGTAAGCGCTCAATTGTCCAAGTTTGAAGACCATTTAGGAGCAAAACTTTTCAAACGTGTGGGCCGAAATCTTGAGCCTACAGACATGGGACATCTTGCTTATCGCTATGCAGATGAGATTTTTTCCCTGGGTCGAGAAATGATGGAATCTCTCCATGGCCGGCCTGTAGCAGGTCCTTTATCCCTGAAAGTTGGTATCGTCGACGTGGTTCCAAAACTCATAGCGAGAAAGCTTCTTGAACCGACAGGAACGTTGTCCGAACAGGTACGACTGATCTGTCACGAGGGGAAAGACAAGGATCTGCTTGCCGAATTAGCTTTGCATCACCTCGATGTGGTATTGACAGATACTCCAATGCCTTCAAGTTTAAGTATCAAGGCATACAATCACCTTCTGGGTGAATGCGGTGTCTCTTTCTTTGCAATAAAAAAGCTGGCCACCCCCCTTCAGAGCAACTTCCCCTATTCCCTTGACAAATCACCCATGCTGCTGCCTATGCCCCTGAGTTCCTTGCGGCAAAGACTCGATCAGTGGTTTGAAAGAATTGGCGTTCGCCCGATAGTAATGGGTGAGTTTGATGACAATGCCCTGTTAAAAGTTTTTGGCCAGGCGGGTGAAGGCATCTTTATGGCGCCAACAGTTATTGAGAAAGAAGTTGAACTGCAGTATCAAGTCAAGGTTATCGGACGTACCAAGAAAATACGGGAAAGGTTTTATGCTATTTCAGTGGAGCGTATTATCAAACATCCGGCAGTAGCAGCTATTTCAGAGGCCGCCCAGCAAAAACTCTTTTTTGATTACACGTAACCATAAAGAAGACCGGAAAAGAAATCGTCAGCAGTGATTGTCGCAAATGAGATTCCCTCTCTCCTTGAAAAATACTCCCGTTGTCCTGGACCAGTCAGACAAAGAAATATTCTCACTTGCAGAAGAACATTTTCCGCTCATCAGATTTTCACATGTTGCCAGTCAAATGTTGAATGATCGAGATAGCGGCCAGGGTTGCCGTCTCGGCCCGAAGAATACGAGGGCCGAGACTGAGAACTTGAAATCCTGCCTTCCTGGCAACCTCCGCCTCTTCTGCAGCGAAACCACCCTCAGGCCCCAGAACAATCTGGAGACCGGCAGCATCAGCAGATAAAGAAACGGTGTGAAGGGAGGCCTTTTTTTCCTCCTCCCAGAACAAAATCCCCTGCCTTGGCTCCTGCCGCTGCAAGACCATCTCTTCCAAAGAGATGGCCGCTGCCAATTGCATGGGTCTGGGCCTGTTGCACTGTTTACATGCCTCATCAATAATTCGCTGCCAGCGGTCCTGTTTTTCTGCAAGCTTTCGCAGCTCTGTTTTCTTGAGCTGACAGCGGCTGCTGGCAAAAGGAATGAACTCCGAGACCCCCAGTTCCGTACATTTCTGGAGGAGAAATTCCATTTTCTGCCCCTTCAAAATCCCCTGACAGACTCGGAGGGGAATTCCATCCTCTTCCACATAGACAGAAGAGAGGATACGAAGACGCACTTGTTTTCCCATGGATACTATTTCAGCATCATGGACATTCCCCCTTCCATCAAAAAGTTGCAGGGGCATCCCCACAGGAAGACGAAGAACCTTTGTCAAATGATGCGATTCTGCCTTTGACAGCAGGACTTCGTGGCTGACCTCGATATCTGGACTTAAGAAAAAACGACGCATGAAAGAAACACAACCATTAGATTTCGGTAACAGTACAGGAGCCGGTGGGACAGACCTCGACACAGGTCTCGCAGCCGATACATTCATCGACGTTGACCGGATCCGCCTTCCCGTTCACCAATTCGTACACTGAGGCAGGACAAGCAGTTATACATTCCTCACTGCCCTGGCATTTATCCTTATCAACAACTACTTCCCACATAACAATCTCTTTTGCTTGAGAGTTAAGACTGCAGCAACCCTGACAACCATCTTCTCATAAAATCCTGCTCATAGCAAAAGAAAATCATTGCAAATGATCGAAAAGAAATTGCATTCCACCTGTTAAACCGATAACATAGAGAAGAGTTGCCCTTGTCGCTCCGCCAGGGCCATAGACAATAAAAATGCTCCTCTTAATGGTGCTCCAACCCACTTTGACTCGAGAAGCAGGGGGAACTCTTCAGCAGCACTCCATCTTCGTCCATTGAGGTCTTCTCGAAAAACACGAATATGCTTCGAACCCCTCACTGCACGAATAGAAAGCACTGCTCAACAGGGACAGAGCTGTTGTTTGCCAATTATTAGGCATTGCCAGGATAGTTACAAGCAGAGGACATCAGTTTTTTATGGATAGAGGGTCGCCACTCAGCCTGTCACTGCTTGTGCTTGTCCTTCTCTGCAACAGCTGTTTTGCTGACACCGAAATATTTACGATCAGGAACCGACCGGCAAATGAGATCCTGCCGGTGGTCAGAGCTGCACTTTCCCCCGAGGGCAGGGCCGTTGCTGACAATATCGGGAATATGATTATCGTCAATGACAGCGCCGAGGCCATCGACACCATACGCGTGCTCCTCCTGTCCTCAGATCAAAAAATGATCCAGGTCACGGTCCAGATGGCAGCCGCCTCCTCAGCTCAGGAGCAGGCCAGGGCCATGAGCAGTGGAGGAAAAAAAACTGGCAGACACCTCTCCACCGAGAACAGCCACTTTCCTGATGCGAGCTCCAGTCAAACCCGAAAGAGCCGCTCTTTTGTTACTGTCTCCTCCGACAGCAGCGGCTATATCCGTATGGCCGAGGAGATCCAGGTAAGCGAAAAATGGTCATTCTTTTGCAGACAATACGGCGTCCCCCTCCTCCTCCAAGGGACCCGAACCATAGAGACCGGCATGGAGATCACACCCGTTGCCACTGGCACCCAGGTCATTGTTACCATTATTCCGCGCATCAGCTGGATCATGAATGGCAGGGCGAACAGCTTTCGTTTCGTGGATGCCGCAACCCGACTCACCATTCCCCGCTCCCAGTGGATCACCCTTGGCGAAATACCCAGTTTTTCAAAAACCGACAGCGACATCCTGAGCACCATCCTTTCCACCAGCGAATTCAGGACAAAAGACGATTTTACCATCCAGATCAAAGCCGACATTAACAAGTAAAAAAAGGAGACGAAATGTCAAGGGAGCGCAGAGAGCAGGAACGTTATCCATTGCTGATTCAGAGCAAGATGACGGCAGAAACCCTGTCCGGTCAGACACCGATACTCGAGTTTGTAACCGCCAACATCAGTACCGGCGGTGCCTTTATCGTCACAGACCACCCTCTCCCCCTGGTCAGTAAGGTACGCCTGGAATTTCTCATCTCTTTGGAAGAATTAACGACCCTGAAATTTGTCCTTTCCCAAGAAAGTCTCAGAAACTGGAAGGGCCAGCGGATTTGGATCAGCGCTTCCGGGATTGTCATCAGGCATGAGCCAACAGGTATGGCCATCATGTTTGATGAAAATTATCAGATCCGCCCCATGAACCCCATTACCAAAAATGAATCCTCTGCAAAGGGGCATACCTGACGCCCTCTCCCTGTCTCTTTTCCAGGCAATGCCCTGAGAGTGCCTTCGTTCTGGCCACGAGCATCACATTTCTGCCGCTAGCGCCGAAACCAGAGAGCAGCCCACTCATCTTGCTGCTCTCTCCCCTGAAGTGTAAAACCGAGGCCTTCGAAGATATGAATAATATTTTCCTCCTGTTCTCCGTGCAGGAGGCCAGAAAGGACAAGATCTCCACCTTTTTTGAGCAAACGGAAAAAGTCCCCGGCCATGGTGAGGAGAACATCATGGATGATATTGGCGATAATAAGATCATAACCCGCCTGGACCTGCTCAAGAGGGGTTGCAGCCACCTCCATCACTGATTCCAACTTATTCAACACCACGTTTTCAGTAGCTGCCCGCACCGCCTCTGGATCATTATCAAGGCCCAGTACTCGTGAAGCACCAAAAAGGGCGGCCCCCATGCCCAGGACACCGGTTCCGGTCCCTACATCCAGGACACGTATGCCCTTCCCAGACTCGACAATCTGATCCACAAAGGCCAGAGAGAGGGCCGTGGTCCCGTGATGGCCGGTCCCAAATGCCATACCCGGATCCATGACAATGACCAGTTCTCCCTCTTTGGCATGATACTCTTCCCAAGTGGGGGCTATCACCAATCCAGGGATAATGGGAAATGGCTTAAAATGGACCTTCCAGTTGCTTGACCAGTCTTGATCCTCAATCTGCTCCCAGGAAATTCGTGGTGGGGGGACCTGAAATATCACGGCCAGCTCATCCAGTTGCGCCCTTACCTTGTCCTGCAATTCCTGGCGCCGCCCTTCATCGAGATTTTTTTCTTCCAGAAAAACATTCAGACAGAGCTCTGGACCGGGAGTATCCACTGCCTGCTCCACAGCTGCCCCAAGGACTCCAACCAGATACTCACTGACTGCCTCTTCCAGGATTGGATCCAGCTCAATAATCGCCTTGCACCAAAAGGAACCACTCTCACTTTCCGCCATACACTCCTCCACTTTCTCAGACAAGATGCCCCCAGAAAACGCATCTTCTCCTGAGTCATCTCAAAATTCAACTCCCTGCGAGCCTCGCCTGGAGTCCGCTAGCAGACCACTCCACCCACCGCACGCCCGCAAATCAATTCTATTTATAGATAGTATCAAATATATTTCTTGACAAGGTTTTGCTTCCTGTTATTTTTACACTGACTTATCAGCAGCTATTTTTTTGACCAGAGAGAACGCCATGGAACATAACATACATTTTTTACCCGATAACGTCCACGTAACCGTTGAAGATGGAACAAATCTCCTCACAGCGGCTGCCGCCGCCGGTGTTTACATCCACGCCTACTGCGGTGGAGACGGCGTCTGCGGAAAGTGCAAAGTGCAGCTGGAAAAAGGAGCTGTAGTCTCCGATAATGCCGCCACCCTGAAACAGAGTGAATACGACAAGGGAATCCGCTTGGCCTGTAAGGCAAAAGTCGTCTCTGATATCACCATTCGCATCCCGGACACAATCAAGAGCGACGGACAGGCGTTGAAACGGGAACCAAAGACCACCAGGGCCATATCGGCACGCTCTCTGGAAACCCTGATCGGGACCTGGGATGTCGACCCACCGGTGGGCAAAATATTTCTCAAGTTGCCCCCACCAACACTTACAGACAACATCTCCGACATGCAGCGTTTGATGCGCTCTCTCAAAAACGCCATACCGGAAAATCCCGAGCCCACCTACGATCACCCTGAACTGATCCGTGAACTCTCCCTTGCCCTTCGCGAAGCGAACTGGGAGGTGACGGTCATCCTCCTCCATGGAAAACGAAAGACTGAACCGGATCGAATCATTGCCGTGGAGCCCGGTGACACCACAGACCGTCTCTACGGACTGGCCGTAGACATCGGGACCACCACCTGTAGCGGAGTATTGATTGATCTGAACAACGGCGAGATCATTGCCGAGGGTTCCGGCTACAACTCTCAGATCGGCTACGGGGAAGATGTGATCTCCCGCATGATCTATTCCCAGCGCCCCGGCGGCCTCAAGGGCCTGCAGCAGAAAGTTATCTACACCATCAACAATATCATCGAAGAAGTGTGCAAGAAGGTCATCATCAGCCCCAGTGATATCAGCTATATCATGACCGCCGGAAATACGGTCATGGCCCATCTGCTGCTGGCCATCAACCCCAAATTTTTGCGCGAAGCCCCCTATGTCCCCAGCGTCAGCCAGTTTCCTCTGACCAAGGCTGCAGCTCTGGGTATCATGGCCCATCCATCGGTGAGAATGTTTCTCTATCCCTGTGTCTCCTCTTATGTAGGCGGGGATATCGTGGCTGGAGTCCACGCCTGCCAGATGCATAAGAATGAAAAGATATCACTCTTTATCGACATCGGCACCAACGGTGAGATCGTTATCGGCAACCGGGACTGGATGGTCTGCGCCGCCTGTTCCGCCGGACCAGCCTTTGAGGGCGGTGGCATAAAATACGGCATGCGGGCCAGCGCGGGGGCCATTGAAAATTTCCAGATCCACCCCGAAACCTTTGACCCCATGATCGTGACCATAGGTCAAACCAAGCCCCGAGGGATATGCGGCTCCGGCCTGATCTCCATCGTCTCAGAGCTTCTGGTCGCCCGGGTTATTGACCCTCAAGGCAAATTCAACCGAAACCTCAACCACCCCCGCATCCGTGAAGGCGAAAATCGCTGGGAGTATGTCCTGGTCTGGGCCAAGGACTCCATGATCGGTGAAGATATTGTCATCAATGAGGTCGATCTCGACAACCTGATTCGAGCCAAAGGAGCCATGTATGCCGGATACCAGACCATCCTCGAATCCGTGGGTATGACCTTCTCCGATCTTGACCGAGTCATCCTTGCCGGGAACTTCGGAGCCTACATTGACCTTGAACGGGCCATTACCATCGGTCTGTTGCCGGATATCGACCGAGATCGCTTCTTCTATCTCGGCAATGCCTCCATGCTCGGCTGCCAGATCAGCCTTACCGATCATCGCCGTTTCCGGGAGAGAGTGGCAGTGCGAACACTGATGACCAACATGGAACTGTCGGAGAACCCCGACTTTATGAATCACTACATGGCAGCGCTCTTTCTTCCCCACACGAATATGAACCTCTTTCCTTCGGTAAAATTGAAGTAACTCTTCACCACCGTCGGCCAACCTGCCTCCATTGACAGGATAGAAAAAACAGATTAAACTAGTTTCCTTATGCACAAAAATGAGGAACACCAAAAATAATCAACAAATCAAATAGTTAAGGAGAAAATCATGTCTCAGACCGTAAAAGCAATTGCAGAGAGCATCAATATCATGGGAAAACGCAGCGGCGGAGCCATGAAAGAACGTAACCAGGCTCCAGTGCAAGAGATGGCGAAAGAAGAGACAGCTGCCGGTGCTTCCTACCTTGACCTAAACATCGGACCCGCCCGTAAAGACGGTACCGAGCTCCTGCCCTGGGTTGTCCAGACCGTTGAAGCGGTTGTTGACACCCCACTCTGTCTGGACACCACCAATACCGATGCCATGACCGCAGGTTTCAAAGTAGTCAAAAACGTCCAGCAGGCGCTTATGAACTCCATCTCAGCCCAGCCCGAGCGCATGGAAAAACTGATTCCCGTAGCTGCCGAAGCCAAATGCGACGTCATTGCCCTGCTCTGGGGACCAGATGGCATGCCCCGTGACTCTGCCGAACGGGCCGCCATGGCCGTTGACCTGATGATGGCCTTGAACGATGCCGGTATCCCCAACGAAAAAATCCTCTTTGATCCCATCGGCACTCCCATTACCCTGGGTGCAGACCAGATCAACGCAGGCCTCGAGTTCATGATGATGCTGCAGGATATCGCCCCCGGTGCCGGTTCCACTGTCGGCCTCTCCAATGTCTCCAATGGTGTTGCCGAAAATCTGCGCAAGTACCTGGATCGCACCTATCTCATCATGCTCATGAAATATGGCTTAAGCACCGCCATTGTCAACACCTATGATGCCGAGCTCATGGCCATCTGCAAGGGGGAACGGCAGGAGCATGTCGACATGGTTCATGGGATGATGGACGGCATTGAACCCGACGCCTCCACACTCTCTGGAGTCGCCCTGGAACACTACAAGACCTACAAGGCACTCTCTGGACAGACCATTTTTTCTGAGTCTTGGCTCAGCCTCTAACCCCGGGGGAAGGAAACAAGTATGAAAGCCCCTTCCGCAGATGGAGGGGCTTTCTTTTTTTAAGACCTTAAAAATAATTCCTTTTTTTTCGTAGAGAATTATTTTACAAAGCTCTCTTTACGGTATATTAACCCTCAAGGGATGTTGAAATGCGTTCAAGGCCTTTACGTGTATAGATTCCAGGTGACTTGGACTCAGGAGTTCTGCTTTGACTGAATTTCGTACCCACCACATGGTCTACGGCACTCTTAAAGATTTTCTCACCGGTGAAGAACTCACCGATACCGATGATGAGAGATTCCGACAGCAACTGGCCAGGCTGATGATTGAAGAATTAAAATACCACAAGGAAGAACTGGAGCCGCGACGTTTTATCGAGACCCTCTTCTCCTCCCAGTTTGTCCGTTCCATAATCGAGCTCACTGCCAGCCTGGAGGGAAAACGCTTTCTGATTCTTCGCTACGGCCCCGGCTCCCTGGTAAGTCGGGAACGTTCTGCCATTGCCGCAGCCAGGGTCCTGGAAAAAGAGTATCAGATTCCACTGGCCGTGGTGACCAACGGTCGGGATGCAGAACTCCTCGACACGGCCAGCGGAGCAATTCTTGGCACCGGCATGGCAGCGATCCCTTCCAGAAGCCGGGCCGAAGAAATGATTTCACAGCTCGTGTTCCTCCCCCCTCTTGAAGGGAAAAAAAGGGAACGTGAACTCCGAATTTTAAATGCTTTTGACGTAGAGATCTGCTGCAGAACGATATGAAGTCCAACGTCTTCTTCGTCATCTCTCTTTTCAAGCCTTTTTAAATTCATTAGATTACTGCCTATAACCCACTTTAATTGCAAGGATAACTAACCATGGGAACCGAAAATAGCAATTGGACAAAAACAAGCTGGCAGAAGCATACAGCCCTCCAGCAACCGAAATGGCCGGATATGGCTGTACACGATGCAGTGCTTGCCAATCTTTCCCATCTACCACCGCTGGTCTTTGCCGGAGAAATCCGTGACCTCAAGGCTATGCTGGCCAAGGCGGTCACCGGAGATGCCTTTCTCCTCCAGGGAGGAGACTGTTCTGAAGATTTCTCTCAGGTTACTGCTCCCAAAATTCGGGAAACCCTGAAAGTCCTGTTGCAGATGGCAGTCGTTCTTACCTACGCCGGGGGAAAACCTGTGGTCAAGGTTGGCCGTATTGCCGGTCAGTTTGCCAAGCCACGTTCGGCAGATATGGAAAAGGTGGGCGACATCGAACTCCCCTCCTATCGGGGAGACATGGTCAACAGCCCCGAACCGGTGGAAGCCGCCCGAATTCCCGATCCAAATCGCATGCTTCAGGGCTATAACATGGCAGCCTGCACCCTGAACCTGCTGCGCGCCTTTACCCGCGGCGGCTTTGCTGCCCTGCACCGGGTCTCGGCCTGGAATCAAGAGTTTGTCAAACAGTCCCCCATGGGACGCAACTATGAACGACTGGCCAGGCAGATCAACCAGGCCCTGCAGTTCATGGAGACCATCGGCATTGATGCCGACAGTCCCCAGATGAAACAGGCCCAGCTTTTCACCTCCCATGAGGCATTGCTCCTGGGCTACGAGACAGCGCTGACCAGGGAAGACTCAACAGGCGGCGGCTGGTACGACTGTTCCGCCCATATGCTCTGGATCGGCGAGCGAACCCGGCAGATCGATGGTGCCCATGTGGAGTTCCTGCGTGGAGTCAACAACCCCATCGGGGTCAAAATCGGACCGGACTATGATCTTGACAATGTGAAACAGCTCATCGAGACCCTTAACCCGGAAAATGAGGCTGGGCGTCTGACTCTGATCACCCGTCTGGGTCTGAAAAATATCGACAAGGTCCTGCCGCCTCTCCTCCGCGAATCTAAAAGAGAAGGATACAATATCGTCTGGAGCTGTGACCCCATGCACGCTAACACCTATACCGCAGACAGTGGACACAAAACGAGGAACTTTAATGACATCCTCTCTGAGATCACCTGCTTTTTCGAGACCCATTGGGCCGAAGGAACGATTCCCGGCGGTATTCATCTGGAGATGACCGGTGAAAATGTCACTGAATGTACGGGCGGAGCCAGAAACATCGTTGATGCCGAACTGGCCAATAACTACCTCACTACCTGCGATCCGCGCCTCAATGCCGAACAGAGCCTTGAAGTTGCCTTTCAGATCGCTGATATGATCAGGAGCTGATTCTCTTCTCCACCTCAGCAGGCCAACCAACACGACGACCACTCGTGCGCTGATGGCCTGCTTTCTTATTTTCACTTTAAAAAAGATAGTCGAATGGCTACACCAGCTCAAAAAACAGGCTTCCTCGTTTCCATGCTCCTTTGTTTTTTTCTCCCCATCAGCTGGGCTGCCGCCATTCCTGTTTTTCCCCAGGGAACTGATCTTCGACTCGAGCAGGCATTGTCCGAGACAGAATCCCAGGCCTGGGCCTTGCAAAACCTGAAAGAGCTGCGCCAGCTCTATCAGGCTCGTGGCTACCAAATGGCCTGGAACGAAACACTCCTGCCCCGCTTAATCACTGCTCTCAATAATGCAACGGAGCACGGGTTGACCCCGTGCGACTATCGGGTCAATCTCCTGGAAAATGAGACTGTCGATGCTGTGCGACGTGAACTTATAGCCAGTGATGCCTATTTGACCCTGGCAGGCCATATTCTCTCCGGGAAGGTGGATCCAATCTCCATCGCCCCGAACTGGTCCATGGCCAGCCGCCAGAGAGACCTCGTTCAACACCTGGTAACGGCCCTGGAAAGCGGTGAAATCGAAAAGAGTCTCGATGAACTGGCGCCACGCTCCCATGAATATTCCACCTTAAAAAGCGCCCTTGCCAGCTACCGTAAAATTGCCCACCAGGGAGGCTGGGGCCATATCCCCACCGGCAAGATGTTAAAACTCGGAGATCACAATGAACGCGTGGTCCAACTCCGTGACCGTCTCCTGACAAGCGGTGACCTGGCAACAGAACCTTCCGACCAGGATCCGGCTGAATTTACCGCACAGCTGCAAGAGGCAGTGAAAAAATTTCAAGCCCAGGCCAATCTGGAAAGAGATGGTATCGTTGGCCCAATCACCCTGCGCAACCTGAACAAAACCCCTTTTGACCGGATCAACACCCTGCGCATCAACATGGAACGATGGCGCTGGCTTCCCGAAGACCTCGGGAAAAAACATATCCGGATCAATGTGGCCGGATTTTATCTGGAAGCCCATCTTCAGGGAGAGGTTCCCCGGGTCCACAAGGTCATTGTAGGCCTCGATTACCGGCAGACTCCAATCTTTTCCAATGCCATCACATATCTGGATTTCAACCCTTACTGGTATGCGCCTAGAAAACTGGCAACCAAGGACAAACTGCCCATGTTCCGCGAGGATCCAAGCTATTTCGAACGAGGCGGATTCGAACTCCTTGACAAACAAGGTCGAATTGTCAATGCCAAAAAGATTGACTGGAAGCGACTCTCTGAAGACTACTTCCCCTATAAGCTGCGCCAGCGCCCAGGCCCGAAAAATGCCCTGGGCCAAGTCAAGTTCATCTTTCCCAACCAACACAATGTCTATCTCCACGACACCCCTTCTCAGGAGCTTTTCACCAAGGCCCAGCGAGTCTTTTCCTCTGGCTGTATCAGGGTCCAGGCCCCACTTGATCTCGCCCTCTGGCTCCTGAGAGACGAGGACGGTTGGAATCAAGAACGCATTGATGGCATTATTGCTGGGGGAAAGAACACGCGAATCCTCCTCAAGAAACCTGTTCCCATTCACCTCCTCTATTGGACCGTCCTTGTTGATCGAGAAAACGGCGATCTCCGCTTCATAGATGACGGCTACCAGCGGGATGAACGAATTCTCCAGGCACTGGATACCATGTGTCCACTACTTGACAACTAATGTCTTCAGTCTTCCCAAAAACAAATGATTCTCAATCTATTCTCCTGATTTTCTGAAGATAATTCCAGCGCCTGCTTGACAAAGGCAAATTTGTCTATTTTAATAGGAAGGGTATATGTAAGGAACTTTTTTCATGAATTGTCCAATAGCGCTGTCCCTTTTCAACATCCTACTATAAAACAACATGCCGAATCGACAATACAATAGACGAAATCTGATCGGAAACTCGATCAAGCTCATCACTGGAGTCGCCCTTCTTGCGCCAACCCTTTCCCTGGCCAGGAAACTCGATGTCCGCGATCTCTCCTTTTATCATACCCATACCGGAAAGGAACTTGATGTTACCTATAAGATAGCCGGCAGATATGACCCTACCGCTCTTAAAAAGGTGAACCGTCATCTCCAGGATTTTCGCACCCATGAAACGCACCCCATAGACACCAAGCTCCTAGATATACTCTATAAAATAAAGACACATGCCGGTGGAGGAGTCTATGAAGTAATCTCCGGATATCGCTCTCCCAAGACCAATTCCATGCTCCGCAACAAAAGCAACGGTGTTGCCAAGCGCAGCCTGCATATGAAAGGAATGGCCATTGATGTCCGCCTATCAGGAGTCAAAACCAAAGAACTTCGAGATATTGCCCGTTCTATGCGGGGAGGAGGTGTTGGGTATTACCCTCAATCAGATTTTATCCATCTCGACACCGGCAAGGTTCGCACCTGGGGATGAGCCCCCGGGTGCTCTATGACCCGAATTTGAGCCATTCACGTTCTTCCTTAAAGAACTGACAACTGGTCTCTCAAGGCCCCTCATAACACCGTCCCGGCTAAGAATTATCGGCTCAGCAGGCATTACCCTGAACGTCCTGTCCTCCAGTTTCTATTCTTCTCACCCCGTTTTTTTAACGCTGCTGTATGCAACTCGCGTTATCTGTAGGCATACACCCTTTCGACAAGATCTTCCTTGGTCTCATTCTGGTCGTCCTCTTAGCAGGAAAGTGAAGACCATATGGTTCAGCTGCATGTCTCTGTTGATCAGTTCCTGTTCGACAGAGATGATGATATCCCGTGATCAAGGCTGAAAAGAAGGATCCGGCTTTTGCCCCGTGGACAATAATCCCCCTCGCCATACAAGTCTTTTCCGCAGCAAAGAACAAAAAAATAACCACCACCGACCGCCAGGGAAAGGTCTGTTCCTTCAGTCGGATGGGACTTTCCGTAGGAGCCGTTATTATAGCGCCTTCACTCTGGATAGGGAACATAGATCTCTCGGAGGAAGCCGCTATCGCCAAGCATTGCGCCAAGTTTCACCTGGGAAGCTTTCTCTATATCCATCGACCTGTTGATCAAGTATCCAGGAGGCCAACCCTCCACGCTGCCAAAATCCAGATCCCCAAACAGAGAAGAAAAGAAGCTGAGCTTTCTCTGTAGGAGCAGAGGTATCCGCGAACCGAACGTTGACGCAGTCTCCTCGTCTGTTTGAGCACTGAGGGGAACAGTTTGCCCCCTCTTCCCCATGCAGCAGGCCATACAAGGGACTATTTAAGCAATTATTTTCCACCTATGATTTACAAATACTTTACTGTGCCTGGGAATTTTGTTTTTTTTAAAAAATAAATTGGCAAAATGTCCTTGAGGTATTTATTGAAAAGAGTATCCTTTATTATGGATAAAAAAATATCGTTCTCTGATCAACTCAATGACTACAGGTTCTTCAGCTCATACATGGCAACGTGGTATTATGAAAATCAAGACTGAACTTATCAACTCCATCTTTATCGTCACCTGTGAAGGATCCCGTCTGGACGCCTCGTTTGCCCAAGATTTTCTTACTGCCATGAAGGGATTTATCCAGAAAGGTCATTTAGACATCCTCCTGGACCTGTCAGCAGTCGATTTTGTCGACAGCACCGGACTGGGTTCCATTGTCCACTGTCTCAAGGAAATCGACTCTCGTGGTCAATTAGTCCTCTGTGGAGTCAATGAAATGGTTCTCAGTCTGCTTCAGATGACCCGCCTGGATAAAATATTTATCCAGGCCGCAGATCGCAACAAGGCCTTGACCAACCTCTCCTGGAAAAAAACGAAACGAATCGGGACAACAATTTCTGCGGTATCTGGAATTCCGCATGAAAATGAAGAAGAGGAGGCGATACTGCTTGAAATAGACAACGGAGAAATTGAAGAAGTCGCCAGCGATGAACGGAGAAGGCACCGCAGAATAAGACATCAGCAGATACTTGATGAAGAACTCGTCGCCTACTCTACCAATACGAGCACCGGAAAAACCTCCACCGGCATTATTCTCAACATCAGCCCCGGCGGCCTCCTCATGGTATCAACTTCTCACCACTCCGTTGGTGATGAACTTCTTGTCAGGAGTATCATTGGCAAAAACTTCAAGTTAAAGGAACTCGCTGTTGTCCGCTCCTGCTATGATGGAAAATATGGCCTCGAATTTATGAAACCTGCACAAGAAACTGTAACTTTTTTACATCAACTTACCGGAGCTGTTACCCTGGAACATGGTGATAGATCCCGTCATTTTTGAGCAAATGGCTGAGCACCGGCTTATTCGCCACATTTCCCTGTATTGCGCCAGCGGAATTTGTCCCGGTCCTCAACGAGCCCTCTCTCATTTTCAATTAGAAAAAGAGGCTGTTTATTGCAATATCTTCCCTCCACACCTTGAGCAAACGACGTGATATCTCCAGGTTCATCCATCGCCTTTCGTATTCCTGCCCGACTCAACAATATATGCCTTCTTGGTATCTCCATTCGGGCCCTGTTTTTAAGCCTTGGTTTTGATAAGACCAAGGCATTTCAACTTGAACTTGCCGTGGTTGAAGCCGCCAACAACATTGTACTGCACGCCTATCAAGAGAAAAAAAATACCATCCTCGACATGAAGCTCTCCGTCGCCACCGACAGGGTTACCTGCACCTTTGTGGATCAGGGAAAAGCGGTAGATTTTACCCAGGAACAGCCACCCCTGAGTCCCTGCGATGAAATAGAGTCGCTCGCAGAAAATAAACGTGGCGTCTCAATTATCTACGAGGTAATGGATGAGGTGAGCTACAGGCAAAAAGATCAGTACAATATTCTCACTCTGGTAAAATATCTGTAAGCGTTTCAGAACAATTTATCCCCCTTCCGTATCATCACGAACCACCTGTTCCACAGGATCAGATACAAAAATGAACCATCCAGCTACCCTCGCCACAATCCTTGTCGTTGATGATAGTGAATCCATTAGAATTCTGGTCAGAGCCTATCTTCAGGAAGCAGAATACCGTGTCCTGGAGGCGGTGAACGGGCTCTCAGGACTGGATATCTGTCGCCGGCAGCCCCCCGATTTGATCCTGCTGGACATTTTCATGCCCGAAATGGATGGATTTGAGCTGTGTGCCAGACTCCAAAAGGAAAAACTGTTATCCAATATTCCTGTCATCATGCTCACAGCGGTCGATAACAGCGAAACAAAGACAAGGGCCTTTACTCTCGGGGCAGTTGACTATCTCACAAAGCCATTCAATAAGGAAGAAATTCTGGCGAGAATCCGCACCCATTTAAAAATCAGCAGCCTCAACCATTCACTCCAACAGGCAAACAGAGTGCTGCGCGCCAACCAGGAACAACTGATGCAGGGTATCCAGGCGGCGGCAGAACTGCAGAAGAATCTTCTCCCCAAACGAGTGCCCGATTGCAAGTCCCTGCGCTTTACCTCCTATTTCCGCCCCTGCCAAGGCGTTGGGGGAGATATTTATAACGTTCAGCGCCTTGACGATGAGCATCTCGCCTTTTCTATCCTTGATGTCAGTGGCCATGGCTTTCCTGCCGCCATAATGACAGCCCTTGCGACCCAGGCCCTCAGTCCGTCTGGCGGAATTGTCAAAAAAGCCAGCCTCCGCGATAGCCGCCAACACATCACTGCACCCCGAAAAGTTCTCCAGAATCTGGATCGAGAATTTCCCATAGAACGTTTCAATCTTTACATGACCATTGCCTATCTCCTCTTGAACACTCGCAACAATACCTTCCACTATTCCTGCGCCGGTCACCCTCCTCCTCTTCACCTGAGCAACGACGGGACAATCACTCTTCTCGATACGGGAGGTCCTCCCGCAGGGCTTGGCGGACTTGGTGGTTCATGGCTGGAAGGCCAGGGACATCTCGGCTGCGGAGAGAGAATTTTCTTTTATACTGACGGCCTCACCCAGCATACAAATGAGGAAAAGGAACTCTACTCCCAGGATCGTCTCATTGACTCAATAAGGAAAAGTCGTGACCTTTCTTTGCAGGCCGCGGTTCAGAATATCATAGGGGAGTTAAAACAATTTGGCAATCAGGCTGAACCTGATGACGACATCACCCTGCTGGCCGTGGAACGGCTGGAATAGTAGCTGAAAAGGGATACGAAACTGACTGTTTTCCCCCCTGACAGGAGTGTTTACCGGGATCAAGGGGGAAAAACCAACAGGCCTGGAGGCAGCTCATTTTCTCTCAACCTCTTTTAACGAAGAGATATCTCCGCATCTCGAGCAGTCTCAGCAATATGAGAGACATAAATTTGAACAAAGGCAGGGTCCTCACCCAGACCTTTGCTCACCGGAATCACCTCAAACCCTTCTTTTTTCAAGACAGAAAGCCAGGAACCTTCTCCAGGACCTGCCATATCATTCATGACATGATCCCCTGCCACCACCATAAAGGGTTTCAAGAGCACACGATTCACCCCGGCCTGCTGCAACTGGCTGCGGACATCCTCCAGGCCGGGAAAGCCTTCCACGGTACCAATGAGTGTCAGGACATCGGGATAGAGCTCACGCATTCGGGCAGCGAATTCCAGGTAGGGTCCTCCTGAAGGAAAATGATCATTACCATGCCCCATGTACACCAGGGCAGCCTCTTCTTTCCTCGCCAGCTCAGCATCAGCAATCAAGGCCTTGGCCGCCTGGCGCACGTCTTTGGCGTAGGAATGGGTAGTACCGAACGTACCCAGGGCCGGTCTGCCGACCACCAGATGTTGAAAGGGTTTGTGCCTGGCCTTGATAGTCTTGATTGAAACGAGTCCCTCCACATAGGAACAGAGATCCAGGAATTCTTCCGCCGGGGCAATATGGGTGGACTGGACAATAATTGAGTCAATCCCTTGATCCTGCAGCCCGGCAATGGTGGCCAGAGGCCCCTGGATTTGAAAAATATCTTCCGGAATCTGCGGATGGAGCTGCCGGTACGCCTGATCAACACTCCGTTCCTGCCAAATTCCACGAATGATATTGGAGGTAAAGGCCATCCGCACCGGGGTCTCCGGATAAGCCTTCTCCACGGCCTCGCGAATATTGAGCAGACTCTGCAATGCCGGCTCAACTGTGGTTCCGAACATGGCCAGAACAATTCCATTGGCTTGGGCCGTTTTTCGCTCTGCAGCCGCCAGGGGATGAGTGACAACAAAGGTGAGAAAAAGAATCAAGAAAATCAGAGAACTGCGTTTCATGGGAAGATGCTCCTAGACTTGAGATCCGGAAATAAAACTCCTGGATCAATTACTATTGATCCGGGATATCCCTGTAAATCCCAGAAAGGTTGCTGTCATCTACTCTTCCGGAGCAGACAACCATGATTCAGACAGGTCTTCTGACTCCCGGATCAATCCATTACCGCGCCTTCCCATCTAACAGGTAGACAGTGACTTTGGGATACCTTGAAACATCCTGATTCTTCAAGATATCCTCTGTGCGGAAACAGTCCCCGGTTACAGCGGCGGGCCCGTCCCGGAATGACACCGGGTTCCCTATTAAGCCTTGTTACAGGCATCTGAAACAGGAATAAAACTACCGCCAACTCTCTGCTGGGTCAATATTTTTTTCCAAATCCTTTCAAAAGGATGGGTGACGCAAGATCAAGGGCCATGGCCGGGGAGAGGAAAAAAGAAACCATAAAGACAAAAAGGCAATTTAAAGATGATAAAAATTCTTTGCTTGCGTATGATGGACAGACTGGAGCAATAGAGTCCCCAATGATGACCTCGTGTCCTTTCAGAATCAAGCCACCACCCTACCAAAACCTCACGACTTCTCCAAAATGGAAAATTTAATCCTTATCTTCACCTGTCTCACTGCAGGCCTGTTCCTGCAACGATCAACGGTTTTTACCGACAACGCGCCCCTGACCTTGAACCTCTATGTCATCTGGATCGCCCTTCCTGCCCTCATCCTGCGCCAGGTACCACCCCTTTCCTTTTCCGCTGATCTCTTTATCTTAGTTCTCATACCCTGGGTCATGACCGGATTGGGGGCCATCCTGGTATTGATTGCCAGCCGTCTCTGTACCTGGTCAAGAGAGGTCACGGCAGTACTTCTCCTCACTGTTCCTCTCGGCAACACCTCTTTCCTGGGCATCCCCATGATCGAGGCCTTTTTCAACACTGACATGGTCACCTATGGTATTATCTATGACCAATTCGGATCATTTGTGGCCCTGGCCACCTACGGTTCCTTCATCCTCGCTCTCTACAGCAAACAGCAGCCTCAGGACATCCGCCTCATTGCCAAAAATATTCTCACCTTTCCCCCCTTTCTCACCCTACTCCTAGCACTCCTTTTTGCAAAACAGCTGCAGCAGCCAGCCATTGCCGGAAGCCTGGCCCTGATCGCTTCCTCACTGGTACCCGTGGTCATGTTCGCCATCGGCCTGCAGCTGAAATTCAAGCTGGCGCCAGGGCAGGGGGTGCCCTTTTGCTTCGCTCTGACAGTAAAATTGCTCATTGCCCCCCTTATTGTTCTGCTCATCTGTCAAATCCTAGGCCTGGACACACCTGCATCCCGCATTGCCGTCTTTGAGGCTGGCATGCCGCCCATGGTCACGGCAGGGGCCATGGCCATGAGTGCAGGACTGGCTCCAAGACTGGCTGCCGCCCTGGTTGGCTGGGGCATCCTCCTCTCCTTTGCCAGTCTCACCCTGCTTACCCTGATTCTGTAAAAAAAAATCAACTCTCATCCATATCAACAAGGCCAAAGCATGAAACTGATCGATTTGAGAAGCGACACCGTCACCAGGCCCTGCACTGCTATGCGTTCTGCCATGGCCCAGGCAGACGTTGGTGATGATGTCTTTGGCGAAGACCCGAGTGTCAACCACCTCGAAGAGATGGCCGCGGATATGCTAGGCTTTGAATCCACCCTTTTTGCAGCCAGCGGCACCCAGACAAATCTTCTGTCCCTGCTCTGCCACTGTGAGCGCGCGGGGACGAATACATCGTCGGCCAACAGGCCCACACCTACAGATATGAAGGGGGGGGAGCGGCGGTTCTCGGCTCCATCCAGCCACAACCGATTGAATTTGAACCCGACTCGACCTTGGATCTGGCCAAGGTGAAGCGATATATCAAACCAGAAGATTTTCATTTTGCCCGTACCCGGCTGCTCTGCCTGGAAAATACCCAGGACGGCAAAGCCTACCCATGGACTATCTGGCAGAGGCAGCCTCCTTTGCCAAGAAAGAAGGAATAGGGATCCACCTCGACGGGGCCAGGATCTTTAATGCAGCCCTGAAGCGTAAGGTGGCGGCATCAGCCATTGCCTCATGCTTCGACTCCGTGTCTCTCTGTCTCTCAAAAGGCCTTGGAGCACCTGTCGGCTCTCTACTCTATGCAAACAAGGAACTCATCCGGGAAGCCAGGAAATGGCGAAAGATGCTTGGAGGTGGCATGCGTCAGGCAGGGATAGTGGCAGCCGCAGGGATCTATGCTCTTCAGCACAACAGGCAAAGACTGGCAGAAGATCATGAAAATGCAACTCTGCTGGCCCAGGGACGGCAAGAAAGAGATGAGATTGGTGTGGAATTTCACGAGGCCCAGACCAATATGGTCTACGCCGATTTTTCCTCCACAGCGGCCGCCCTATTGCCCGAATTTCTTCAACAGCGCGGCATTCTGGTCAGCAGCTGGGACAGGGTGCGCCTGGTAACACACTTAGATATTGCAAGGGAAGATATTTCACGGGTGGTGGAGGCCTACAATGGATTTTTCTCTGGCTGACCGGCGGATTATCTGGTCAGCACAGCCGGCTGGCCCCAAAAACGTCTATTTATCACGTAACATCTGGGGACTGAAAGCAGAACCGTGCGGCACATGACAGGTCAGGCACTTACTCTCGACCTCAGACTCGGTATGCTGGGTCCCCACCCCTTTTTCATGACAGGTAAGGCAGATGTCCTTCTCCTTAAGGGTAAATTTTCCAGCCAGGGTGATGGTGCAGGCTGGTCCATTCGGTAGATGGCACATCACACAGCCATCAGCCCCAGCCATCTCGGCCGCCACTGGCCCATGGACATATTGTACCTGGATCAAATTCTGGTGACAACTGCCATTGAGACAGCCCTTAGCCATTGCCGCAGCAGGAACCAATAACGACAGGGCCCCAAGGAAAATGAGGGCCGCAGGAAACAAAAGGTATCTTTCACTCATGGCAATATCCTCAGCTATATTGATGGAAGGAATCAAAGCGATAACAGGCCTACGCTACCCCATCCCCTTCCATCATGGCAAGAGAAAACAGTCCGTTGCCATGTCATGTGCCACATTCCTGCCGAGACACCATTGTTTCTCTTCTTTGAGCCTGAGCAACCGCTCTGTGGTCATGCTGGTTCAGGACCTGGAAGCTATAAGCACAATTGGGATGAACTTTCATGAAACTCGGACAGCCATGGCCTATGCCACTTCGTTGCCTGAATCCACTCCCATGTCAGCAAAGTTTATTCAGTAACCAACTCTCGTGCTTGACGGCAGGAAAGACGTTCGTTTGAGAAAAAAACAAGCGAGTCTCATTGAGAATGAGTTCACGGCTGGTGGAGACCAGCAAGGAGTTTATCACAAGCTGATCCAGGACAAAGAGTCACCTGTTGACAATGGTCAACAGGCACTCTCAAAAAGAACTTTTTTTCATTTTTTTCAGACGGTGCTCACTCTGTGAGCACCTGCCTCTGTTACTATCCCCCTTAAGACCAAAAAGGAGGATAGGATGATGAAAAAAAAGAGCTGCATCAGTCACAACCAATATCTTCAGGAATCCCTGCCGACAGGAGGCTGGGCCCAGGACAGCCGCAACAGAAACAAATCACTCAAACGCCTGTGCCAACGCTATCAGAAAAAAATAGACAGCGCCTTGGCGGCCATGGCCATTGGCCTGATGTTCCTGGCCGGGATCTCGACATTCCTGATCCAGCTGGCTGAATTCGGCTTTAGGGCCTGTAAGTAAATAAGCGAGCTAATCCTGCATCTTCTCTTCAGGTCAGGTCTGAATGCGACTCAATCACAAAATCCTCACCGCAGCCCTGCTACGCCTGCGTTGTTTGTGCAATCGCCGCATCCAGACCTGGCCCATCTAAGCGGAATATCAGCCGGATTATCCCTTTACTGGGTCTAAGTGACTCAGCAGTTCACTTCCCAGGTAAAACCAATCTGTCTCCACTTCCCTACCGTGACCAAAACCGATTTATCCCCGGCCAGCATTCTCCCAGGCCTCGTCCAATCGGGCCTCAACATAGCGGATTAAGCCTTCATCCCGTTCCTCAAGATCAAAACAGACGGCATCTTCGCCGAGCAGCCCCCCTGGAACAAAGTCGCCTTTTTCTTGTGGATCAGTAATCATGTCACCGTAAAAACAGACCGAAAGCCATCGCGAAGCATCTTCAATGACATCAACCATAACAAAAAGATCTTTCCCTTTCTGATCTGCATGAACAGCTCTGAGGGAATAGGTAACACCAGGGCGCGATATGAAATCGAGGCTCACGCCCTCCTTTTGGCTCAAATAGTCCCTGAAATGGAGAAAAATTTCCTTATTATTGCCAGGTTCTTCTCTCCATTCTTCAATAAAGGTGTTCAGTTTTTGTTCTGTTTCTTCTCTCACATCCAACCCCTTTAATCCTAGAGATACTCTTATTTCAATTTCTGACCACAGCAGCCCCATGTTTTCAAAGGGATAACACAGCCACTTGTGGACAGGGCCTCAACGACTCCACCCTGCCCTATACCACATTTTTTCTCCAAAGGGAATTGGTGCCGGCAAAGCTACAGGCAAAAAACAATGTTCTCTGCCTTTCTGAGAGAATGATACTGTGAGAACAACAAGTGAGATTTTGTTTATTTTTTCGGCCACACGTTTTCTTGTATGGAAATCGTTTCTCCCCTGACAGGTCTTTTTTTGTAAAGAGCAAGACCCTGCAGGAAATGGCGAAGAAATTGATCACCACATTCCTTATAATGTTTGTGACCGCTTCTTCTAAAAAAGGCTGACAGTTCAGACTTGGAGACCGTAGTTTCGCCTAGCTTGAAGATTTCCAGCATATCTGTATCCTGGTAAGCGAGAGCGATACGAACCTTCCTTAAAATACTGTTATTATTGAGCTTTATTTGCTCATCAGGTGCTGCAGTTTTGTTCAGGGAACCTCGATAGAAAATGATAAGGCCATCAAGAAACGCATTTAAGAGGGGCTGCGAACAGAGAACGAAACCTTTCTCATCCTCTTTTTTCAATAGGCTCTTGAGATGAGTCTTCTCAATCTCCTGCCCGGAGGCATGAAATATCTGAATCATCTCTGTATCTTTCAAGTTCAGGCTATAGCGAATTTTTCGCAAAAAATCGTTGGCAATCACTGGGAATTTATAAGAAACGTTGAGGGTTATTCTTCACCAGACAAGGACACAAGAAAAAATCGACGCCAAGCCAAGCCACAAGTTGTATACAAGGGGTTTTCAGAAAAGATTCTTTTTGCAGCTGCTTGCCACATATCCCGGATAGGTGGCAGAAAAGACCAAAAAAAAATCAGGCAGCCCCTCCCATTACGGAAGCGACTGCCACCAGAGGCAACTATCAGGACTCTTTCCAGTCCGGGCGCAGATAGAGCTCAGTGAGCTGTTTCCTGGAGACGGAAGCCGGGGCCTCGGTAAGGGGGCAGGTCGCCTTCTGAGTCTTAGGAAAAGCGATGACTTCACGGATGGAGTTGCTGCCGGTAATAATCATGAGCAACCGATCCAGACCAAAGGCCAAGCCACCGTGGGGCGGTGCGCCGAGTTCCAGGGCTCGGAGGAGGAAACCAAACTTGTCATTGGCCTCTTCTTCGTCTATATCGAGGGCTTTCAAGACCCGGGCCTGGATATCACGGCGGTGGATACGGATTGACCCGCCACCGATCTCGGTACCGTTTAGCACCAGATCATAGGCCTGGCTGTAGACAGCTGCCGGATCCGTTTCCAGTTTGTCGATATCTTCTTCCTTGGGGGCAGTAAAGGGATGATGGAGGGCCTGAAAACGTTTCTTGTTCTCATCATACTCCATCAGAGGGAAATCAGTGACCCAGACAAAGCTAAAGGTTTTCTTGTCCAGGAGCTCCAGACGACGAGCCAATTCCACCCGCAACTCACCCAGGACCGGGAAGACCACGGAGACCTTGTCCGCTCCAAAAAAGAGCAGATCTCCTTCCTCGGCATTCAGGACCTTATTCATGGCTGCCCGCTCCTCGTCACTAAAGAACTTGGCAATGGGTGACTGCCACTCTCCATCTGCCTTCATCTTTACCCAGGCGAGTCCCTTGGCTCCAAACTGGGCCACATAGTCAGTAAGGACATCAAGATCCTTGCGAGAAAAATGGGCACACCCTTTGGCATTGATGGCGCGTACAGTTCCTCCACCATCAACAGTGGAACGGAAGACCTTAAAAGAACAGGTTCGGGCAATCTCGCTCAGGTCCACGAGCTCGAAGCCAAAACGGACATCAGGCCTATCGGTACCAAACCGATCCATGGCCTCATCATAGCTGAGACGGGAAAAGGGGAGAGCGACATCGAGATTCAAGGTATCTTTAAAGAGTTTGCTGATCATACCCTCGGTGACTTCAATGATCTGCTCCTCATTCATGAAGGAAAGCTCCATATCGATCTGAGTGAACTCAGGCTGGCGATCGGCGCGGAGATCCTCATCGCGAAAACATTTGACGATCTGGTAATAGCGGTCCATACCAGCAATCATCAGCAGCTGTTTAAAGAGTTGAGGAGACTGAGGCAAGGCATAAAACTTGCCGGCATTGACCCGACTTGGCACCAGATAGTCCCGAGCCCCTTCCGGGGTGGAACGAGTAAGCATGGGGGTCTCAACCTCAAGGAATTCATTGTCATTGAGATAGGTCCGAATGGACTGCACCGCCGTATGACGCATGACCAGATTGGACGCCATCTCAGGCCGCCGCAGATCCATATAACGATACTGGAGACGAAGATTTTCGGAAACATCACTCTCCTCATCCAGAGGGAAGGGTGGGGTTTCTGCGGTATTTAAGATACGTAGTTCATCAACAAAGACTTCAATCTCGCCGCTGGCCAGTTTTTTGTTAGCCATCCCTTCAAGCCTGGCTGCCACCTTGCCGCGAACAGCAATAACCCATTCACTGCGGAGTTGATGTGCCTTGGCATGGGTTTCGGTATTCACTTCAGGATTAAAGATTATCTGAGTCAATCCACGGCGATCGCGGAGATCAATAAAGATAACACCACCATGATCCCGCCGGCGCAGAACCCAGCCCATGAGAATTACTTCTTCACCAATATTGGCCCTTGTCAGATCGTTACAGGAATGTGTCCTGCGCATTGTTCCCATTGATTCCATGAGTTTTTCTTCTATTGTAAAAGGAATATCTAATTAGTTTGAAGGTATGCAGCAGCACTTCATCTTCGTCCGTTGCGGTCTTCTCGAAGAGCATGAGTATACTTCGAAGTCCGCACTGAACGAATAGAAAGCACTGCTAAACAGTTACAGAGCGCTTGTTTGCCAATTGTCTGGCCTTACCTGATTAGTTTCATTAGTTTTTTTTATATTTTCTCAAGACTCGCTTGATAACTCAATTGGTCATTGCTCCAAGCTTATCTTTTTTTTCTCAAACGCCTGCAGGAGGAGAGAAAGTAACGCATCAACTCCAGTACCGATGCGGATCTTCTCCTGTTCCTGGCTCTGCATGTCTCTGAGAACAGCCTGCCCCTCTTCCAATTCAGTATCGCCAATAATCAGAACCCACTTGGCGCCTGCCTTATTCGCCTGTTTCATCTGAGACTTCAGGCTACGTCCTTCATAATCCGTGGCTACCTGCAATCCCTTTCGGCGAAGAGCGTGAACCAGAGGAAAGACAAAATTTGTGGCCACCTCCCCCAGGCCAGCCACAAAGAGATCACTCTCACCTTCAGCGACCTCTTCCCCTTCCTGCTGCTGGAGGAGAAGAACCAGTCGTTCCATGCCCAGAGCAAAACCTATGCCAGGAACCTTGGGGCCGCCAAGTTGTTCGATCAAGCCATCGTACCGGCCTCCGGCACCCACTGCTGCCTGAGCACCCAGATCTCCGGTAATAAATTCAAAGGTAGTCCGGGTATAATAATCCAGCCCCCGAACCATAAACTTGTTGAGGCTGTAGGGTACTCCAAGTTGCTGCAGTCCTTCCTGAACCACTCCAAAATGATCACTGCATCCCTGACAGAGATGCTCCTGGATAGAAGGCGCCTCTTCCACCAAGGTGCGGCAGGATGGATTTTTGCAGTCAAGCACCCGCAGGGGGTTAGACGTGCAACGTCGTTTACAGTCATCACAAAGCGCCTCATGGCGATCTTCCAAAAAAGCGAGCAGGGCCTGACGAAAATCGGGACGGCAGGCAGGGCAGCCAAGGGAATTCAGTTCCAGGCTCACCGTCAACCCCAGTTCTTCCAGGAGCAGGGCTCCCATGGCCATAAGTTCTGCGTCAACCCTTGGATTCTGGGCCCCAATCACCTCCACGTCCATCTGGTGAAACTGGCGAAGTCGTCCCTTCTGGGGACGTTCGTGACGAAACATTGGGCCAATGGTAAAGAGCCGCTGAATAGGTTTCTGTACATGAAGGCCATGCTGAATATACGCTCGCAGCAAAGATGCGGTGGCCTCTGGTCGCATGGTGATCTGTTTGTCGACAAAGGTATACATCTCTTTTTCAACAATATCGGTGCTCTCACCGATGGAACGAGAAAAAAGTTCGGTCTTCTCTAATATAGGCATCCTGATTTCGGAGAAGCTGAAACGCGAAAAAATTGTCCGGGCTGCGGTTTCCACCCGTTGCCAGAGTTCCACCTCACCCGGCACGATGTCTTTAAAGCCGTTCAGGGCCGTTATCTTCACTGCTGTTCCTCCAGGATTTTACACATTCCAAAAAGGATAAAATTAAACGTAATTATCCGAAAATGTCAAGCAGATGCGGGCAAATCGTGTAAAATTCGCCACTTCAGTGGAATTTCACACCCTTTTCCCCTGGACAACCTTGTGCCAAGCCAACGCTTCAAATCTCCTTACCGTTCACCACAGAGTAAGACCTTGACTTTCAGCAACTTTTCTCAAAGAGTTTTTATAGACGGTACCCTAATGATAGCAAGCGCTCCATTTTGTAACGTTTCTGCACCCTGCGAAGCAGCAAACAGGAGCTCAAAAAAATCTTGAGCTATCCCGGAGAGATTCCATGAATAAACGACATTTAATTCTTTTTGCAGTTGTATTCTGCCTCCTCAACTTTTCAGCCCAGGCGGCAGACAGCATCAAAATAGGCGTCCTCGCCAAAAATGGGCCTGCCAATGCCCTGAAAAAATGATCTGCCACCGGTGAATACCTGACCATTGAACTTGGAAAAAGTGTTGAAATTGGGCCTCGTAATTTTGCCAAAGTCAATCCGGCCATTGAAGCCAATGCGGTCGATTTTTTCCTCATAAACTTCTCAATGTTTTTCACCGCAAAAATAAAGTTTGGCGCAAACGCCATAGCCACCAGGATCAACTCCCGTCAAGACCAGGCACTGAATTCCTTCGGCGGAGTTATCATCACCTCTGCCTACAACGACAGTATCAATAGCCTGGAAGATCTCAAGGGCAAGACCTTCATGGCCGTCGAAAAATCCTCCTTTGGGGGATGGCAAATGGCCTATAAGACCATCAAGGACGCAGGCCTGGATCCTTTCCAGGATTTTGCCAAAATGGAATTCGGCGGCAAACATGACAATGTTGTTTTTGCCATCCAAAATGAAGCAGTCCAAGCCGGTACTGTCCGCACCGACACCCTGGAACGCATGGCAGCCAGCGGTACCATCACCATGGAAGACTTCAAGATCATCAATAAGCAAAACTATGCGAACTTCCCTTTTATCTGTTCGACTGCCCTCCACCCTGAATGGCCTCTTACAAAGACAAGTGCCACTTCTGATGCCCTGACCCAGAAAGTTGTTGCAGCTCTCAAACAGATTACAAAAGACAACCCGGCTGCAGCCAAGGCCAAGATCATCGGCTGGTCTGAGCCCCTTGATTACAGTCCAGTAGAAGAACTGCAGAAGGCCCTCACTGTCGGGGCATTCGCAAAATAACGCACCTTTTCCAGGAAGACAGTTTCCCTCCTGTCTGCCTGGTTCTCTCTTTCTCCTCCTTCTTTCACAATCCCTGTTCCCTTCTTCCAAAAAACTACCTGCCATCTCGTCACCGCCTGCCCAGACAACATATAACCAATCGATTTTACATTTATATTATCTTGAAATCTAGAAGCGAAGGGCAGGGCTTCTCAAACTCAATTTGAATGTCTTTATTTGCATTCAGGAGACCAAGATGCGAAGAGGGTATTTTGATCCACCCTTCTGCCTAGTTTTTTCCATTACAGAGGACCGTACCATTCCCTTGGTATCTCGCTATCACTACTTGACAAATAGAGGCAAGCAGGGCATTATTACGGATTGCTCAAAAGAATATACACAGGAGTATGGAACCAGATGAAGCTACCAGAGTTAAAAATTGCAAATTTCACCGCACGCATTCCCCTGATCCAGGGCGGAATGTCCATTCGTGTTTCAACCTCTGCACTGGCGGCACCGGTTGCAGACTGTGGTGGAATTGGGGTCATTGGCGGATCAGCCCTGCCCACTGAGGATCTGCGGGCAGACATCCTTAAGGCCAAAAGCATGACAGACGGCATCGTGGCAGTCAATATTATGTATGCCATGAAAGATTTTTACAACTTGGTAATGACTTCGATTGAATCAGGGATTGACATGATCATCACCGGAGCTGGTTTTTCCCGTGATATCTTCAAAATCGGACGTGAACACAATGTTCCTGTTGTCATGATCGTCTCCTCCCCCGGAATCGCCAAACTTGCTGAAAAAATGGGCGCAGCGGCCATTATTGTCGAATCCTGTGAGGCTGGGGGCCATCTTGGTACCGATCGTCCCTTGCGTGAAATTTTTCCTCCCATTCGTGAGATCATCAGCAAAGTCCCCCTCATCGCTGCCGGTGGAATTACGAACGGCTATGAAATGGCCGAGATGATGGACAAGTATGGGGCAGACGGGATACAAATCGCCTCCCGTTTTGTCCTCAGTGAAGAATGCGACGTGGATGACAATTTCAAACAGGCCTATTTGAATGCCACCAAGGAAGATATTGTCATCACCTCTTCTCCAGTGGGCATGCCGGGCCGGGCGATCAACACCAAATTTGTCAGTTCCATGGCTCAAGGGGCGGATACAAAGGTCAAGAAATGCCTCCACAAGTGTTTGAAGAAATGTGACCATCACTACTGCATCAGCGAACGACTGCTGAGCGCCCGTGCCGGCAAGCTCGACGATGGCCTCTTTTTTTCTGGTGCCAACACCTACAAGATGAAAGAGATCTTACCCGTAGCCGAGATTTTCCGACAATTTGTCACCCAGGCGGAATCAGTGTATAAAGAAGGGCGGGGCTTCGACCCGATTGCCTCCTGATCGCCTTCTGCCCATGACCTTTTCCAAAGAACCTCTCATCATCACCCCTGACGATCATCCCATTCGTCATCACATGATTGACAGGGATGCCATGCATGTGATGCGTGTCCTCCGTGACAATGGGTACGCCGGATACCTGGTGGGCGGTGGAGTCCGCGACCTCTATCTGGGGAAGACACCCAAAGATTTTGACATCAGCACTAACGCCCGTCCCGGACAGATCCGTAAACTCTTTCGCAACAGTCGCACCATCGGCAGGCGCTTCCGCCTGGTCCAGATTCTTTTCCATGGCAAAGAAATTGAGCTCTCTACCCTGCGCTCCTTAAGCGAGTATGACATCGACGGCCCCGAGGAAGTACTGGCCCCCAACAATACCTACGGCAGCCTGGATGAAGATGCCCAACGCCGAGATCTCACCATCAACTCCCTGTTTTATGAGATCGAGAATAATACCATTATTGATTATGTTGGCGGTATCGATGACCTTGACCATTCCATCATCCGTATCGTCGGCGACCCGGAACGGCGCATTACCAGAGATCCGGTACGGATGCTGCGGGCCATCCGTCATGCTGCCAGGTTACATTTCAAGATTGCCGCGGAAAGTTGGCAGGCCATCTGTTCCCATCATGAAAAGCTCACCCTCTGTCCGCCTTCGCGGATTCGCGACGAATTCATCAAGGATCTGCACAGTGGGGCCTTTGCTGAATGGCTCGACCTGGCCCTGGAATCCGAACTCTTTTTTGATATTCTGGGACTCTACAAAAAGACACTGTTCAAAAACGCACAACCAGGAGAGCTCCCCTACCGGGAACAACTGACTGCTCTCGCGAAAGTCATTGACCGCAGTGCACTGCTGACAAAAGAATCAGGACAACAAGGGCTGGCCAACGACTTTCTCCTCGCCTTTCTTCTCATCCCCTGGGCCAATGCCCGCTTTGACCTGGTTCAGCAAAATTTGAAAGGAGCAGCAGCCTTTCGATTTTCAAAAATCATCCGAGAGCAGCTCGACAGGGAGCTGGGAGTACAGCTGAATTTACGTCGCTCTACCCGTCAGGAGATGGTTGTCCTGCTTTCCAACCTGCCCCAATTTCTCCGTCACCAGGAAAATGATACCTGGCCTAAATGGATGAAGAAAAAGAGCTACTTCAAGTCCTGCTCTCTGTTCTGTGACCTGTATTCAGAGTCGATCACCGGCAACCTGGCCGATATCCAACTTCCCTCTCTGAAAAATGCGCCCCCTCCACCAGAGAGAGATCATTCTCCGTCCAAAGGTCGCGGAGGGGGTAAAAAACGATATCGTCCGGCATTTACATCAAAAAAGAAAGGGGTGTTCGGCCTCAAGAAATAAGGCAATCAACCTCTGCAGAGAAGTAGGCTCCAGGGTAAAGGGAGAAGAATACATCTCGATTTATGCTACCCTTTCCACAGGACCAGCACACCTCTCATTACAACTCTCCACTCTTTTCCTCCGACCTCCCCCCTGAACCACTCCTTCCTCTGCCGCCACTCCCTTTTCTTCAGAAGATAGCTCTGTGAGGCTCCAGGAAACGACTGACCTCTTCATTCCCGCTCTTGTCCTGTAACTCTACCTGGTAAGCGGATTTTCAGGTCTTGGAAACAGGGCTGTGGATACTCAGTCCACTTGCCAGTCATTCTCCTTGTAAACGACCAGCCATTTTCAATGGCTGCTTTCTCTGGAAGGCTCGTCGGTCAAGTCAATGAGTCCTTTGCCCTGGATGCTGATAAAGCCGATCCCCAGAACAAGGGAGTCGTTGCAGCGCGGCAAGTAAAAATTTGCTATGCTGCGTGGTGTGCTTGCTTTCTTCCACTGCTACGGCAATGGCGGAGACAATTTCATTGACGCTGTTGATGACCTTACTGATTTCACGGGCCGCCTTGCCAAGGTTGTTGACCTTGGTGGAGGAATTCTTGGCAGAGTTTACCGCCTCACCGGTCATGGTGCTGGCCATTGCCGTATTGGTTGCTATTTCCGGAATAGCAACGGACATCTCCTCCATGGCAGCTTATGTCTTCATGGAATCCTCTTCATTTCTCAGCAGCAGGGTCGCTCTATTCATCATCTGCTGATGTGGTACTTTATTCTCTTTGCCTTTACCCATGCCTACATGCTAGTCTGGAATGACCTGAAGACAACGGAAGGATTAATTGCTTCCCATTGTCAGCGGAAATAAATGTAAAGAGAAGGATGGGGGATAAAACCCTTACAGGCCGAAGCTGACGATGGCTCAATAACAAACGCATATGTGAGGCATGCACCTTTGAAGAAATGAGGCCTAAAAAAGTTGGCCTCAATGACTGAGAATTTGTAACCACCCTAAATGAAGAATTTTTCCAACCCCGTCAGGGTGGAAATCATCGTACTGGGCACGGTCCAGGGTGTTGGTTTTCGTCCCTTCGTCTATCGTCTGGCAAAACAGTTTGCCCTTAGCGGTACCATTGTCAATACAGACCAAGGCGTGGTCATCGAGGCACAAGGAGAACAACATTCCATTCAAGGCTTCACCGATAGACTCTCTTCTGCACCACCGCCACTGGCCCACATCACTTCCTTACAGCAGCGCCCCTTGCCCGCCCTGAAGAAAATCACCGGGTTTTCCATCCTCACAAGCATCTGCACAGAGAGCAGCAAGACCCTCATCCCGGCCGACATTGCTCTCTGCCAGGAATGTCTTCAGGATATTCTTGACCCGAACAACAGGCGTTTTGAATACCCGTTCACCAACTGCACCAACTGTGGACCGCGCCTCACCATTGTCGAATCTATCCCCTATGACCGTCCCAGTACCTCCATGCGCCACTTCCCCTTCTGCTCTGCCTGCAGAGAGGAATATGAAAATCCGGAAGACCGTCGATTCCATGCCCAGCCCAACGCCTGTCCGGACTGCGGACCCCAGGTTTCCTGGCATGATAACCGTGGCACCCGAGTTCCTGTCTCTTCTCCCCTGGGAGAAGCAGCTCAGGCCTTGAGACAGGGCAAGATTGTGGCCCTCAGAGGGCTGGGTGGATTTCATCTCACCGCTGCTGCAGACTTGGAGCAGGCAATAGAGAGACTGCGACAACGCAAGGGACGAAAATCAAAACCCCTGGCTGTGATGGCTGCAAACATGGCAGAGGCAGAGAGGATCTGTCACCTGAACCCTGAGGCGGTCAGCCTCCTCTCAGGAGCAGAGCGCCCCATAGTCCTCCTTCCCCGCAAGAAGGGACAACTGGTTGCGAACCTCACCCCCGGGATTGATGAAATCGGGGTTATGCTTCCTTATACCCCTCTCCATCAGCTTCTCTTCCAGGAGAAAGAATGTCCTCAGACCCTGGTCATGACCAGCGGCAACATGAGTGGAGCCCCAATATTCACCGCCAATGATGCTGCCGTAGCTGGCCTTTCCGGGATTGCCGACTGTTTTCTTCTCCACAACAGGGAGATCGTCACCCGGGTTGATGATTCTGTGGCAAGAATCACCCCCAGAGGACCTCAACTCCTGCGTCGAGCCCGTGGTTATGTCCCGGCAGCAACACCCCTTCCCTGGCCCTTACCACCGCTTCTGGCCTGCGGCAGCGGACTCAAATCCACCTTCTGTCTGACCCGAGATCAAGATGCCTTTCTCAGTCAACACATTGGAGACCTTTTCAACCTGGAATCACTGGATTTTTACAAGGAGAGTATCTCTCACTTCAAAAGGCTCCTCCAGGTAGAACCTGTTGCAGCGGTCTGCGACCTCCATCCCGACTACCTAAGCAGCCGTTATGCCAAGAGCCTGGATCTCCCCCTCTATGCAGTACAACACCATCACGCCCACGTAGCGGCAGTCCTGGTTGAACATGGGATTCAGGAAAAAGTTCTGGCTCTGGTCCTTGACGGAACTGGACTTGGTGACGACAATACAGTGTGGGGAGGAGAGATTCTGGAAGCGGATTGTTTCGGCTACAGACGTATCGGCTCCCTGTCACCTATGCTTCTTCCTGGTGGAGATGCTGCAGCCCAGGCGCCATGGCGCATGGGCTTGTCCCTCATCCACCATGCCTTTGGGAGCCAGGGCATGGTGACCTGTGAGCTGCCCCAGGGACTGGAGAAGGTCGAGGAGAAAAAACGAGAGACCCTATACCAGATGATGAGCCAGGGATTCAACTGCCCTCTTACCTCCAGTTGCGGTCGCCTCTTTGATGGCATCGCAGCCCTCCTCGGCATCTGTCTGGAGGCAGACTATGAAGGTCAGGCCGCCATGGAACTGGAAGCCTTGGCCACTCAGGCAAAGGGCAAACGTCCCCTGAACGGGCTTCTTGGCCGGTGTTCCTGGAAGCCTGAGATCGAACTGATTGACAATCGCCTGGTGCTCCAGCAGACCGGGCTGATCCAACTCGTGCTGGAGCAAATGGCAGCGAGGAGAAATCCGGCAGACATTGCCCTTGAATTTCACCTCTGCCTCATTCAAAGCCTGTCTTTTTGCCTGCGCCAGCTTGCGGAAGAAACAGGGATAAGCAGGATCGTCCTTACCGGTGGCTGCATGCAGAACAGACTTCTACTTGAAGGTCTTTTTATTCTTCTGAAACAGGAAGACTTCACTGTCCATACCGGGGAAAAGATCCCGGTCAATGATGGCGGCATCTCTCTGGGACAGGTAATTATTGGAGGTTTACGCCATGTGTCTGGCAGTACCCATGAAAGTTATTGAAATCCAGGGCAGTCCCGATGATTTCTTCTCCGACCAGATCGCTGTGGTCGATGCTGACGGCATCAGAAAAAAAACCCGCCTTGATGTCGTAGACCACTGGCCTGTTCTTGGTGACTATCTTATTATCCATGCCGGATTTGCTATCCACACCCTGGACCCGCAAGAGGCAGAGACCAATCTTCGTCTCCTCCGGGAACTTGCCGAAAATGTACTCGCTGTGGAGAATGGGGACGACAGATCATGAAATATCTCGATGAATTCCGAGATCAAGATCTGGCCAAACCTCTCCTTAAGGAACTGCGGCACTCCGTGACCAGACCTTTGCGGGTGATGGAGGTTTGCGGCACTCATACCATGGCCATTTTTCGTAATGGTCTCCGATCGCTTCTTCCTGACGGACTGGAATTAATCTCCGGCCCTGGTTGTCCTGTCTGCGTCACCTCCGCATCCCACATTGATGCCATCCTGGACATGGCCGAACGACCCCAGGTACGAATCGCCCTCTTTGGCGACCTGTTTCGAGTCCCGGGCAGCAGCGGCCTGTCCCTGGCCCATGCCTCTTCCCATGGGGCTAAAGTGGACATTGTCTACTCCCCCATGGACAGCCTCGAACTTGCCAAAAAACACCCTCAAGAGTTGGTAATTTTTCTTGGTGTCGGTTTTGAGACCACCACCCCAGGAATCGCAGCAACCATCATGGCTGCCCAAAACAGCGGTGTTGACAACTTCGCTGTCTTTTCCACCCACAAGGTCATGCCCCCTCCGCTCATCTCCCTCCTCAACGATCCTGAGCTGCAGATTGACGGACTCCTCTGCCCTGGCCATGTGAGTACTATTATCGGGGCTAGAGCCTACCAACCCCTGGTGGAAAAATACAATCTGGCCTGCGTCGTCGCGGGCTTTGAACCGGCAGACATTCTCCAGGCCCTGATCATGCTCGCCAGACAGGTGAGCCAGGGAGAAGCCCGAGTGGAAAATGCCTATACTCGAGCTGTAAGCTGGGAAGGAAATGAGAGGGCTCAGCAGATGGTCAATAAAATTTTTGAGCCCGTTGATATGGAATGGCGCGGCCTGGGCACAATTCCGCTCAGTGGCCTGGCCATTCGCGAAAGCTGCTGCCACTTTGATGCTGAAAAAAGATTAGATATCAAGCTGATACCCGCAGCAGAACCCCCTGGCTGCCGTTGCGGAGAAATCCTCAAAGGCAAGGAACGTCCTCCCCAGTGTCCTCTATTCGGCAGCCGTTGCACCCCCGGCAACCCAGTAGGCCCCTGTATGGTCTCCAGTGAAGGAACCTGTGCCGCTTTTTATAAATACGGATGATGGCGGTTTGCGGTTTAAAATAATATATTTGTGGAATGGTGTGTAAGACAATGAACCCTAAAAACAGTATTCTCCTTGATCATGGCAGTGGTGGCATTGCCAGCCAGGAGTTGATTTCCGGACTTTTCCTCAAGCACCTGGATAATGCCGTCCTCGCCTCTCTGGAAGACAGTGCCGTACTTGACAACCATCCAGGAAAGCTGGCCTTTAGTACAGACAGTTATGTCGTTGATCCGATCTTTTTTCCGGGCGGAGATATCGGTACCCTGGCCGTTCATGGTACCATCAATGATCTGGCCATGCGTGGCGCCCGCCCTCTCTGTCTCAGCCTGGCACTGATCCTGGAAGAGGGACTGGATCTGGATGATCTTGAACGTGTCATCGTCTCCATTGGAACTGCCTGCAAAGAATCCGGGGTCCCCATTGTCACCGGCGACACCAAAGTCGTTCCCAGAGGGAAAGCCGATAAAATTTTCATTAACACTTCCGGCATCGGGATTATCGCAGAGAAGGTCAACATCTCCTCCACCATGGCTCGGGCAGGCGATGTTATTATCCTCTCCGGTTCCATGGCAGACCATGGGATCACCATCATGACCCGTCGCGCCGGGATCAGCCTCGATGGAGACCTTGCCAGTGATTCAGCCTCCCTTCATGAACTGGTGGCCCTCCTCCTTGACGGCCTTCCCCCCGGCAGCCTGCATACCCTCCGTGATCCGACTCGAGGCGGGGTGGCCACTTCACTGAATGAAATTGCCGCAGCCGCTCGCCTCATGGCCGAAATTGAGGAAACAGCCATCCCGGTACACAAAGGGGTACGTGCTGCCTGCGAGATCATGGGCCTGGATCCACTTTACCTGGCCAATGAAGGAAAGTGCCTTGTTATTGTTGCTCCCGAGCAGGCAGAGGAAACGCTAAGCCTGATGCGGTCCACTTCCGTGGGAAAAGAAAGTGCTATTATCGGCAGCCTGAAGACAGGAACAGCAGGCCAGGTTGTCCTCCGAACAGGCATAGGTGGTTCCAGAATCATCACTCCCCTGCATGGAGAACCTCTGCCCAGAATCTGTTAAGGAGCCAGAATGGACAACGAAAACAAAAAGACTGGAATTCTCGGAATCGGCAATCTGCTCCTTTCTGACGAGAGCTTTGGAATCCATGTTACCCGTTATCTTGAGGCACAGTACCGTTTTCCCGATTCCGTCACTATCCTTGACGGAGGAACAGCAGGCATCTACATGGCACCCTTTATTGAAACCCATGACCCGGTGTTTGTGGTTGATGTGGTCAACCTCAAGGGTGCAGCTCCCGGCAGTCTCTATACCTTCACGGCCGATGAGGCCAGAAATGGCTCCATGCAGAGCCGAATGTCACCCCATCAATTGGGAATTTTAGACATACTTGATATCTGTAAGCTGCGCGACATCAGTCCTGAAACCGTGGAATTTTTCTGTGTAGTCCCGGAAAGCCTGGCAACCGGACTTGAAATGTCTGCTTCAGTGGCAGCACAAATTGGAAAAATTGGCGATCTTCTCGTCCAACGACTTAAGGGACTGGGCCACACCATAGATCCACAGATGATCAAAAGGGAGAAACGCTGTCATGCATGAGATGTCACTGGTTCAGGGCCTCCTCAACCAGCTTCACGATCTGGCCCGAGAGCACAATAAGACAAAGGTCATCAGCGTGTGTATGGATATCGGCCCCCTTTCCGGGGTGGTCATGGACTCATTTCAATTCGGCTTTGATATCCTCTCTCAAGAAAACCCATTGACCCGGGGCGCCAGACTGGAGATAGTCAGTTCCCCCGTCATCTACCGCTGCAGTGGCTGTGACGCCAAAATAGAGGAAGAATCGAAACCACAGGCCTGTCCGGCCTGCTCCGAAACCCTTCTCTATCCGGAAGGGGGGGATGATATAATCCTGCGTCAGGTTCAGATGGAATAACAGTTGCTTTTCACTGAGAGTCAATCCTCTCCCTGATGCGCAAAGGAAATGCAAGGGAAACAAAACGGTACAATGGAGGATTGCCCATTTAAGGGCAACCTATGCTAATTCGATTTCTGCTAACAGGCCGCCTCGGCTGCCATATTTTTTTAAACAAGGTGTATTTATGTGCGATTCATGCGGCTGTGATTTGAACCACGGCCACTCCCACGACCATTCCCATGACCATTCCCACGATGCAAAGGTGATTGAAGTCCACCAGAGCCTGCTTGCTGCCAACACGGCCATGGCAGAAAAAAACAGGGCCCATATTGAAAAGATGGGGGCAGTAGCCATCAACATGATTTCCAGCCCTGGTTCGGGAAAAACGACGCTCCTGGAAAAGACCATTGAAGCCATTGGAGACAGCCTCAGAATCGGTGTCATAGAGGGAGATATCGAAACAGACAGGGATGCCGCACGCATTCGGGCCAAGGGAGTCCCCGTGATCCAGCTCACCACCGGCGGGGCCTGTCACCTGGACGCAGCCCTGGTCCACAAAGGGCTGCATCTCCTGGAGAAAGAACCGGGCGGAGACCAACTCGACCTCCTCGTTATTGAAAACGTGGGCAACCTGGTCTGCCCGGCCACCTTTGACTTGGGAGAACATCACCGCATAGTCCTGGTTTCGGTCCCGGAAGGACCGGACAAACCGGCAAAATACCCCAAGGCCTTTATCAGCTCCCAGGTCTTCATTATTTCCAAGACCGATCTCCTTCCCTACTTTGACTTCCCGGTTGAGGAGGCCAGGGCCGAGGCCTTGCAGCTGAACCCCAAATTGCTGGTCATGGACCTTTCTGCCACCAGCGGCCAAGGGTTCGAGCAGTGGTTGGACTATTTAAAAGGAATATGCCGCAAATAATGTCAGCGCCACCTATTCTCCTGTCTCTTGGTGAGCGTATATTTCTGGAGGAATAATGGAAAATTCCGTGGCCCCGGGAGGCTGCCAGTAGAGTTTCAAGGTGGCTGACCCCTTACGTTGAAAATAGCGAATAAGGATCGGATACCAGCCACCTGCGCCAACATCAGCAATCCCCACAGGGGACAATCTGTCACTGTGGACGAGGGGATCCTCAAATAAGAGGTTGCCACCAAGGGAAAACTCTATGCCGTCATTGGCCAGAGCCTGAAATCGGTACTCGCCGGGTTTGGCAAGATGGAGACAACCGGCCAGCAGCATGCCGACCCCTTTGGCCGCACCGGAATCAAAAACCAGTCCGCCAGGGGAAAACTGATGATTGAGCTGGCTGATAGGTTTACCAGGCCTTCCCTGGGACTGTGCCTCTAAAAGAGTGGGCATCTCTCCAACCCTACGATAGAATTTATCAAGGTAGAAGACAGCGAGTCCGGGAGAAAGCTCTGCAACCGTCACTGCTGCAGGTAGCGAAAATTGCTGTCTGAGTAGCGCTTGCGGAGCACAGCCAGCCAAGCTGCTGAGTATCAGGATCATCAGGCAAATACGGGAAATAGAAGTTGCTCCTCTGAAAAACCCTTTCATCAGATAAGGCCTCCTCGCATAAAGATTTTTGTAAGGCAATGCCGCCACAAACAGAAAACAGCCATTCAAGCGGGTGCGACATGCTCTGGCTCATCCCTGGATACGTCGCACCTGCGCCAATATCTCGCGTCCACCGTTATTCAAAATATATTTCCCCAGACGCTGTCCCAATTCATCGGCATCAGCTCTGGAACCTTTTTCTGTCTGCACCAGAATCGTTTTACCATCAAGGCTGGCCAGGCCCCCACGCAGGACAAGTTGCTGTCCATCAAGAATAGCCAGGGCAAAGGCAGGGATGGAGCAGCCTCCTTCCATGGTTCGCAGGTAAGCACGTTCAGCAAGCAGGCAGTCTTCAGAATCCGGATTATTGAGACAGGTCCGAATCAGCTCCTGTTTTTCGGCATCCAGACTCTCTGCCGCCTCGATGGCAATACACCCCTGGCCCACTGGGGGAATGAACTCCTCCTCTGAAAACACCTTGATAATCATGTCCTCATATTCCATCCGTTTGACCCCGGCATAGGCAAGAATAAGGGCATCGCAGGTACCTTCCTCCATTTTCCTGATCCTGGTCTGCAGGTTTCCACGCATATCTACGGTCTCAACATGGGGATAGTAGTGTTTGAGGAGGGCAATACGCCGTACCGAGGAAGTGCCGACCCGAATTTTACGACTTTGGTCTTCTATGTCTATGGACTTGTCCAGGGACAGGAGGACATCATTGACTTTTTCCCGGTCAGTGAAAGCGATGAGGCCAAACCCCGGAGGCAGGATGGACTGCATATCTTTGGCGCTGTGAACAGCTATATCGGTGGCTCCACCGGCCAATTGCTCTTCAAGCTCTTCGGTGAAAACGCCTTTACTGCCGATCTTGGCGATGGAAACATCAAGAATCTTATCGCCCTTGGTCTCCATGGAGCTGATCACCGTCTCTAAACCGCTCTTTTCCAGAAGGGCAGCAACGGTCTCTGTCTGCCACATGGCTAGTTTACTCTTTCTCGATCCGATATGTATTGTGGTCATGATTTTTCCTGTCTGATTAAATCTGTCTCATTCTCTTTTACCAGTGAAGTGGCACTGTACCATATGAGATATAGAGAAAAAAGCTAAGAGTTCACCAGCCCCCCATCTTCTTGGCCAAGAAAGGTCCGCTCGGCATGTGATCCGCCTGCTCAGAGAGCAGAAGTCAGAGATTCAGTAAAAGGCTTGTCCTCGCCGAAACAGGGGCAAACGCCTCTTCGGGACCACTACTCTGACACATGCCTGGTCGCGCAGATAATATATCCTGGAAAAAGGCATGATTGCAAAGCGGTGCAGAAACAGCTATCATGGCCGCATGCGATTTTTACTCTACAATATACGGTATGGCACAGGTCACGGAAAGAGATACCACCTCCCCCTTCCCTTCACCGGTTTTTTTAAACAGACCGGGAGCACCCTGGAACAGATCACTGCCTTTATCCGCTCTGTTAAACCGGATATCATTGGTCTTATTGAAGTTGATTCAGGCTCTTATCGTTGCGGAAGATGTTGTCAGGCTGAGGCCATTGCCAGAGATCTGAACCACTTTCATGTGGTGGAAACCAAGTATGGGAACAACTCACTGGCCAAACGAATCCCCGTCCTCAATAAACAGAGCAATGCCCTCCTCACCAATCAGACCATCAACAGTTCCCACTTTCATTATTTTAATGAGGGGGTCAAACGCCTGGTTATCGAAGTAGAACTTGATGAAGTCTGTATTTTTATCGTCCACCTCTCCCTGAAATTCAAACACAGGCAGCAACAGCTCGAGCACCTCCACCGCATCCTTTCCCACTCCACAAAACCAGTGATCGTGGCTGGGGACTTCAACGCCTTTGGCGGGAATCGCGAACTCCAGCTTTTTATGGCCGCGTCCAGACTGTGCAACGCCAATCTCACGAGCCAGCCATCACATCCCAGCCATGCCCCGAAACGTCACCTGGATTTCATCCTCCACAGTCCGGAACTCATCGCCTCAAATTTTTCCATCCCCAACATTTGCCTCTCCGATCATGCGCCGCTGCTCTGTGATTTCAACCTTTAAAAGCTCCATAACGGCTCTTTTGGGCCCGTAATTATTCAGGTAACGGCCACTAACAGGCAAACAACCGCTCTTTACCTGTGCAAAAGTGCCTTCTATTCGTCCAGTTAGGACTTCTCGAAAGCAGCAGGCGGCTCGCCATAAAGGATCTCTCTTCAACTGGCCAGCAGGGGCAAACGGACAATAAAGCAGGATCCCTCCCGAATTTTACTCTTCACCTGAACCTCCCCTCCATGGGCTTCGACCACGGCCTTGACATAATTCAAGCCCAGCCCCAGTCCCTGACGACTGCGACTGCGATCCCCCCGATAGAGTCGATCCCAGATGCGATTGATCTCTGTCTCCGAAATTCCCATACCGTCGTCATAAAAACGGACTATGGCTGATTTCTCTTTTTTCTCTACGCAAATCCTCACTGTTCCTGATTCATGCCCATATTTTATGCCATTATCAAGAAGATTGGCCCAGACCTGACAAAGACGGGTCTGGTCAGCATGAACAAACAGCCCCTTTTCTCCTGCACAGGAAACAGTTATCTGCTCTTCTTCAGCAACATACTGATAGAGGCCTATCACATCCTCCAGAGTTTTGGTGAGATCCAATTTTTCCAATTCCAGACGCATGGTGCCGGCCTCTGCCTCGGCTACACTCATCATAACCTTGAGCATGGACATGACCCGTTCCGATTCTTCCAGGCAGTCGGAAAGGGCGTTGCGATACAGTTCTGGTTCACTCTTTTCTGACTGCAGGGCATACTCCGCCACGGCCCGCAGCCTGCTCATCGGTGTTCTCAGATCGTGGGCAACATTGTCCAGAGAAGACTGCATCTCGTTGATTAATTGGCGATTTTGCTGAAATACACGCCCCAACTGTTGATACAGGGGCGCCAGTTCAGCATCCTTGGGACGACGGTCAGGGAACGGCAGCGACCTTTGCTGCAAGGTCCTTTCTATATCATCCTGGAGTTCCTGCAACGGTTTCCTGATGAGGGAGGTAAAAAAAAGAGAAAAGAAAAGAGCAGGGACAGAGGCCAGGCAAAAACTCCAAAAAGAGACAGACACCGCTCTCTTATAGATGGCAATTCCAGCACTCCTATCATCATTGCCGGCTTGAACAACTCCTCCACTCATCTTCCTGGATACCAGAATCCAGGTCCCGGAATTTTCTGGCTGGAAAAGATCTATCCAAACTCCATGAGTATATGGATCCAGATCCACCAGCCCTGTGAAATTCATCGTCGTGTTGCCAGTGAGAAGAAGTTGCTCCCGTCCCCTGACAAGACGGATAAAATCCACCTCCCGGGGAGGTTCACTCTCCAGGACAAACTTTCCGCCGGAATTGAGTGCGCTTCGCCGCAAATAGGTATCGAGTCCCAGCTCCAAACGCTGCACCTCTAATTTCTGGATTTGATTTTTGAGGAACTGGAGATGAAAAAAGAGAAAAAGGGCACACAGCAGCCAGAGAATAAGGAAAAAAAGGAGGAGGCGACCTGGCCTGAGACCTTGCCGCAGTCGTTTATTCAGTGCGAAGGACATAGCCCATGCCTCTGACAGTATGGATGAGCTTGACACTATACTCCTTATCTATCCGGTTGCGCAGACGACAGACAAGGACATCGACTACATTGGTCTGGGGATCGAAGTTGTACTCATAGATCCGCTCCAAGATGGATGTCTTGGAAAGAACTCGCCCAGGATTACGCATCAACAGCTCCAGAAGGGCATACTCCTTGGCCGGAAGTTCAATCTTTCCTCCCTGGCGTCTCACTTCACGTTTAAGGAGATCGAGCTGCAGCTCCCCGACGATGAGTTTTCCAGAGTCGCCACACTTCTGCCCCCTTCGCAGCAGGGCCTGAACACGGGCCAGCAGTTCGTTAAAAGAAAAGGGCTTGACCATGTAGTCATCCCCTCCGCGCTGTAACCCTTCAATGCGATCATCCACAGACTGGCGGGCACTGAGAATGAGGACAGGCATCTCGATTCCCCGTCCCCGAATACGCTCAATCAGACTCAAACCATTGAGACCGGGCAACATAATATCAACCACTGCAGCCTCATAGGGCTCAGTCAAGGCAAGAGAGAGGCCAGTAAGACCGTCGTAACAGACATCGACGCTAAATCCGGCTTCCTGCAGGCCCTTTTCCAGAAAAGCAGCTATTTTCTTATCATCTTCAACAACGAGAAGGCGCATAATCATTGTAACAGTGCAAAATTTTGAGTGGAGAGTGGTAATTCAAAAAAGGCACCCGCACACCACCTACCTCAACCTGCGGTTCCTCCATACCGATCTTTTACCAGCCCAATCACTGTGGCACAGCGCCCCGTCCGTCCGTCGCCCTGGCGGCAGGCACGGCGATAGGAAAAATGATCTGCTGAGCATGAGGTACACTGGCCAGCTAGTCTGATATGTGCCGCATCAAGACCTGCCTGCAGCAGTTGTATTCTCGAGATCTCCCAGAAGTTAAAATAATTCTTTCGCTCTTGAAAGGCAAGAAAGGCGGGAGGCAATTCCCGGGCGTGATTGACGAACTCTGCACAACAGGGGCCGAGGGAGGGACTGATGTAGGCCTTTATTACTGACGCTGGCGTATCATACCAGTCATGCATGGCCTGCACTGTTTTTCCAAGAATGTTGCGGACACTGCCCTGCCAACCGCAATGGACTGCCGCTATTGCCGGGTGTGTGGGATCATAGAGCATCACTGCCTGGCAATCGGCCTGCTGGATCAGCAAGCCGATGCCTGCTCTCTCTGTCATCAGGGCATCATAGCCATCCACCTCAAGATCTGCACTGAAAACCTCTTGGGCCACAAAGATAGCATCACCATGAACCTGCCTGGCGGAAAGAAAATGGGCAAAGGGGCCGAGGGTCTTGAGTCGCTGACGATTTTCAGCAACACACTGTGGATCATCTCCAACTCCGTAACTGAGGTTTAGGGATTTATAGGGAAAATGACTGACTCCTCCCTGGCGATGGCTGGAAATAATGATCCTGCCGCCTTCTCTGTCGTCTCGCAGATGATTTGCCATATTCGCATCATGAACAATAAAAAAAAGGGGAAGGTCCCCAAAAAGGAACCTTCCCCGGAATACTACAGAGTTTGAAGCAGAAATCGACCTAGAAATATGCCTCAAAGGTCAGATAAATCTGATCTGCACTCTCAACAGGATCCATACCTAACATCTGCAGGTACTGCTTGTCCATGGCATCGCCAAGGTCATAGGGCCGCAGATTCCAGTCCATGGAACCGGAGTAGTCATACTCATAACGCTGATACCCGAAACGGACAAAGGTCTTGGCGTATTTGGAAATGGCCTCACCGGAAGGCAGGTCATAGATTCCGTATACCTCAAAGACGTTACCACGGGCAGCGAGTTTGGCCTGGTACATGTCGTCATGGCCGGGAGTCAGGCCAATCCAGTACTCTGAACCGTAGTTCCACTCAGCACCAAGTTTCAGGCCAATGGAATCAATGTCATAACGGGCACCAAGATAAACAGAGTAGCCGTTTTCATCATCGGTATTGGCACCAGCGGTACCCATCATCATGGCAATGGGATCGTTGAACATACCATTGTCATTGGGATTGGACTGAGACCAGCCAACGGCACCAAAGAAGTTAACATCACCAATTTTATCCTGGTATACACCAGAGGAGTGCATGATATTACCTATCTGAGTCTGCGTACCAAACATAGCCGGGGCGAAGGCATTGACTAAGTCACTCTCAAAGGTAGGATAGTTAAAGATATTGAAAGCCATGAAAGACTGGAGGGTCAGGAAACGATCTCCCTTTTTCATAACATCCCAGCTTAAACCGGCAAAATCCGTATCGCTCAGATATCCCTCAGTACCATCCTCGGCCTCTAAGCCATCCTCAAAACCACGTCCGTAACAGAAACGAATACGGCCGGTTCCCATGGCCTCCATTCCCCAACGATAGGCATAACCCGCAGAGATACCATCAAATGGCCAGTCCATGAAGGCGGTGGGAGTTGCCATACGTTCATCGGTTCCCATACGGACCTGAGCTGGAGGACCATCAGTGGTGGGACGACGACCAACAGAGAACCAGAGCGGAACGCCACCGATGTTATTCCAGTTTACAAAGGCACGATCAACGCGCAGGGCACTGTCTGCTGGCTGACGGGTCATGTTACCATCCCACATCGGATAGCCGGCACCAAGTCCATCAGGTGTGGTTTGCATACCCCAAGCCTTGTACATGGCAAGACGGGCCTTGACCTCGACATTTTCTGTGGCCTTGACGCGCATATTCAGACGAAAACGATTGGTCCAGAGGGTATCGTTGTCGTAACTCTGCCCAGAGACACCATCGGCGCTGTAGTAGTCCATACGGGCCCGAAAATCACCGTAGAATTTGATACGGGCAGCCAGATCCCAGCTATCGGAACGCTCTTCCATACCACCAACGGTATCAGACAGGGCAGCAAAATCTGACTGGCTCACGCCCTCACCTTTCTCTGCCATCTGAGCTTTCAGCTGGTCCAGCTGCTGGCTCAACTCTTCAATTTTTCGTTCCAGATCAGTGGCATTTGCTCCACCACTTGCAGATGCAACTGCAGGCAATGCGATCAGCCCGGCAAGGGCCAACATGGAAATTTTTTTCACCATAGTGTTTCCTCCATCCTCTTTGATTGTTCCTACCCGACCCTCCTGAAAAGTCGGGCCAACGTCCAAGCTGCTATAAAGACTTTTGAATAATAGATTAACACAGCTTAAACTCTTCAGTATTGCATGTCTATCTGTTCGGTACAGATTTCTCTCTCGTACAAATTTTTTTACTTCAATTTCTTGTACTATCTTATTTGATCTTCCATGTCAACTAATTATCGCCTCTTTTTCAATGGTTTCATTTATTTTTTCCATTACCAGCCACAAAGTGTTACTTTCTTTTTCTGAACCACTACATATAGTAGTAAAAATAACTTTTCTTCCCACAGTCATTGGTACTATTTCATGAACATTCCCATTGTCATAACTGCATTTGGCACAACCTCCAGAGCCCTGAGCACCTATTCTTTTCTCGATACATTGATCCGGAACCGTTTTCCCGAACACGAAGTTTTGTGGAGCTTTTCTTCTCGAGCCATCACCGCAGAAAGAAAAGGCACTAATGCGTTAGGGCACCCTGCCCCAGAGTTTGTCCTTCAACAACTCAGTGAACAGGGACACAAGTACGCAATACTCCAGTCCGCACACCTGTGGCCTGGTCACGAATTTCATAAACTTGTCAAGATAGGACACCGCTGTCCCCTCACCGTTTCCCTGGGTATGCCCCTGCTCAGCTCCCCTCTTGATTATGAAAAACTCTGTCCCTGCCTGGACAACATTGCCCATGCGCACAAGAACCGAGCCCTGATTATTGCTGGCCATGGAACCAGTCATCCGGCATGGAGCGGATATTTTGCCTTGGATCATTTTCTCCGTAAACGTTTTGGCAATCATATATTTATGGCCCTGCTCAAGGGCTACCCAACTCCAGCAGAAATGATCCAACAGGTCAAAGATGCCGGCTTTGACTCTGCCTGTCTACTTCCCTTCATGCTCGTAGCAGGCAGACATTTTGAGCGAGAGTTGACCGGGTCCGGTCCTGATTCATGGCAGTCGCAATTGTCCAGGGCAGGAATTTCCCTCCAGGCCATAGATCATGGCCTGGGAATGATGGAGGGAGTGGCAGAGATTTTTTGCGATCACATCAGCGAAGCACTGGCTCATGCCCATCTCTCTGACAGCAGATAACGCCCGGGGTTCAAGGGGCAGATGCCTGAACAAGACTCCCTGCCAGCACTGTTTTTTCCACTCCATGACGGACGGTGGTTCCCAGGACAACGTAGTGAAAATAGCGCTGATACCACTCCGCCATCTGCCGGGTCACGATCCAGACCCCCTGTCGACCACAGGCTTGAGCCCACTCTTCCCAGCGTTGAACAAGGATACGGGCAACACCCCGGCGGCGGTATTCAGGGAGGACCATGAGCCCGGTGCCGCAGGCATACTCTTGGAGAAGATTGGCAGCAGTCTCAGCCATGGTTAGCGGGACTTCGGCCCGCTCGATGATGGTGGCAAAGCCGATTATTTTACCGGCGGATTCGGCAAAGAAAAGCGCCCGATCCGGTTTGGCCGCATACCGTTGCAGTTTATCAAGGAAAACATAGACCAGATTCGGATCCATATCCCTGCTCAGGTCGTGCACCCCCCTGTCCACATCACTTGGCCGTGCTGACAGAATTCGACAGGGGAATGAATGGGGAGAATCAGAGCGCATCAAGGATTACAGTCTTTTTCCGCTCATATTCTTCCTGAGTGATAAGCTGTTGCTTATGAAGTAGATCAAGGACCTGCAGTCGTTGTTGCGGCGATTGACCTTGAACGGAAGATGGTGGGGAAGCCGATGCCGGCAGCCGGGTATCACGCACGGGAAGGGCACGCAGGGCGAAAGAAACAACCTGTTCCACCCAGTCACAACCACCCATTTTAAAACTGCAGTAGGCACCCTTACTGTCATCGGTTTCAGCTGCCCATACCCAGTTTTCGCGAATAGTGATCGATCCTTTGTCCGTCCGAATCCCGGCCTTAAAAAGGGCATCGAGCTCTATTTTTTTGGGCAACCGCCAATCGTGGTAGCCGCCGCCTCTATAGGAGTTGCAGTATTCCTGTGCCTCCGCCCAAGTCAGCCCCTGGCCGTTATCAGCAGCAGCCCACATGAGCCCACTTTCCGTATCGAGTACCGTTCCATCACTATTGACCAGAAAGCGTTCACTCTCGCCGCCTAACTGCGCACAGCTGGAAAGCAGGAGCAGAAACAAAAGCAACAGGTTTCTTCCCATCAGAGTTCTCCCTGAAAAAATTGATCGAATTATCACCTTTTTTTGTACCCCATAGCTCCCGGGAATGCCAGGGAGAAGCATCTAGCACAACTGGTCCAGATTTTTTATGAAATCTCGTATCTCCAGACAAACTCGTCGATAACAGGCCAACTTAGCTTCCTCACTGCTGGCATCTTTGGCCAGTTGCGGGGGATCATCAAAGCCGTGATGAATGACTTTCGTGGTCCCTGGAAACAGAGGACAATTCTCATCCGCATGACCGCAGACGGTGATCACCAGATCAAAATCCTGGCCCGCCAGCTCATCCACATGTTTTGACCAGTGCTTGCTGATATCCACTCCCGCTTCCTGCATGACCCTGACCGCCATGGGATTCAGGCCATGCACCTCTATGCCCGCAGACCAGACATCAATCCGCTCACCATGGAGGTGGCGAGCCCAGCCCTCGGCCATCTGACTGCGACAGGAGTTGCCAGTACAGAGAAAGAGGATTTTTTTTCGTTTTCCAATCATGAGCATCCAATTATTTTTCTCAAGAGATGGGAATCGGTACCCCAAGTATCTCGTTCACCGCCCGGCGAACATCAGCCAGACATCATTTCCCCTTTGGATTTAAATCCTTGCAGTGACACCTGCCGGCGCGAGAAGAGGATATGATCTCTTCCATGATGGTGGACCTGCCATTTTTTCTGATATCCTGCTCAATATCTTCGCGGCTGTGGGAAAAGCAATAACAGAGTAATTCTTCTTTTGTCTCCATGAAAATCTCTCCTTATATCGATCCCGGACTGTTACCTTACCCTGAAGGGAAAGACCAAAGCCCTACGGCCTGCAGCACCTTAATCTTTTCCCCCAGTATTTCGACTCAGTTTCAACATGTTACATCATGTTACCAAAACTTCCCGTTCCCTTTCTGATCCGTTCAAGCTGATCTGCCAGATCACCTATCTCAGCCTGCCAATATTCCGCCGACCCAAAGCCGGGAACAATGGGGGCAGTACCGTCAGCCAGATACTGATAGGTCAGCCAGGCAATATAATGCAGGAAACGCATGGCACGCAGGGGCTCAATAAGGCGAAAGCTGCGGCGATCGAAATGATGGAAGGTCTCATAGCCCTCGAGAAAGAGGTCAATTTCGAGGAGCGATTCCTCAGGAACTCCGGGAAGGAGCATCCACAGGTCCTGGACCGGCAGTCCCATGCACATGTCGTCAAAATCAATGAGAAAAAAGGACTCTCCAGGGCGATGGATGATATTGGAAAAATGACAGTCCCCGTGAATTCTACTCAGGGTCATCCCCTTGAACAGGGGAGTAATTTCAGCAATGAGTTCCTCGCACAGGGAGGAAAATCGGGCAGCCGTCTCCGCTTGGCCAATGACTCCGCCCTCCAGAATAAAACGTACCTGCTCACGGGTGGAATGGTTCGGCACCATCTGCAGCCTCTCTTTTGCAGGATGAATAGCCCCCACTGCATGGCAGCGACCAAGCAGACGTCCTATCTCCAGCCACTGATCTTCGTTGAATTCATCATAACTACGGCCCCCGCAACGGGGAAAAACAGTGAAGCAGAGGCCCTCATGCTCACCAAGGGTTCTCCCATTGGCCAGGGTTAAGGGCGGGATTACCGGAATCTCGCGCTGGTGCAGCTCGAGGAGGAAATCGTGTTCATCCTCTAATGCAGTTTTTGACCAACGGCCCGGCCTGTAAAATTTCACCACCAGCCCTCTTCCGTCCACGGCCTTCAGCTCAAAAACCCGGTTGATATAGCTGTTAAATTGCCTGCAGAGATTCGTACATGGGATCCCAAGACCCGCTTCCACAATATTGAGCACGGTGTCTGGCCCAAGTTCCGGAAAAGCTCCGGGATGTTGTCTCTTTTTCTTCTTGTCAATCATGGCTTATAGCCTCTGTCCTCGGGCAACTCGTCTTTTCTGGCATTTTCCACCGCCAGTTGATCGCAACGTTCGTTGAGAGGGTGACCTGCATGTCCCCTAACCCAGTGGAAACTGACATTCAACCCCTCAATAAGATCCAGCAACCGAGACCAGAGATCCGCATTGAGGGCCGGTTTGCCGTCGGACTTCAGCCAGCCGCGCCTGCGCCACCCCCTGGCCCAGCCTTTACTGATACCGTTGACCACGTAGCTGGAATCAGAGAAGAGTGCGATCGCCTTATCATGAGTCGACAGGGCAGCAATGGCCTTGATACAGGCCATGAGCTCCATCCGATTATTTGTCGTCAGCCGATACCCACCTGAGAGTTCCCGCTCCTCTCCCTCTTCAAGAATAATCGCCCCATAACCGCCCGGGCCTGGATTATTGATGGCCCCGCCGTCGGTATAGATTTCCACCCGGTCAACAGGAATTGCAGGCTGCTTATGCTCCACTCCTGCCTTTCCAACTGTTGTCTTTTCTTTCTTCTGCCCCTCTGGATTTTCCATCCAGACCTCGGCCTCTGAACGCTTGGCAAAGCCCTTGTACCTGGCGCCGCCATATCCCTTAACCTGGGCTTCAGCATCCGGCCAGGAGGTATAGACCCCCGTCCTTCGCCCCCTGGCCACTGCATAAAATTTTTTCCCAGCCATTCCCCCACCACTGACGTAAAAACAAAAAAACCGCCAAGGAGCTATGCCCCAGGCGGTTTTTTGTCATTTTGTTCAATTACTATTTCAGTTGATCATACCAATCACAAATAATCCAACAATGACGAAGACAAAGAAAATTCCAACCTTGATACAGATTGAGTGATCTTCTTCCGGTTTCTCATGTCCATGCCCATGTCCGCTCATCGAAGTCCTCCTTCCTTTATTCTGATTCTATCAAACATCCCATTACTACCTATATGAACAATTTTAAAAGGATTTGTCGATCTCTTTTTTCAGGCCGACAAAATTAGCCACAAATAATTCCCCTGCCTGACCAAAACACCCACTCCTCCGCAAAATCAGCGAGTAACAGGCCTTGACCTCTGCCCAGGAATCATGGCACAGTGAGCCATGGCCCCTCAACTGACTCATTACCCAAGGGAATAAAAATGAAAGCGACCCGAATCATTCTTTTTTCAGTACTCTGTATTCTTGGCCTCGGCTGGTCGAGTCCATCTGCAGCTCCCTCCATGACCGCAGGTGCTTCGCAGCTGACCTTCCTCGGCACAGCCGATCTCCAGGGGCAACTGGAACCAAGCCTTCGATCCATCGCCCTTGACGCGGGAGGGGAAAAAATTGCAGTTGTTGGCGGCATAGCCCGGATTGCGACCCTGATTAAGGAAATCAGAAAAGAGAGTCAGGGGCCTGTCATCATCCTCTCCGCAGGGGATGACCTGATGGGACGCTATTTCCACACCTTTAACGGTCACGCCATCTTTACCCTTCTTGGCAGAGCAGGCTATGAAATTCTGGCCCTGGGCAATCACGAGTTTGATCGGGGTCCAGGCCTCCTTGCTGAAGCCTTGGAAGAGACCACTTTTGTTCCCCTCTGTTCGGACCTGGCAATCAAAGATACGGTGCTGGAAGGTTCCTGCCAGCCTCTGCTGATCAGGCAATACCAGTCAGTCAGCATTGGCTTTTTTTCCCTGATGACCCCCAATTTCCCCTTTATAACCACCACTGGCAAGGTCTCTTTGAGCGGTTCACCCGCTGCCGTCGCCCAACAGATGGTCTCGGAGCTGCGGGCCCAGGGGACCGACCTGGTGGTGGCCATAACCCATATTGGAGCCGACCTTGACCGTCAGCTCGCGGCCGAGGTTGAAGGGATTGATATTATCTTTGGCGGCCACTCCCATGCCTACCTTCCCAAGCTGGAAACGGTGAACAAGAGCCTGATCGTCAATGGTGGAGAAAAGGGGGCTGCCCTTGTCCGCCTCGATGTGAAACTCAGCAGTGACAGGAAGATCATTCCGGAATCCGCAGCATACACCCTCATTCCAGTGACGGAATCGATTTCGCAAGACCAGGAAACAGCTCAACACCTGCAACACTTCAGCGACCAACTCCCTGCAGCCATTGTCCTGGGCAAGACCGAAAGCACCTGGCTGCTCGACAAGAACGCTGTCAGGTCAGGAGAATCCACAGTGGCCGACATGATAAATGATTTGATCTTAGATAAATTTCAAGTGGATTTCGTGCTCAATAACGCCGGGGCCTTCCGCGGCAACAAGGAATACCCGCCCGGGCCGATCACAGACACCATGCTCCACGAAATCGATGAGTTTGAAAATGACGTCTACCTCCTGAAAATAAAAGGGAAATATCTGTACCCTATCCTGGAGCACTCTGCGGCCCTCGTTGACCAGGGCGGTTTTCTCCAGGTGGCCGGCCTGCGCCTGTCAATCAACCCAGGCAAGAGGGCGCAGGAGATTTCCCAAAGAGGAGAGGACTGGCAGGTGGTCAAACCGGGAGAGCGAATAATTGAGGCCCAAATCCGCAACAGAGATGGATCCTACGGACCCATCGAAGCAGAAAAAGAATATGCCCTGGCCACCAACGCCTATCTGGCGCAAAACGAAGGTGACCAGTACTACTGGTTTAAAAAGTATGGTCGCGACCAGGTAAACACCTATACCACCCTTTACTCACTGCTGGCTGAAAAACTCAACACGAGCCAAGTGCTCAATCCACCTCCCCCGGACGGACGGATCCGCCTGCTCACGGCCGACTGAGCCAGCCCTTGCCACCCCACCACTGAAGAACCATTACTGTGGCCTGATTTCGATTCCCACCACCGATGGTTTGCAAGGATAGGTCGATCTCCTCTGACTCGCACCATTGTCAGGCGATGGGATGGCAGGCGGTGATGCAGCTGAAGGCCGAAGAGGTACAGGCTGACTTCAAAAAACATTGTCAAGGCAGGGAAAGAAAACGGAACTCCGATCTCACCGTTTTCACTCTGTTTTCCCAGAGCGGACACTGTTTGCGAATACACTCCCGGTTTTTGGGATACTGGCCACAGCGGAGTATCCCCTGTGCCTCCATGGTCACAGGCAGGATCTGGGCTGAAAGTCTGGCTGTTTCAGTGAGGGCAATCCATGTCTCACGCTGGCAGCAGCGGCCGCCACGGTAGTGGGCAATGGCTGCCAGGACCTTTGCGCTGAAAGCCTGGGCAGTCTGTCGGGATAGGGGAGTCAGGGGGGTGGCCGCCAGGATGGTGGCCACCGCTATCCCGGCACCAACGGCTGCCCCGCAGGCCCCCCAGAAGCCACAGACCCCGCCGGGGATATCGGCCCCTCGACTGATCCCACTCAAAATACTCTCGGTCTTGAGTGCTCCCCCGCAGTTCCGATAACAGGCCAGGATGATACCCGGAATCATGGCATGGTGCTCCGGGCCATGCATGGGGATGGCCGGATGACTGCGAATCAGCTCGAGCAAGGTGAGAAGATCTTTCTCCATCGTAGTAGTGCAAATCGCTTTAATCACCTCGATTCCGTTTTCCTGGTGACAGCTGTCACAGACAAAATGGTCCTGGCCACAGCAACCGTTGGCTGACTGGACACGTCCGCAGTAGCTGCAGCACATATCCCGAAAATCGGTGAAGTATTGCAGTTCGCCGCCACAGACCATACAGCCTTCACCTTTTCGTTCTTTCTCCGGCAGCTCTTCTCCACTGTCACAACACCCTCCCTTTTCAGGTGCACAGCAACTCTGGACTGCACCGATCTCTGCCTGCGGAGCACAACAGGAATTCTCCATCACCAAGTTGGTCACTGCCCCTTTGCCATCAAGGACAAAGACAGAGTCATCGAGCAAAGCCACCTCTGCTGCCGGAAGAGACGTACGTCTCCCCTTGACCAGAAGGATGCCGGATGCCGTATGCACTGCCCCAAAGGGGCCTCTGTAGACCACGTCCACCTTCCCCTTTGCCTTAGCGGAAAAGGGCGGCCGTTCCGCCTGATAGGTGAGTGAAAAAAAATCCATACCCTCGACCTGGCGATAGGGAAACCGTTTGAGTAAGCGGATGGAAGTAAACCCTGCCGCCTCCATCATGGCCACCAGTTCCTCCTGCTGCATGGCCCCACCCAGACATTCGCCCCGATAGCGGATGTTGTTCCTGATTCCTGGGGGAATAGCCGTGTCAGTGACAATATCTGAGACCACAACCCTGCCTCCCGGCCTGAGGATACGAAAAATTTCCTGGTAGGTCATCCGCTTGTCAGGACTGAGATTGATTACGCAGTTGGAGATGACCACATCCGCCACCCCATCGTCCAGAGGGATCTGCTCAAGAAATCCTTTACGGAATTCTACATTGGCATAGCCCAGCCGCCCTGCCACCTCTGCTCGGGCCTCGTTGGCCAGGTGCAGCATTTCATCTGTCATATCAATCCCGTACACCTTACCACCCTGGCCAACCGCAGAAGAGGCCATGAAACACTCGACCCCGGAACCAGAACCGAGGTCAACCAGGGTCTCTCCCTCTTGCGGGCCACCATCGGTCACCGGGCTGCCGCAGCCGTAGGAACGCTTCCGGGTTTCACCGGGAATAAAATCCGCCTCTGCCTGGGCAGGAGCAAGGGGATTGATGATATCCTCATTGGCAGCCACTGCTGCCTGGCCATAAAATTCTCGAACCGAATTGTGTCCAAGTCCAGAAGCCAGAGATATAAGACAGTTGCAGTGGGTCAAGTCCACTGCAGAACTGCTTTCTGCATCAGGACAATCATGGCGGACATCTCCCATGCGCAGGCGGATGGCACTCTTTTCCTGACGCCGGTAGCGATTGGCCTGATCGATAATGAGCTGGAGGGCAAGTCGATTATAGAGCTCCACATAGGGGTCATGCCCCACCCACTGTCCACTGTGCATGAAACTGTGGTCAATATCGCCACCGCCCACCAGAAACTTGAGTGGATTGAGTTGATAGGCAGGCGAATCAATCAGAGAACTGCGGCGCAGTTCTTCCAGGACCGGACTCGTCTGCCAGACCTCTGCCAATCCCTGCTCCAGACTGCCGCAGGCACATTCCTCCAGACCAACCAGGGCCGGCGAAGGATAGATTGTATTATCCGGTCCCACAGCCAGAGATTCCCAACCGGTGTTAGAGAGGTCATAACGGGTGCCCGGGGTAGAAAAGACCTGGCTGCGCAAGGTCTCGACATTATCGATGCTCAGGCCCAGTTCCTCTGCCCGCCGCCAGGCGGCAAGAAACTGAGGAAAGATGGTATCGCAGTCAATAAACTGCTCCCGGCTCCCCTTTCCCCGAATAAAGTGATAGAGGAGATGGATACTTGCGGCCCCCACTCCTGCGGCCACCTCCACCAGCTGCGGCAGGTCCTCTATATTTTCCCGACTGAGCGCCACCGAAAGGGTGAACGGAATCCCAGCCCCCTGCAGGGCGCGAAGGTTTCCCATGAGTTTCCGGTGGGTTCCTTTCCCCCGCAACCTGTCATGGGCAGCCTCCATCCCGTCAAGACTCACCTGGAGATGGAGACGGTCTATGCCCTTGAGTTCATCAAGATACCTCTCCAGCAACATACCATTGGTCAGAATGGCAACATGGACATCCGGGTTGCTCTGCAGCAGCCCGTGCAGGAAAGGAAGAAAATCAGGATAGAGAAAGGGCTCGCCTCCGGTGAAAGAAAAGAGACGACACCCCAGAACCAGGGCCTGATCCACCGTCTCCTGAAGACGTTCAGGTGCGAGACTGCGTGTTTTGGCAGGGGAGGCGGCAAAGAGACAGTGATGACAGCTCAGATTGCAGGCGTCGGTGAGATGAAACCAGCACTCTTTGAGACGATCCAGGTGCAGCGCCGAGGCCCGTCCCCGATAGGGGCGCATGGGCTCTACCTCCAGAGCCGCAACAAGCCGATCCTGGGCATAAAAAGTGTCAGAACCCTGGCAGCCGCTCCTCAGCAAACGGTCACTTGCGGCAGAGACAACGATCCAGTCCGGAATATCCGCTTGGACGTAGAGCGCCTGTCCTTCCCATTCAAGACGCTGCCAGCCCAGGGTCTCGGCAAGGGTTTTTTCAACTCTATTTTTTTCCATTTCCATCAATTAACAACTCCTTTCCTAGGACTTCGCCCCTGCCCTACTCTCCCCACTCCCTGCTTGAACAAGGGACCAGGGTCACAGACTTACCCTGTCTGCCTGGGCACAGTGAGGGTTTTATGAAGCTTCAGCGCACACTCACACCACCTTATCAGCAGGTGGTGGAGGCGGAGGCGGAGGCATGGTAGACTGCCCGATGACAGCCTGTTTTCCCTGTAAGCGTTCTTCATAGACAGACAGGACCACAAAAGTAGCCAAAGGTTGGGTGAAAAGTGCGGCTACGGCAATGGATCCGCCCACGGAGAGAATGACCAGGTAGAGAACCATGAGGATCATCTGATCGGCCAGGGGATCTCTCGTCGCCATTTGCCAGGACCCTTTCACGGCCTCAATCAAACCCATCTTCTGATCCGTCATCAAGGGCACAACATAGATGGTGGCAAAGACGAGGAAACCGACGACAAGAAAACCCGGGAGAATAAGGAGGACGAACCCTAAGCTCACGGCCAGCATGGACAGAAGGCCAAAGACAAAGAGAGGGAGGAAGAGCTGCATCTCGGAAAAGAGATCACCGAGCTTTGGCTCACGCCCCTCACGCAGGGCCAGAAGCAGGGACTGCATATAGCCGGCGGTCGTGACAGGGAGCAGAATACCGAAACTGAAAACCGATACCACTATTTGAACCAGGGTCAACAGAATAAGCGGAACGATAAACTGGAGAGTATGTTCCCAGGCAGTCTGCAGATGCATCTTAAAATCCATAATCCCCTCTCTGACAAAATTTATTCGTAATGATTCAGGTAAGGCCCACCAATTGGGAAACAACTGCTCTATAATTGTTCAGCAGTGTTTTGTCTTCGTTGGCTTAGGACTTCCTAACATACTCGTGCTATTCGAGAAGACCTCAATGAACAAAGACCAATTGCTGCTCACAAGTTACCGTTATACTTCTTTTTTGCCCAGCATAAGGAACCTGTCCTCTTCTCCTCCCTTTCTCAGCCGCTCTCCTGAAGCCCTGAAAAGAGCACCAAAAAGGCAGGAGAAAAAAAAGCCATTGGATGGCGAACAGAAAGTGTCAGGTCGGAGAAGGAGCCCGAACAGATTATTGCAAAATCCCTGTGGAGAGGAAGAAGACCCTTAATAGATGGCAATAACTTACTATTTTATTTTATTACTGTAGTTTTTATCTCAGAAAAAGCAAACCAATTCCTCACAAAGACACTCCGGAGCTTCGACATGCCGTCAGCCCACAAATGCCTCCAGGGCCTCGACCAGACTGGATACGGGGACAATCTCCAAGCCCGCAACCGCTTGCTGCGGCGCATTGGCCCTGGGGATTATAGCCCGGCGAAAGCCATGCTTGGCAGCCTCTTTTAATCTGGCCTCGCCGTTGGCCACCGGCCGAATCTCGCCGCTGAGACCAATCTCGCCAAAATAGAGGGAGTCGTGGGGGATAACTCTGTCCCTCAGGCTGGAGACAATGCCCATGACCGCTGCCAGATCAGAACTGGTCTCATAAATTCGAATTCCACCCACTACGTTGACATACACCTCATCGCTGGCCGTTCCCATCCCCCCGTGCTTGGCCAGAACTGCCAGGAGCATTGCGATCCTGTTCTGATCCATGCCCACCGCCAACCGCCTGGGATTGCCAGACTGGCTTTCGGTGACCAGGGCCTGGATCTCCACCAGCAGTGGCCTTGTGCCCTCCCAGATTACGGTCACCACACTGCCGGAAGAAGAGCTCCCGGAACGGGAAAGAAACATGGCGGAAGGATTTTTCACCTCCCGGAGGCCGGTATCGGTCATGGCAAAAAATCCAAGTTCACCAACACTGCCAAAACGATTCTTATCCGCCCGCAGGATCCGGTAACGGGCATCATCCGTGGAAGAAAGGACCACCTGGGCATCGACAATATGGCTCAGAGTCATCGGCCCAGCCAGGGAGTGATCCTTGGTCACATGGCCCACCATGAAGATGGAAGTATTGGTTTCTTTGGCATACTGGGTCAGTGCGGCAGCAGATTCACGTACCTGGGAGATAGAACCAGGGGCCGATTCGGATGCACTGGTATGCACAACCTGGATGGAATCAATGACCACGATCTGCGGTTTTTCCTCTTCGAGCACGGCACAGATCTCTTCAACAGAGGTCTCTGCCAGCATTTTGATATTATCTGCTGGCAGACCAAGACGATAGGCCCGTTCAGCTATCTGCTGGGGAGACTCCTCCCCGGAGACATAGAGAACCGGTATTCCGGCATGAGCGCTATTGGCCAAAGCCTGGAGGAGGAGTGTCGATTTCCCTGCTCCGGGAGCGCCGCCGATAAGGACCACCGAACCGCAGACAATTCCCTGCCCCAAAACCCGATCAAACTCGACAATGCCGGTTGAAATTCTTTCAGCACGGCTCCGGTCAACCTCAGAAAGGAGCTGGACAGGAGCACGTTTCCCACTGTAGCCGGGAGCACGGCCAACAGGACTCCTCCCCAGACGCACCTCTTTCACCGTATTCCACTCTCTGCAGACACTGCACTGGCCAAGCCAGCGGCTGAAATCCGCTCCGCAGTCAGTACAGACAAAGGCCTTTTCCTGTTTCTTTCCCATACAACTCCAGTTCCTTAACTAATACCGGTGATGAACGGTAAGCCGGCACTCAGTACAGTACCCCCATACAAGGGGTGAAAGTACCTTCACTAAATTCTTTTCAAAAACACCAAAAGAATTTCTAAGGTACTAATACCGGTGATGAACGGTAAGCCGGCATAAGTACCTTCACTAAATTCTTTTCAAAAACACCAAAAGAATTTCTAAGGTACTAATACTCACAGTTCCGAACAACAACAGGACTCTAGCATATCCCCCTGCAAAAGAACAGTATCGCCCTTTACTCCCTTGCCAAAAAGTCCTATTGTGTACGAAATTTGCTTTTCATGACCCTTATAACACTCACCCAAAAGACATCTCTCCCATGGACAAAAGCAACATCCCAAAAATCTCGGCACCGGCAAAATGGATCCCACTCTCCTACTCTTTTACCTTTATTCTCCGTTCCAAACGCTTAATGGCCTGGAGTGTTTTCCTCATCCTGATAACCATGGCCTTTACCTGGGCAGGCTACCTCTTCACCGTTGATTTTGTCGACGGCCTTACTGGAAATTTTTTCCTTGCTCAACCTGAAGCCGCAGGCATCTGGGGATGGACAAAATATGTGGGATGGGTGGGTATCAAGTGGCTTTTTCTCATTATCAGCCGCATTGTCGCCTTTTATCTGGCCTTTCTCATTGCCTACACGCTTTCGTCTCCCGGCTATGTCTTTCTCAGTACGACAGCAGAAAAAATACAGGCAGGGGAGCATTTTGAGGCAGATGCGGCCCTGAACATCAAGGGCATCCTTATTGATCTTCTTGAGGGAGTCAAAATTTCCGCTTTCGGAATTCTGGTGACCATAGCGGCATTGACGGCCAACGTCATCCCTGGAATCGGCCAGGTAATAGTGTTTCTCCTCTACACCTACTACTCGACCCTCATGTTTCTCGACTATCCGACCTCTCGCCGGCGTTGGAGTCTGGGCCAAAAGATCAACTGGTTACGCAAACACAGCACACCATCCTTGCGACTGGGTATTTTTCCGGCCCTGATCAGTATTGTCCCTGTTCTCAACATCTTTCTCATGGCCCTGATCTTTCCCCTGATGACAGTCCACAGCACCCTTAACTTCGCAGCCATTGAAGAGGCCATGCACCGCAAACAACAGGCAAAAGGGTAAGCAGAGGCTGGAACAAGGGAAGCAGAAACTGCGAGAGTCAGGGACAGGCATTAGGAGGCAAGGCTAGCGTGCAAGTGAGAGGATAAACTGTTTGTCCTGGCCTCAGGGATGACCACTCTCTTTTTTTTCGCAGTCAGGGTATAACAGCCCACCGGTTCCAGACGATTTTTCATATGTAATTCCTGCCTCTTGCCAACATACATCACCGGCGGAAGATGCTTACAGGTGCGCTCACCTATAACCACTTCCCTTTCTCCGGCGTGTTTCTCAAGGCGGGCGGCCGCATTCACCGTATCTCCGATCACGGTGTAATCTTTTCTGTTTTCTGAGCCGACACTGCCGAGAATGGCACTGCCGGTGTTGATACCGATACCGATCTCGAATACAGGCAGCCCATCCCTGGCTCGTTTCTCCATCAAGGCAACAGCCGCATTCTGCATCTCAAATGCGGCCCGGACCGCAGCCCTGGCCCCCTTCCTTTCACTGGACAGGTGACCAAATACCGCCATAATCTGATCACCCACCAACTTGTCAAGCATCCCCTCATATTTGAAGACAATGTCCACCATAATAGTAAAATATTCATTGAGCATGGCCAGGACCTCTTCAGGCTCTATCTGCTCAGCAATCGCTGTAAAAGAGCGAATATCGGCAAACATGACAGTCACAATTCTTCTCTCATTTTTTAACAGGTTACTGTCGTTGGAGACCATGAGTTTTTCGACAAGATCCTTGCCAACATACCGACAGAGATGCACACGGAGTTGATTCTCACTCTCCAGCTGCTCGTAGGAATCGGACAGACTTCTGGCAAATTCCCTGAGTTGAACACTCCGGCTCTGTATATCCCGGTTCGCCTGGTTGAGCTGTGCGACCATACGATTAAAGTTGGTGGCAATATCTTTCAACTCACCTTCAACCTCCATCTGAAGAGGTAAAGGAACATCGCCAGGCCCAGGCAGAGAGATCTCCCTGGCCAGAGAGGTCAGCTGATCTGACGATTTCCGGAGGAGGACAAAGCCCATGAGGATACTGAACAGGACCAGAGCTGCACTGACGATCACTGTCTGACTCGGGGTCTCCACCTCCTGTAAGAGTAGATACATAGCCAGCAGAAATGGAAGAATCCCCATCAATCCCAGGCTGATCCTTATTTTTCTGTAAAAACTGAGTTCCTGCTTTTTCGTTCTCATACTGCCCTGCTCTCTCATCCTTTAGTACAAAAGATACAACCAAAATATTGGCCGGAATCGCCCTTTCCTGAAAAGTTTTTCCCCTGCCTGCTCTTTACCTGTTTAGCAGTACTTTATATTCGTTCAGTGAGAAATTGGAAGCATACTAGTGCTCTTCGAGAAGACCTCAATGAACGAAGATGGAGTGCTGCTGAAGAGTTACAAAAACATTACCGTTTTCCTGACCAGAAGTCTAACGCTTTCCTGACAGCACCGTCCTGGGACATGAGAGCGCAGCAGGTTGACCAAGGCAGCTCCTGTGCCTATCCAGTTCTTTCTGCTCTTTCTTGGTCTGTTCCCAGGAGCCGCTCACCTCGCTGCTGCCCCTTTCATTACCCGGCTCAACCAAGCTTGCGATGCACCTCCGACTTTCTCAATGACCAGGCACTGAAACAAACGATCAGTCCCAGAATGGAGAGGGTATACCAGGGAAACCAGGCAATGGCGTCCCGAAAGGCCTGGCCCTCCACCAAGGGCATGGACAGATCAGGCCGGGAAATGGCTCCACTCCTGCGCAACTCCTGCATCAGGGCCGCAAAAAGAACCCCGATCACGCCATAGGCCAGGTTGAAGGCTAGTCCTTTAAAGCTGAGTACCGTTGCCCGCTGGTGCGATTCGGTGATCCGGTTCAGGTAGTGACTGGTAAAAAAGGAGGTCAGCATCATCCCGCAGTAGACCAAGGCCATGGGCAACAGGCCAAGATAGGGGACAAAAGCAGTCAAACTCCAGAGGGCGACAAGGGTGATTGTGCCAAGATAAATCGCATTTCTGAGTGGGCTGTTGCGACGCACCATCTCTCTGGCCAGTTTCGGGACGACAAACCCCAGGCTGGCAAACACCGCCCCGATAAGACCAAAACTGGCCTCAGGCAGATCAATGAGACGAAAATACTGGCTGGTCATGGTCACGATCATACGCAGCACATGGTCATAACCCATACCAAAAAGAATCACAGCCAGGGCAAAAGGATTTCCGACTATCCAGCCCCCGGCCTGCCAAGTCTTCCGTCCCGCCTGCCAGAGGGTGCTGAAAAAGGAATTCTCTGCCTCAGAAATATGACGAAGTGGAACCGGATCCTTCATCATCAGACTGCTTAACAGAGCCCCCAGGCTGAGAAGCAGGGTGAGATAGATGGGATAACGCATGCTCATCTGCTGGCTCACCTCTGTCTCCAGCCCCAGCCAATGAATAACGGAGTTGACCACCTGCGGATCGTAAACCAGCGCTCCCACGATCATGGTAATCACAGTCCCCAGGGATTTGGCCCGCATCTGGATATCCAGCACCTTGGGCCAGTCATCAGGGTTCCCCTCTTCCACCAGTGTATCGTAGGCCAAGGCCTCGTCTGCGCCGCTGGCCATGGCCTCAGCCAGGCCACTGAGAACACGATTAAGGAGAAAGGCCCAAAAGATAAGGCTGCCGTTTCCCAGGGGAACAAAGGCAATGAGGAGCATCTCCATGAACATGAGGACAGCGGTCGCCACCAGGAGGTACTTGCGTCCCACCACATCGGCCAGGGCCCCTGAAGGCACCTCAGAAAGGACGATAGTCAAGGCCCAGACCGTATTCAGCAAGGCAAACTGTTCAATGCTCAAGCCAAAATCGAGAAAGAGAATCGTAAAGACCGGATAATAGAAACGGCAGTTAAAAAGGACGCGCAGGGCTATAAAGAGGCGGATGTTCGGAAGTGAAAACGGAGAACTCTTGCCCACACTACTGTTCATAGTATTTTTAATAGCAAACCTTATGCAAGCTTAGAGAGGAGTTGGATAGATGGTCACGCCATTCTATTGAAAATAAAGTCCCCTGGCCAACTATTTTCTGCTGAAAACAGGTCCTATCGCTCTCGCTCACCGTCTCTACCGCTCTTTTTTGTATTTTTTGGGCCAGTCAAAAAAGAGTAAGCGGCCCGTATTCGGCTCGACCTGCTGCCAGGAATCAAGGTCAAACTTCATGGCCACAATGCCACAGGTGGGTATGTTTTCAATCTGAGTCCCGGATATGCTCACTGCAAAATCGGTGATACCAAAATTATGGCCCACCAGCAAGAGACTGTTTACCCTGTCGTCACAGGAACGAAGGATCCGGTAGAGTCCATTCTCATCTGCCAAATAAATTGCCTCGCTAAAATAGATACGCTTTTGGGGGTAGGCGATGGCCTTAGCCAGTATCTGGACAGTCTGTTCCGCTCGTTTAGCCGAACTCGATATGATAAAATCGGGCTTGATTTTTCGCTCCGCCAGTTTTTTTCCCATAAAGGGGGCATCTCGCCTTCCCCTCTTGTTCAGCGGGCGGTCGAAGTCTCTCAAGGTCGGATCCGCCCAGCTCGATTTGGCATGACGGATGAGATAAAGTTTTTTCATCAGCATTACTCAAAAACGCGATTTCGGTTTATACAGAGATGATCTGGACTGTTCTTTTTTGCCCTCCATCATCTTACGGATCTGATCCAACTCGGCCTTTGCCTGACGCAAAAGATCCTTCACCTTCTCCTGCTCCGAATTTGAATCCGCCTCCAGAAGCTGCTGTTCAAGGCTCTCCACCTCTTTCTGACTGCGATACAAATCTCTTGCCAACGCGGGAAGATACATCTCAACTCCTTCTTTTCAATTCTGGAACACCGATCTGGACAGTTCCTCAACACATGTCTGTCCGGAGCGGAAATATTTCGTATGCTCGCCTCCCTCATCTCAGTGGAGGCGCCCACCATGGGACCACAGCTGCCCCCTCCAGAAACCACCAAACCGCGGCCACAAGTGTCATCGGGGGCGTTTCTGTGGATGTTCAGAGGATTATATTGTCATTAACGAGGTAAGGAGAAACTCCGAAACTAAGGGTAAAAGAGCTTACTCATGGACAGACAGAAATCAACAGACAAAACAGCCAGCCAAGAATTACCATACTGACGACCATTGTGGCAAACACCAATTTTGCACCAAATTGCATATCACAGCTATACAAATGACAGCCACGCAGGAGAGGCCCTGGAGTCCCTTCTCCATTTTCTCCTGAAAAAATCCACCTTCCGTTCATACCTTTTTAAATTGCAGCAGAACGCCACTCTTCAAACACACCGTAAAGAAGAAGCAAAAAATTGTATATCCGCTTCCTATCCTATACAACCAATGGAAAGTCGTAACAATTCAGCAGCACTCCATCTTCGTCCATTGAGGTCTTCTCGAATAGGACGAGTATGCTTCGAAAGTCCTCAATGAACGAATAGAATGGACTGAAAACAGCTACAGAGCAGTTGGTTGCCAACTGGTGGCCATTACCTGAATAGTTTTGAAAAGTCCCTTGTCGACTCCTCTTTTCCACGGTCTTCCTCAAGGCCATCGGGGTGGTGGGCGGAGTGGGCATTGCCCTGCTCTTTGGTGTCCTGCCGGCAGTAATCTTTTTCATCAAGCACAAGTCCTTCCTTTCCCGGGTTCTCGCCCTTGCCATAGGACTACTCTTTACTGCAGCCCTGCTCGTTGATCTCAGCAACGATTTCGGCCTCATCGAAACCGATGCCATCCTTGTCAACCTGCAGAAAGAGGCGGTTACCCAGCAGAGACAGTAACAGGCAAGCTCCTGACAATACAGATAAGTGTTGCTATTTTTTTGAACATATGTTTGTCAATAGTCATCAAGGCTTCCATCATCCACTTAGCCCACTTGAAGGAGATCACCATGGCCGAATTTCTGTTTGTTCTGCACACCGATGACAATGAAAAGGCAGCCCGCTGCTTCCAGTTTGCCAAAATTGCCCATGGAAAGGGGCATACCGTCAATATCTTCCTCGTTGATGACGGTGTCCAGTGGGCCGTAAAGGGAAAAGACGGCTCGCAAAAAACCCTTACCGGTGACTGCCCGGCAGATTATCTCCCCTACCTGGAAGAGAACAAGGTGAGCACCGGAGTCTGCACCCCCTGCGCCAAGGGTAGAAGTCTTGATGAGGCGACATTCTTGAATAACATGCAACTCGATACCGGTGGGAACCTCATCGACAAAGCGGCAACGGCCCAAGTCTTCAACTTCTAATCATAAGATTTTGCTGATCGCCGGTAACGCCCAGTAGAGAAGCAATCTGATCCAGTCAACTCCTGTGCAGCTGTTCTCGTTCCTGGAATGCTCAACTCTCAGCAATAAAAAAAAAAGCAGCAGCCTCCTCCGCTTTTCATCAATCAAGGAAGAGACTGCTGCCAGGCGCAGTAAAACAGATATTCTGTTTTCTATGGAATTCAGCTTATTTCCTCTCTTGCCGATATCGCTGACCAGACCGGCGAGTCCCTCCCCAAACCGTTCTATTCCAGGGAAGGAGGCTGCAGCTTAACCGCAACCGGTGCCAGTGCCCAGGCATCCGCCGCTGCTGCAACTCTTTTTGGCCCTCCTTTTCAGAGCCGACAGTCCTTTGCCGGTGTACACGGCCTCCAGTCCCGCCTCGATAAATCCAGACATGGTGATTGGAGTGATTCCTGCCCGATTGAAGACCTCTCTGGGGGAAGCCCCCATATCGCTGGCCAGTACCGCCCGACAGTCATAGAGGAGCCTGGTCAAAGCCTCCCAACGGCCCAGCCCCCCACCAGGAGTGGGGGCCCGACGTTCCTCAATAAGGGTGTAGCCATTTTCTTCCTGGCCATAGATAAGGAATTTCGTCGTTTCTCCCAGGTGCTGATTGACAAGCATCCCTTCCAGGCTGGCCACGGCCACATAGGGCCTCACTTTTTGCGGAGTGGCAGGCATGCTGGCACAGGCGTTGAGGCATCCGGCCATTTCACCTGATTTATCCTGTCCGAGCAAGCCAACGGCATCGGCGCGACACCGTTTGCAATGACGCATCTGGGGTAAATGTTCTTCACAGCTGTTTCTCAGTCTGTTCATCATGGCCTTATCCGGCTCCACCAGATCAGCAAAAGGGGTTTCGGCATTGGGCAACATGGCCATACAGTTAAACAGATCCACTCCCATCTTGGCCATGGTCCTGGCCGTGGTTTCGGCATGATGGTCATTGACCCCGGGAATGGTGATAAAATTGATCTTGACGGTCACGCCCCGGGCTTTCAGCTTCTCAATGGCCGTGAGCTGGCGGGCCAGGAGGAGTTCAGCAGCCTGTCGATGGTGATAGACGATGTTGCCGTCTCTGACATAGGTATAGATATTCTTGGTGATTTCAGGGTCAACCCCATTCACCGTCACCGTGACGTGGGAGACACCGATATCGGCGACCTCATCGACATGCGGGGCCAGACCGAGACCATTACTGGAAAGGCAGAGGATGAGATCCGGATAATGCTTGCGCAGAAGCTGCATGGTTTCCAGGGTCTCACTGGCATTGGCAAAGGGATCACCTGGACCGGCAATACCAGCCACAGTGATACGGGGTTCGGCAACCAGAACCTTGTCCATGTAGATCAGGGCCTGCTCCGGTGTCAGGATGGTCGAAGTAACACCAGGTCGGGATTCATTGACACAGTCATATTTCCGGTTGCAATAATTACACTTGATATTGCATTTCGGAGCCACCGGCAGATGGACCCTGCCAAATTTCCCTTGGACCTTGGCATTGAAACAGGGATGACGGGAAAGATCCGGGGATGCGGTGAAGAGAGTTTTCATAACAAGCTCCATAAGAGTTTTTGACTTCTACCTTCTAGAGGATGACGTCATGTATAATAAATTTTAAAAATCGTATCCCGGATGGCTCTGGGAAAAGCTGCCTCTGCTTCAGATTCGCACCAGTATGGCAGATGAAGAGCTTTGCCGAGGCCATCACATATACGAATAACCGATCGGTGAGTCGCCCTGCTTTTTGGCGATACAGGCATTGACCACCAGATCGAAAAGTTGCTGGGTCCCCCGGTAACCGAGGTGGAGAATACGTTGGCCGCCCATACGGTCATGGATGGGAAAACCGACCCGGATAAGGGGAATGGAAAGTTTTTGGGCCAGAGGGTAGCCCTTGGAATGACCAACCAGGAGATCAGGGCCAAGACTTTCAGCCAACTCACTGATATCATAAAAATCCATCGCTTCATGGACCTGGGGCTGCTCGGGTAAGAGATCAGCAGTGGCCTGCCGAATCCTCTCGGCCAGCTTACCGCTCTTCCCACCCGAGGCGCAGAGTACAGGCATGACACCTATCTCAGCCAGAAAGGTGGTCAGGCCGACAACCAGGTCTTCCTCGCCATAGACAATGGCCTTTTTCCCATAGACATATTTATGACTGTCCACATAGGAATCCACCAGACGTCCCCGCTCTGCCTGATGCTTTTCGGGGACGGGCACACCACTCAAGCGGCTCAGGTAGGCAAAGAACCGATCGGAAGCCCCAATGCCCATAGGCATTGCCATTCTCGTATTTTCCACCCCGAATTTTTCAGCGAGCAGGACACCACCACTGGCTTCAGCCATGGTGTGACCAAATTCAACACTTCCCATGCTATTGCCCATGACAGCGATGGCCGAAAGCGGGGTCCCGCCAGGCTGTATCTTTGCATAGGTTTTGGCAGCCGGACCGTCCATGGTATCTGAGATATCCGGCAGGATCGTGGCCTTCATGGAAAAATCATCTGTGATTTCTTTTAAGTAGCGAATATCTGCCGGCGACACAAAGCCTGGCAGGATGTTTACACCACTGCCTATATCTTGTTTGCCATCTCTGCCAGCCAGGGCCTCAACAACGGAAGCGATGGCATTATGAAATCCTTCCATGTGGGTGCCGCTGTAGCTTGGCGTACTCACCTGAACCATGATCGGTTTTTCCCCTTCCACCTCCTTGTCGTATTCGCGGAGAAACAACTTCACATCATCCCCTATGGTCTCGGTAAGACAGGTGGTGGCTATGCCGATGAGTTGGGGCCGATATTTTTCGGTTACATTCATCAAGCCCAGTTTCAAATTTGCCCCACCACCATAGACTGCATGCTTTTCTGAGAGTGAAGAAGAGGCAATATCAATGGGCTCGTTAAAATGACTGATGATATAGCGCCGCATGTAGGTAGCACAGCCCTGAGAGCCGTGCAGATAGGGAACCGCGCCCTCAATTCCCTTGAATGCCAGGGCTGCTCCCAAGGGGGTACAGAGCTTGCACGCGTTGGTGGTGGAGATATAGTTGGGAGGATTTTTTGACATGATTTCCCTCAGTTTTTGGGGTTAGCAAGAGCAATACGGCAATTTTTTTCTTGGGCCGCTTCTTTTTGATAGGTGAAGCGCCACACCGGACTCATCACTGAAGAGTAGACTTCTTCAGCAAAATTGAGCATCCCGGAAAATCCAGCCAGGATCTCCTTGCGTTCGTGGTTATGATCGCAAAAGCCTACCCCCAGTTTATAGGCAATAGGGCGTTCCTTGACCCCGCCGACAAAGATATCCACCTCTTTTTCCTCCAGGAAACTGGTAAGTTCGAGAGGATTGGTATCGTCGACGATAATGGTCCCTGGATCGGTGATCTCGGCCAGCTCCCGATATTCCTGTTCGGTTCCGGTCTGGCTGCCGACCATCACCACGTCCATACCAAGGAGGCGAAAGGCCTTGACCAGAGAAAAGGCCTTGAATGAGCCACCCACGTAGATGGCTGCCTTCTTCCCCTGCAATGCCTTTTTATAAAAGGACAGCTTGGGCAGCAGTTCCTGCAGCTCTTCTTTCACCAGTTGCCTGGTTTTTTCCAGGATCTCCGGATTATTGAAATGTTCGGCCACGTCATAGAGGGCCTGGGCCATGTCCTCCACACCGAAATAAGAGACACGGATGGAAGGAACTCCATACTCATCTTCCATCATCCGGGCCAACTCCATGGTCGAGCCGGAGCACTGCACCACGTTCAGGGCGGCACCATGGGCCCGCTTGATATCAGCCACTCGCCCGTCTCCGGTGATATTGGCCACCACCTCCACGCCCATACGTTCGAAGTATTCACGAATTAACCAGATCTCACCGGCCAGGTTAAAATCACCGAGAATATTAAGGGAATAGGGGGAGATACCGGTGGTATCTCCGCTGCCGATGAGTCGGGCCATGGCATTGCAGGCGGCGGTGTACCCGGCCCGCTTATTGCCCATGAAGCCCTCAGACTTGACCGGGATTACCGGGATATGAGTCTCTTTTTCCACCTCTCTGCACACCGCCTCCATATCATCGCCGATGATGCCGACGATGCAGGTGGAGTAGACAAAAGCGGCCTTGGGGCTATGCCGTTCAATGAGCTCCAGCAGGGCCCGTTTCAATTTCTTTTCGCCGCCGAAGATGACATCTATCTCCTGCAGATCCGTGGAAAATGAGAGGCGGTGCAGCTCCGGCCCCGAAGAAAGGGCCCCACGGATATCCCAGGTATAGACGGCACAACCGATGGGCCCATGCACCAGGTGCAGGGCATCGGCAATGGGATAGAGGACCACCCGCGAACCACAGAACACACAGGCGCGCTGGCTTACCGCCCCGGCCAGTGAATCCTTGTCACAAGACAAAGAAAAAGGCTGCTCTCCGGTGCGGTAAATCTGTTCTTCTCGTTCTTTTAATAGTTCCATGCTCGTTCCTTCCTCCTGGTTGATTTGCCATAGAGAACAGCAACGACTGTGCCAAAAAGACCACATGAATTATTTATGTTTTATTTCAGTACGATAAAGAGTTGGACAGGAACGAAAAAGAAAAATAGCGACACAACCGGTAGTGTCGCAAAGTTGACAATTTTGAAGTAAACCTTCCCTTTTGTCGTAAAAAGGAGAAAGAAGGGGTGGCTTTTGTCCATCCATCATTTCTGCTTGCCATCACCGTCCGCCAGAGAGACCAAAACCATTTTACAAAAACACATTTATGTGATGAACAAAAACCAAAAGGCTACATAAATGTACCATTTAAACCTGATCCCAAAAAACCCACCCCACCACCAATCTTTTTTTTATGCATAAAACTAAAAAGTTACCCAGCAGCACCCCACAAGAGAAACTCATATGGCATACCATGTGCAACTCATTGCCTACTCGCAGCCAGAACTGGTTCCGAAATAAAAAAATCAGACGAAATATTTTTAACCACCATCTATGAAAGGAGAAAAGATGAAATCAAAACTGATCGCAATCTCAGTTGGTTGCGCCTTAACGGTTAGCTCTCTGTTCAGCGGCCAGGCCATGGCAGAGGAAACCATCAAGGTCGGAGTGCTGCACTCCCTGTCCGGCACCATGGCCATCAGCGAGACGACCTTGAAAGATACTATGCTCATGCTCATCGACGAGCAGAATAAAAAGGGAGGGCTGCTTGGCAAGCAACTTGAAGCCGTGGTTGTCGATCCGGCATCCGACTGGCCGCTTTTTGCTGAGAAGGCCCGTGAACTTATTGAAAAAGAAAAAGTGGCCTCAGTCTTTGGCTGCTGGACATCAGTATCACGTAAATCCGTACTGCCAGTCTTTGAAGAACTGAACAGTCTCCTTTTTTATCCGGTCCAGTATGAGGGTGAAGAATCATCACGAAACGTCTTTTACACCGGTGCTGCACCCAACCAACAGGCTATTCCCGCCGTTGACTACCTTATGAACGATATGGGAGTAAAACGGTGGGTACTCGCCGGTACCGACTATGTCTATCCCCGTACCACCAACAAGATCCTTGAAGCCTATCTCAAGGCCAAAGGTGTGGCTGACGAAGATATTATGATCAACTATACGCCCTTTGGTCACTCTGATTGGCAGTCCATTGTTGCCGATATCAAAAAGTTCGGTTCCCTCGGTAAAAAGACAGCCGTGGTTTCCACCATTAATGGCGATGCCAATGTCCCCTTTTACAAAGAATTGGGCAACCAGGGGATTACCGCCGACAACATCCCGGTGGTTGCCTTTTCCGTGGGTGAAGAAGAGCTCTCCGGCATCGACACCACACCACTGGTCGGTCACCTGGCTGCCTGGAACTATTTCATGAGCGTGGATGGTGAGATCAACGATGCCTTTATCGAATCCTGGCAGAAATTCATCAAGAGTGAAAAACGAGTCACCAACGATCCCATGGAGGCCCATTACATCGGTTTCAACATGTGGGTCAAGGCCGTTGAAAAGGCTGGCACCACAGACCCAACCGCAGTCCAGGAAGCCATCATTGGAGTGACCGTCCCCAATCTCTCCGGTGGCTACTCGGCCATGATGCCCAACCATCACATCACCAAGCCAGTCCTCATCGGCGAAATTCAGGACAATGGTCAGTTCGAGATTGTCTGGCAGACTTCCGGCATGGTAGTCGGCGACGCCTGGTCCGACTTTCTTGAAGGTTCCAAGGATCTGATCTCCGACTGGAGATCGCCCCTTTCCTGCGGAAACTATAACGTCAAGACCGGGGTCTGCTCCGGCCAGAAGTAAACGACCCTCTCCATCAGAACCGGGAAGAGGTCCTTCCTGTCAATTCCCGGTTCTCCCCTACCATCCACCAAAGCACTTTAACGAGAATAGCCCATGTATCCGGCCGAGACTTGTCCCTGCACCTTCAAGACGCTCCTTCCCCTCCTCCTGAGCGCACTTATTCTTCTCCTGGCCGCACCTTGCCATGGGAAAGACCCTGAAGCGCAGTTTAGAGAAGGAACCACTCTTCTCGTCCAGGGAGATTTTGAGGAGAAGCACACCGGTATTCAAAAAATAGCTGCAAGTGGCGACCAGCGGGCGGAAACCCTCTTCCTGGCCCTGCTTGACGGAAAGCTGTTTCACCTCAAAAAAGACAAGACTCTGGTCTACGCCACTCTCGACAATTCACAGGCAGAGATCAAGTCCGTCCTCAGCGGAGAAACGCTTGGGACTGTAAGCCATCGAAAAATCAAAAAAATAACCATCAACAACAGCCTGCGCAGCCAGCTCAAAGATCTCCTGGCCAAAATCGATCTGAAGAGTGCCGATGCAAGGATACGCACAGATGCGGTCAACAAGCTGATGCTGAGCTTAAGCCCGGCCTCCTCCAGCCTGTTGACGGAGTTGTTGGAAACAGAAAGCAACAGCGATGTCCGTGAGGCACTGACAACAGCCATGGCCATCGTCGACTTACGCAGCCTTGACAGCGACAAGAAGCTGCTTGCCTTGGGCCAACTGCAGGGCAATCTCAAACCGGCAGTACGCAATGAACTGCAGCGTCTGCTCTCCGAGGAGAAGGACATCAATATTCGCAGCAAGGCTGAATCGGTACTGAGCACCATCGAGACCAAAACCACCCTCTACGGCCTGGTGGAAACACTGTTCTTCGGCCTCAGCCTCGGCTCTGTCCTGGTGCTGGCTGCAATCGGTCTGGCCATCACCTTTGGCGTAATCGGGGTCATCAACATGGCCCACGGCGAGCTGATCATGCTCGGGGCCTACACAACCTACGTCATCCAGCAGCTGCTTCCGGGTTCCATCGGCATTGCCCTTTTTCTTTCCATCCCGGCGGCGTTTCTGGTCTCCGGTCTGACCGGCATTGCCATTGAACGCCTGGTTATCCGTTTCCTCTACGGTCGGCCCCTGGAAACACTGCTGGCGACCTTTGGCGTCAGCCTTATCCTGCAACAGGCAGTGCGCTCCATTTTCTCACCCCTTAACCGCAGTGTGGCCAGTCCTGCCTGGATGAGCGGTTCCTGGCAACTCAACCCCATCCTGTCGCTGACCACTAACCGCATAACGATACTCGTCTTCTCTCTCCTGGTCTTTACGGGGCTCTACCTCCTCCTCAAAAAGAGTTCCATCGGCCTCCAGGTCAGGGCCGTCGCCCAAAACCGAAATATGGCCAGAGCCATGGGAATTCGAGCCGCAAAGGTCGACGCCCTGACCTTCGGCCTTGGTTCCGGTATCGCCGGCATTGCCGGCGTAGCCCTTTCCCAACTCACCAATGTGGGACCCAATCTCGGCCAGGCCTACATTATTGACTCCTTCATGGTCGTGGTTTTCGGCGGGGTGGGCAACCTCTGGGGGACCCTTATCGGCGGCCTGTCCCTGGGGGTGGCCAACAAATTTCTTGAACCCTGGGCCGGGGCAGTGCTTGCCAAGATCCTGATCCTGGTCTTTATTATTCTCTTTATCCAAAAACGTCCCCAGGGCTTGTTCCCGCAAAAGGGCCGCGCGGCGGGCTGACGCTATGCTTATTCTCAAACTTCTAAAAAATGACCGCGGCGGAGCATTCATGCTCGCCCTGCTGACCCTGACAACTCTGGTGGTCCCAGTCTGTAACCTGCTGGTGCCTGAAAACAGTGGCCTGCACATCTCTACCTACACCATGACCCTGCTCGGCAAGTATCTCTGCTATGCACTGCTGGCCATTTCCGTAGACCTGGTCTGGGGGTACCTCGGCATCCTCAGCCTTGGTCACGGGGCCTTCTTTGCCCTGGGTGGCTACGCCATGGGGATGTACCTTATGCGACAGATCGGCAGCCGGGGTATGTACGGCCATCCTCTCCTGCCCGACTTCATGGTCTTCCTCAACTGGCAGGAGCTCCCCTGGTTCTGGCATGGCTTCCACTGGTTCTGGTTTGCCATGCTCATGGTCGTCCTGGTTCCGGGTCTGCTGGCCCTGGTCTTTGGCTGGCTGGCTTTCCGTTCCCGGGTCACCGGCGTCTATCTCTCAATCATTACCCAGGCCCTGACCTATGCCCTGCTCCTGGCCTTTTTCAGAAACGAGATGGGTTTCGGCGGCAACAACGGTCTCACTGATTTTAAAGATCTCCTGGGATTCTCTCTCCAATCCGATGCCACCCGGGCCGGTCTCTTTATCGCCTCAGCCCTTGCTCTGGGCCTGGGATACCTGAGCTGCCTTTACATCACCCGCTCCCGACTGGGCAGGCTCTGCACCGCAATCCGGGACCAGGAGGATCGCACCCGATTCATCGGCTATCGAGTGGAACATTTCAAGTTGTGGATCTTCACCTTTTCCGCCATCATGGCCGGAATTGCCGGGGCCCTCTATTTTCCTCAGGTGGGCATCATCAATCCCGGGGAATTCGCCCCCCTCGCCTCCATTGAGATCGTCATCTGGGTGGCGGTGGGCGGAAGGGCAACCCTCTACGGTGCAGCGGCCGGTGCGCTTATGGTCAACTATGCAAAGAGCTATCTCACCGGCGCCATGCCCGATGCCTGGTTATTTGCTCTGGGGGCAATGTTTGTCCTGGTGACCCTGCTCCTGCCCCGGGGAGTAACCGGACTGCTGAGAAAAAAGGAGGGGAACTAATGAGTGTCCTGCAATCCATGCGCTCGTTTATGCGCCGCGATCAGGTTTTTGAGTTTCTCATCCCGGATACACCGCCCGATCTTGATCTGACCCACGGGGTCATCCTCTACCTGGAAGAGATCAGTGTCAGTTTCGACGGCTTTAAGGCCATAGACAACCTCAACCTTTATATTGATGACGGTGAGCTGCGCTGCATCATCGGCCCCAACGGTGCCGGCAAGACCACCATGATGGATATCATCACCGGCAAAACCAGACCAGACAGTGGCTCCGCCTGGTTCGGACAGCAGATCAACCTCCTGAAAATGGATGAACCGGAGATCGCAAAGGCCGGTATAGGCCGAAAGTTTCAAAAACCAACGGTCTTTGAACACCATGCAGTGATTGAAAATCTGGAACTGGCCATGGCCGGCGACAAAGGGGTGTGGGTGACGCTCAACGCCCGTCTCAATGGTGAACAACGCGACCACATCGACGAGATTCTCCACATCATCGGCCTCAACCAGCAGGCTGCTCAGCTGGCCGGATCCCTCTCCCATGGCCAAAAGCAGTGGCTGGAGATCGGCATGCTGTTGATGCAGAACCCGAAACTGCTGCTCGTTGATGAACCCGCTGCCGGCATGACCCATCAGGAGATGGAACGAACAGCCGAACTGCTGACTTCCCTGGCCGGCAGCCACAGCGTCATCGTCGTCGAACATGATATGGACTTTGTTCGTTCCATCGCCCAGAAGGTGACCGTATTGCACCAGGGCAGCGTGTTGGCGGAAGGGACCATGGACGAGGTCCAAAACGACCAGCGGGTCATTGAAGTCTATCTCGGAGAATAACAGATGCTGCAGATCAAACACCTCAACCAGTATTACGGTGAAAGCCACACCCTCTGGGATATCGACCTGGCCGTGCCAAAGGGGCAATGCACCTGCCTGATGGGGCGAAACGGTGTCGGCAAGACCACCCTCCTCGATGTGATCATGGGACTCCTCCCCCTCCGCTCCGGTCACATCACCCTTGATGGCCAGGAGATAACAAAACTGGCGGCGGAACGACGAGCCGCCCTCGGTGTCGGTTATGTCCCCCAGGGGCGTCAGATTTTCCCTCTCCTCACCGTCCAGGAAAATCTGGAAATCGGTCTCGGCAGCGGACGCAGGAAAAGAAAAAATATTCCAGACCTTGTTTTTTCCCTCTTTCCCGTATTAAAAGAGATGATGAACCGTCGGGGTGGCGACCTGTCCGGCGGCCAGCAGCAACAGCTGGCCATAGGCCGCGCCCTGGTGCTGGATCCCTTATTGCTGATTCTCGACGAACCAACCGAAGGCATCCAGCCCAATATTGTTCAGGAAATCGGTGAAATCATCAACAAACTGAAAAATGACCTGGGGATAACCGTCCTCTTAGTGGAACAGAAGCTGCCCTTTGCCCGGGCCGTGGCCGATGGTTTTGTTATTCTCGATCGTGGCCGCTCAGTGGCAACAGGCAGCATAGACAAACTTGATAAGCACTTAATCCGCCAGTATCTCACCGTATAGAGATGACCGCAGCCGCAATTGACAGTGGGCCAGGCAGGGGCTGGAGCGCCCGTCTGCAACTGGAGTATGCCCAACGCCGGGGACGCACCGTTCTTGCCCGCAACCGCCACAGTGGCCCCCTTGTCGTGCAGCGGCCCCTCTATCCCGAAGGCGGAGTCTGTCACACCTGCATCCTCCATCCGCCCGGCGGGGTGGTCGCTGGTGACCGCCTGGAGATAGAAGTCCTCGCCGCAGAAGAGACCGCCACCCTTATCACCACACCCGGGGCGACCAAGTTTTACCGCTCAGATGGCAAAAAGGCTGTACAGGAACAGCATATTCGCGTCGGCAACGGCGCTATGGTTGAGTGGTTTCCTCAGGAGACCATTCTCTTTCCCGGTGCGGATGTGGAGCTCAGAACCAGGATTGACCTTGCCCCCGAGGCACTGTTTATGGGATGGGAGATACTCTGTCTGGGGCTGCCGGTAACTGATCAACCCTTCAACAACGGACGGCTTCTGACCAGCCTCCTTATCCATCGCCACAATACCCCCCTGCTCATCGACCGGCTGCGGGTGAAGACCGCGACAGATCTGGACCGCTGCGCCGGCCTGCGCGGTTTTCCGGTGATGGCCACCTTTGTCGCCACCGCCTGCACAAGCGAGATGCTTGCCCCCCTGCGAAGCCTTGTCCCTCACGAAAAAAAGGCAATCTACGGGGTAACGCTGATGGATGAGCTGCTGGTGGCCAGATACCTTGGTCACTCAACCTTTGCCGCCCAGCGTTTGTTTGGTCAACTCTGGAAGGGACTTCGCCCGCAGATTACAGGAAAAACTGCTTGTCCACCACGCATCTGGGCAACATGACAAGAACAGGTACAAAACAATGCGGACACCTGTCCCGCATAGCATAAAGGAACCCCCATGGAACTGACACCAAGAGAAAAAGATAAATTGCTCCTCTTTACCGCCGGACTCCTTGCCGAACGCCGTAAAGACCGGGGCCTGAAGCTCAACTACCCGGAGGCAGTGGCCTTTATCAGTGCTGCCATCCTGGAAGGGGCCCGAGACGGCAAGTCGGTGGCCGAACTCATGGATTACGGGCGCACCCTGCTCCGCCTTGAAGATGTCATGGAAGGCATTGCCGACATGGTGCAAGAGATCCAGGTGGAGGCCACCTTTCCCGACGGCACCAAGTTGGTCACAGTCCATAATCCTATTGTCTAGAGAGGCTCAAGCATGATACCAGGCGAAATCATCACCCCGGAAGGTGAAATTGAAATCAACAGTGGTCGCGCCACCATCACCATCGACATCGCCAACAGCGGCGACCGTCCCATCCAGGTCGGCTCCCATTACCACTTCTTCGAGACCAATCCCGCCCTCCTCTTTGACAGGGAAAAAACGCGGGGCTTCCGCCTCAATATTGCGGCCGGCACCGCGGTTCGCTTCGAGCCCGGTCAGAACCGCGAGGTGGAGCTTGTCGCTTATGCAGGCGACCGAACTGTCTATGGCTTTAACGGGGCCATAATGGGCCATCTGGAGGAAAACAAATGACGACAATTAGCCGCAGGGCCTATGCAGAGATGTTCGGCCCAACCACCGGCGACAGGGTGCGCCTGGCCGATACAGAGCTCTGGATCGAGGTAGAAGAAGACCGTACCATCTACGGTGATGAGGTAAAATTCGGAGGGGGCAAGGTCATTCGTGACGGCATGGGCCAGAGCCAGCGCCAAAGCCAGGATTGTGTGGATCTGGTGATCACCAATGCCCTCATCCTCGACCACTGGGGTATTATCAAGGCCGACATCGGAATCAAAAACGGCCGCATCTGGGGCATCGGCAAGGCAGGCAACCCGGACGTGCAACCCGGGGTCGACATTATTATCGGCCCCGGAACCGAGGCCATTGCCGGAGAAGGCTCAATCATCACTGCAGGGGGTATTGATGCCCATATCCATTTCATCTGTCCCCAGCAGATCGAAGAGGCCCTGATGAGCGGCATCACCACCATGCTCGGCGGCGGCACCGGCCCTGCCACCGGCACCAACGCCACCACCTGCACCCCAGGCCCCTGGAACATCCACCGCATGCTCCAGGCCGCCGACGCATTGCCCATGAATCTCGGCTTTCTCGGCAAGGGCAATGCCAGCCTGCCAAAACCACTGGCAGAACAGGTGCAGGCCGGGGCCATGGGACTCAAACTGCACGAGGATTGGGGGACGACCCCGGCAGCCATTGATAACTGTCTGAACGTCGCCGATGCCATGGACGTACAGGTGGCCATCCATACCGACACCTTGAACGAATCCGGTTTTGTCGAGCAGACCATGGCCGCCTTTAAAGATCGCACCATCCATACTTACCATACGGAAGGCGCCGGTGGTGGCCATGCCCCCGATATTATTCGCGCCTGTGGACTCAACAATGTCCTCCCTTCATCCACCAACCCCACCCGACCCTATACCGTCAACACCGTGGATGAGCATCTGGACATGCTCATGGTCTGCCATCACCTGGATCCTAAAATTGCCGAGGATGTGGCCTTTGCCGAATCCCGGATTCGCCGGGAAACCATTGCCGCCGAAGACATCCTCCATGACCTTGGCGCCTTCTCCATGATCGCCTCCGACTCTCAGGCCATGGGCCGGGTGGGCGAAGTCATCATTCGCACCTGGCAGACGGCCCACAAGATGAAGACCCAGCGCGGCAGCCTGAAGGGCGACCCTGCCCGCCACGATAACCTGCGGGCCAAACGCTACATCGCCAAGTACACGATCAACCCGGCCATCTCGCACGGTATCAGCCATGAGGTGGGCTCCGTTGAGGTGGGAAAACTGGCAGATCTGATCCTGTGGAAACCTGCCCTTTTCGGCGTCAAACCAAGTCTCATCCTCAAGGGTGGGATGATTGCCGCCGCCCCCATGGGTGACCCCAACGCCTCTATACCTTCACCGCAACCGGTACATTACCGTCCCATGTTCGGCGCCTTGGGCGGGGCACGGAATGCCACCTCACTGACTTTTCTCTCCAAGGCGGCTGTGGACACGGGCATTGCCGACAAGCTCCAGCTGCGGAGCACCATCGCCACGGTCAAAGGATGCAGGAATATCAGAAAAAAAGATATGATCTTAAACGATTATCTGCCGGTTATTGAGGTGGACTCACAGACCTATGAGGTGCGGGCCGACGGTGAACTGCTCACCTGCGAGCCGGCATCTATCCTGCCCATGGCCCAGCGTTACTTTCTCTTCTGACATGATTCACTTCACTCAAAAAACAGAGGCCGTCCAGGAAGCTGCGACCACACTGACCCTGCCCTGGTCACAGCGCAACAAGAGCCGCCAGCGCGTCCGACTGGATAATGGTGAGGAGGCCGGCCTTTTTCTCGAACGCGGCATCATCCTCCGGGGTGGTGACTGTCTGACCGCAGAGGACGGCACCATTGTCAGGATAGTGGCGGCCACGGAAACCGTGTCTACGGTGCAGTGCCAAGATCCCCTGCAGCTGGCACGTATCTGCTACCATCTCGGCAACCGTCATGTGGACCTGGAAATCAGCAAAGACCGGGTCCGCTACCCGCATGATCATGTCCTCGATGCCATGCTCCAAGGTATGGGCCTGACAGCAACGGTTGAGCAGGCCCCCTTTGAGCCGGAAACCGGTGCCTATGGTCAAGGGCATGGACACCACCATGGCTGACCGCGATGCACTGCTGCACCTCCTCCACCTTGTCAGCCCCACCTTGCCCACCGGCGCCTTCAGCTATTCACAAGGACTGGAATGGGCGGTTGAGGCGGGATGGGTCCATGACGGTCCAACTCTCCAGGGCTGGCTCATCGATCTGATCGAACAATCGCTGGCTTTTGTCGATATCCCCATTTTAGGCCGGATGATGACAGCGATAATAAACGAACAGCTCCTGGAGTTGGAGGAGTGGTGTGGTGTCCTCCTGGCCTGCCGTGAAACCTCCGAACTACGCCAGGAGGAACAGATCCGAGGCCGCGCCCTGGCAACCTTGCTCCAGGGTCTTGCTGTTGAGGGCGGCCAATCGCTGGCAAAGACCCTGAACCGCTGCCAGCTGGCCGGCTTTGCCCTGGCGGCCGTAGAGTGGAATATAGAGATGCGAGATGCGGCCCTCGGCTATACCTGGGCCTGGCTGGAAAATCAGGTCCTGACCGGGATCAAGATCATTCCCCTGGGCCAGACAGAAGGTCAGCGCCTTCTCCTCCACCTCAGTAGAGGGATCCCCCAGATCGTCGACCAGGGCCTGCGACTTCAAGAGGAAGATATCGGTGCTGCAAGTCCCGCTTTTGCACTGGCCTGCAGTCTGCACGAAAATCAATACACCCGAATTTATCGATCGTAAAGGAACGAACCATGACGCCAACAGAAAAGCCCTCTCCTCTCCGCCTCGGCATCGGCGGCCCGGTGGGTTCCGGCAAGACCGCCCTCATAGATGCCCTCTGCCGCAAGATGCGCGACCGCTACCAGGTCGCCGTGGTGACCAACGACATCTATACCCGGGAAGATGCCGAATTCCTCACCCGCAGCCAGGCCCTGCCCGCTGAGCGAATCGTGGGTGTGGAAACCGGAGGCTGTCCGCATACCGCCATCCGCGAAGATGCCTCCATGAATCTTGCCGCAGTCGATGACTTCATCCACCGCTTTCCCGATCTGGACCTGATCATCATTGAGAGCGGCGGCGATAACCTGAGCGCCACCTTCAGTCCGGAACTGGCTGATCTGATGATCTATGTCATTGATGTGGCAGCAGGCGACAAGATACCGCGCAAGGGTGGGCCTGGTATCACCCGCTCCGACCTGCTGGTGATCAACAAGATCGACCTGGCCCCCTTGGTGGGGGCGTCCCTGACGGTGATGGACCAGGACAGCAAAAAGATGCGTCGGGAAAGGCCCTATGTTTTTGCCAATATGAAAACCGGCCAGGGGGTGGATGAGATACTGACTTTTATCGAGGAGAAAGGAATGCTTTAAACTGGCCCCTTTTCTCATAGAAATCAAAAAAAGAACGGTTGAGCACCGGCTTCATTTTCAAGAAATTGTGTCAGAACAATGCATTTGCATGAAGCACTGGAGTGTAGTAATACAAAAAGATGACCTCTTCCTCAACAGATCAGCCCATCACCCTTTTTTCCGACCAGCCCCTTTCGGCCTTTGATCAGGGAATGGCTGCTGAGCTGATTAAACGCCGTAATCCCAATCTCGGCAGTCTGTTGATCACCGAACGTGCCCCCTTTTATGTCACCATCCTCTACCGCATGCTGCTCTTTAAACGGGATCATGAGTTGGAGCCACTCTATGATGATATTTATCAGGCAGTGTTCCACCCCTTGGAAGGCCTGGAACAGACTGAATACTCACCTGACCGCTTCCGCACGGATCTTGACCAGCTGGCCAACTGGAATCTGGTCTCCTCCCGTATCGAGAAACAGCGACTGCGTGGCTATCGGGACAACCGCAAACGAAAATTTCGCTATCGTCTGAGCGATGAGGCAGCAAGCCTGCTCCACTGGCTTGAGCAGCGACTGCAGGACGAACTGGAAGAGCGCAGCAATGACGCCAGGGATCTGCTCGGAGAGGTTCGCGGCGCCCTTGGCGAACTGCTCCGCCTCCTGCATGGGTTACGCCTCAACGCTGAGGGCCAGGAGGACAGTGCCAGGCGTATCATATTTCAGCTGGGTAAAGCAGACGATCTCTGCCAGTCCACCACCGAAGGACTGATTGATTTGAATGGCCGCTTAATGGCCTTTTTACTCCGGCGTTATGAGGCCGATGAGGTTCGGATCATCCTTGGCGAACTGGATAACTATGTGCAGGTTTTTCTGAAACAGGCATTTGGCCTGCGCCGGGAAATTGTCCCCCTGTTGCACCGTCTGCAAAAAAGAAGCATCCAGGATAAACTGCACTTTGCCTTTACGGCGATGGAAAAAGAACGGCGTCTCGCGCCCCATCTCCTCCAGGTACGCAGAGAGGCTTCCGGCCTCGCTATTCCGGACAGACTCAACCGTTTTTTTGAAGACCAGGGCGGACTTGACCACCTGTTACAGCGGATCAATGAATCCTCTCTCCAGGTGTGGCAAAAGCTGCGCAGCCATCTGCAGGAACTGGAGAGAAAAAACCACCGTTTGCAGGATCTCCGACACAGAATTGAGGAAATTGCCAGCCTTGATGAATCCGTTGTTCCCCTTCATTTTATGGAAAAGCTGTGCTCTTGCGGCCAGGGATTCTTTGATCGAAACTATTGGGACAGCCGGGAAAAGGCCGACCCTCCCCAACCCAGCCGGCGTATCAGCAGAAAGGAAAAGATTATCCGCGCCTATATCAAGCCGAAGAAAAAGTCAGATGGCCCGGTACAGAGCATGGACGAGGCCCGCTTGGCTTCCCTTGAAAAATGGCTGCAGGAAAAAGTACTGTCGCCACCGGCCAATGGCCAGGTTGAAAAAGGGGACTTTGGCGAATTTGCAGATTTCCCTCGCATCATGGAACTGGCCAGGGCTGGACTTCTAGGTGAGGGAAAGAGACTGGCCAGCATTGCCCTGCTTCTCCAGGCTGCAGAAGAACGGGCAAAACTTGATTTTGCCTCCTGTCAGCTTGATCTTCCGAAGCTCACCGTAAAAGCAAACTGAAAACTATTGGCTACCTTGAAAAATTAATCGCCAGTAACAAAATCCGCGACATCATCCATCAGTTTGACCAGTAAATCTTTGGGGACGGTTTCAGCCTGTGCCAACCCCATGACCTGCATGATAAGAGCGGCCTCACCGGGGGTCAGGATCCCTTGAGGCACCGCTTCGCTAAATACCCAGACCCCAGCCTCTGAGGAACTCGGTGCGGCATCAAGTCCAGACAAATCTGCGGCCTTTGTCAACAGGGCAGACAACAGTAATTCCAGGGCAGGACGCCCCATATTCTGCTCAACAAGAACCCTGGCGGCATCACATTTTTCTGCTGCCATAGTCGCCAACCTTGTCAGGCCTGAATCAATATGCCTTTGCGGCTCATACCAGGTTTGTGCCTCTGCCAGGGGCGAAGCAGCACCCAGTCGATTCAAACCATTTAAGGAGATAAGGTCGATAAGAGCCACCGGGAGAGTGGACGAGAGTTCCACAGCCAGACTCTCAGCCTCACTGTCAACTCGATCCAACACGGCAATCAAGCCCCCTTTGGCCCCTAAAATACGTTCAATCCTTGGCCCAAGTCCCTTTTGCAGCTCGTCAATACAATAACGGATAGCCTCTTCCATTCTGGTGTCCGGGGAAGAGGGCTCACGACCTTCAACCACCTTATTGTCAGATGGTTCAGGCAGCTGATCAGACGCATCTTTTTCACCTGCCCCACTCCCCTTTCCTGCTGTCAGATCATCAACCAGAGCATCTATAAGTTTTTTGGAAACACCAATCACATCCTCTGAAGCATCCTCCCTAACCACATTGTCAAAGAGGTTCTGCTTGGTAGTAAGCAGGCCAAGCACATGTTCTTCATAGGAGTCAGCCGCCACCATGGTGATGATCTGCACCTTTTGCTTTTGCCCCAGACGATGGATTCTGGCATTACGCTGTTCCAGGACCGCAGGATTCCATGGAACATCCAGATTGATGAGGACCGAGCCGCTTTGCAGATTCAAACCAACACCACCGGCATCAGTGGAAACAAAGACCTGAATTGCGTCATCTTCACGAAACCGGTCCATCAACTCACCCCGTTTGGCCGTAGGCACTCCACCATGGAGTCGGACAAAGCCCAGACCCATTCTACGCAACCGCTGTTCCACCATACGGGTCATCATCTCCCACTGGGAAAAGACCACGGCCTTGCGACCAGACTGCACACATATCTCATCCAGAATATCAGCAAGCTCATCAATCTTCGGACTGCCTTCGGTTTCTTTATCCACCAACCCAGCGGCATTACAGGCCATTCGTGCCTGTTGCAGAGCAGCCATTAAGCGATTTCGCTCACTCGGAGTAAGGGGGCGTTTCTTGGCTATACTGGCAAGTTGACCGGCATTACCCAGGGCAGCATTATGAATTTCAAGCTGTTTTTCAGTCATTCCCACGTCAAGACGCTGATTGGTTCGTTCCGGCAGTTGATCACTCACCAGACTTCGATCCCGCCTTAACATTACCGGCTCCAAACGCTTTCTCAGCAGGGAAAGATTTCGATAGCCCATAATCTTGCCCCGTTCATCCATTACATGAAAATCAACCATATAACGCCAGAGAGGTCCGAGGACTTTAGGATCAACCACCTGCATCAGACTGTAGAGGTCTTCCAAGCGATTTTCAAGGGGCGTTCCAGTGAGGACAAAGGCGTAGCGACTGGGGATCAGCTTAACAGCCGAGGCGATCTTGGTGCGCCAATTCTTGATACGCTGGGCCTCATCCATGATGATGAGATCGGGAGCCAAGGTTTTAGTAAGTATTGAAAGATCACGAAGAATCAGTTCATAATTAAGGATAAAAAAATTCACTTGCCTACGATATTGGGCATGACGCTTGTCAGGTGGGCCACCGATGATCTGGCTCTGCATATCCGTAAACTTGGCAATTTCCCTGGCCCACTGCTGCTTAAGAGATGCCGGACAGATAATGAGTATCTTTTTAACCCCTTCATGATCCTTCAGCCAGCTGGCAGCGGAAAGAGCCTGCAGCGTTTTACCCAGGCCCATATCATCGGCCAGTAGTGCCCGACCGGTACCGGCCAGAAAGGCGGTACCGGAAACCTGATAAGGATAAAGTCTGGCCCTGATACCCGGCAATCGCCCCCTGCTGTTTTCAATATCGCGCCTGATATCTGCAGAGCGCAAGCGGTGGCCTGCCGCCTGGGCCCGCTGTCTGGCCCAATCAACGGCATCATCACCAATATGGATATCACCACGGCCATCGGCAAGCTCAACAAAACTGAAAAAATCTTCCGGAATCCTACCTGTAAATTCACCACCTTCCCCAAAATAGTTCGCCAGAAGGGCCTGCAGTTCCCCGCTCATTTCCTTCATCGGGTACAGACGGATAATCGGCCCATTATCCTGGTCCAGATAGACATAGGGAAAGGGCGCCGCCTGGTCTTTAAATTCGTCGTAGCGCGGATGTTTTCTGATTTTGTGCAGGACCGCCTCGATATGCTTACAGGTACCGAGTTGATTGCCGGCAAAATCCGGGCAGGAACAAAAATTTGCCCGTTTGTGAAGATTACGGATTACGACCCGATAATTACGGGGGAAAACGGCATTAATGGAAGATGCCCGCCAACTGCCAAACCAGGGCTGGCCACTTTCCGCTTCCACCTGAACTTCTGCTTGAGCCCGTTTCATCCGGTCTTTGATGGCTGTATCAACGGCAGAAAGCAGACCATCAATCTCCTGGCGCTGATCAGCATAGGCATAGAGGACGGCCACCTGATGATGACACATTGCCTGCCCGCTTTCCTCACAATCACAGTGAAAATGGAGGCTGCCTTCCGGGCTTGACTCAATCAGGATATCCAGGGGAATATCTGTCAACTCTTCATCTTCCACCACCGCCCAGAGTCTCTTTTCATCCTGGTCAATCTCCAACACCCTGTTTTCCTTAAAAAGGGTCAGGCCCCGGCCAATGGCTTTTTGGTGGGCAACATCCTGTAACTCTTCACGATCAAAGAAAAAGATGTCTTCATTTACTGGTTGGCAGATATAGGGCATGATAGTAAATATAGTGAAGATGATTAGAGGCTGAGCAGTGCTCCCAAAAAATCCTTGCCCCGCCAAGTAAAGAAGGTATGGTTAAAAAACCATATATATAATTCAAAAACCTCAGCCCTGTAAAGAAAAAGGATGGACATTGAACTAACCAAAATGCTCGACCGCAGTGGCGACAAGGTTCGGGCGGTATTAAATATCCTCATAGAAAGTCCCTGTTTTTATGCCAGCGACCGCCAGGAGCTCTTTTATTTTTTGCGCCGCCATCGCCGGGAGTTCAATGATTTTTTTGACAAGATGTATGGCTGGCAACTCTTGATGGATGCGAAATGCGCCAGGGTTTACAAGGGGGAGTGGCACAACCCAGCCATCACCCCGGCCAACCGGGCCATGTTCAATTTCAGCCGTCGAGACGAATGCCTTGCCTTTATGATGCTTCTGGAATTTTTTGAACAACAACTGGAAGAAAACGGCATGACCGTGGAGGACCAACACAATCTGCGTTTTCATTTCGGTGACCTGTTGCACCACATCCACCGCCGCTTCCAGGAGATTTTTCCGGGTGATGCGGAGCGTTACAGTGAAGAGTATGTACGGGCCAAAGCGCTAAAACCCATCATGCCTGAGCTGGAAAAATACCGCTTTATCAAACGGATACAGCCGCCTGAAGATCTGGTTGCCCTGGCAGATGAGGTCATCTACGAGGCCCTGCCAGCCCTCTACCATTACAATAGCGCAGCACTGAGCCGTATGCTGCCCGAATTGCAGAGGGAAGAACAAATATGAAACAGCAACTCCCCTTTGCCATCACCCGCATCCGCCTGATAAACTTTCATAATTTTGTTGATGAGACCATTTCCATTCCCGACAGCGGCCATCTCTTTCTCCTTGGCGATAACGGCTGCGGCAAGACCACCGTCCTTGATGCCATCCATTATGTGCTCACCGCCGGTCGCTCCATGGAATGGAATTCCGCCGCCAGGGTTACCGGACGGAGAGACGGAGGGAGGAGGTTACAGGGCGTCATCCTGCGCTACAACATGGAAACAGGAGTGATGAACCAGCAAGGTTCCATCACTTACGCAGCTATTGAAATTGCCGGGCGCAATGGCCAACCGCTTACCATCGGCCTGGGGATGTCGGTCGCGGCCATGGATGAAAAGGTTAACCCATGGGGAGTAATTCGGGAATGCCCCCTGGAAGAGATCCCCTTTCTCATTGATGATGACCATGGCAGACGTCCCGCCTCCCGCCGCGAATTCAAACAGGCACTGGGCAACAGCCGCGGTTTTTATCGGGATGCGACCACCTTTCGCCGGGAACTTGCAGGACGCCTCTTTGGCGGCACCGACAGTTACCAGGAAATATGCCGTTTTCTCAGTATGGGCAAGGCCTACCGTGAGATTGCCGCCGGAGCAGCGGATTATCATGAACTCTTTAAACAGTTGCTGCCGGAACCGCACACCACCTTATTTGAACAGATCATTGACGGCCTGCGCACCCTTGACAGCTCCCGTACCCTGCTCGACGATCTCGAACGCAAGGTTGACTATGTCCGCTCTCTGCAGGAGTTGATCACCAACATCGACAGACAGCAGGAGGCAATTTGCCGCTATGACTGGCTCCTCTGCCGATGGAATCTCAAGACAAACCAAAAAGAACAGCACCAAAATGAAAAAGAGCTGACGCGCCTGGGGCTGAAACAACAAGAAGGAGAGGCCAGACTGCACGCCTTGCAGCGACAGGACCAACAACTCCATGAACGCCTGGCTGATCTCAAGGCCAAAGATAACAGTGGCCTGGTACGCCAGGAAAAAAGCTGCAAGGGGGAACTTCAGGAAAAAAAGGCCAAGCTTGCCATCCATGTCTCCCGGTTGAAAAATGAAAAAAAAGTGGTCCGTCAGGCGGAACTGGAACAAGAACGGCAGCACAGGGAATTGACCGATCGACTGGGTAAAGTGATCAGTGAATGCGGCCGCCGCGCCCGGAACCTGCCTTTTTCTATCACCTCTCTCCAGCAGGAGGTGGATCAACTGTTCCGCACCCCTGATGTCGACCGCTGCTCCCAGTTAGAAGGACAGGAAACCTTTGCTACTATCAAGGAACACCTCCATACACTCAATGGACAGTCTGTCCTCCTGGAAAAGGAGATTGACCGAGGCGCGGCAGAGCTTTCTGAGCAAGAAAAGCTCCTGGAGACCCTGCGCAAACAGGAAACTCCACAGCCGCAACAGGATATTTTTTCATGCATCCGAGCCATGCAAAATGAAATGATTATCCCCAAACCCCTCTACCTTGGCTTGGAGTGGTTTCCCGGTCTGGATCTGGCAGAACAGGGTCGGATCGAAGAAGTCATTGGCGAAGAGGTACTGGTAACCCTAATCATAGCGGACAATGATTATCCAACATGTCGAACCCTTATCACGGATTGGCCAGGGATGAGAATAAGCTGTAAATCACGGGCAGCAGAAGATCTGCCCGAGTGGATGCGCAGCGTCTTTGATATTCAAAACAGTGATCCCGACGCCCTTCGCTGTCTTGCCGCAGAGATGGAGAGTAGCCGGGAACCAGTTGTCAGCCGGCTCAACAACAAAAATCTGCTTGCCTTCCGCAGCCACGAACGAACGCTTTTCGGAAAGGGCGCCCGGCTCATTGGCACAGAAAGTCGCAGGCAGGCACTGGCAGAAGAGATCAGCGTGCTGGAAACAGAGATCAGCCGACTGGCCCAAAAACAACTCAAACAAGAGAAAGAACTCAAACGCATTGAGGGGCAAAAAGAACTACTGGAAAACTTTCGAGTCACCCTTTCCGATCTACTCAAAGAGATCGGCAGACTGGCCCATCAGCTCACAGCATCACAAAAGGAAACCAATCACTGCCGGGATCGTTACAGGCAACAAAAAGAGCGGCATGATGAGCTGGAGAGTGAAGTTGAACACCTTGCCATCCGTTATCAAGAACTGACAGAGTTGATTGCCCAGGAAGGGCTTGCCGGTCTGGATCGGCGCATCAGCAGCCTGGAGAGTCAGTGGCGAACAAATCGGGATACAATCAATAAAGAGAATCAACAACTCGGCGCGCTTAACAGTGACAGCAAACAGAGCAAAGAAAGGCAGAAGCGACTTGCAGCAGAATATGAAGCGCTGCAGGTTGAACTGAACCAAAAAACAGGTGAGCTTGCCTCCCGCCTGCCGGACATTGAAGATATTGCTTACTATGTCTTGAAGACAAAGACAGGTCAGCAATTTAGCAGCAGCGCCGCCATTATCAAAAAAAGGGAAGAGGCTGAGCGGGATGCCATCAGCCTGATCCTGGAGCTAAAAAAGGTGAAGCTCAACGATCCCGAGTTCGGTGCCACCTTTCGCTTCTCCTACACGGAGACGGCCAACCAGGTTCAGGATTTTCGCGGACGCCTCTTATCCGACATCCTGCCGGAACAGGAGCAGGCTGTTCGGGAACAGCAGGAGCTTATTAACGACCACACCCGTGAGCTTTTCACCAAGATCATCATGACCGACCTGATGACCTATCTTCGCAGCCATGTCAGCAGTCTGGAACAGATGATACGCCGCATTAACAGCCTCCTGGCCCACAGATCTTTTGGCGGTCAGCGCTACCGTTTCCGGGTTCGTCCCCTGGAAAATTTTCGCCGCCTGGTGGAGGTGGTAAAAAAATTCAGCCCTTTCGATCCGAAGGCGGACAAAGAAGTGCGTCACTTTTTTGAAGATCACCGAAATGACATTATGGCTGCCGAAGTGGGCGCTGTCCCAGAGGAACTGGACTACCGCAACTGGTATCGCTACGAACTGGAAGTCTCCTCCGTAGGAGAACAGGGGGTGGTGATGGATAGAACCACCAAAAGTATCGGCTCCGGCGGAGAACAGGCGGTGCCGAATTATCTCCTGATCCTGACCATTGCCCACTTCCTCTATCGGGGCAAAAAAGTCCGGCTGCACACCCTGCTCTTTGACGAAGCCTTTTACGGTATTGATGCAGGGCGGCGGGACCAGCTGCTCGGCTTTGCCACGGATCTTGACCTCCAACTTTTTGTGGCCTCACCTGACCAGGACGGGGTGCGTCGGGAAATCAAGCACTCCACCACCCTGTTTGTGGTCAAAGATAAGGACTTCAATGTTCACCTGCGCGATTTCCACTGGGAAAATCCGAATATCAGCAAACAACCAGGCTTATTTGATGGGCCTCAGGAAGAAAAGCCCATAGTCTTCGGAGAAGAGCTCTAACCCTCATATGGACACTCTCACTGCGCAGCTCAGTCTGATACTGGTAAAGATATGTAAGCGCCATGAAAAGCGAGGTACTCTTTCCGGCATCATGAAGCTGGGCCAGGATCTGGACGAGGCAGAGGGCAGGGACATAGAAAATTTCTTCGGTCTGGCCCCTCTCATCCATACCTCCAGAAACGAGATCAAACTCTCCTTTGAGCGCTTTTTGGCAGGCAAAAGTGAAAACGAAATTGCCACCTTGCTGGAACGGATCTATCAGCTGAGCGGTCGAAACCGACCGACTTCTCTTTCTTTGCATAATGATGCGGCACCCCTGCTGCTGGATCAGCTAAAGCTCAACTTTCCACGCCTTGGCCCTATCCACCAGGTTCTGAGCCAAAACCAAGAATCCCTTGCTCGTAAACTCCGCCAACAGACAAGCCAGATTCGGCAGTTCTATTTCACTGCCGCTACAATCGTTGATTACCTGCTGGACAATGAAAAAGAAATCACCCTCTCTGAATTAGGCGCCCGTTTCTGCGCAGACAGTAAACAACTGCGCCAGGGCGAACTGAAAAAAGTGGTGGAGCAGTGGCTGCGCCTGATGCGCCCCGAGCTGCCGGAAAACGAAGAAGTATGGGAGGAGTTCCTGGTCATCCGCGATCGTCTGACCATCACCGCTCTGCTCTTTGCTCCACTCATTTACAGCAAAGGCGGGCGGGAATATGACTGGATAAACCAGCTCTACCAGGCAGGAGAACCTGCCATGGTCAGCTGGTTTCACCTCGAAGGGATCACCTCCTGCCGCCTGGCCGGTAAAAAAAAGGAAAACGCCACTCTGATAAGCTGCGAAAACGAGGCACCATTCAGCCAGCTGCTCCGGGAAGAAACAGGCCATGTACTCCTTTTCAGCGCCGGCTTTCCAAACCGGGCCGTACGCAAACTCTACCAGCTTCTTTCACCCCTTGCCTCCAATTGCCACCACTGGGGAGACAGTGATCTGGCTGGTCTGCGCATTGCAGCCATCTTACACGCCATCCATCCACTCAAGCTGTGGAGATGTGACCTGGCCACCCTCAAACGCCATAAGACCAAATTGCTCCCTCTGGCAAAAAATCAGGCTCAGGCGGCATCCTCCATACTCCGCACTGAGCCAACTTTCCCCTTTGCGCCAGAACTGAGTTTCACTTGCGAACATGGCTGGCTGGAGCAGGAAAGCTGGCTGGCCGAAAAATCCAATTAACAATACTCAGTGTTCACCAGTTGATATCAAGAAATGCCATAGGGTTTTAAAAATTTTAAAATTGCCGGAGCACAGTCAGGACAAAATCGATATCCTTTGCGGTGTGCTCGGCGGAGACCTGAAACCTGATCTCTTCATCTCCCCGGGGCACCACCGGATACTTCAAACCAGTTGCCAGGATACTGTTTTGAAAAAGATACTCCACCAGCCGGGCCGTTTTTTCAGTATCGCGAACCAAGAGAGGAACAATGGGGTGCTCACCGCAAAGGACCTCAAGGCCGAGATCCATCAGCCCCACTTGCAGACGTTTTGTGAGACTGCGCAGCCTTTCAAGGAGGGCACCCCCTTCTGGACCCTCAAGAATGTCCAGAGACTTGCAGGCGACGGCTGCCTCAGCAGGGGTGACAGGATTTGAATAAATATAAAAAGGGGCCGTCTCCCGCAGATACTCGATGATGGTGCTGCTACCGGTAACATAGCCACCATTTACCCCCAGGGCCTTGCCCAGAGTGGCAACCAGCAGATCGACCTTGGCATCGGTATATTCCTCGGTCCCCCGTCCGGTCTGGCCAAAAGCCCCCACCCCATGCGAATCATCAACAAGGGTGATGATTCCCTCGCCAAAGTTCTCTTCATAGCGCTCACAGGTGGCCACCAGTTTGTCCAGAGGGGCATACTCACCACGCATACTGAAAATGCCGTCGCTGACCACAAGGACTCTTTTGCCTGCCCCAATGGCCTGCTGCAACTTTACCTCCAGATCTCCCATATCCAGATGAGCATAGATCTCTTTTGCTGCCGGCCGGGACAGCCTGATCCCATTGATGATACAGTTATGATTCAGGGCATCACTGATGACAATGGTTTCTGAAGTGATAAGAGCGGGCAACACCGCCATAACAGCACTGTAGGCAGCACTGAAAAGCATGGCCGATTGCCGGTGATGGAATGCTGCCAATCTCTTTTCAAGATCTACATGGGGCTGATAGGTGCCGCTGATAAAGCGAACCCCACCGGGTCCGGTGCCGAATTTACTAGCCGCTGCCTCTTCTGCCTCAATAAGCTGCCGGTTACGGGACAGGCCAAGATAAGAGTTAGAGTTCATCTGCAGAAACTCTTTACCCCCCTGCCCCTCTAAATAGAGGCGCGGCCCCCAATTGTCCTGAGCTCCTTTTACTCCGCAGATGACTGTCTCCCTGCCCTTCAGTATCCCCTCTATTTGCCGTTCTGCCAGCTGGACCCTGAGTATTTTTTCCAGTGCTTTGGTGGTCATCAGAGCTTTCCTCCCTCATGTTGCATGCGCTCAGAGAGCTTGTCGATCATCTCCCTGGTCATGATCGGCAAGTCGTATTCAGGCTGCCAGCCCCATTGTTTGCGAGCTTCACTATCGTCCATTTTATTGGGCCAGGAATCGGCAATGGCCTGACGAAGCAAATCAACCTCATAGGTCATGGTGAAATCGGGGATACTTTTTTTGATTTCGGCAAAGATATCTTCCGGAGCAAAACTCATGGCCGTGACATTAAAGGCATTACGGGTGGTAAGCCTGGCCGGATCCGCTTCCATCAAGGTGATGGCTGCCCGCAAGGCATCTTGCATATACATCATGTCCAGGCGGGTGCCTTGCTTGAGAAAGCAGCAATATTTTTTATCTTTGATGGCCCCATAAAATATTTCAACGGCATAATCTGTGGTGCCGCCGCCCGGCCTGGTCTCATAGGATATCAGACCGGGGAAGCGCAGGCCTCGGGTATCCACAGCATATTTTTGCCAGTAGTAATCACAGAGCAGTTCTCCAGCGACTTTGGTAATCCCGTACATTGACTGGGGGCGCTGAATAGTAAGCTGGGGGGTGTTGTCAAGGGGCGTTGACGGGCCGAAGGCGCCGATGGAGCTGGGAAAGAAGACTGCGCAGTGGCAGACACGGGCCACCTCAAGTACATTCGTCAGCCCGGTCATATTGACATCCCAGGCCAGTTGCGGATTTTGTTCGGCCACAGCGGAAAGAATACCGGCCAGATGAAAAATGGTATCGATTTTATACCGTTTGACAATGTTGACAAGTGTGGAAAAGTTACGGATATCCAGATAGACAAAGGGACCGGTATAAAGAGATTTAGGCCCCAGTTTTGTTTTATGGCCACAGGCAATAACGTTGCCGGCCCCGTATCGCTGACGCAGGGCAACCGTTAATTCCGAACCAATCTGCCCAGCCGCACCTGTTATGAGTATTTTTGTCATGTCGTCACGGTCAGCTGATGTGGGGCATCAAGGTCCACTTGATACACCATGTCCCGCTGTCACTCCTTTGCTCCAGGCAGACTATGCCGCCGTTCTGAAATTTAAAAACAGTCAGATCGGTTGAACCTGCCACCAGATAAGAGGTAAGTTTTTCCATGAAAGGCAGATGGCCCACGTACATGGCATTGTCCATATGGATCAGCGTTGGCGCAAACGCTTTCACATCATCCAACGGTTTGATCCCTGCTATTTGTTGGATATTTTTGTCAGACTGCAATGCCTCTGAAAAAAGTTCAGCGGTTTGGGCAGCCCTTTTTTTGCCACTGTGGAAGATGGTCCCCACCGGCACCTGATACCCTTTTGCGACCTGAGCAATTAATTTTACCTCATCAATACCGGTTTCCGTAAGTACCTGTTCCGGATCCTGATCTTTACTCAAAGACAGACCATGTTGAACTAAATAAAGGGCCATAATTCCTCCTGGAAAAATATATAGTTGCTGAGCCATACTTCCCCAAACACCACTGCCGGCATCGCATTCGGCTCAGTATTCGCCTGGAATTTTTTATCAGTTCCTGTGGCAGACGCAGAGTGTGTTTTCCCTGCTGTTCACGGTTCATCTATGCAGATTTTCAGGCAACGAGTAGATCGGATTGCTTTCTTGCTGCTGTCGAGTCTCCTCTGGACCTTGAGAGAAGGGAGACTGAACAAGTTTTTGCTGTCAGTATTCGCAGGAATATATATCTGATATATGCTGAACATATTGTTAAAATGCAACAGTTTTGATTGGCTGTTTTGGGTCAGGAGTTCATGGGAAGAAGGTATGGCTTTTGGGAAACACGGGTACTTTGGATAAAGCGAAGATACTCAGCAAGAAGATAACATTTCGATTTTCTTAACTAGTTACCCTGGCCCTAGACTCTTTTTTGCATTTTTTTTCAGAAAGAATGCAAATACAGGCAATTATACCTCTTTTAAAACCAATCCTTTTGTGGTTAGGTGAATACCGATTCATTTTTGTGATGATGGTCAGCAATTTACTCCTGGTTCCTGGGAACATGAGCTACCAATATGATTATTGAATCCTTGCGTTAGCCATGTTCCTTGTTGACACTGAAAATTGTATAGAGGCGTAACAATATACCTATTTGTACCAATTCAGGTAAGGGCCAACAATTGGCAAACAACCGCTCTGTAACTGTTTAGCAGTGCTGCTGAAGAGTTACAATGACTTTAATCTCACGGGAGGGGGATAGTCATGTCCAAGTTAACTCAATTACTCGTTTTCCTGATCACATTCTCCATCCTGTCTCCTGCTGGTATTGCTCTGGCCGCTGATAGGGTTGTCGTTATTCCGCTGGCTGGGAGCAAGAAACCGTTAAAAAATATTGTAACAGTCGCCAAGGGTAATGGCGATTTTACCGATCTTGTGGCTGCTGTTGATTCGATCACCGATGCAAGTGCGAACAATCCCTATCTGGTAATCATCGCTCCCGGTGAATATTCATTCGCAAAAACCCTGGCGATGAAGGAGTACGTCGATATCAGCGGCAGCGGAGAAAATGTCACCAGATTGATCGGTGCCATCGGTCAAGGAACTTATGACGCAAGCTCGGCAATTGTCGAGGCTGCCAACCACGCGACCCTTTCCAACCTCAGTGTAGTGAATACTGGTGACGGCGAGTACTCCATCGGTATTTACACCACCGGTCTCAATGCGACAGCAAAACTCCAGCAGGTGACCGTGATGGTTTCGGGATGGTACAATGTATACGGTGTCCACAATTCTGATTCTTCCCCAGAAATGTTTCAGGTAGAAGCAATAGCCTCTGAAGGATACACCACCATAGGCATAAACAATGTTTCATCATCACCAAGAATGAGAGAGGTGACAGCTTCCGCCACATTTACCAGGCTTGGTGTCGGCTACACCTACGGAATCAGGAACCAAAACTACTCTGATCCGATAATGACCAGAGTAACAACCACAGCCGAAGGGGGAAGATATATATATGGATTGTCCAATTCAGGCAACAGTTCGCCAACAATGACTGAGGTAATTGTAAAAGCCTCGGGAAGTGGTCTGAAAAACTGGGCGATATATCTCGACGCTAGTTCTTCCCCCATAATGACCGGTGTATCGGCGACGGCATCAGGTGGTGATGAAAATACAGGGATATCACTTCATCGTGGTTCTTATCCAACCATACGACGGAGTACCGTTTCAGGGACGGAATATGCCATTTTAGATGATGCTGGTTATAGCATCACCGGCCAGTCAATCCGTATAAGTCAGTCCACTCTCATCGGAGCTGTCGTCGGTAATGACACCTATGCGTGTATAGCGTGTGATGATGATAAGGGTGGAGAAATTCCTGGAGATTGCGGGAGAGAAGATATCCCGTAGATTCCCCAAAAAAGAGCGGGACAGCAACACCAGGTGCGAACTCGAGGAATTCGCCTCGTCGAGAATTTTCAAGATCTTCTCTACGAGACGAGATAGGCACTGTCAATAATAGACGCATGTTACCATTTCTACGAGAATGTCGGCCCACAATCAACGACTCACCCAAAAGAGTTCTGTCCCTTTATTACTTGATCTTACTCATGACAACATGCAACCTTACTCTCAAGGATAACTTACCATGCGAATTCAACCACTCTTTTTGTTCTACATGAGCGTCCTGTTTGCGCTCCCGGCACATGCGATCAACGTGGGTAGTGAGGCCAATAATACCCCTGGCCTGGACGCTTTTGGCACGCCTGTCGGGGTGTACGGGGCTGTCGATCTTGGCAACAACGAACAATCCGGGGACACCCTAGGTGACCTGGTGGGCAGTGGCGGCAACGCAGCCACGGTATGCTTTCCGGATATCCTTGCCCCAGAGGCCGCATCGTTCACCATGACCGCCAGCGGCTGTTCGGGCGCCGGCACCCAGACCGCAAGCATCAGCGCCAGCAACGCATCTCAAGTCTGCGACGATCTCAGCGCACTCAACCAGGGGTGTAGCTGGCGCAATGAAGGCCTGCACGCACAACGGGTCCCCAGGCGGTATGTTTGACATCGTCGGCCCCTTCCTCTGTACTCTGGACCACTGGGAATTTTTCACCGGAACTGTCACCGCGGCACCGAGCACCGTAGACATCACTGAGGTTACAGAGGCGGAGGCCTCAATCGTGGACTACTTCACTCTTACTGTCGGAGGGACACAGGTCGAGGCGAATGCCGCAAGTTTCTCGGCCGTCACGAACAGTATCCAGCTGGAGTCTGTTCTGGAAGGCCTGTCCACCCTCTTTGATGTCACGTTGAGTGGAACCACCTTAACCTTCACCACCACGGCCACCGGTCCCATCGCCCTGACTGATCTGCACCTGGAGTTCAGCACACCTGCCAGCATTGCAACGGTATAGGTAACCGACATCAGCGACGCTGTGGCTAATGTGGTCAACAGGTTCACTTTGAACATTAATAGGTCCGAGGTCTCCACCTCCGGCCTTGATTACAATGGTGTAAGCAACGGCACCGAGTTAGCAGCTGTATTAAACACGGTAAGTGGAATCGAGGTGATCTACAATGGCGGCAACAACAAGATTGTCATCGCTGCCTCAACTGCAGGAGCTATCACATTTTCGAACGTCTTACTCGCCTCGGTGCCCGAACTTGGCGGCAGCGCAGGCTCGCTGGATTTCTACGAAAACGGCCCCCCCCTGGTCGTCGATGATGCCCTCTGGAGCGGGCCTTCAGGCAGCGAAAGCTACATCCTGACCAGCGCCATGGTCTGGCTGAACACATATTCGGACGACGACATGCTCAATTTCATATCGACGTCGGGAATTAGCGGAACCTACGATGGAACAAGCGGTGTTCTCAACCTGTCTGGGAACGCCACTAGGAGCGAGTATTTGTCGGTCTTACGAACCGTGACCTATGATAACTTGAGCCATATGCCCATGGAAGGGGCCCGGGAAGTCAGTTTTCTTGTGACGGATACAGATCACTCCAGTGCTGTGTTCACAAGGGGAGTCAACCTGATTGCATCCCCCTTCCCCTGGCCTCTTTTTTTGCCGAAATCACCTATTCAAAAAGAAATGTGAACCAGAAATTTCGAACAGCCTGCAAGTAATTACAGCAACATCTTGCCTGAGAAGTGAAAAAGAGCTCAATCATTTCCCATGAAGAAGGGAACACTCTGATAAAAAAGGCAACAGATACACTCTCCCCTAACGTACACACCGCACATAATTTTCGTAGGTATAACGCTCCCAATCCGCGTAACCGCTGAAAAAATAGACACCCCACTTGTAGTCATCATAATAAACACTGGACGACCAATACAACTTGGAACTAGACTGAAAAACAGAATCAATTGTCGGCTTGGTGTAAGTAGTATCATAAGTTGTGCCGCCACAATAGTATGGTTCGTTCGGATACTCCTGTAATGGCGTGGAGACACCGTTATCACATACCACCAGACTTTTCAGCTCATCCTTCGTTGGCAAACGCCAATCAGAACGCCCTCCCAAAACCAATTCCTGGCAATAGGCAGTGGCCTGATCCCAATTATACATAAGTTCATCGTCACAACGCTGCCACTCGAGACCCTGCCACATCACGGTCTGAGAGCCGAATTCGCAGATGCCTTCGCCAAACAGCAGCAACATCAGCATGGGGGAGACCGCTTTACCCTGATCTGCCGCCTGAGCCGGTAACATTAGGCTGACCAGAACAGCAAAGAAGGCGAGCAACTGAATATTGTTTTTTCTGTTCATAATTCAACCCTCTTGAGCATGCAACTTCATGAGTACTCCTATCAGATTAAAGAAACAGATCTGTCATGAAGAATTGTTTTTGATATGATTTTACTTTCGCAACCATACACCCCTTATACTATATAAAAGACTGATGGATTAGTACCCAGTAAGGGCATACGCTGTTTGGTTTCAGTGCTTCCTAATATAATGTTAATTTCTGAGTTGGGATCATTCAAGTCCCCAACTACAATGGCCCTAGCCTCACTGGTGACCTCGACGCATGCGGGCATCTGACCACGGCCCAGTCTTTCAGCACAGAAATTGCAATTTTCGACAACCCCACGTCTGCGGGTTGGGAACTCACGATTAAGAGTATTCATGTCGAGACCTTCCCTGGGGTCTCGCCAGTTAAAACTGCGCATTCCATAGGGACAGGCAGCTACGCAGAAACGGCAGCCAATGCAACGATGGTAGTCTATGGCAACAATTCCATTATTATCTATAAAGGTTGCTCTGGTGGGACAATCCTCTACACAGGGAGGATTATCACAGTGATTGCACAGGACCAGCACTTCAGTATAGTCTGGCGATTGCTCACCAAAGGCAATTTCATAATCGATACCACTGACCCACTTAACGGCATCTTCCTCGTCAGGGAAATTCGGTACGTTATGGTTGGTATGGCAGGCAGATATCACCTTTCCAACAAGGGACGGATCATTCTTGAACCTGCTCAGGTCAATGACCATCCCTAAGCGTTTTGTGGGAGTAGTATCTTTTGGGTTAGTAACTTGGCTGCTACCAAGACCAGGCTCAACACCTGTTTCGGCCCTGGATGAGGCTGGACTGGCACCTGATACAAACCGCTCAGCAACAGCGATTCCCCCGAGTCCGGCCAACGTGGAGACCCCGGCAATCTTGAGGAATTCTCTTCTCTTCTTATCCATCAGTACATATCCTCCCTAACGGCTTATTCGATAGGAGACAAATGACAATCCCAACAAGACAGCGTAACAGATGTGTTGATATGACATTGATCACAAAACTCTTTTTTACTTGTATGACATTTCATACAGGCGTTTTGAAGGCTTTTGGGATACCGTTTTCCATCAATCTCAATCAATGATCGATCTCCTGTACGCAGTACATCGTCACGCCACACATTCAGCAACTGCATATGCTCTACCCGCATCTGCTCTGCCGGTAAAACACACAGGTTGGCATCCTGTGGTAGGGTGAGAAACAGAACAAAGAGTATCAATCCTGTTTTAATACTTTTATTATTGCCATTCATGTCGAATCCTCCACTCCTGCCAAGGGCTAATAATGAAAGGTGATAAAAAATCTCTTTTCAGACGAGGTATCTGGAATCAGGTAGAAGGCGTAGCTCGATTGAGGTGAGCCAAATTTCACACTCAATATCTGCAGACATTCCCCCCTCAAAAGAAAAATGCCTCTTAAGCAAATTCAGCTACAAAATTCTTAAGATCTCGTCCTTCTGCCCCTCATTGTTCCCTTTGAACGGACAATCCCACCCACATGGCTACCAACTACACTAAAAACAATGCTTTTTTGATTGGACCAAAAAAAGCCGAGCTGCATTGAATTTGCAACCCGGCTGACTATAATAGCCCCGTAGCTTTCCGTCCTTTGATCACTCAAAGTTTGGCTTTATATTAGAACTGAAAATGAATCCTCATTCATTTAACCATAGATAGACTAACTTTAACATAGGTATCTATACTTAGATTTTCGTTAATTCGGAAAATGGGAACATATTTATTTTTATGATGTTTCCTCCACGCTGAAGAAAATACACCAATAGCTTATACAGTCAACTGTGTATCAGACTACTGCGGAAGGCCTCTCATCCGCACAGATAATGACAATGCTGGCCAGAGTTGTACGATAGAATAAAAGTCACCCGAGAGGGATATGGAGCGAAAAGCAGCAACAACTTGAATACCGCGCCCCTCCCCCCTCACTCCACCTAAAAAGGCCGCTACCGCAATGGCAGTAACGGCCGTTTTTCCGAGAGTAGGTTATGAAGGTGACGCAACAGGTCTCGCCACCGCCAAAAATTTTGGCAGACGTATGAGCGAACGTGCCTCTACTTACTCCTGGAAGCCTGTAATAAAAAAAACAAGAAATCAGATACGAGCTTAAAATCAAATGCGTAAAGCATCACCCAAGGCACTTGTCAGGCTCATCGTGGTTAGATGTTTTACCAATTAAACCAGTACCCAGGCCAGTCCAAAGGCGATACCGTAACAGACAACCAAGCCAAAGAGAAACTGTCCGGGATTCATAAAAAGGACGGGTAAGATACCGACAGCCAACAGGCTGAAGATGCC